>VFQT010002186.1_pt1 | contig 20805 bp, 18 predicted proteins | sample 3512381 | NCBI WGS metagenome assembly VFQT01 (sample SAMN10412376, study PRJNA504923) | tailings metagenome | isolation source: Relicate 2 Philex TSF3 active mining site | place: Philippines: Tuba, Benguet | collected 2017-08-29
CCGGTCGCTTGAACCTCCGGAACAACGCCACGTGGTAGAAGAGCATCCGGGACGAAAACTCCGGGTCCACCGTGCTCTGCACCTCCACATGGATCAGGATCCAGCCGAGGTTCCCGTCCTGAGATGCACCTCGGCCAAGATGTCGACGAACTGACGGGGTCGGGGGGAATCGCCCAGCATCTCGCGCAGCTCTTTGTCGACGAAACGGACCGGCTGGGTCCAGTCGACGACCGCGGCGACCTCGGAGTAGAACCGATCGAGACACTCCGGGAAGAACTTCTGGAAGGTCTCCTTCCAGATCGCGTCGACGTCCGGTCCCGGTGGTTGCATCCGTCCAGTCTGGCAGGGGCTCAGGCCGCTCCACCATCGCCAGATTTAGGGATGCAGAGGGGGACTCACACGGCGACGCCAAGGCGCGGAGGACGGGCAAGAGAGACATGCGGAAGTGGGCGGCACGATGGGTGGGCTCCGGTTTGAATCCCAACGGGATTCCGTCCTCCAGCCCAGGGTTGCCGAGCCCGCGAGGCTACCCTGGGGGACCGGTCGCCATCTTCATTCCAACCGCAACGCGGTTGCGCCTCGATCCCGTTCTCGGGTTGTTGTGCCAAGGGACTTCCTGTATCCCCATCCCAACCGGCCGCAACCGCGTTGCGGTTGTCGCTCCTCCGGTTTCGGTTTCCCACGGTAGGTCCTCGTCCCTCGGACCAACCCTGGGCTGGAAGCCGAAACGCCGTTGGCGTTGACCGTGGGCGCTCCCGCGCCCAGTGATGCAGAGCACTGCATCACCCACCCAAGGATGCCTTCAGCTTCCGTGCCAAGGCATTGCCGGGACACCCCTCTCTCAACTCTCGACTCTCAACACTCCACTCCTCATTCCTCCGCGTCGCCGCGTCGCCGCGTGAGTCCCCGGCCCTCCATTTCTCCATTTCCCGAGCGCGGTCCGTGGATGCCACAAGCGGCATCGGACTCCAGATCGTCGACACCCACGGAGGGACTCGAATCCGGCCCACCGAGACTTCACGACGGCCAGGAGGCCCCGGGCGTTCCGTGCTAGGGTCCATCCTCGTCATTCCATTCCGTCAGAGCTCGTGCTTGGATTTCCGGCATGCAGCCCCCACGCCTCGTCCGGTTCGTCCGGCTGGCACCCGCGACGACCGCGGCTTTGGGCTGTGCCTTCGTCCTCTCGCTGATCTCGCCGTGTCGTGGTGAAGCGGACCGTGAAAACGTGAACGCTGCCGCGCTCCGGGACGACGCGAGGAAGACCTTCAAGGAACAGGTGGAACCCTTCGTGAAGGCCTACTGCACGAAATGCCACGGTGGGGGCCGCGCCAAGGCGAACGTCAACCTCGAGGTGGCGCTGAAGGATCCCGGCCGAGGCACCGCCTTCCTCCATTGGAAGAAGGCGGTCGCGAACGTCCGGGTCCACGACATGCCACCGCAGGACTCGGCCCAGCAACCCACCGACGAGGAGCGCCGCCAATTCATCGGATGGATCGGCAAGCTGAAGTACCTGAGCCCAAGAAACCCCGGCCCGTTCGTGATGCGCCGGTTGTCCAAGGTCGAGTACGCCAACACGCTGCACGATCTCTACGGGGTGGACACGTCCATCGCCGACCGCCTTCCGGAGGAAGTCCTCGGGGAGGGCTACCTCAACTCGATCTCCCCGCTGCAGTCGGAACTGTTCCTCGAGATCGCCAACGAGGTGGTCGGACAGGTCGTCGCGCCGGACGGCAAGACGCCCACCGCAGTGCAGAAGCGGCTCTTTGGAAGGAAGCCACCCGAGGGTGTCGATCCTCACGACGCAGTGCGCCGGGTCGCACGCTCCCTGGCCCGCGATACCTACCGGCGACCGCCCACCCCGACCGAGGTGGAGGTCCTCGTGGATATCTTCGACCTCGCCCGGGGGAAGGGCCTGGACTACGCCGCGTCGCTGGGGTTCATGCTCAAGGCGGTCCTGGTCTCCCCACAGTTCCTCTTCATTGCCCCGACCGGAGCAGCTCCGGCCGACGAAACGATCGTCCGATTGGACGACCACCATCTGGCGGCCCGTCTCTCCTACCTGTTGTGGTCGGCGCCGCCCGACGCCGAGCTGTCCGCCCTCGCCGACACGGGTGAACTGCACCAACCCAAGACACTGCGGGCCCAGTCGAAGCGGCTCCTGCTCCACCCCCGTGCTCGGGCGCTGTTCGACGGATTCGGTGCCCAGTGGCTCCGGGTGGTCGACCTGAAGCGCCAGGTCTTCGATCCCACCCTGTTCCCCCAGATGACCCCGGCCTTGCGGGAGGCCATGATGGAGGAAGCCCGATTGTTCTTCGAAAGCATCGTGCGCGAGAACCAGAGGGTCGTCCGGTTCGTCGACAGCGACTACAGCTTCGTGAACGGACCGCTCGCCGAGCTGTACGGTCTCGGATCATCGGTCAAGGGTCCCCGAATGCGCCGGGTGAAGCTGGGGAACCCCGACCGAGGTGGTGTCCTCGGCATGCCCGCCACTCTCGCGGCAACCTCGTTCCCCACACGGACCAGCCCCGTGCGTCGAGGCGTCTGGGTGCTGGAGCAGCTCCTCGGCGAACACGTGCCGCCGCCCCCGCCCGACATCCCGGCACTCGACGCTCAGGAAACGAAAGGGGTGCAGGGGTTGACCCTACGACAACGGACCGAACTCCACACGAAGGATCCCGTCTGCGCCAACTGCCACAAGACACTCGATCCGATTGGCTTTGGCCTGGAGAACTTCGACGCCATTGGCCGCTGGCGGGATAGGAATGAAGCCGGGGGGCCGATCGACTCGGCAGGAAGGCTCCCAACCGGGGCATCCTTCTCCAACCCAGCGGAATTGAAGCGCCTCCTGGCCGGTCGGGAGGCCGACCTCGCCCGGAACCTGACCGAACGATTCATGGCCTATGCGCTCGGGCGACAGTTGGAAGGATATGATGAGGTTGTGATCGACCAATTGATGGCCCGGATCGCCGAGGATGGATACCGGGTCCGGACGATCCTCACCGAAGTCATCACCAGTGACCTGTTCACCCACCGCAAAATCGAACGATGACCCCGATGCACCCGCAGCAGAGCACCCCCATGAACACCACGAATCACCCCTCCATTGTGGATCGCCGCACCTTCCTGAGAGGCGTGGGGGTGTCCCTGGCGCTTCCGTTCCTGGATTCCCTACGGGCGGCTGGACTCGATACCCCCAAACCGCCGGTGCGGCTGGCGTTCATGTACATGCCCCACGGGGTCATCATGGACCAGTTCTGGCCGAAGAATCAGGAGGAGTTCCTCCACTCGCCGCCGCCGATCCTCCGGTCGCTGCACCCCATCATGGACCAATGCCTGATGATGAAGGGCATCTCGGGCGTGCCAACCGCACCCTTCGGCGGTGCCCCGCATGCCCTGGAGTTATCCACCTGGCTCACAGCGCGGTTGCCCGACCCCGACTCGCGCGACCGCATCAACATCTCCATCTCAGCCGACCAGATCATGGCCAACTATGTCGGCGCCCAGACGCTGCTCCCGTCGCTCGAACTGGCCACGATGCCCCAGACCTGGAAGGAGAATCAGGAAGGCCTGCACGAGGGATACTACAACCACTGCAGTTTCCGTTCACCCACCCAGCCCGTTCCGGCGGAGACCGATCCCCGCAACGTGTTGAACCGGCTCTTCGGCAAACGCGGAAAGGCAGGCGCGGTCACGCGGGCCAACCCGCTGGACCGCCAGATGCTCGACCGGGTGCTCGGTGGCGCCCGTGACCTGCGCCGAACCTTGGGCAGGGGAGATCAGCAGAAGCTCGACGAATACCTCGACAGCGTGCGCTCGGTGGAACGTCGTATCGCCGCCATCGAGACCCGCCAGCAGGAGGCGGCGCTGGAGAAGAACAGGATCGCTCCCTCCAGACGCCACGCCAATGACTCGGCGCCCATCGAGGTGAAGATCCCCGAAGGCGACAGGCGCAGTGAGTACATGCAGGTCATGTGCGACTTGACCGTCCTGGCGTTCCAGACCGACACCACCCGTGTCAGCACCTACATCAGTTCCCGACCCAACGGAGCGTCCTACCCCGAGCTGGGATTCTCCGACCAGCACCATTCGCAGACGCACTACGGCAACGACCAGGAAATGATCCGCAAGGTGGCGGCCATCAACACGCTGAACGTCGATCAGTTCGCCTACATGGTGAAGAAGATGCACGCCCTGAAGGAGGGGGATGGCACCCTTCTCGACCACTGCATCCTGATGTGGGGCTCGGGCCTGGAGGACGGCGACAAGCACCGGCGCGACAACCTCCCGTTCATCATCGCCGGTAAGGGTGGTGGTTCCCTCAGGACCGGACGCTTCCTGCCCAACGTCCAGGGCAACCAGGGCGACCTGCTGACCACGCTGCTGTCCTGCGCCGGCATCCCGCTGGATCGCCCGATCGGCATCGCCACGAAGCAGATCACCGAAATGAAGGCCTGAGCGGATCGGAACCGGTCGCACAAAACCGACAACGGCGAATCGCGCCACGGGCCGCCCCGACAACGAAGTTGGGCGAGTTGGATGGGCTTGAGAAAGGGCGTGCGCAGACAACTCCCGGAGGCATCGAGTCCCGTTCGGCCATCCGCCGAAAACGAAGAAGAACCTGAATTGAAGACTCTCACCCCGAGCCATCGGGTATCGGTGAAGGCCTACCCACCGGGACCTCTCGAAAAATCCAGGCGCTGACTTCTGGCCTGGTGACGTTGGGATCGAGTATTCCGGTTTGGCTGGGGTGTCGTGGACGTATCAGCGGTTTCCACGGTTCCGGACTCTGAAGATACCGGTTCCCGGTTTCATGCGGGTTGAGGAGACAGGCATGGTGATTGTCCGACCCGCCAGGTCAGGGAGCACTCGGCGACGACGCCAGACGCATCATTCGCTCGGCTCGTTCCAGCACAACGACACCCGGCTCCCCTGCTTCCGATGCTCCTTCGAGGGTTCCACTGAATCGACGGCAGGCTTCCGCCACGCGCTGCGCCATGTCAGCGAGGCGTTCGCGCACCATCGGCCAGCTCAGACGGGCGGTCGTGGCAAGTTGACGGAAATGGTCCGGCGAAACCTCTGCCAACGTCCCCGCAGTTCCAATTTTCATCGAGAGGTGCTTCGAGAGTTCCGGGTAGGCCAATGTGCAAACCTGATCGTAGAGCGGTGCCAGGCGGCGCTCTTTCCCGGCATACAGGAGGGAGAAGTTCTTGCTGTGGGCATCGGCGTTGCCGGTCAGGGCGGCAAAGATCACCGCATCCAGGAAATCCCGAATGTCGATCACCGGCACGGACGACCAGTCACGGATCAGGCCGAAGCAATCCTTCAGCGAAGGCCCCCCTTCCTGCTGGTACTTCCGGGAGGCGGGAAAACCAAGTGCCTGACAGAAATCCTCCTGGTGCAGCCGCTGGACGCTCCCATCCGCACCAACTGCGCGGTCGTATCGCTTGACGATGAGGCACGGGGTTTTGCCGATGATTCGCATGCGGCATTCGGCAACCCTCAGTCCGACCTCACGCGCCAGGCCCATGCACCACGCCTCGTTGGCGACCAAACCGGGAAAGCGTGCCGGTTCCGGCTTGAGAATGTGGGTGCTGGGCATCCCGTCTGATGGCAGCGCGATCCGTGCCTCGGGCGTCGCGCCATCCTCCGCCAGTACCACGGGAAGCTTGATCTGCGCCCCGGCCAGGGAAAGTCGCAGTCCCACCTCACCCGCCATCAGAGGCTGCTGTGGGAGCCGCTCCACGATGGACGCCAGGGCTGTTTCGTCTAGCCAGCGGAGATTCCCCGTTCCCGAGGCATGCCATGGAAAGGCTTCGGGAAGGAGCGACACGGCTCCTGCGCAGTCGCCACCGATCCGTTCCAGGATGGCAAAAGCATTTCCACCACTCACACCAAGGATGGAAGCAATCCGATCGCGCGGTTCCGCCTCGGGAAGAAGACCGGAGAAAAAGGCACGCACTGCCCGCCCGGAAAAGGGTTCGCCTTGCAGAGGCAATTGTCGCGACAGCGGATAACCGGGGCCAGTTGCCAGCCAGTCCGGGTCGTAGGCGAAGGCGGGCTCCTCGGCGTCCGACAGGAGCCCCACTCGAACGCCGTTCAGGTAGACCACAAGGCGCTTCATGATTCGACGACCTTGAGACGCAATCCGAGGGCTTGAAGGATTCCCAACGCCTTCCCCAAGTGGCAGGTCGGTTTGCCGCGTTCCAATTCGATAATGAACCGCAGTCCAGTGCCGGAAGCCAATGCGAGGTCCTTCTGGGTGACCTTCAACCGCTTCCGGGCCATACGGATCGCCTCGCCTAGAGACTTGGAGTCCACAATATCCATATTCCCGAACGGGAATCTAATGCCACATTCAATCAGGAACAAGCGATATATTCCCGAACGGGAATATCGCTGTTCCAACCGCTCCGAACTGAAGCTGTATTCCTTGGCCCAAACTGGAGCGTTCGCGCCTATTGCTGAGGTTTCCAATCCAGAGGCCCTGCCTTACTGCAAATTGGCCGAGATGTTATCGGTGACCTCAAGTTAGAAACCGAGCCATTTGGCCTGATTGGGTAGGCGACCCCAAAACCACCCCCGGACCATTCCGAACTCAATCCGCCCCGACGGGTTCCATCCACCGGGCAGTGGGCGGTGGATCTCGACGCGGACCCCACCCCTTTTCTGGCGAAAACCTTCGAATGGGTCCCCTGCCCCCCTGTACCCGTCAGAATTTTGTCGGGCGAAGCAGCTCAGACGGGGCGACCTCAAGGGCCTCGGCGAACCGGACCAGTTCCCGGTCAGTGACACACCGAACCTGCGACTCAACCTTGGCCAAGGTCTCCCTGCTGATGTCCCAACCGCCTCTCTGAAGGCGGGCAGCCAGTTCCGCCTGCGTCAGTCCTTCGGCTTCGCGGAGATGCCGAAGAGTCGGGCCGATCATGTTTTGGTCGGTAGCCATGTGTTCCGATTTCAGAACTTGACCCTGCCTTTCGCCCGCGGTGTTGTGGTTCCGAAATCAGAACATTTACTCCATGCACTTTCTTTCCCGTTTAATTGAGGCCGTCGCAAAAACCGCCCGACAGGCTCCCGCTGTTGGACTCGTCCTTTCGGTAGCCAGTCTACCCGTTGCCGCCCAGACTCTCAGTGGCACTTTTCAGTGCCAATCCCTCGTCATCAATTATGCCACTGGACCGAACGCCCTGGCCGTTGGCTTCACCACGCCATCGGCAAGCGCCGGCGGGAACCCACAGCTGCCGTTGAACGGTGAATTCGAGTACCACCCCGGGGATATTAACCTCTATCAGTCCTACTGGGTGATGTATCAGGGCAACCAGTTGGCCGACCTGGGACTCGTTGGCATCGGCGGAAACAGCCTCCTGCCGGACAGCGACGCGAACGGCATCCCCAACTTCGCCGAGCGGAACCTCGGGGCCAACGTGGTCGCGGGTCTCGTTGCTGTTTCGTCGATTGATGGGAGTTCCGCAGCGGGAACCATCACCCTGAGCCGAGCCGCTGGTCAGACGAGCGGCAGCGCGGTAACCCGCTTCAACAACGGTCTCGTTTTCAACGGAACCTGGGCGATCCCCTTGATGGATGTCGCTGGGACATACAACCCAACTCAGCGCACCGTCCAATTGCGGACGAGTTCCTCCGTCTTCGCGCCCGGAACGATCACGGGAAGCTATCAGGTAAACTCAGCCGACAGCGTGACCATGTTTGATATTATCCTGCAGATGGATGCAGGCCCCCGCCTGATGTCGACACCGGTCACCTTCGTTCGAGTTGGGAAGGTCTACCGCTGCATCATCGAGTTCGTCGACGGGAACCCGACGAGCACGAGTTACCCGGACTTCCGCCGCTGGACCCTTCAATTAACGGATCCGGCCGACACCGATGGTGATGGGGTCCCCAACCTCTCGGACTCGACACCAGCAGGTCCGCCTCCTGTTGTTCTGACGCAACCAACCGGTGCCACCAAGACTGTAGGCCAGTCGGTGACTTTTACGATCGCTGCGTCGGGTTCTGCCCCAATCACCTACCAGTGGTATCGAGATGGCATTCCCATTACGGGAGCCAACGCCACATCGTATACGCTGCCGTCCGTAAAGCTGACGGATGCCGGCACATACACCGCAGGGGTGCGCAATGCGGCGGGGGAGGTTCTAAGCAACCCCGCTCTCCTGACGGTCAATCCGGCGCCCATCGCCCCGGTCATCACGGTGCAGCCGCAGCCGGTGGTGGTGACGGCAGGACAGACCGCCCAGTTCAGCGTGACGGCGACGGGAACGGCGCCCTTGGCCTATCAGTGGCAGCGCAACGGGGTGAACATCGCCGGAGCGACGGCGGCGGACTGTTCAGTGGTCAATGCACAGAGCGTCAATGCGGGCAGCTATCGGGTGATTGTCAGCAATGCGGCCGGGAGCGTCACCAGCACCGCTGCGACCCTGACCGTCAACCCGGCAGTTCCACGTCCAGTTGTCCTGACCCAGCCGGTGGCTGCCACCCGCACGGTGGGCCAGTCGGTGACGTTCACGATCGCTGCCTCGGGCTCCGGGTCCCTCACCTACCAGTGGTACCTCGACGGCATCCCCATCGCGGGCGCGAACGGGCCGTCCTATACGTTGGCGGCCGTGGCACTGACCGATGCCGGCGCCTACACCGCAGGAGTGCGCAACACGGCCGGGGAGGTCCTGAGTAACCCTGCGGTCCTGACCGTCAACCTCGCGACCGCTCCAAAGCTCAACCTGAAGCGTGAGATCAACGGTCGCCTGACCTTCACGTGGACCGGGGCGGCCAAGCTGATGTGGTCTCCGAACCTGTCTGGCCCATTCAACCTCGTCCCTGGTGCCGTCAGCGGCTATCAGGCGCTTCCCGGAACGGGGAGTGGTTTCTACCGTTTGGAGCCCTGATCGAAGCTGACGCAGGCGGAGTCTTCCGTGCAGGTTCTCCGGACTCCATGTCAGATCAACCGTACCGCGGGCATCGCTATTCCCCGATCGTTGTGCCCTTCGAGAAGAGCACCGAAGAGCGGATCGCGGCGGCCAAGCTCGAGATCGAGCTCGGTCCTGGCGGTATCTGGTCTCGCCCCATCGAGGCCGCCGCCTACTGGTCGTGGCTGAGGGATCAGCAACCCGGTCCGACCCCATGCCTCGAGGATTTGCTCCGCTGGTTGAAGACCTTTCTTGGGCTCACTGATCGCCCTGCGGAAGCACCGCGCTACTTCGCCCTTGGGTTTGCCCAAGGTGCGGAAGTCGCCCTGCATGGCCAACCACTCCCGGAGGCGTCGCTCGAACCTGTCCCGGACACACTGATAAACCGGGGCGCGGCCGTGTTGGAAAGTCTGGGATCAGTAGCGGGGCATGCTCCGTTGAATCGTCTCCGGAACTGGGCCAGCCAGTGGCTGACGCACGAGTTCATGGAGGTCCCGAATGTGATCTGGTGCCTTGCGGTGTCGATGGGGCATGGCGCGGCCCGCACTCAACCCTTGGTGTGCGGGATGCTGGCTGCAGAACTGGATGGTGCCAGGTTTGAGCAGCGGTTCGCCGGCCGAGCACTCGTCGCGACACTGTTGCGTCGGGACCTGGATCCGTGGCGGGCCTTCATTCGCAGCACCTACGGGCGGCCAGTTGAAGGCGAGGTGCTGTCGGCAGCCGTCGGTGCCGGTTTGGAACGCATGCGGAGGACGAAGGGAACACTACGGGCATTTCTTCTCGATGCCGTGTTGCAAGGCCGGGGCTTCGCCCAGTCCTCATCGCCCACGGTGGAGGCCCTGCTGACTGAAACCGGACCCGAACAACTCGGTCGTCTCCGCCCATTCTACGTAGCGAATTCGGGCCCGTTGACGGAGGCCGCCCCGGAAGGCCCGCTGCTGGAGGGCCTCCGCCAGTGGATCTTCCGGACTCACCCCGGGCTGTTCGGAACCAGCGACCCAGGGGCAGAGCATGTGGCCCTTCGCCACGCCTATGACTTCCTCTGGTGGCGCGGTTTTCTGGAAGGTCTGCAGGGGAGATCCACCCGGTCAGCCTCCGGTCCCGGATTATGACACACGACGGGGTTGCCGCCGTCGTAGCCCGATGGTTTTCTTTGCCCGTCCGAACGAGACGCATCCAGAGCGTCGGCGGGGAGAAATCCCGACGACCAGCGACCTGCCCTGAGTCAGTGGGCAAGGTGCTTTGGAGACCGGCAACGGTTTCCGATGTGCAGGCGAAAGCCTGAACCAAAAATACGACTCCTGTGTGAAGGCCGTCGTCTCGTAACCCGAGCGGCGGCCTTCGTCATTCCAACAACCCTCTGGGTGCGTGGCGGTCGACACGATGCCATGCAAACATCAATACGGGTTCATTCCTCCAACAAGAATCACCACATCTGGCGCAATCACGGCCTCTGGTGGTGCCACTTCACCATCCATCACCGGGACCACACCAAACAGCGAATCCGCCGGTCCACCGGCACTCGCCATCTGGAGGAGGCCCGCCAGATCCGGGATTTCCTGCTCACCGTCCTGCCCTCAACCGCTGCCTGAACGGAGCCGACGATGAAGAAGTTCAACGGTATCGACTACACGTTCCGCCCCTTGGGCTACTGGGACGACACCACGGTCCAGCAGGCCATCCTCCGGGGAATCAAGGGCACCCGACGACGAGAATTGATCACCAAGGCGCTGACCGAAGGAAGGCTCGAGAGCGTGAGCGATGAGCTTCAGTCGGCGGAAGTCAGTGACGGAGACCGCGATCACCTCGGCCGAATCCACCCGAGCTTCATGGGCGGTGAGTATCTACCAGGCTACCAACGTCAGGAAACGGAGATTGTCCGTATCGAGCTCGAATCGACCACCTCGGACGTGATCAGCATCCGGGCACGGTGGTGGCAGGGTCGCCTCTGCTACCGGGTCGTCGACGAATACCAGGAGACCTTCGAGGTGAAGCCGGCCACCAGCCAACGTCCCTTCACCCTCGGGCAACTGGTCCGGTTCATCGACAGGGTCTCGCACCGGGACCTATGGGGTCCGTTCTCGTTGGCCTACAACGCGCTCAACGCCGACGGAGGCACGGATCGCCGACAGCTTCGACATTTCACCCGCATCCGCTCCGACATCTATCCGCAGCTGCACGACCACTTCGAGCACGTCTTCGCGGAATGGGTGCGAGAGGCAGACGTGGATGCAGGTCTGGAGGAGGCCCATGAAGACTGATTCGCCCACCAACACACCCACCACCCCCAACTGGTTCGCCGAACTTTGGGCGGTGGAATCTGCCAAGCTCAACGAGCGACTCGCGAAGTCTGGAATCATCGTGACCCCGATCCGGGAATCCGGACGGCAGACGACGCCATGGTCGACCACCATATCGTTCGTACCTACGCGAAAGACGTCCTCCTCGTCTCAGACTCCCGACGTCCGATGACCGAGCCTATCCAGAAACCTGCCTAACCAACGACCGACGCAGAACTGGTGCTCCGGATGAACTGGGGTGTCGCCGGAATCACGCCCGGCGACGATTGTTATCTGGCGGGTCAGCTCCCATCGAAGGTGTGGGGACATGGCCCGGCGGATCTACACCTGTTTGCGGATCTGTTCCGGCCGCCGGAGACATCGACCAGAGCGACGACGATGACCCTAATCTCGTTCTAACGGCAGCCCAGTCGAGGGGCGATTCTCCAGTGCCTTGAAGAGCTTGAGGCGAAGCGGTCGGTTGGTTCACGTTGGGCCTCGATGCGGTTCTGGTGGGTCAACCACAAGCAGACCTTCGCCGAGGAGGTCGGTGGCCATTACATCTGGTGCCCAAAGCACAAGAAGGATGGAGCCCGGAACCATTTCTACGAAACCCTCCGAGAGGTTCAGCGAGGCGACCTCGTCTTTTCCTTTGCCGACGCCCATCTCCAAGCAGTCGGCGTTGCGAAACTGCCCTGCTATTCGTGCCCGCGGCCGGATGAATTTGGGAAAGTGGGCGAGGCTTGGGATCAACGAGGGTGGCGGGTGGACGTCCAGTTCCAGAGATTCCAGCGACCACTCCGCGTGGCTGCGGTGGCTGACCAGATCGCCCCCCTGCTTCCAAACAAGTACTCTCCGGTTCAGCGCGATGGCCGAGGGAATCAAGGCGCCTACCTCGCGGAGGTATCACGCGAATTCGCCCGTCGCCTTCTCGAACTCGCTGAACCGGGATTGCTGCCCCTGATCGACTCCTCGGTGCTTCGAGACAGTGGCCCGGAGACCTTGGCTGACCCAGTGGTGCTACTGGACTGGGAGGACTCCCTGCAGCAGCGCATCGCGGAGAGCGGGTTGATACCTGAGACGACCCGAAGGGCCTTGATCCAAGCCCGACGCGGTCAGGGTCGGTTCAAGGAAAACGTCTGTCGGATCGAGCGTCGGTGCAGGATCACTGGGGTTTTCAATCCAACCCACCTGATCGCCAGCCACATCAAGCCGTGGCGCGAATCGAGCGACGAGGAACGCCTTGCCGGGAGCAACGGCCTTCTCTTGACCCCTTCGATGGACCACTTGTTCGACCGCGGTTTCATCACCTTCGCCGATGAAGGCGAGGTGTTGGTCTCACCGGTCGCGGACCGAGAATCCCTCGACCGGATGGGGATACCTTCTGGACGTGACCTCCGAGTCGGCTCCTTCAACACCGACCAACGGCACTTCCTCAAGTATCACCGAGAAGAGATTTTTCTGAAGTCGGCTCTGTAGCTCGGGAAACTCTTTTGGAACGTACGACTGAGTTGACCTCACCTTCGAATTGGTACCGACCCGGTAGTCCTGTCTGACGAATCCTGGAGTGTGGCGCGCTCCGAACTGTGAGGCACCTTCCGCCCATTGTGCTTGGCGATCTCCTGTTCGGTGAGCCGAAGGAACCGAGCCGCATTGTTGTAGAGGATGTCCCGCTTCTGCTTTTCGGTCAGAAAATCGGCCGATTCGACCGCCTCAATCGATAGCCGGATGGCATCCGGCCACTGCATCTGGTCCGAACCGTACATGATGCGGTTGGCAAACCCTGATTCCACCAGACGCCTCAGGTATTTGTGGAATTCTGCCCGAGGAAGCACCCAGTTGATCACCCCGATGTCCACATGGACCTGGGGATGGGCGTAGAGCAACCCGACCATCTCGTCCAGAAACGGCCATCCCGCATGCATCACATAGAGCCGCAGCTTCGGATGTCGGATGAGGACCTCTTCAAGGAGCAATGGACTGGAATTGGCCATCCGGTACTTCGGAAAGCCGGAATAGGCGGCGCCCGGTGGTCCGAGGCCCAGATGGATTCCCACGATGACGTCCAGCTCCTCCGCCATCGCGAAGTACGGCTCCAATTCCGGCGCATTGGCAGGCAGTCCCAGATACTGCGGAGCGAACTCGGCCAGCACTCGATTGCGGCTCCCGGTCTTGAACCGGGTCCGGAGCATATCGATTTCCGCTCCTCCCCCAAACAACAGTTCGGACCCCAATCCGGTGATGATGCGCTCGGGTGAGGCAACGCGGTACGCCTCGGTCCGCGGCCCAGACGTCACCGCCAGCACGATGTTGTACTTCTCGAGAGCCCCAAGTGTCCGTTCCTGCAGATCCGCGGTGCTCTTGGCCGCGGGTACTGCGCTTAGTGGCTCAGGGGCACCTGGAGCCACATAGAGCTCATGGGAGTGGAGGTGCATGTCGATGATGGGCTTCCGCTGCCCTTGGACCCCGGTGCCGCACAGAAGACACAGACCCAGCATCTAACGACCGAGGCGTTGTGGGTTCGTATTCATGGGAGAAGCGTGCCGAGGCGAGAAAGAGGCTCTCGATGTCTTCCGACAGAATCCTCAACGTTCGAATCAGAGGTCAATGCCCCGAGCTCGTGGACCAAAGCGGTACCAACAGTCAGCCAGTGGATCCCGAAGCCCCCTCATACCTGGGTGAACCCCGAGTCTCGGAAGGTACCGGAAGGTGAGATCTCCCAGACTCGTACTGACGAATCCACTGACGATCAGGGGTGAAATGGGATCGAAGAACCCCAAAACCCTCGAAATCCCTTGGAAAAACGCGTTGGAGGCGAGGGTCGGAATCGGTGAGGAAAACCGCTCGAACCGGCAAGAAAATGCCCGGTTTCCTTGGGCTTTCAAGCACCTTCGTCCACCTTCCGGCGCCCTCCAGATAACGGTTTCATTGTCACTTTCATTGTCACTGACAATGCCTCGATTGAGGGCCAACCACATCTCGCTGTGCCCCTGAAAGTCAAAAGGCCCGCCAGGGGCTATGACTCCCCGGTGGGCCTTTGGACCAGACCGCCAAAACGATCCGACTCACCCTAAAACGCAGTTGCTCCTAGTTCTCCCGCACTTCCTGAGCCTCTGTCTTCTGTCGATTTCGCTCATAGATAAGGTCAGTCGCTTTATCCAAGCGGTCACGGTCTTCGCTTAGGGCGCCTATATCGATCGTGGCGTAGTACTTCACTGCATTTGGAGCCGGGTTGCCCAAGGGCACGATGATGCCGTGGCGTGCGAGCACGGCCATATCGTCCGGCTGAAACCCGAGCATTTGGGCTGCAGTTTCAGCACGTACCCGTGCTGGAGGAAGCTCCCGGTCCAGCCATCGTTCGAGCAAGTCTTGCCTAGCGGGTGAGGATTCAAAGTTCGAGCCCAAGGCGTTGGAGTTGCTCCGTGAGGAAATACATGGAGCGAAGCGTGCCGGCTTCATCGTGAAAACCTCCATTCGAGGATCGGTCCAAAGGCTCGACCCCTTCGGGAGTTCCCCGCGGTCCAGCTACAAGTCCGGTTCGTCATAGCAAACTCGACTTCAGCAACCGGCTCCGGGGTCGGCTAAAGAAAACTCGACCTTTTTTCGTCCTGAAGAAGAGACGAGAAACCACAACAAACGGCTGTCTGAGCCGAACGACAACTTCCTCAAAGCGAAACCGGTTTCCAGACCTCAACTGCCACCCGCTGTCGGAGCGATTGTGTGGAGTCTTCCATTGTCGACATCGCCGGCGCTGGTAAGACCGATCCGCCCGACAGCAGCGCATGGAAGAGATCCTGAGACATCGAGGACCGACCACTGCTCAGACTCGGTTGAAGTCATCAACCTGTCGACCCAACTAGATCGAATCGTTTAGCCACGTGGGGAACCGTAAAAAGCATTCCTAGGGAACAACGACCGCCGTCTAAGGCAACAGGAAGCCCGACACCAAGACTGTGAAAAGAGATCCGAAATCAATCTTACCGCGTCCGTGGACTTCGGCCGAATTGGAAGACCCCGCAAACTGGCAATTCGCAGAACTCAAGCCCAAGGCCCGTTGTATGGCCCTTGAGTATGAACTCCAACGGGAACTCCAACGGGGGCAAACAGGGGATACTACCGCAGTGGCTCCGCCGTTCCAGAAACTCCTCAAAGAGCACGGCGGTATTCACCCGGAGACCTTTGCTCCCGTCACAATTGCCGGGCGCCTGCGCCGCACGCAGCCAGGGACGGAAACGTTTATTGCGGTTAACGAGACCGAAAAACTGCGGCCAGCCGCAGAAAGTCTACTCCCCGCTGAGCCGGGATTTCTCAGTCCCAGTACAGAGAACACCTACCTGTGGCCGACCAACACCGCGCGAAGCCCCGAGTTTGGCCCTCGAGTCATTCTGGCAATCGATCCGCGAGACCTGTACTGGCGGTTGCACTATGGAAACCGCCAAGAACTGATTTGCGATCTCTCCCAGGCTTGCGGACTCCCCGTGCCAGAACGCAAAAAACTGGGACGCCAGATTGACTGGCCGTGGCTGAAACCCGCTGTGGCTCAGTGGATAAAGGTGGCCCCAGGGGAATTGCTCAAGAGCCTGGGGTACCTCCGGCTTCTTTCGTCTGGGATGGATCAGGGTGAGTCCTGGTCTCTTGCATTCAACGCAGTGTTCAACAGGGATTCCGTGAACAGCGATGCGGACTCGTTTTCTCGGAACCTCAATCGTCAGTGTGACCGAATCCGTGCCCACCTTGAGGGCATGCAGGTTTACCTCCAGACCCCCCGGACTTGGATTGCGCTTAAGCTCGCGGACAAGCAGGTCTGAGTTACTTGTCCGGGCTCTTGTGCCTCTCCCCGCCATGATGTGCGGGCATGAACCGCAAGGTACAACATCCGACGAATTTCGAGACCCTTTGGGACGCTGACCAAGTCTGCACCTATCTAAGGGTGTCTCGCCGAACTCTCACCAACCTTGTTCGACGAGGCATGCCCGCCATTTCAATCGGGCGTCGCATCCTGCGCTTCAACCCTCGGGCTGTGAGCCGCTGGGCCGCCGGTGGGATCTGAACCCCTAGAAAAATTTCACCCCGCTCACGTGGTTGTGGGTGGGGTGATTCAAACGCCCCGAATTCTCATTCGGAGCCACTACCTTGGCTAGGCATATGGTCGCCGGAAGAGGTGTTCGGGGCAACTCACAAACCCATGAAAACCCCGATAATGCTGAGCGAATTCCATTCGCTCCACGACCCTAAAAGCCAGACACCGACTACCCTCGAGGCCGTCATCGAACGGATTCGGACCTGCCCAGAACTCAAAGCGCGGACAACGGCTATCCGCGCTGCGGTTCAGCGAGCAAACGAAGCCGGGGCAACCCCAGAGGCGAAACAGGTCGTCCGCGATCTGAAGAAGAAGCTGCCGTTAGTCACCCCCTCAGGGGTATTTGCAACTCGCCAGACAAGCGGCCTCCAGACATACAGCGGAGTTCTCTGCGCTGACCTCGACAAATTGGGAGGGCAGCTCGAGGTGACCCGCGACAAGCTACTGAACGACAAACACTTGCTCGCCCTATTTACGTCTCCATCTGGGGAGGGCTTGAAGGCGTTCTACAGAGTCGGCAACGACCCGGAACGCCACCGTGATTCCTTCGATGCCATGTCCCTGCACATCCAGAATCTGTCTGGTTCTAAGGTGGATTCCGGAACCAACGACATCGCTCGCGCATGCTTTCTGTGCCATGACGAGGAGGCTGTGTATCGGCCGGATGCTTTGCCCCTGCCGGTCCAAGAAAAGAGCCCGCGACACCAGAACAGGCCGAAGACGAGGGGCTACTTCGGGAAGCTCACGAGAGACGTCGAGGAAATCGAGGCGGCACTGAGGCACGTGGATCCCGCACCGCGTAAGAACTGGGTCAACGTGGGCATGGCTCTGCACCACGAGTTCGGAGACCTCGTGCGGCCAATCTGGGATCACTGGAGTGCGACGGTGCCCGACAAGTACGACCAGGCAGATCAAGACAGGACGTGGGCTAGCTTCCATCACGACCGCGATAACGCCGTCGGTATCGGTACCGTATTTCACATGGCTCGGGAGGCTGGCTGGACCGGCAGCAGCGCAGTGCCCGCGGCCCACTCGCTGGCGCAATTACCGCCGCTGAGTAAGGCCGACGACGACGTTCTTTTGGGCGACGCACTGCTCTGCCGGGGCAAGTGCCTCGTCTTCGTCGCGAGCACGGGAATTGGAAAGTCTACGCTACTCACTCAGGCGGCCATGTTTTGGGCAACGGGGAGACCCGATCCCGCTCTGAACATCAGGCCAAGTCTCCCACTCAAGATCCTCCATCTACATGCGGAGTCCGATCTACGCGATATTCACCGGATGCGGGCTCGGGTTCTGGGGTCACCGTTCTGGTTGGCCGAGGCGGAGTCCATGGCTCTAGCTGAGGAGGCCGCCGGCAAGGTGGACCCAAGTTTCCCAGACGAGCTGACTTCGTTCTACTCCGGTCTTCCGAAGGGGGAGGTACAGGCGGAGTTGATGACGATGGCATCCGAGGGCGTACTCGTTGTTTTTGACGAGCTGCAGACATCAGGCACGCGTTTCATCGACGAAACCTTGGTGTCTCTCCTTGAGTCGCATCAACCCGATCTTGTGATTCTCGACCCGCTGCTGGGGTTCTACGGTGGGGATGTCAACAGTCAGGGTGAATCTGGACTTTGGCTTCGCAGTCACCTCGGCCCCGTGCTCGAGAAGTTTGGATGCGGCTGCATTCTCGTTGCGCACACCGCCAAGCCAAGCCGAGAGCGGGCCCCGCGCAATAGCCTGTACGACTACGCCTACACGTCATTGGGCTCGGTCGAGTGGAGCAACTATCCCAGGAGCATTCTTGGTCTTGAGGCAACCAAGGACCCGGAGATTTTTACCCTCCGGGCAGCAAAGCGTGGGGCAGATACGGGCTGGCGGAACTCGGAGGGGAGGCACGTCTTTGAACGTACTATACGCCGAGCCTCTATGGACAAGGATGGCTGGTCAGGATGGACAGCTGAACCGGAAGGGCATCCTGAGAATCCCGGACTAAAGTTGCGGGAGGACATCGCGACAGTACTGGGCCTATTCCCTGACCTTTCTGTGGCCAAGCCGCCCTTCAAAGAGCAGGAAGTTTTCCGCGGTACACGGGCCTTGATTGCAGCTGCCAGGGAATTGGGAGTTTCTAAGGACCGGGTCAAAGAGGCACTGGCGATCCTCGAGCAAGATGGACGCGTGAAATTCGCAGGCAAAGGACCGCGCAATCAGCACTGGTACGGGCTTCCTGAAGTGGTCGACGAGTATCACCACTACCAAAGCAGGAAGGGCAAAACGGCAAGGAAACCTTGAGTGTACGGCGTGCGGCAGTGTGCGGATTAGCGTTCCGCACACTGCCCTACCGCCAGTGTGCGAGTGTGCGGCCCCCTTTAGGGGCCGCACACTGAACGGCCGCACACTCACACTCGCTACGGTGTCTCAATTGGAGATCATGTAGAGCGTTATTGAGGTGGTGTTCCCTGTCACGCTGGTCGCGGCGGGAGCCCCGGCAGGTCGAAGGGCCTGAACGCCCTGTAGGGACCCATTCTGACCTCACTCCCCTTCCCCCATCGCCTTGAGGGTCGAAATATTAACGCCTACCCGCGGTCCCCAGCGGAGCCCCGGATTCACTCGGACTGGCCGAGTGCGACGGCAACGCATCAATCAAACCCGATGAAACTCAGGTCGAAACGACGTCGACCTGTGTCGACCGACTTCACCAGTGCGAAAGCCATTTCCGACCAATAAAAACGGGCCTCCGGTGGGGTTTTGTCATAGCGATTGAATATAATGTATCTAGTGCCCGAACTCGCTGTTTTCGGCCTGTTTTTGAGGTTTCTAGTTTGGCGCCCCCGCCTTATTGCAAATCGACCCTCGATTTCCACAGGTTATCGTTAACCTAAAGTTGGAAACCCATCTGATTGCCCTGATTTGATAGGCGGTTCTAAAACCGCCCCCCACCCCTTCCGAACTCAATCCGCTCAGACTGGTTCCATCCGCACCGGCCAGTGGGCAGCGGGTCTCGACGCCGACCCCACCCCCTTTTTTCGCGAAAACCTCCGTATGGGTCCCCTGCCCCCCTGTACCTGTCAGAATTTCGTGGGGCGAAGAAGCTCAGACGGGTCGACCTCAAGGGCCTCGGCAAACCGGATCAACTCCAAGTCCGTGACACATCGGACCTGGGATTCAACCTTGGCCAACGTGTCCCGGCTAATGTCCCAACCCTCGCGTTGAAGCCTCGCCGCCATCTCGGCCTGCGTCAGCCCGGCCTTACGGCGAAGGTGCCGGAGTTGCGGCCCCACCATGTTCTGATCGGCACTCATGTTCCCTGACTCAGAACTTGACCTTGCCTGAGGTTCAGAGTGTTTTTGTGCTGCCATCAGCACATTTATATTATGCGACTATTTGCCCTTACTTTCATACTGCTCCTCTCTCTCTCAGAACCTTTAGCTGCCCAGGCTCTCAGTGGGACTTTTCAGTGCCAATCCCTCGTCATCAATTATGCCACTGGACCGAACGCCCTGGCCGTTGGCTTCACCACGCCATCGGCAAGCGCCGGCGGGAACCCACAGCTGCCGTTGAACGGTGAATTCGAGTACCACCCCGGGGATATTAACCTCTATCAGTCCTACTGGGTGATGTATCAGGGCAACCAGTTGGCCGACCTGGGACTCGTTGGCATCGGCGGAAACAGCCTCCTGCCGGACAGCGACGCGAACGGCATCCCCAACTTCGCCGAGCGGAACCTCGGGGCCAACGTGGTCGCGGGTCTCGTTGCTGTTTCGTCGATTGATGGGAGTTCCGCAGCGGGAACCATCACCCTGAGCCGAGCCGCTGGTCAGACGAGCGGCAGCGCGGTAACCCGCTTCAACAACGGTCTCGTTTTCAACGGAACCTGGGCGATCCCCTTGATGGATGTCGCTGGGACATACAACCCAACTCAGCGCACCGTCCAATTGCGGACGAGTTCCTCCGTCTTCGCGCCCGGAACGATCACGGGAAGCTATCAGGTAAACTCAGCCGACAGCGTGACCATGTTTGATATTATCCTGCAGATGGATGCAGGCCCCCGCCTGATGTCGACACCGGTCACCTTCGTTCGAGTTGGGAAGGTCTACCGCTGCATCATCGAGTTCGTCGACGGGAACCCGACGAGCACGAGTTACCCGGACTTCCGCCGCTGGACCCTTCAATTGACGGATCCGGCCGACACCGATGGTGATGGGGTGCCAAACCTCTCGGACTCGACACCAGCAGGTCCGCCTCCCGTTGTTCTGACGCAACCAATCTCCGCCACCAGGACTGTAGGCCAGTCGGTTACGTTCACGATCGCTGCGTCGGGCTCCGGCACACTTACCTACCAGTGGTATCGTGATGGCATTGCCATCGCGGGAGCCAACGCCAAATCGTATACCTTGCCGTCCGTGAAGCTGACGGATGCCGGCACCTACACGGCAGGGGTGCGCAATGCGGCGGGGGAGGTTCTAAGCAACCCCGCGGTGCTGACGGTCAATCCGCCGCCCATCGCCCCGGTCATCACGGTGCAGCCGCAGCCGGTGGTGGTGACGGCAGG
>VFQT010002187.1_pt1 | contig 20796 bp, 5 predicted proteins | sample 3512381 | NCBI WGS metagenome assembly VFQT01 (sample SAMN10412376, study PRJNA504923) | tailings metagenome | isolation source: Relicate 2 Philex TSF3 active mining site | place: Philippines: Tuba, Benguet | collected 2017-08-29
TCTTTTAATTCTTAATTCTTAATTTTTAATTTCCCCCGGCCCTCCCCTCCATTCTTCATTTTTCGCCCTTTGGCCAAGCTCACCGCCCCCTTTTTTACTTTTTACCTTCTACCTTTTACACCCCCACCCCACCCCACCCCCTTTCTTTTAATTCTTAATTCTTAATTTTTAATTTCATCCAATCCTCCCTCTCCCCTTTCGTTCTTCCCCATTCTTTTTTCGTTTGCCCCAAAAAAAGGCGGCCTCCTGGCCGCCTGTCTCTCCTGTCCTTTGAAGTCGGTCCGGGGAAGAAATCAGGGCATAGATTTCAAAGTCCAGATAACTCATCCCCCTGTCTTCCCTGTCCTTTGAAGTCTGTCCTTTGAATTCTATCTCCGCCGCTCCGCCGCTCCGCCGTTCAGCTATTCAGCCCCTTCTCCTCCTTCCCCGCCCGCTTCCGATTCCGCCCCATCCCGATCTTCTTGGACAGGTGCAGCGCGGTCTCCGCCTCCTCGGCGAGGCTGTAGTTCGCCGAGTAGGCGGTCTCCAGGTTGGCGCTCTTCGTTCGGCCGCGGAAGGACCGGCCCGAGTAGGCGAGCTCCTTGATGGCGAGCTCGAGGTCATCGTCCGCCAGGTCCACGATGTAGGCCGCCGTGCGGCGCGCCCACTCGGTGGCGCCAGGACGCTCGCGGAGCCGGCGCAGCGCCGCCAGCGCCCCTCGCAGGTCCCCCTGCCGGGCCAGCTCGTGGAGGCGCAGGAACTCGTCGGCGAAGTCCGACTCCGAGACCGCCGCGGCCACCGCGGGATCGATGTCCAGCGCGGCGAAGGCGTCCGCCTCCAGCTCGGGCAGCGTCAGCATCACCGGACCGATCGTGACAGGGTTCCCGTCGGTGTCATCCGCCGTGACGGTCACCGCCACGGTCGCCCCGCCGCGGTCCGCGCCGATGGTCAGGGCGATCACCGCGTCCCGCGAGGCCGAGCAGGGCAGGGTGCCCGCCTTCCACGAGGCGCCGCGGCGACCGTCGGGCCGCAGCACCTCGGCGATCACGCCGGTCCCGCCGGTGACGCGGAACTCAACGTCGCGCAGGTGCGCCGTGCTGAGCAGCGCGAGCTCCTCCTCGAAGCCCTCCTCGAGGTCCTCCGGCTTCTGGCCGAAGTGCGAGTGCCCGCCGCCCGCATCGGCCATCTTGCCGAGCAGGGTCTCCTGGAAGCCGCGCCCGAGCCCCACCGTGCTGGTGGTCACGCCGGCCTTGGCCAGCTCCGCCACCTTCGCCGCGATGGCGTCCTCGTCGACGAGGCCCTGGTTGGCCTGGCCGTCGGTGAGCAGGATCACGCGGCTCGTGCGGGTCGGGCCCGCGTGCGGGAGCAGTTGCTTGGCGCCCGCCTCCCAGCCGTCGAAGAGCGCGGTGCTGCCGCCGGATCGGATCTTGGCGACCGTCGCGCAGGCGGACTCGCTGTCCTCGACCGAGGCGAGCGGCCGGAGGACCTCGACCTCGTCGTCGAAGATCACGACCGCCACCCGGTCCGACCGGCCGAGTCCGCGGATCAGGTTCTGCGCCGCGCCCTTCGCCGCCGCGAGCGGCTCCCCGCTCATCGAGCCCGAGCGGTCGATGACGATCGCAAGGTCAAGGGGCGGACGTCCCGCCGTCGACGTCGGCACGGGCTTGGACGAGGTGAGGCGGACCAACGCCTTCGTCCTCTCGGGTGCGCCGGACAGGAGGCCTGCCTTCAGGGGCAGGATGGTGAGCGAAAGGGAGGAATCGGCGTTCGGGGTCGGGTTCATGGGGGTGGACATAGGTGCAATCAGGACCGACCAGCCTGACACCCGCCCCTAAACTGTCAACACCCTAAATCGTCATAATTAGTCCCTACTGTCATAATTATCCAGTAACTGATGCATCTCCTTGATAATGCGCGCTTTTTCGTCATCGGACGGCTCTGAAAGCTTCCCGACCCTTAGATTTACCTCACACCAAGGGGCCAATCTGATTCGAGTCCAGCGCTCGCGTTTTCCCGGCTGATTAGCGGCATGTCGGGCCATTTCTCCCAACTGCCTGAGGGTTTCCCGTTCCTCCGGGCTCGCCCCGGGGTCCCTCAGTAACTTGTTGGCCAGCGTCGTGAGCCGGTCCAGTCCGCCGGTCTCGCGCGCCACCGTCAGGATCTTCCGCGCCAGGCGATCCCGCTCGGTCAGGGATCTCCCGGGGCCTTCCGACCGCTCGCTCGGCGGCGAGCCCAGCGAGTGGGACTCCTCCTCGATCCTCGATTCCCATTGGTTTTGCCGGCTCTCGAAGAGGAGTCGTTCGGATTGGGTGGGCTCGCCGAGCTGGTTCAACAGGGCGTCGAGCTCGCGGTCGCTTTTCGGGCCCTTGACGCCCTGGAGCTGGCCGATGACCCGGTCGAGGTCCCAGCCTCGCTCGGCCAGCAGCCTCGCAACGGCCAATTGTCGCAACTGCAGGGGTCCGAACAGCGCCTTGCGTCGGTCCACCGCATCCTTCTCGGGGGGGGTCAGCACGCCCCGGGTCACGTAGAAGCGGACGAGTCGCTCGCTGCAGCCAAAATGTCGGTCAAAACCGCATTTAAGCAGGAAACCCGTGGCTTTTTGGGCCAATTCGTCGGCGGTTCCCCTCCAGTCGGCAGAGGTATCCAGATGGCTTGCAGGCAGGTAGCCCATGGCGGCATCATTGCCAGCACCGCACTGTTAGCAAATAAATAGCATCCGGCGCGGCGGGCTGCCAGCTGGCCCTATAATTTATCCAGAAGTTTTCCGTTCAACTAAGTTGTCTCACCCATCCGAGGGGATAACCTTGTCGTCGCCCCCAGTCATGCGTCTCCGCCCCGCCGCACTCCGAGCGGCTGCCATCCTCATGGCGGCCTCCACCGCGTCTTCCTCGGCCGCCGTCCTGTGGAAGGACGGCAGCCTCGACGCCCTCAACCTCGCGACGAGCTGGTGGACGACCGAGGCCGGCGCCACCGACGGCACCGTGCCCACCTCGGCGGATGTCCTCCGGTTCGGCGGATCGGGGCAGGGCGCCAGCATCGCGGGCGTCAATCTTGGCGGCAGCATGACCATCTCCGGTATCCGCCATGACAACAACACCGGCACCCCCAACTACAACGTCGTCATCAACGGCTCCGCCGGCCAGGTCCTCACCCTGAACGCGGGCACCTCGGACGCGACCGGAATGACCAACACGGGCTATGGCATCGCCCTGATCTCCGGCACCGGCGGCTCGCTCACCCTCAACAACGACGTCGCCCTCGGCGCCACCCAGCAGTGGGTCACCGGCAACACCCGCGGCATCACCATGAACGGCGCCCTCAACCTCGGCGCCTTCAACCTCGGCTTCAACGTCGCCGGCGGAACCCAGACCGTCGCCGGCGTCATCTCCGGCACCGGCTCCGTCACCAAGGCCGGGGCGGGCACGCTCAACCTCAACAACGCCGCCAACACCTTCACCGGCTCGCTCACCGGAGCGGGCGCCTTCGTCGGCGGTCTCGTCAACGTGACGAGCCTCAAGAACGCCGGCTCGGCCGACTCGCTCGGCAACCAGGCGGCCGGTTCCCGCAACATCGCGCTCAACGGCACCACCTTCGCCTACAACGGCGCCGACGCCTCCGTCACCGACCGCGGGTTCGACCTGCGCGCCAGCTCCATCATCCAGAACAGCCATGCCACCGGCACCGTCCAGTTCACCTCCTCGGCCTTCCTCACCACCCTGACCGCCTCCGCCCGCACCCTGACTCTCCAGGGCACGAGCACCGGGAACAACGTCTTCGGGGGCGCCATCGCCAACAGCGGCACCGGCGCCAACACCACCCAGCTCATCAAGTCGGGCACCGGCACCTGGGTGCTCACCGGCGCGAGCACCGCCACGGGCGGCACCATCATCAACCAGGGCACGCTGCGCCTGTCCGGCTCGTCCGCCCGGCTGCCCGGCGTGGCGGGTGTCGCGACCGATGCCGGCAACATCTGGTTCTCCTCGGCCAACACCGGCGCCATCCTCGAGTTCGAGGAGGCGGCCCAGCTCGGCGCGGCCGGCCAGATCCGCTTCCGCAACTCCGGCGGCACCGCGGGCAACGGCGGCATGCTGCGCTTCATCGGCACCACCAACCAGGTGGTCTCCAAGGACATCCAGTGCGACTCCACCATCGGTGTCCGCCTCTCCTCGGAATCCGCCACCGCCAAGGTCACCTACAACGGCTCCTTCGCCACCATCGTCGGCGGCACCCGCCCCGTCTACCTCGAGGGCTCGAGCACGACGCTCAACGAGGTCGCCGCCGCCATCGGCACCGGCATCAACGGCCTGACCAAGCGCGGCGCCGGCACCTGGGTGCTCTCCGGCAACAGCACCTACACCGCCGCCACGGCGGTCACCGCGGGCACGCTCATGCTCGGCCATGCCAACGCGCTGGGCACCACCGCGGCCGGGACCTCGGTCACCGCGGGCGCCGTCCTCGACCTCAACGGCATCGCCGTCGGCGCCGAGGCGCTGACCTTGAACGGCACCGGCATCTCCTCCGGTGGCGCGCTCATCAACTCCTCCGGCACCGCCGCGACGCACTCCGGCGCCATCACCCTCGCCTCCGCCGCCTCCCTCGGCGGCTCGGGCAACACCACCCTCCTCGGCGCCGTCGGCGGCGGGTTCGCCCTGACCAAGGTGGGCGCCGGCACCGTCACCCTCGGCGCCACCAACACCAACTCCGCCGGCACCACCGTCTCCGCCGGCCTGCTCTCGGTCACCGGCTCCCTCGGCGCGGTCAGCGTCGCTTCCGGCGCCGATCTCGGCGGCACCGGCACGGTCGGCGCGGTCACCCTCGCCGACAACGCCGACCTCGTGGCCGGCGTCAATGGCCTCGGCTCCCTGACCACCGGCAACGTGACCATCGATGCCGCCGCCGCCGGCGGCCTCGTCATCAGCGGCCTTAGCAATTACACAAGCACCGCCGCCTTCGCGCTCGGCGACCTGTCGTTCGGCGCCGGCTCCACCCTCAAGGTCAAGGCCTCCGGCTTCTCCATAGGCACCGGTTTCAGGCTCTTCACCTACACGGGAACCAACGCCGCCCTGGTGGAGAGCTCCAATCTCATCCTCGAGAACACCGGGCTCGGCCGCCTGCAGGTCTCGCTCGACCTCGCCACCGCCAACGAGGTCAAGTACAACGTCACCGGCGCCAAGAACTACTGGACCGGCGCCGCCGGCGCCGACTGGCAGGCCTCCGGCCAAGCCAACTGGAACATCGCGGCCGAATCCGACACGACCACCTTCCTCGCCGGCGACCTCGTGGTCTTCGGGGCGGGGCAGGGCAATCGCGCCGTGAACCTCGCCGGCGATGTCAGCCCCGGCTCGCTCGAGGTCGAGGGCGCCGACGACTACAGCTTCTCGTCCTCCGGCAACTTCGGCATCCTCGGCACCGGGGCGCTGGTGAAGTCCGGCGCCGGCAAGCTGACGATCAACACCGCCAACGCCTTCTCCGGCGGCGCCACGCTCCAGGCCGGCCGCACCGTCCTCGGGTCGGACACCGCCCTGGGCGCCGGCACCCTGACCCTCGCCGGCGGCACCCTCTCCTCGTCCGGCTCCGCCGCCCGCAGCCTCGCCAACGCCGTCATCGTCTCGGGCGACGTCGCCCTCGGCCATGCCGACGACCTCGGCCGACTCACCTTCGGCGGCGCCACCTTCGGCCTCGGCGGCGCCACCCGCACCCTGACCCTCGCCACCGGCGCGGAGGTCGTGATCTCCGGCATCGTCTCGAACGGCGGGCTGGTCCTCGCCGGCTCGGGCGACGTCACGCTCTCCAACGCGAACACCTTCGCCGACGGCGTCACGGTGAGCGCCGGTCGCCTGCGCGTCGGCAACAACTCCGCCCTGGGCACCGGCACCCTGACCCTCGCCGCCGGCACCACCCTGTCCTCCGCCGACTCCAACGCCGTCACCCTCGCCAACACGGTGGTGATCAACGGCGATGTCACCCTCGGCAACGCGACCCAGAACGGCGCCCTCTCGCTCGCCGGCAACCAGGACCTCGGCGGCGGTGTCCGCACGCTCACGACCCCCTCCAATGTCACGCTCACGGGCGTCCTTTCCAACGGCTCCCTGACCAAGGCGGGCAACGGCACGCTCACCCTCTCCGGCGCCAGCACCTTCGAGGGCGGCATCACCGTCAACGCGGGCACCCTCGCCCTCGGCGCCGCCAACCGCATCGCCGACGCCAACGCCGTGTCCCTCGCCTCGGGCACGACCCTCAACCTCGCCGGCTTCGCCGAGACCATCGGCGCCCTCGCCGTCGACACGGCCACCGTCTCCGGCGGCACCCTGACCGCCGCCTCGGTCTCCGCCAACGCCGGCACCATCTCGTCCATCCTCGCCGGCTCGGGCAACCTCACCAAGACCGGCGCGGGCACCCTCGTGCTCACCGGCACGAACACCTATTCCGGCACGACCACCATCTCCGCGGGCACCCTGCAGGTCGGGAACAACGGCGCCACCGGCCTCGTCGGCACCGGCGCGGTCAGCGTCGCCTCGGGCGCCACGCTCGCCTTCAACCGCGCCTCCGGCGCCAACCAGGTCTCGGCCAATCTCTCGGGTTCCGGCGATGTCACCAAGTCCGGCGCGGGCGAGATGTCGATCACCGGCACCAACGCCCTCACCGGCTCCCTGACCGTCAGCGGCGGCAAGTTCGCCTTCGACGGCGCCAACTCCTCCGGGGACTTCTCCTCCGTGACCGTCGCGGCCGGCGCCAAGATCTCGCTCGGCACCGCCTACAGCTCGACCACCAACCCGACCGGCTTCGTCCTCCTGCGCAACCTCTCGGGAGCCGGCACGGTCGACGCCGAGTGGGGCGGCTCCAACGACAGCCGCAGCATCCGCCTCGAGTCCACCTCGGGCACGACCTTCTCCGGCGTCCTGGCTGACGGCGTCACCTCCCGCGTCCTCGTGGTCCGCAAGACCGGCGCCGGGACCCTCGTCCTGACCGGCTCCAACACCCACAGCGGCGCGACCACCGTCGCCCAGGGCACCCTCCAGATCGGCGACGGCGGCGCGACCGGCGACATCGGCACCGTCAGCACCACCAACGCCGTCACCATCGACTCCGGCGCCACCCTCCGCTTCTATCGCTCGGGTGCGCCCGACTACTCCGCCTCCGCCCGCATGCGCTACGTCACGGGCGCTGGCGACATCATCATCGAGGGCACCGGCGCGGGCGGGGCCTCCGTCTCACCCTCCCTTTCCATCAAGAACGCCCCCGGCTCCACCACGGGCTACGCCGACGCCAACTCCTGGTCCACCTTCTCGGGCAACCTCGTGATCAAGGGCGGCGCCGAGTACCAGACCACCCGCAACGGCTCGACCGCGATGGGCACCGCCCTCGTGACCCTCGGCGAGGCGGGCGTCAGCTCGGGCGCCCTGACCCAGTACAACGGCAACTGGTCCTGGACCAACAACATCGTCCTCGCCGGGTCCGACAACGCCATCCGCAGCCGCTCGACCGGCTCCGACCGAATCCTCCGACTCTTCGGCACCATCTCCGGCTCGGGCAACGTCACCTTCGACGACGCCGGCGCCGCCATGGGCAACGTCGACCGCGGTTTCGTGCTCATCGGCGAGAACACGATGAGCGGCAACGTCACCGTCAACGGCATCGTCCGCGTCGGCGCCATCGACGACCGCAACCCGACGCTGCTCTTCACCGCGGGGACCACCGGCTCGCTCGGCACGGCCAACGTCACCATCAACTCCGGGAAGGTCCTCGCCTTCACCCGCTCCAACGCCCACACCGTCGGCAACCTGATCTCCGGCGCGGGCAAGGTCCACATCGGCTCGGCGACCGCGGTCGGCGCGGGGACCTCCTCCCCCAACACCAGTGCCGCCAGCACCTTCACCCAGGAGCTCACCCTCGCCGGCGCCAACACCTACTCCGGCGGCACCGAGTTCCTCGCGGGCACCCTCAACATCTCGACCCTCGGCAACATCGGCTCGGGCTACCTCGCCATCAAGGGCATCGTCGGCACCGGCCGCACCGCCGTCCTCAATTACACCGGCGCCTCGGAGAGCACCGACCGCCTGCTCTATGTCGACAGCGGCAACGCCACCTTCAACGTCACCCAGTCCGGCACCGTCCTGACCTTCACCGACAGCACGGCCCTCAAGGGCGGCGGCTCGGGCGGCGTCATCACCAAGGCCGGCGCGGGCACCCTCGCGCTCTCCGGCGCCCTCACCGCCGGCGGCTCCACCGCCATCTCCGTCACCGGCGGGCGCCTCCTGCTCACCGCGGCCAACACCGGCGCCATCTCCACCACCATCGCCGCCGAGTCCACGCTCGAGATCGGCGGCGCCGGAACCCTCACCGCCGCCCCCGTGGCCGCCAACGGCACGCTGCTCGTCAACTCGACCGCCAGCTTCACCCTCGGCGGCGCCCTCACCGGCTCGGGCTCGCTGACCAAGTCCAACAACGGCATCCTGACCCTCGGTTCGGAAAACGCCGGGTTCGGCGGCTCGGCCACGGTCAACGGCGGCAAGCTCGTCCTCGGCCACGCCAACGCCCTCGGCGGCCGTGGCATCACCGTGGCCTCGGGAGGCACCCTGGACCTTGGCGGCCTTGCCGTGACCAGCGCCGTCACCCTCGCGGGCGGCACGCTCGAGCAGTTCGGCGCCTACACCGGGACGCTGACGACTTCCGGCAGCAACACGCTCAACGGCACCCTCGCCTCGACCTTCGTCAATTCGGGCACGACGACCACCTCGACGGGCCTGACCTTCTCCGGCATCCTCAAGGGCACCGGCACGCTCGCCGGCGACGTCACCGTCTCCGGCGCGCACAATCCCGGCAACTCGCCCGGCCTCCAGACCGTCGACGGCAACCTGACCTACTCCGGCGGCGCCTCCACCGTCCAGTGGGAGCTGACCACCGAGACCGCTTCCTCGGCCCAGGCCGGCATCGCCTACGACCAGATCGTGGTCACCGGCGACCTGACCTTCGCCGGCGCCACCGCCCTGACCCTGGTCTTCAACGGCGCGGGTTCCGACGTGGCTTGGACGGACAGCTTCTGGAACGTCGCCCGCTCCTGGACCCTTTACGACGTCACGGGCTCGCTCACCTCCTTCGGCAACCTCTCGATCACCGACGCCGTCGCCTACCCGTTGGACGGCGTCATGGCGGTCAGCAATGTCCAGGATGCGTCCGGCGCCACCCTTGCCTCGGTCCGGTCCGAGGCCGGCTTCTACCTCGGAAACGTCGGCAGCGACGTCCGCCTCTTCTACCGTCCTATCCCCGAGCCTTCGACCTACGGGGTGCTCCTGGCGGCCCTCGGCCTGGCCGCCGCCGCCACCCGTCGCCGCAAGTCCCACCCCAAAGCTTAAGAAAATAGCCCTTTTTATTCGCTTATAGAGCCCATAAGAGGGGCAAAACACCTATTTTTCCGATTTGGGTGGACTTCCAACCCCGATTCCGATTTTGTCGGAATCGGTCCTCATGTCCAACGAGCGTCCCATCTCCGCCGTTCGCCCCGTCTGGGGCGTCGCCTTCTTGATGGCCGCCGCCTCCGGTCTCGGAGCTGCCAATCTTTTCAAGGACATCACGACCACCGACATCAACACGGTCGCCAATTGGTCGACCTCGGCTTCCGCGGCCACCCCTGATCCCTTGGCCTTCGGCACCGGCGACACCCTCTGGTTCAACCAGATGTTCGCCGCCACCTCCGGCACCAATTACACCGCCTCCCTCAGCGCCGACCTCTCGGTTGGCGCCCTCCGCAGCGACTACGGTGATGGCACCACCGGCGTCGCCTTCGGCAATGTCACCATTTCCGGCGCCTATACGCTGACCCTCAACGGCAGCGCGGATTATGCCACCAACCTGCCCACCGGCTACACCGACGCCAGCTTGGTGCTCAATTCCGGCACCGGGGGCAGCCTGACCATCGACAGCAACGTCCTCATCGCCGACAAGCAGGCGTGGGTCACCTCCCGCGCCGTCACCGTGAACGGCGCGGTCGACCTCGGCTCCCAGGTCCTGGGCATCAACACCGCCGGGACCGGCAGCGTCACCTTCAACGGCGTCCTCAGCGGCGCGGGCAGCGTCTGGAAGGGCCTCGGCACGGGCACCGTCACCCTGGGCAACGTCGCCAACACCTACACCGGGGCCAACTCGGCCGTCGTCGGTGGCACCTTGCGCTTCGCCGCCCTGACCTCCGGCGCCGACTCCTTCGGCAACCAGACCGGCGTCGATCGCCTGATCGCGCTCAACGGCGCCAACCTCGAGTATTTCGGCACCTCCGCCGTCACCTTCGGCTCCTCGACCCGCACCATCGAGCTCCGGGCCGGCGCCGGCATCTACAACAACAGCTCGTCCGGCACCGTGACGATCGGCGCCGACGGCTTCGCGCAGGGCGGCACCGCCTCGGCCCGCACCCTGACCCTCGGTGGCACGAACACCGGCGAGAATCTCTTCCAGGCCGTCTTGGCCAACTCCGGTGCCAATCCGGTCATCCTGACCAAGGCCGGCACCGGCACTTGGATCCTGACCGCCGCCGCCACCGCCACGGGGGCCACCACCATCGGCCAGGGCATCCTCCGCGTGACGGGTTCCGGCGTGCTCCCGGGCGCCTCCGGCAGCACCTCGGATTCCAACAACATCGTCTTCAACACCGGCAATACCGGCGGCGCTCTCGAGTTCGAGACCGCGGCCCAGCTGGGCGCCGCGAGCCAGATCCGATTCCGCAACACCAGCGGCGGCGCCGGCAATGGCGGACGCCTGCGTTATATCGGCACCACCGACCAGACGGTCTCCAAGACCATCATGTGCGACACCTCGGTCGGCATCCGGATCGAGTCCGACTCCGTCGGCGGCAAGCTCGTCCTGAACGGAGCGTTCTCCCAGACGAGCCGTCCCATCTACCTTGGCGGCACGGGCACGGGCCTCAACGAGCTGGGCATCGTCTTTGCCGGCACGGGCGCCCTCACCAAGCTGGGGTCCGGCACCTGGCTCCTTTCCGCCGTCAACACCTACACGGGCGGCACCTTCGTCAATGCCGGCACTTTGCGCGTCAACGCCCTCACCGGCCTCGGCGGGGCGGCCAACGCGCTCACCATCGCCAACGGCGCCACCTTCCAGTACGCCGGCACGGGGGCCAACACCCGTTCCAGCAACCTGAGCGTGACCAGCTCGGGCATCTTCGATGTCGTCTCGTCCACCGGCTCGGTCAATTGGACCGGCACCGGCGGCACCCGCACCGGCGCCTTCACCAAGACCGGCCTCGGCTCCCTCACCCTCGCCGGCGCGTTCACGGGCGGCGCCAGCGTCTCCGTCAACAACGGCACCCTGACGCTCACCTCCGCCAACACCCACACCGGCGGCACCAACATCTCGGGCGGCACCCTGATCATCTCCGGCGCCGGCACCCTCGGCAGCGGCGCCATCACCATCAGCTCCGGCGGCACGCTCAACCTCAATTCCGCCACGATCACCGCCCCTATCTACCTTGCCGGCGGCAGCCTGACCAATTTCGGCAACTACACGGGGACCCTCTATGCCGACGGCGACAATTCCCTGAGCGGCAACTTCAAGGGCATCCTGGTGAACAACGGCAACCTCACGGCCTCTTCCGGCCTGACCATCACCAATTCCCTCCAGGGCACCGGCACGCTCATCGGCAATGTCAATGTCAACGGCGGCGCGCATTCGCCCGGCAACTCCCCCGGTGTCCAGACCATCCAGGGAGACCTGACCTATTCCGGCGCCAATCCCACCATCCAGTGGGAGTTGACCGGCCACAGCGCCGCCCCTGGCAACGCCGGCATCGTCTTCGACCAGATCGTCGTCACCGGCAATCTCTCCTTCTCCACCGCCACCGCGCTCAACTTGGTCTTCAACCTCGGCGGTTCGACCGTCGATTGGAATTCCGCCTTCTGGACCGCCAGCCGCAGCTGGCTTCTCTTCGACGTCAGCGGCACCACGAGCAGCTTCGGCAACCTCTCCCTCACCGACGGTCTGGCCTATCCGGTCGACGGCGTCGTGACCGTCTCCAACGACCTCGACAGCAACGGCGTGGCCTTGTCCACCGTCCGTCCTGATGCCGGCTTCTACCTTGGCATGGACGGCGAGGACGTGCGCCTCTTCTACCGTCCGATCCCCGAGCCCTCGACCTACGGCCTGGTCCTCGGCGGCCTCGCCCTCGCCGGCGCGGCCCTCCGCCGCCGGCGCGCGAAGCGCGCCTGACGGCGAGCGGATCTGCTGAATAGCTGATCAGCTGAGCCGCTGAGCAGAACTCGCTACGCTCGTTTACCCTGTTGGTCGCGGACGACTCTCCGAGCCATCCGTGCATCGGGTACGACGATGCTACGCATCCTCCGCGGAGATGCCCTGGGAATCTCCCTGCTCAGCCAACCAGCCCTCCCGCTGCTCAGCCGCTCAGCTGCTCAGCCAACCAGCCCTCCCGCTGCTCAGCCGCTCAGCTGTTCAGCCGCTCAGCCGTTCCGCCCCCACTTTCGTTCTTCGTTCTTCCCTTTTCGCCCTCTTTCGCCCCCCTCCCCCCTCCCCCCCTCCCCCCTTAACACCTAAACCGATGTAAACTTTTCGTAAATGGACCAAGGATGTTACCATGACAAAGTGCTGGCTGAGGCTTGAAGGGGGTAGGGGCTCCCATAAATTATAAATCCTACCCCCTTCACGCCCATGCGTCTCCCGTCGTCCGTGCTCCGCGCCGCCGCCATCGTCCTCGCGACCTCGCTCGCGTCGCCCGCCGAGGCGGTCGACGTCGTCAAGGCGGCGAACACCAACGCGCTCAATCTCGGCACCAGCTGGGTCGGCGGCGCCGCTCCCGGCACGTCCGACACCATGGTTTGGAACAACACGCTCGTCGGCGCCAACAGTTCCGCCATCGGCGGCAATGTGTCCGTCCTCGGGCTCAAGGTGACCAATCCCGGCGGCGCGATCACCGTCACCCATGCGGCGGGCAACCGCCTGACCATCGGAGGCGGCGGCATCGACATGTCCGCGGCGACCCAGAATCTCACGTTGCTCAGCTCGACCAACATCGCCGGCTCCATCGCCATCGGCGCGAACCAGACGTGGAATGTTGCCAGCGCCAGGACGCTGCAGGTCTTCAGCAACAGCAACTCCGCCAACCAGCAGCTCACCGGCACGGGCAACATCGAGGTGACCGGCGGCGGCATCGTCCGCCTCCTCGTCGGCGACTCCACCTCCACCGGCCTCGCCCTCGACGGCAACGGCAACGACGGCTTCTCGGGCAACTGGACCATCACCAATGGCTCCTTCCGCACCCTCCGCAACGGCACCCATGCCTGGGGCCGCGGCACCGTCACCCTGAATGGCGGCACGGTCGGCCAGGAGCAGGGTGGATGGATGTGGAGCAACAACTTCGTCCTCAATGCTGGATCCTCCTCCGCCTTCGACGATTTCAACACCAGCGGCACGACCCGCGCCCTGAAGCTGATGGGCGTCATCTCGGGCTCCGGCAATGTCACCTTCAAGGATAGCAGCTCGCGTTCCGGCAATGACTCCGGCTATGTCCTCACCGGAACGAACACCCTCTCGGGCACCGTCACCCTCGATGTCGGCGCCGACGTCCGCGTCGGCGGCATCTCCACCGCCGGCTCGACGGACGCCGCCTCCAGCGGCACCGGCGGCACCCTCGGCACCGCCTCCGTCAACCTCAGCACGGCCACCAGCGTGCTGACCCTCTCCCGCAGCGACAATTTCACCTTCGCCAACACGGTCTCCGGCAGCGGCGTCCTGCGCGTCGGCCTCACCACCTCCGCCCAGAACACGGGCGTCACCACCGTCTCCGGCAACAATACGCACTCCGGCGGCACCCGCATCCAGAGCGGCGCCACCTTGGCCATCGGCCACGCCTCAGCCCTCGGGACCGGCGCCCTCATCATGAGCGGCAACGGCATCCTCGACAACGCCCTCGGTGCCTCGCTCACCTTGGCCAACGACCTCCAGCTCAGCGGCGGCGGCCTCACCTTCTCCGGCAGCTCCGACCTCACCATCAACGGCGCCACGACCCTCAGCGGCGCCAATCGCACCCTCACGGTCAGCGCCGGCACCCTGACCCTCGGCGGCGCGATCTCCCAGGACGCCTCCGCCCGCGCCCTCACCAAGGGCGGCGCCGGCACCCTCGTCATCAGCGGCGCCGCCGGCTACACCGGCAACACCACCATCAGCGCCGGCACCCTGCACCTCGCCGGTTCCGGCACCCTCGGCGGCGGCGCCTACGCCGGCGCCATCTCCAATGCCGGCACCTTCCGCGTCGACACCACGGCGGCCCAGACCCTCTCCGGCGCCATCACCGGCGCCGGCGCCCTCGAGAAGTCCGCCTCCGGCACCCTCACCCTCGGCGCCGCCAATGTCCTCTCGGCCGGCTCCCTCGCCGTCTCCGCCGGCACGCTCTCGCTCGGCGGCTTCGCCCAGTCCACCGGCGCCGTCACCCTCTCGGGCGGCGTGATCGAGAACGGCACGCTCACCTCGACCTCGGGCTTCGCGATCACCGGCGGCACCGTCGCCGCCAACGCCGTCCTCGCCGGCTCCGTCGGCCTGACCAAGTCCGGCGCGGGCTCCGCCACCCTCAACGGCACCCACACCTACACCGGCGCCACCTCGGTGGCCAACGGCACCCTCATCCTCGCCGCCGGCGCCAGCGTCGCCTCGAACGCCTACGCCATCGCCACCGGCTCCACCCTCGAGGTCGCCGACGGCCTCACCCTCGGCTCGGGCAAGTTCCTCGCGCTCACCGGCGCCATCGGCTCCGCCGCGCTCACCGGCAGCCTCACCCTCTCCGGCGGCTCGGTCGCCATCGATTTCGGCGCCGAGTCCGGCAACGACTCCCTCGCCATCAGCGGCGACCTCAATCTCGCCTCCGGCGCCATCGCCTTCGCCAAGTCCGGCGTCTACACGGGCGGCACCTACGGCATCCTCACCTACGGCGGGACCTTCTCGGGTGACGCCGCCGGGCTGACCCTCTCGGGCCTCTCGTCCGACGGCACCAGCCGCCAGACCTTCAACCTCGTGAACGATGCCGGCGCCAAGGTCGTGAACCTCGTCGTCGGCGGCCAGGCCGAGAGCGTCCGCTGGACCGGCAGCGCCGACGCCGTCTGGAGCGCCGGCAGCTCGGGCGCGGCCAACTGGACGGTCACCGGCGGCGCCTACGCCGGCGACCAGCCCAACCGATTCTTCAACGGCGACGCCGTCACCCTCGACGACAACGGCAGCGCCGGGACCCTCGAGATCGCCGCCGGCGGCGTCACCCCCGGCTCCGTCACCGTCTCCGCCTCGACCCTCGACTACACCATCGGCGGCGCGGGCGTCATCACCGCCGGCTCCCTCTCCAAGTCCGGCTCCGCCTCCCTCACGCTGCTCGGCGCCAACACCTACGCGGGCGGCACCACGCTCTCGGCGGGCCGCATCCGCCTCGGCGCCAACGACGCCCTCGGCACCGGCGCCGTCGCCATCTCCGGCGGCTCGCTCTCCTCGGACGGCGCCACCGCGCGGTCCCTCGCCAACGCCATCAACCTGTCCGGCAACGTCACCCTCGGCGACGCGACGGATTCCGGCGTCCTCACGTTCTCCGGCGCCGTCGACCTCGGCGGCACCCGCACCCTGACCACGGCGTCCGACGTCGTCCTCTCGGGCGGCGCCACCAACGGCGCCCTCACCAAGGCGGGTTCCGGCAAGCTCACGCTCGCCGCCGCCACCTCCCACACCGGCGGCACCACCGTCTCCGAGGGCACCCTCGAGCTCGGAGCCTCCAACGTCCTGGCCAACGCCGGCGCCGTCGCCATCTCCGGCGGCACCCTCGCGATCGGCGCCAACGCCGACACCATCGGCGCCCTCACCCTCACCTCCGGCGCCCTCACCGGCACCGGCTCGCTCAACGCCGCCTCGTCCACCTTCAACCACACGGGCACCATCAGCGTCGCCGCGGTCCTCTCCGGCAACGGCACCGTGACCAAGTCCGGCAACGGCACCCTCGTGCTCTCCGGCACGAACACCTACACCGGCGCGACCACCGTCAGCGCCGGCACGCTCGAGCTCGGCAGCGCCTCCGCCCTCGGCAACACCGGCACCGGCACCTCCGTCAGCGCCGGCGCCACCCTCGACCTCAAGGGCCAGGCCGTCGGCGCCGAGGCCCTGACCCTGGGCGGCACCCTCGCCAACTCCTCGGGCACCGCCGCCTCCCATTCGGGCACGGTGGCCCTCGCCTCCGGCGCCACCTTCGGCGGCTCGGGCGACCTCACCCTCTCCGGCGTCGTCTCCGGTTCCGGCCTCGGCTTCACCAAGGTCGGCAACGGCGCCCTCGTCCTCACCGTCGCCAACACCCTCTCGGGCGCCATCGCCGTCGATGCCGGCACCCTCCGCTTCACCGGTTCCGGCTCGGTCGGCTCCGCGTCCGGCGTCGCCGTGGCCTCGGGCGCCGTCCTCGAGTGGGGTCGCGGCGCGAACTCGGTCTTCGCGCCCGCCGTCTCCGGCTCGGGCACCGTCCGCCGCTCCACGGTTTCGGGCAACGGCGTCTTCAATGGTCCCAACCCGGACTTCACCGGCACCTGGGAGGTCAACTTCCTTGACGCCTACATCGGCTTCGTCGGTGACGCCGCGGTCGGCGCCTCCACCGCCAACATCAGCCTGAGCAACGGCGGCGGCTTCTACTTCACGGTCACGGGCAACACCCTCGCCGACACCCGCACCGTCACCCTCGGCTCCGGCGGCGGCAAGCTCAACGGTTCCACCAACAACACGAACACCTTCGCCGCCCGGTTCACCGGCACCGGCGGCCTGACCAAGGTCAGCGGCGAGGTCGCCATCCTGACCAACCCCGACAACGACTTCACCGGCGCCCTCGCGGTCAACACCGGCACGATCGAGATCGGCGGCGCGGGCCGCCTCGGCTCCGGCTCCTATGCCGGCGCCATCTCCGTCGGCGCCACCCTCCGCTTCGCCTCCTCCGCGGACCAGCTCCTCTCCGGCCTGGTCTCGGGCAGCGGCTCCCTCCAGAAGCAGGGCTCGGGCACGCTCACCCTGTCGGCGGACAACACCTTCAGCGGCAACGTCGCCCTCTCCGGCGGCACCCTCCGCCTCTCCGGCAAGCTCTACGCCGGCGCCTACACCAACGCGGCCACCATCACGGTCTCCAACGGCGCCACCCTCGAGCTCGCCAGCTTCGCCTATGACGCGGCGGGCAGCACCGGCCAGCTGGCCGACTACGCCCAGCGGCGGTCCCTCGCGGGCGGCGGCATCACCGTGACCGGCAACACCCACAGCTCGGGCAACAACTTCTCCGTCGCCAACGGCTCCACGGGCTTCTTCAACGTCTCGACCGCCAACCAGACCCTCACCCTCGCGGGCAACGCCAACACCGACATCCTCCTCGGCGGCGCCCTGACCGTCGGCGGCTCCGGCAACCTCGTGGTCAACGAGGTCATCGCCAACAACACCGGCGTCGGCTCGATCGTGAAGTCCGGCTCGGGCTCGCTCACCCTCGGCGCCGCCAACACCTTCGGCGGCGGCGTGACCGTCCAGTCCGGCACCGTCGTCCTCGGCAATCTCGCCGGCTTCGGCACCGGCAACGTCACCCTCTCCGGCGGCACCCTCGACCTCGGCGGCCTCGCCCCGACCAACCTCATCTTCGTCTCCGGCGGCTCCCTTTCCAACGCCTCCGCCTGGCTCGCGGCCAACACCCCGACCCTCTCCGGCGACGTCGACGCCTCGGTCATCAACAACCTCCCCGCCACCGAGCTCAAGGTCGCGGCGGGCGCCAACGTCAACCTCAACGGCGTCACCAAGGACATCGTCTTCGAGGGCGGCTCGCTCGCCAACCTCTCCGGCTACCAGGGCAAGCTCAAGGTCAAGGGCACCCTCGACCTCTCGTCCGAGGATCCCCTCGGCGACGTCGAGGTCGCCGCGGGCGGCACGGTGGACTTCGGTTCCCGCGCCTCCACCAAGACCGTCAAGTTCACCGGCGGCTCCGTCGCCGGCGCCAACTTCGCCGGCTTGGTCGAGGTCGTCGGCACCGGCATCACGCTCGGCTCCGGCATCCAAGCCGGCACGGTCCGCGTCACCTCCGGCAATTCCGCCGCCATCGCCGCGGGCTTCGGACGCGACATCGCGTTCGCCGGCGGCAGCCTCTCCGGCCTCGCCAACTACTCGGGCACCGTCTCCCTCGAGACCGGCGCCACCCTCTCGGTCGGCGACACCACGGCGGCGGACTTCGCCCTCGCCTCGGGCTCGACCCTCAAGGGCTCCGGCTCGGTCGGCACCATCACCCAGGCCGCCGGCTCGGTCCTCGCCCCCGGCAATTCCCCGGGCCTCCTGACCACCGACTCCCTCGTGCTCGGCGGCGGCGCCTCGATGCAGGTCGAGTTCTTCGCCGCCACCGGCACCCGCGGAACCGACTACGATGCGGTCACCGTCACCGGCGCGCTGGACCTCTCCGGGCTGTCCGTCGGCAACCGCTACACGCTCAACCTCGTCTCGCTCTCGGCTCTCCCCTCCACCCAGGGCGCGCTTGCCGGCTTCGACCCCTCGACCGCCTACATCTACGAGCTGTTCAACTTCGCGACGCTCTCGATGCCGACCGGTTACACGGGCAACATCGCGCATCTCTTCACGATCGACACCTCGCTCTTCGAGGACAGCGCGGGCAACGCCGTCACCGGCTCGTTCACGCTCTTCCGGAACGACGCGACCAACATGATCGAGCTGCAGTACACCCCGGTCCCCGAGCCCTCGACCTACGGCCTGGTCCTCGGCGGCCTCGCCCTCGCCGGCGCGGCCCTCCGCCGCAGGCGCGCAAAGCGCGCCTGACGGCGCCGGGTAGGGTCATGGCTACGACCATGACCTATCACAGGGCGGCCTCCGGGCCGCCCTTTGTCTTGGGTAGCGTCGTCCCGCCGGGGCGACTGCCTAGTGGGGTCATGGCGACGCCCATGACCTAGCTCGGCCATTCCTGCGGTGACTGCGGTATCAGCGGTATCTGCGGCGTTGAACTCGCTCCGCTCGTTGCCACCCCTGTTCCCACCCCGCAGTCACCGCAGCTACCGCTAACCCGCTAACACCGCGGTTCCCGCTCCTCGCGCCTCGGGTAGGGAGGATGCTACGCATCCTCCGCGGAGATTCCGTAGGATTCTCCCTACCAGCCGCAGTCACCACTAACTCTCCCCGCGTACCAGCGCCCCCCTCCCTTTCACTTTTTACCTTCTACCTTTTACACCCGCCCTCGCCCCCCCCCCCTGTGAAGCCGTGAAGCTGCGAAGCTATGTAGCCATCTTCCCCATTAAGCCATTGATCTATTAAGCCATTAAGCCGGTCCGCGCCCCCGCCACCCATTTTCACATTCTACCTTCTACATTCTTCACCACCCGCCGCTCCCTTTCGTTCTTCGTTCTTCCATTTTCGCCCTCTGTATCCCTCACCTCCGCCCCCCGCCTGGCCCCCCACCCGCTCCCGCCCCCGGCCTCATCCCCGGCCTGCCTTCCGTCTCCTTCCAAAGCGGCTCCGCCAGCCCCTTGGTCCATGCCTTGAACGCCGCCTCGAGCTCCTTCCGCTTCGCCGGGTTCTTGGCCGAGAGGTCCGTCCGCTCCGCCGGGTCGTCCTTCAGGTTGACCAACAGGGTCTGGAGCGTCGCCTGCGGCCCGCCGCGATCCTTGCTGCAAAGCAGCTTCCAGTCACCCACGCGCACCGCCCAGCAGTCGCCCATGCGCCAGAAGAGCGGACGGGCGGGGTCCAGGGGCGCACCCCGGGTCAGCGCGCCGACCAGACCCCGGCCATCGAGGTCGGACGGCACCTTGCCGGTCGCCAGCTCAAGGTAGGTCGCCGCGAGGTCCAAGGTGCTGGTCGGCGCCGCCACCATCGTCCCCGCCGGCACCTTGCCCGGCCACCGCAGGGCCATCGCCGTTCGCACCCCGCCCTCGAAGGTCGTCGTCTTCCAGCCGCGCAGGCCGAGGTTGTTCGCCCGCGAGGACTGCGCCGCCCCGTTGTCCGAGGTGAAGACCACCACCGTGTTCCCCGCCTGGCCGCTCGCCTCGAGGGCCTTGAGCAGCTTCCCCACGTTGTCGTCGAGGGCCATCGTCATCGCCACCACCGTGCGGCGTTGCTCGGGCACCGACTTCGGCACGCGCGCGAGGTAGGCCTCCGTGGCCTCCAGCGGGGTGTGCGAGGCGTTGAAGGCCATCCAGAGGAACCAAGGCTGCCGACCGCCCTTCTGGCGGGTGATGAACGCCGCCCCCTCGTCGCCGAATTGGTCCGTCAGGTAGCCCTTCGCCTCGGCCGGCTTCCCATCCTTCTGCAGGCTCGCCCCAGGTCCGCCCGGCGTGCCCGAATAGGCGCGTTGCGACCCCAGGAAGCCCAGCGGCTGCTCGTCGAAGCCGCGCGAGAGGGGGTGGAAGGCCTGCGTGGCGCCGAGGTGCCACTTGCCGACGATCGCCGTGCGATAGCCGGCCTCCTTCAGCCGCGCCGGCACCAATTTCTCCGTCACCGGCAGCCCGAACGAGGAACCCGTGCTCCCGCCGGCGGGGTTGAACTCATGACCGAAGCGTTGCTGGTAGCGGCCGCTCAGGTAGCCCGCGCGCGAGGGCGAGCAGACCGGGGCGGTGACGTAGCCCGCCGCGAATACCGCCCCCTCCTTGGCGATCCGGTCGATGTTGGGGGTCGCCACATCCTTGCTGCCCGAGAAGCCCGTGTCGCCGATGCCGATGTCGTCGGCGAGGATGACCAGGATGTTGGGCCGCGCCGGCTCGGCCGCGGCGGGGAGGCAGCAGCCGAGGAGCAGCACGAGGAGGGCGGGGCGGGGAAGGGGCATGGGGGTGGGGG
>VFQT010002188.1_pt1 | contig 20784 bp, 23 predicted proteins | sample 3512381 | NCBI WGS metagenome assembly VFQT01 (sample SAMN10412376, study PRJNA504923) | tailings metagenome | isolation source: Relicate 2 Philex TSF3 active mining site | place: Philippines: Tuba, Benguet | collected 2017-08-29
TGATTAAGAACACTGAAAGGTTTTCAGTGATACGCCTACTCTTCTTCTGTAATGATCTCCTGCGCAAGCTTTTTTAGATCATCTGCATTCGATACCTTTGCCGCATCGAAATACTGCCCCAACAGGTCGAGCGGACTTAAACTGCTTACCACCTGTCCTTCATCAATGCGCACCCGCGACTCGATCTGAGGTCTCTTTACAAAATGGAACTCGAACGCATCTGCCGCATGTTTTCGCAGCGCTGATTCATCGATCAACGAATCCCATTCTCTTGGATATTCCACCACCAGGCGGACAATCGCCTCAGACATTTCTTTCGGCTTTGGCAGTTTCACCTTTAGGAACTCTGTCACGTTCTCACTGGACTCGATGGTTGCCCGGCGGTCTATGAACTTTCTCACTCCCGTAAGCTGGATCCACTCTACCTCCGTATCACGTCCAGCTTCCACATCCGCAATGACGAAGAAGCGTTCTTCCTTTGCCTCACCAAAATCGACACGTTCGATCGAACCGGGGTAGATAACAGGCGGCTGGGTATTGGGAACTTTATCAACTTTATCGGGTCCGGGTCCGTTCACATTTTGCGGTTTGTGAATATGACCCATTGCCACATAGTTGAGTTTTGGATTCTTCACCAATCCGCCGGTCAATACCAGGTCATTGCCAAGCATGACCAGTCGTTCCCCGCCAAACTTTGCACCTTCAATGGACGCATGCGCTGTCAATACGATCGGCATGGACGGATCACATTCCTCGATCCAGCCGCCGATCAACTCGCCAATATTCTCTTCGATGCGTGAAAACGCTTGTGTGGAATCCGTCTCGCCGGTGGATGCCATCAACCCAGAGCGTGCCACCCACGGCATGGCAATGACCTGCAATGGCAAGTCCCATAGATCGGTCGGCTTTAATAACTCAGGCGCATCCAACACTTTAACATAGGGCACCTGCAGGGTCTTGAACTCCTGCAAGGCGTGAGCCCGCCCAATGGACGGAGAAATGTCGTGATTGCCGACAAGTAGGAGAGTCGGAATCTTTGCCTGAGACAGGCGCATGATGCGTTTGCCCCACTCGCGTTGAAAGGTCGGAGCCGGGGAACGATCCTTATATGCATCGCCCGCAAAAATGACCATATCCACTTTGCGTTCGATGGCAGTATCCACGATGGTATCCAAAGATTTTAGGAAATCCAATACACGCATGGGCAAGCCCGAAACCGGGTCATGCCGCCCATAGTTCGTCATGTCAATATGTGCATCTGCAAAGTGTAATAGTTTCATTATGGTTGTAATCCTAATTCCTGCAACGCCTGCACTGCTGGATACCAATCTGCGTGGACTTCCAACGCGGCGCGATAGTCTTTTACCGCATCATCCGTGTTACCGATCATGTAATAGGCACGCCCGCGCCAGAGCAGGGACTCTTCGAGTGTGGGCTTGGAGATGGTCTTGGTCAACGTGGTGTTGGCAAGGTCGATCACATCTTGGTAGCGAGCTGAATAGTAATATGCAAAGTATGGACCGGTCTGATACCACAACATACGGAAGGGACGGTTGCCCTTGGTCGTATCCCATTTGGAATATTGATTGAACGCCCGATCGTACGCCGTAGCTGCATCGGAATACTGATTGAGGGCAACATGGCTTGTTCCTTTGTTGAAGTAAGCAAAGTAAAGGTCATTCCCTGTTAACTCAGTGATCTCCTTGTTGGCGATTTCCAGGGCATGGTTTGCTGCCCAGGTTTCATCTTCCCAAGGGCCAAGCAGGTTGAGAACTTCCGTCTCACGGTCAGCTGGGTACACCACCATGAACAGATAATTGAATGAACGCCAGCCATCCTGATATTCATCGTATTTACTGAGCAGGTCTTTACCGGGCTTGAGATAAGCGTCTTGCACGATGAAGCCACCGCGCGCGTCGTCGTAGCCAGTGGTGAAAAGATAATGCCCAAGCCAGTCGATCTTGCCGGTGTAATCGCGTTCGTAATAACCCTTTTCCACCACGACGGGGAATCCCGCCGCAATAAGGCGTTTGAGCAGATCCATGTCGCCGCCATAGCGGGAGAGGGCGCGGTATTCGGTGGTTTGCAAGTTTACAAAGTCCACCATTTCATAGGGCATCACGTTCTTGTCAGGCAAACCACGTTCGATGAAATCCAGATTCTGATTCGGTGAACCCGGCTTGACCACCTTGGCAACATCATCACGGTCACCGCTCCAGCCCCAGAATTTCAATGCCATTGTCAAATTGGCTGGACCACAATAATTCCAACGCCCATGCTGATCGACATACACCACACCCGGCAAGGTCGCTTTCTCAGGCACAGGGGTGGCGGTGATCGTTGGCTTGGCGGTTGGACCGACCTTTGTCGCCTTGGGTGTTGGTGTTGCTTCTGGTGTTAGTGTCAACAACATTTCTGCACGGACGGTTCCAATGGCGGTCTCAACAGTTAATGGTTCACTTTCTCCGCTTGGTTCAAAGACAGCTTCACTGGGTGGGTTGAAGAAGTAAACGATACGCGTTCGTAAAAGATCATATTGGATCGAAAGTCGATTTCGCACTGGCGGCAGGAGGGCAATACCAATAATCACCACGACAGCAGCAAGAATCAACCAACGCTTGTCGATATTTTTAAGTCTATTCATGAAAAAGATTATACATGAAAGAAAAGTCTGTTTTTTGTCCTTATTTGATGAAGCTGACAATTTCTACAAAGTTCTTTAATGTCCAATTAATTTAGAGGCATAACTTTTCGCAGAAACAAACGACTTTATTCAAGATAACAGGTGACGAACCCTGTAAGGAGTGTTTAAAAATGAGAAAAAGTACTTTATTTGTTTCCGCCATGCTGACTGTGTTTCTCATGGCAACCATGTTTGGTGTGGTTTCTGCCTATCAAAATATCGTCAAAAACAACAATATGGCATCTACCCAGTCAGCGCAAAAGGCATTATCACAACCTGTCAGCGCTGTCCTTGCAGTTCCAACTGCGACAGAAATTGTGCCGCTTGTAGTGACTGCTGAAGAAGCAACAACCATCGCTGTTGATTTTCTGGGTGATCCCAATGTGTACAGTGTGGAAGTCGTTGATTATCAAGGCGTGCCTACGTATTTGGTCACCTTCAGTTCTGGCGATCTGGTCTATGTGAATTCAGAAGGCTTGATCGTTGCAAACTCAAAACTACAGCCTGTTGTTATCACGGCTTCCAATCCCACAAACAATGTGGGCGGACAAGCAGGCAATGGAGGGAGTTCTTCTGGTGGAGAACATGAAGGCAATGATGATGACCATGAAGAACATGAAGACGATGACGATTAATAGGAGAGATTAATGGCGCCAAAACCGAATACAAATAAATGGTCTGATATTCAATTAGCCATCGCTGCGATCTCGATGACATCGGTCATCGCATTTTGGAATATGTTTGCAGGTCCTGATAAAGTGCAGGCGGATAAAAAAGCAGTTGAACAACAAGCTGCGATCATTCCACCTACCGTCACGCCTATTGTGGCAGAACCAACTGCACCGGTCGTAACCATGCCCCCTGTTGGATATACCATCTTGTTCGGTGGAAAAGCCCCCCAACCTCAAGTGATCGTAGTGCAAAAGCCTAAAGGGGGTGGTGGCGGTAACGCTGATTCAGGTGGTGGCGGAGGTGGAGGCGTTCCTGCCAGTCAACCGTCTACATCCACTTCATCATCCTAATGTTTTACAGTCAACCCTTTCGCGCAATGGGCAGTGACATGCTCGTCATTCTTCAATCGGATTCAAAGTCTGCGCAGGATGTTTTGAAAGATGTGCCGACCTGGTTCGAAGAATGGGAGCAATCTCTCTCCCGCTTCCGGCTGGATAGTGAACTGTCTCGCCTTAACCGAACCTTTGACCAACCTGTGAGCGTTAGCAATGCGCTCTGGGATGTCTTTCAAACGGCAATGTGGGCAGATGAGTTCAGTGATGGGCTCGTCACACCGACCGTATTGGATGCCATGTTAGACGCAGGCTACGATGCTTCATTCAACGAACTATCGCGTGAACAATTTGGCATAATGCCTCAGTCAGAGCATCATCCTCTTTCGCAGGTCATTGCCGACCCGGATAGCCAGACGATCAATTTACCAAAGGGAGTCCATCTTGATTTTGGCGGTGTGGCAAAGGGTTGGGCGGCACATCAAACAGTGAATCGCTTGCGTCAGCTCGGTCCATGCTTGATGAATGCAGGCGGAGATATCGCTGTGAGCGGTCCACAAATGGACGAGGACGCATGGCAGATCGGCATATCTGACCCATTTCACGCTGGAAGTGATTTCGATACTCTACTCGTGAAGCAAGGCGGAGTCGCATCCTCAGGAAAAGACCGCCGAAATTGGAAACGCAACGGTTTGCTCCAACATCACATCATCAACCCCAATACGGGACTGCCAGTTGATACCGATGTGCTGCGTGTGACCGTGGTTGCACCAACAGTGATGGAAGCCGAAGCCGCCGCGAAAACGGCGTTCATTCTCGGCAAAGAGCGAGGGTTGGCTTGGCTGGAGTCTCAGCCTTCCTTCGCTGGGCTAGTGGTCATGGATTCAGGTGAGGTGTTCATTACATCTTCCATGACCGAATATTTGCAAGGAGCTATGCATGCAATCTCAAAATGAATTCAACGAGTCGTCGGTCAACATTCAATCATTTTTGCTGTTTTTGTTCGCCTCTATCATTGGTCTGTTGATAGCGATATTGATCCTGCCGTTTGTGTTACCCAACATGGCGTTTTCATTAAGCGGAGACGCGCCCAAAGCCTATTGGTATCTTTCACGCGGCACAGCATTTGTTTCTCTTTCTCTTTTATGGCTTTCAATGGCACTTGGTTTGGGTATTACCAATAAAATGGCGCGGCTGTGGCCCGGTATGCCAGCCACTTTTGCCATTCATGAATATGTGAGCTTATTAGGGCTGGCGTTCGCCATCTTTCATGCTGTGATCTTGCTGGGCGATAAATATATAAATTTCACTCTTGCACAGTTGTTCATTCCCTTTAGTACTGCGGACTATCGTCCATTCTGGGTGGGGATTGGTCAACTAGGGTTCTATATTTGGTTGATCGTGGCGTTGAGCTTTTATATCCGCCCAATGATCGGGCAAAAGTTCTGGCGTTTGCTTCACTATCTAAGCTTTGCCATGTATTTTGTGGGTATCTTTCACGCCATCTTCAGCGGAACAGACACCAGTATGAGTTGGGCACAGAATTACTATTGGTTCTCTGCAGGCAGCCTGCTCTTCTTGTTCTTTGTCCGAATCGTCAGCATAGTGATCGATGCGTTGTTCCCCATCAAAAAAACTGCTCCGGCTTCACGTCCTACGCAGGGATAAAAAAGGGCTGTCAAGGTTGAGACCTTGACAGCCCTTTTGTTTATGCAGGTCAATTATTTATCTGCCAATATATTGCAAGGCGAATCGCAGTCGTTCTTCGACATCTTTGGGAGCATCTTTGGGCAGAGATTGCAAAGCGGCTTGCGCTTCGACGACGGAGTAACCCAGCGCTGTGAGCGCGGCAAGGACTTCGCTGTCGTAGTCGGCAAGGGCTGCCATTTTGGAAAGCGCATCGGTAGGCTTGAGTTTGTCTTTGAGATGGATCGCCATTTTTTGCGCGGTCTTTTTGCCAACGCCCGGAACTTTACTGAGCAATTCTTCTTCGTCAGAAAAGATGGCGCGTTGGATGGTTTCAAGTGTCAGCGTGGATAATACCGATAGCGCCACTTTTGGACCAACGCCATCGACTCCAAGCAGGATGTTGAAAAGGTCGCGGTCGGATTGAGATTCGAAACCATAAAGCGTCAGCGCATCTTCCCGGACGACGAGATGGGTGAACAAAAAGATGATCTCTCCCGCCGAGGCTTTTGTGCGCATCGGCGCCGGGACGAAAACTCGCATACCCACACCGCCTACTTCGACGATGATGGCGTTATCTTCAACGTGTGATACTTCTCCGCGTAGGGTGGCAATCATGGGCTTATTTAACCACAGATGGACACAGATAAAAAGGATATTTAGGATGGATCAAGGATTTGAAGCTTTCCATTTGCTGGAGGGGCGAAGGCGTTTTATTTCAACTTTCGTTGTTCCAAAATTAATGAGAAGACAGATCTCTGCGCCGGTTGCACGCAAATAATTCAAGGCTTGCGCCATATGTTCATCTTTGAGCATGGAAACAGCTTTTAATTCAACCAAAATTCGATCCTCAACTAATAAATCGGCGGTAAATTCACCTACTAAAACGCCATCGAAAACAACTTTGATAGGATGTTGTTGAATTACTCTTAAGCCTGACTTGCGAAGCAAGTGAACAAGGGCATTCTCATAGACTTTTTCGACAAAACCAATCCCTAGTGTATTACTAACTGTATAGGCACAACCAATGATTTTTTCTGTGATTGTATTGCCTTCCAGTGTTTGCATGTCATCCTCCCTTTCATCCTTATCAAAGGTTCATCTGCGTTTATCTGTGGTTTTAATCATATCGAGCTGTATTCAAATGCGTGATGGCGATCGCAAGTGCATCGGCGGCATCGTCGGGTTTGGGGATCTTTTCCAGCTGCAACAAGGTCCGCACCATTTCCTGCATCTGCCGTTTTTCGGCATGACCGTATCCAGCCACGGCTTGTTTCACTTCGGTGGGACTGTATTCGTAGGTGGGGATGGTTGCCTTTTCAAGAGCGAGCAGAACCACTCCACGCGCCTGCCCAACGGTGATGCCTGTGGTGACGTTGCGTGCAAAGAATAATTTTTCCACGGCGGCGGTATCGGGTTTGTGTTTCTTCAATATCTTATTGAGATCGTCGAAGAGCATCACAAGCCGGGCTGAGTCGCTGGCTTCTTTCGGGGTGAGGATCACGCCGAATGAAACAGCGACCAACTCTCCGTCTGGCATGAGGCGGACGAGTCCGTAGCCGGTGGTGGCGGTGCCGGGGTCAATTCCGAGTGCAAGAGTCATAAACCCATTTAACCACAAAGGGCACGAAGTTCACAAAGGAAAACCTTCGTGTTCTTCGTGCCCGTCGTGTTTAATGATTTTTACGCGTTTTCCAGAGCCGCAAGCGCTTCGTCAGACATCTTCACGTTGTGATAGACATCCTGTACATCATCAAGCTCTTCGAGGTTTTCAACAACTTTCATAACCGCCATGATCTCTTCTACGCCAAGATCGATCTCTTGTTTGGCGATCAAGCGCAGACCGGCTTCAGCGGGTTGTACTTTGGCTTTGCCGAGTGTATCCATGATGGTCTTGAAGGCTTCCACAGGTCCGAAAATTTCGATCTCTTCCCCGCTATCCACTACATCATCGGCTCCGGCTTCCACGCCGAGCTCGAAGGCTTTATCGAACGCCATCGCAGTGGAGGGGAAGGAGAAGTAGGATTTGCGGTCGAACTGCCAACCTACTGCACCAGCTTCTGCCATATTGCCACCGAACTTACTGAAAATGTGGCGCACATCTGAAACAGTGCGTACACGATTATCGGTGACACAGGAGACCATAACAGCGGAACCATGCGGTCCATAGCCTTCAAGGGTGAGTTCTTCGAACACAGCGGCGTCTTTGTCTTCGCCGGTGCCTTTTTTGATGGCACGCTCGATATTGTCTTTGGGCATGTTCTCGCCGCGGGCTTTTTCCACAGCGAGGCGCAGGCGGAAGTTGGTATCGGGGTCGCCGCCATCGCGGGCAGCAATGGTGATTTCACGCGCCAGGCGGGTGAAGATGGCGCCGCGTTTGGCATCGGCAACGCCCTTTTTTCGTTTAATGGTGGACCACTTGGAATGTCCGGACATGTCGTTCTCCTTCAGATAATGACCAATTTCGATTGGGGAATGATGAATTAAGCGGCGAAATTATACCATTCAGGTTTTATGGCATGGTAGGTAAAAAAACTTTTGAACCGCCAAGCGCGCGAAGAACTCGAAGAAAATACATATTTCTTTGCGCCCTTTGCGTTCTTCGCGGTTAATGGGTTTTGAGGTTTTCAATATCCCTCGGTTTGAGGTTACGTCCGCCGATCCATGCGCCAATGGCGGTGGCAAGGACCGAGAACAGAAAACTGAACAAGATCGCTGCTTCGAACCGACCCGAGAAAATGACGTTCAAAATTAGCACGTCCAGAGCCAACACGCCCTGACGGAAGGATTCGGGCAGGAAGATACCGAAGACAAGCCCTAAAAACGCGCCAAACGCCATGCCTGTGTATGCACCAACGCTGACGCCGCCTGTTGTTCCGGCAGTGCGGACGGTGAGCCAGCCTGTCAATACGCCAGTGACAAGTCCACTCACTGCGCCGATGAGGGCAGCGGTAAGTGTTCCATTAAGTGTTCCGCTAATTGCACCTGAGCCAGCGCCAAGAATGGCGCCCAAGAGCGCACCCAACCATGTGCCAAAGAAAATGCTTTTTGGGGTAAGTTCGTTGTTCATATAATTTATTTTACCTTTTCCTTAAATTGTAGGGGCGGGGTAACCCCGCCCCTACGGCGTAATCTTAAATCAGATACAATCGGAAGACACAACCACAACCTGGAGTTGCCATGATAGATCCGGAAACGAACGAAGATTTTGATGAGCGTCCGACATTCAACGAAGAAATAGACACGGCTGCGATCGAAGAATCAGTTCGTGCGATGTTATCCGCTTTTGGCGAGAACCCGAATCGCGAAGGGCTGCAGAACACACCCAAGCGAGTCGCACGCATGTACCCCGAACTATTGAGTGGGTATCGCACGGATGTGGATAAACTCGTCAATGGTGCGATCTTCAATGTGACCTATGATGACATGGTCATCGTGCGTGACATTGAATATTTCAGTTTGTGTGAGCATCACATGCTGCCTTTCATGGGGCGCGCACATGTGGCCTATATTCCGAACAAACAGGTGATTGGTCTTTCGAAAATCCCCCGCATTGTGGATATGTTCGCCCGCCGCTTGCAAGTGCAGGAGCGCATGACCCGTCAGATCGCGGACTTCATTCACGAATTACTTAAGCCGCAGGGTGTGGCAGTTGTGGTGGAAGGTTTGCATCTCTGCGCGATGATGCGCGGCGTGAAAAAACATGACGCTCGTATGACGACCTCTGCCATGCTTGGAAGTTTCCGCAAAAGCATCAACACCCGCCAGGAATTTTTGGATCACCTCAACCGCGGCGCGGAGCCGTTAAGGATATAAGGATATCCTCCCGTTTTCGCATCCACACCTGACCTTGTAACTGTTTCGCAAAATCAGAGAGTTTCTCCCCGCCGGAAGTTTTGAACTCAGGAATTAACTCCGCCAGCGGTACGATGACAAAGGCTTGATTCCACGTTTGCGAATTGTGCTGAGTTTCATCGAACAAAACAATATCAATATCGATCGGGCGCGGAGCATTCTTATTTTCGCCGCGCACACGTCCCATCTGCGCTTCGATGGGACGATTGATTTCATACTTGATCTGTTCTGCATCAAGCGAAGTCAGCAACAACACACAGACATTCAAGAAATTCGGTCCAGCATAGCCAACCGACTCTGTTTCCCACACAGACGAAACGGCTGCGATCTCCCCTACATCACACAGCAATTTAATGGCAAGTGGAATATTCTTCTCCGGCTCAAGGTTCGAGCCGAGATCGAGGTAGACGTGGTGCATTTCACTCATCCCGTTTGCGTTCGACCTCTACTCCCACAGATTTGGCAAAGCGCACCGCACCCGGCTTCTCCACACGAACAACCACTTTGCGGACCAATGGTGTTTCGAGGCAGATCCTCGCCAGGTCATTTGCCAAGGCTTCCACGGTCAGGCGTTTCGCCGTTTCAGCATGGGATTGGATCTTCTTCGCCAATGCACTGTAATCCACGCAGTCGTTGATGTCGTCGGACTCTGCGGCAGGGATGGTATTTGTGTAAACCGTTACGTTGATGAGAATATCCTGTTCTTTCTCACGCTCCCACTCGCGGATACCGATAATGCCGCGCACAAGCAAGTCTTTGATGAATACTTTATCCATGAAGTCTCCTATTTATGACCATAGACGATGGACGATTGACGATGGATGGTCGCCTATGGTCTGTTGTCCATGGTCCATCGTCTACTCTATACTAAATGTCTGCCGCCATCCACATGAATGATCTCGCCAGTAATGTAGGCAGGACCAGATAACAGGAACAGCAAGGCGTCTTCTGCTTCGCCTGTTTCGCTCCAGCGTTTGGCAGGGACGGATTCGATGATCTTTGGGTTGGGTGTGGGTTGGTCAGCGGGCGGCAGGATCGCACCAAGTGCCAACCCGTTGACAGTGATGTTTGGTGCGAGAGCGATGGCTAATGATTTAGTCATTGCCGCCAATGCGGATTTGCTGATGGTGTAAGGGAAATGGTCCGCGCCGGGACGCAGGGCGCGCCAATCGAGGATGTTGACAATGCGCCCTGTATTGGCAGATTTCGCAAACGCCTGGCTCAACAAGAACGGGGCCGTGAGATTGATATTGAGATGGTTGTTCCAATCATCAAGCGAAGTGGCTTGCATGGAGAGCGGTTCAAAGATGGATGCGCTGTTGACCAATCCATACAGCGGACTGAGTTCATTCGCGCGTTCGATTAATTGTGTTGCGCTTTCAGGGTGAGAAAAGTCTGCAGCGAGTACCCAGGCGCGGCGTCCGAGTGAGGCGAGTTCATCTTTGACAGATTCGGCTTCTTTGGGCGAATGTCCGTGATGGAGGATGAGGTCTGCGCCAGCGCTTCCACAAGCGAGAGCGAATAAACGCCCCAAGCGGCGGGCGGCTCCGGTGATGAGGATGGTCTTGCCGGTGAGATTATCCATGAATGGATTCTAACACTTCCAAATTTGACAGGAATACTCCGCTTCTTGACTCGGTTTTTTGAAGGTGATACTATCTTTTAGCAAAGTTCTGTATACCCCAAATCCAATCAGAAAGGTGTAAAGGTGAACATGAACCAAAACATACCAAACTATACCGGAGACATTGCAGCTCAACAGATCGACCCCTCGCAGGAGTATTCGAGGGAGAACCAGGAGATCTCGTTTTCAGAAGAACAGCATGCCATTTGGGCAGACCTGTTTGCGGGCATCCACCAGCCCTATTTAACGGAACATATTTGTAGAGAGTGGAAAACAGGGATGGAGTTATTACAACTCAACCCGAAGCACATCCCAACCGTGAAGCATCTTATTGAACATATTACCCCGCGTTCGGGATGGCATATTGAAAGAACCGTTGTGAGATACACGTTAGCCGATGATTGGTACAAGAAATTCGCGCAACGTGTATTTTTAATTACCGATTATCTGCGCACTCGCGACCAGATGGAGTTCACACCTGAGCCGGATATGTTCCATGACATTTTCGGTCACCTGCCGTTCCTTACGCAGGAATTCTATGCGCGCATCGAAGATAAGTTTGCGCCTGCCTACATGAAAGCGACGACGGAAGAGCGTGAGGTCATCAAGCGCTTGGCGTGGTACAGCACCGAGTTCGGTTTGGTGGTGCAGGATAATCGCTTCAAGGTCTTTGGCGCTGGGATCATTTCGGGGCGCAAAGAATTGACCCGCACCATCATGGAGTTCTACCGCCTCGGGCGCGATAACGTGATCGACTTCTCCAAGGATGTGTATCAGCAGCTGCATCAGCACTTCCTCGCGAACAAGAGCAATCTGTACAAGATCATCGACGGCGTGAACTCGCTTCATCAAAAGGGACAGATGTCCTCTGCGGATGAAGGCTGGAATGTCGTTTTGGGTTTGTATAAAAACCTGGGCATCAAACAGGAAGGCATTTTTGGCGGTGACGTGATCTTGATTCCGTTCAACCTGGAAACGATCGCGCGCATCCCAAAAACGGTCTATGCGTTCAACCCAATGTTATTCGTGAGTGACTCGCTCGAAGAGATGGATGCCATTCTCGATTCGTACTTGAAGCCGATCGCCCAACGGGCATAAGTTCAATTTTCACCCTGGAGAGCACGGAGAGCACAAAATTTAATTTTGGTGCCCTCTGTGCTCTTTGCGGTTTTAGGACTGATGTACCTGATAGGAAGTGTTGAAAAATCGACTAATTTGACTACAATGAAGTGAGTATTACACACGGTATGAGGAGAGAAACGTGGCTGCAAATTATTATTTCCAATGGCAAAACCCGATCTTATTGAAAGATATTTATCCCATGCGCCTGCAAAAACTGCGCGATTTCCTCGTTTTCTACAAGGAAGCGGACCTGTGGGCAGAGTACAAGAACAAAGAGATTACCGCTCTTGCCGCCGATGTTAAGGCATATGAAGACGGAATGGATCTGGCGCGTACCCTTGAACTCAAGCGTTATCTCAGCCTGAAAAATTATTTCATGACGAAGGAGGTTAAAGGTTTCTTCGTCAAATACAAACCCATCGATGAAGAGGCGTTGGCGCTCATTCAGAAAAACCACGACCTCTTTATCGCTTCGTGGCCCAAAGACATTCGCGGCGAGCGGACCTTCATTCAGAGTCGCATTGAGTCGTTCAAGACCCAATTGGGATTTTCGCGTGACCGCATCCGCTTTTTACAGCGTCAACTGGAAGGCATGGCGGCGGAGCATCCGAATCGAGCCAAGGTTGGCGCGGAGTACAAGCTCAAGAACGAGTCCGCTTTGCCGATGCTGCTCGAAGAGATGGAAAAACTGCGCCAGTTCGACGAGACCTACAACAAGCTTGAAGGTCCCAAACTGGAATGGTACAAGCTCACCAAAGCGGACCCAAATTACAAGACCACCGAAGAGGAATTCCTCGTTAACTACGACCCGAAGGTTCCCGTGACCGTGCGGGATATTGTGCGGTTGAAGGTCGAGCAATATACCAAAACGCTCGAAAGCAAAGATCAATATCAACTGTTGACGGATATCCGCGCGCGGTTTGACAAGGAACCCCAGCGCTTTCCGCTCTGGCTGCGCTATATGGTCATCCACTTTTCAGGGATGCGTTACAAATCTGCGCATGGGTCATGGGCAGACCCCAAAGACCTGCTCGTCCGTTTGCGTATTGATGAAGTCAAAAAGGCTCAAGCTGCTCTCAGCGATGCCGAAGTTGCGGCAAAATGCGCTGAAAAGATCGCTCAATATGACCCGGCAAATACCGGAGCTAAACCCAAACTCGCCACTGCCACCGAAAAGGTTTGGAAGGACAAGATCGCCATGCACATGCAGGGCGTCAAAGCCAATGGACCGCAATCCAAGCGGCTGGGGTTGGATGGTTTGGTGGAGCAGGAACTCAAGTATGAGTACATGTCGATGACGACTGACCAGGCTCTGGCGAAGTTGGAAGCGATGAGATCTCAATTCCCAGGCTGGGCATGGAAGACCATCGTGCGTCTCACACAATTGCGAGTCAATCACGTCACTGCGCCGGGTTGGGAGGAATACACCCCCGAAGAAGATAAAGAGAGGTTCGCCGACAAAACTCTCTACCCGATCCTCAAAAAATGGGAAGACGATAACTTTGGCATGTGGCGTCCTGAGCATGACCGTTCTCAAGAGCTCATCGTCGTGCGCGCGGTCTGTAATGAGACTGCCGAACACGTCCAGCATGTGCGTGGTAATCATCCCGTTGGCGGTCTGACGGAAAACGCTGCCGGGTACTTCAAACTCTTTGCAGCGAAAACACCCAGTGTCAAATTCATCCGCCCGACTGGCGCAGAACATTACATACAGGGTGCGAGCATCTTTTGGCTGCGCTTTGCCACTGGCTCACCCAGCAGCTGGCAGATTGCAAAAGCCGTGGAGGATGAAAAGGGTGTCGGCTTACTGCCCGCTGAATTCTTCGGAAAGCGTCCACAGCCCAAAGCCGGAAAGAATACGCCGCCTCCCACTGTTCCGTGGGAATACAAACGCGGCGAACCCATCACCCGCACCCGCACCACCATTGGCGCGGATAAAAAGAAGGTCACCGAATCGCAATGGCTGCGTTGGATCCACGAAGCAACCGTTATTGAAGTGGTCGATACTGCCGACACCACCTACGTCTACACCTTCGAAACTTCTCTGCCCGACGATTTCCGCGGCACCTCCTGTCTCGGTGTCTTCCGTAACACGCTCAAATGGAATCTCGACGATGGCACCGAAGATAATTACAACCGCTCGTTCGTTGCCTATATGCCTGAGGGTCAGGTTCCGCATGCAAACCTCACGCCGCTCATGGATTGGAACAAGATCATTTTGAAATGAACAGGCATCCGCAGATGACACAAAAACAACAGATTGAATAAATCTGTAAATTCCGTGTCATCTGCGGATGAACCATTTAATATGCAAACACGAAAACCAAATCTTATCGAACTTACTCTTCTTATCGGTTTAGGCATTGCCTTTCTTGGTTTGTGTTTGCTTGTGGGCTATTCTCTTCTACAGGTTGCGAATGAACCCATCTGGACACCCACACCCGCGCTGAACCTGCCTCTCATCGCTTCCTCCACCCCCGAAAGCGGACTCAGCCCTACCGACTCTGCCGCGCCTCTTTCCACGCCGAGCCTGATTCCCACTTTCGAATTTATTCCTACGCCCCAGCCTTCTTTCAACGACACGCCGCCGCCCACTGGCAAGATCGCCTTCGCCTGTTACGTCAAACAGATCGACCAAATATGTTTACTCAACGCCGATGGCAGCGGACGTGTGCAACTGACCAATTTCAAAGCCACAGCTTTCTATCCATCCGTTTCTCCCGACGGGCAGACGGTCTTTTTCTCCTCGCGCGAAAGCGGCAATTATGAAATTTATTCCATTGATATTTTCGGAAACAACCTGCAAAAGCTGACGAAGGATATCGGTGCTTTGTATGCGCCTGAACTTTCCCCGAACGGCGAATGGGTGGTCTTCACCAAAAATGGAGATGGACTCTGGAAGATGCGCCCCGATGGTTCTGACGTCAAACGCATCACCAACAAAGATGATATCGACCTCTCCTGGTCGCCCGATGGCTCAATGATCTCCTTCGCTTCTTCTCGTGCAGGCGCACGCCAACTCTTTGTGATGAACGCGGACGGTTCGAACGTTCGCCAGGTCACCGACCTCAACAACATGGGCGGACGCAACACCTGGTCGCCCGATGGCACCAAAATCGCCTTCTATCGCGGACCGCAAGGCGACCGAAATATCTTCGTTATCAATGTGGATGGCACTGGTTTGGAACGTCTAACCGACGGCGGCGACAACCTCGGTCCATCATGGTCACCCGACGGCAACTGGATCGTCTTCACCTCCTTCCGCGACGGCAACAACGAACTCTACATCATCCACCCCGATGGCACGGGTTTGACGAGGCTAACAAACAGTCCCATCTCCGATTGGCAACCGAGGTGGGGGAGGTAGAAAAAAGGTATTTTTGTTAGTGTATAATTTTCATCAGCGTCACTTACAGTGAAGGGAGACTTAAAAAATGACTCATATCATCGTAAAGCATATATATCTGGCAGTGATAATTGTATTGGTTCTTACAGCATGCGTATCTCAACAGGAAACGACCGCACCTGAAATAGCGGTATCACCGACGAGTACTCCAGCACCAACCTCAACATCAACCCCAACTGTATCTCCTTCGCCTCAGCCTACCAAGATTGGCGGTTCCAGTGGGCTCATTATTTCGGACATAATAGGATTATATATTGGAAGACACTATGGAGTCTTTAATGTGGAGTCGGGGGAAGAAAAAATCTTGATATCTGAAGGGGAATTAAAAGCTTTACTCCCAGAAGATCGCTTTACCGACTCGGTATATTTCAGTAGGGATTATGAGCCTACATTGGAAATGTACCTATCCCCTGATTTAAGGAAAATCTACACATTTGTATGTGTAAAGTTGGATGCCCAGCAAAGATGCCTGTATGAATATTATATTTACAACATCCAGGAAAAAACCCTCGTACAACTTCAAGTGCCAGCAGACCTTACTGGGGTGGATTGGCAATGGTCACCTGATTCTGCTAGGCTTGTTGGTGCCGGGTGGGCGTACGACGGGAATTATCTGTCTCGCAGATACACAATGTTCTATGTGATCAATAACGATGGCACAAACATCAAGCCGCTAATACCAGTTGTAAATTTTGACACCAACTTTGCCTGGAGCTGGGATAGTAATTCCTTTTATCCGCTTACATATTACGCAAATTTTCAGGCAGTGGACTTGGAGAATGCTGGCGTTGAAAATATCGCGATTAATGGGTTGAAGACGGATGACATCATTGAATGCCTCACCTTCTCGCCTGATAATGAGAAAGTGATATTTGCAGTAATACGTGAGACCCAGGAAGGGTATTACTGGCTTTATTCTGCAAACTCTGATTTCTCCAATGCAACCCTTGTTTCAGAATTTGACACTCAATTACGGGCTGGATGTGAGTTGATATGGTCTCCGGATGGAGAATTTATTCGCATTAATTTGCCCTATCAGGCTATCCCAGGTGGGAGCAAATATGAACCATTGGATATGGTGTTTGATACCCAATCTTGGGCTTCTGTTGAGATTCCAAAAGACCCGCGAACATTTGAAGAGTGGAGTAAATCTGGAGATTTTGAAAACCCGTACACTTTTATTTGTGGCTGGGCACCTGATGGTGGATTGGTGTATTCAAAAGAAACGGTAAATATCTTGAACCTTTCCAACTCTACCGAAGTTAGGCTTAAAGTACCAAGTTGCCCCAACTTGTGGCTGCAGGAGGAATTACCTTATGAGCTTGCCGATGGTTACTCAATACCCGATGCATGCCATCCCGGCGATAGAATCGTTGATGAACCAGACGCAACTCCAATTTTGAGCTATTTTGATATTCAGGAAATAAACTCCTCTCTTGAAGGTGAAATCCTGACCGTGGAAATCAAGCTTAAGACCATTAGCGATAATCTTTCTGTGTATATGAATAATGATAGTGATGTTCTGAATGGCTGGGATGTGGAGATCGACCTCGATAACAATGTATTATCAGGTGATTATTTTTCAGGGATGGAATACAATTTTAGTGTCGTTGTTTGGAATGGATCTGATAGCAAATCGCCCGAAGTAAAAGGAATTCTTGAAAAGCACTATGCATCAGGGCCGGACTTTGTTGAATATGGTCGTGCAGGGAAAATAGAAGTGGAATTGATACCAGAGACCCAAACGATAAAACTTACTGGTAAAGTTCCCGGAATTACTGAAAACTCACGCCTGGTGTTTCGTTCGAAAATCATTGAGATCAGGCAGGGTAATTACTTCAGGACTAGTGATGAAGTTTGTAAATAATATCTATTATGAGTAAGGGACTGTTCAAAACTCGCAAATGAACACAGATTTAAAACGGTTTTCATTAATAGCAGTTCCAATTCTCATAGTTGCATTCATCATAAGAATCACAGTATCCTTAAAACATTATTCATACCGAGTGCATATGACGCGCCCAACAAACAGTCCCATCTCCGATTGGCAGCCGAGGTGGGGAAAATAATTTATATACCGAGTAAGGGCGGGGTTACCCCGCCCTTACGATTCTCATAAACCACCTGCAACTTTTTCCTCGTCCCGCCTGTATTACACTCTAGCCATGAATGCGCCCACCGACCGCGACCTGATCTTGCGAGCCCGTCGCGGCGACGCTGAAGCCTACGGCGACCTCGTTGCACGCCACCAAACGAGCGTCTTCAACGTCTGCTACCGCATTCTGCACAACCGCGCCGATGCCGAAGACCTCGCCCAAGAGACCTTCATCCGCGCCCTCGACCGTCTGCACACCTTTGACCTCGAACGCGAATTCAGCCCGTGGATCCGCCGTGTCGCCGCCAACTTGTGCTTGAATCACATCGAGTCACACAAGCCTGGCGCCCCACTCGACGAAGAACGGGACGAAGATAAAACTCAAAGTCCCGGCGAACAGGTCGAGGTCAAAGAGAGAAGCGAGCAGATCCGCAGCGCGCTCGCGTCCCTGCCGCCGCATTATCGTCTCGTCGTTGAACTGCGGCATTATCAAGAACTATCCTACGACGAGATCGCAAGCGAACTGAACATCCCCCTCAGCGACGTGAAGAGCCACCTCTTCCGCGCGCGCAAACTTCTCGCGGAGAAACTCCATGCACCTGACTGACGAGCAACTCAACGAATACCTCGACAACGAAACCGCAAACCGCGCGGAGATCGAAACGCATCTCGACTCATGCGATGAATGCGCGGCGCGACTCACCACCCTCCAAGCCTTGTTCGCGGATTTGGACTCTCTGCCCGAAGTGACTTTATCTTGCGACCTCGCCGCCCGCTTCAGACCCCGTCCAAGCCTGGCCGTGCCGCAACTCCCTACTTGGCTCACACTGACAGCAACTCTGCAAGCCGCTGCCGCGTTGGTCGCGCTCATCGTCGCCATCCCATTCTTCTCCATCATGCTGCCCCAAGTGGAAATGCCATCCTTCACCACCTGGTTCTTTGAAATCCAATCCCTCTGGACTTCATGGCTGGACACACTTTCTACATTTCAAATGCCAACCTTCCAGCCTTCAAACATTCCAACCCTCGAAATGTCCACCCTCTTCATCGCCCTCGCCGTCGTTTCAATTTTTTGGATTTTTGGAAACGGATTGTTGTTGAAAAATCAAAATCGTAATTAATGTCACCCTGCCTGCACCGTGCAGCAGGCACGTGTGAGCGACAGCGAAGGGTCTCTAGACCCATCGTAAGAGATGCTTCGCTGTCGCTCAGCATGACAAACCTAGGAGCCTTCCATGACCGACATCCTTCGCCTCACCCTCATCATCCTCTTGCTGACCATCACCCTCAGCGCCTACTTCCTCGTCATTGGCGCATTGTTCACCAACCGCGTCGCCAAGACTCAAACCAGCCTCAGCCTCACACCGGGGCGATCCTTCGGTTTGGGCATGGTTAACTTTTTCTTCTTCGGCTTGATCGCCTTTGTCATGCTCTCGCTTGCTGATAATGCAGGCTCCTTCGTCAAAGGGATACTCACCATCCCCGCCTTGCTCATCCTCGCTTTTCTCTCCGTCCTCTTGAGCCTTGGGCTGACTGCCACCGTCCAACACCTCGCCGAGCGACTCTTCCCAGACATGTCCGCATGGAAACGCAACCTCTGGAGTTCGGTGATCCTTTGCATCGCCTGCGCCTTGCCCTTCATCGGCTGGTTCCTGTTATTGCCTTATGTCGCCTTCACTGGCATTGGTGCAACGATCCTAGGATTCTTCCAAAAAAGTTAAACCTATCTCTTTCTTCTTTCCTCTTTCATCCAAGACGCGCTCACCCCGCGTCTTTTTAATTTAAACCTTCGTATAACTTCGTGCTCTTCGTGGATTCAAACTGCAACTTTCTTCGCATCATCCCTGTATCACTTACATCAATCAAAAACGAAAGGACATCCCTATGGCTGACATCTCTGCCATCTTCTTCATCCTGCTCATTATCGGAATCGCCTTCCCTGCCATGCTCACCGCATGGTGGCTGTTGTTCCCATCCCTGATTTCTCGCGCTCAAACCCGCGTGGACAAGACTCCCTGGGGGGCATTCTGGCTGGGACTCATCCTCGTCATTGCCGTGACCATTCCCATCGTCATCCTGCTTGCGCTTCCATTCGGACCCGCCAAATTCATCGGCTGGATTCTGCTTGGTGCGGCGCTCGCCATCTCTACCATTGGCTCGGCTGGCATCGCTGCTCACCTCGGCGCGAGACTTACCAAACACAGCAACCTAACTCCATTGAACGGATTCATCCGTGGTGCTGTCATCCTCGAACTCGCCGCATTCTTCCCGCTCATCGGCTGGCTCTTCGTGTGGATTCCCATCATCCTGATTTCTTTTGGATCAACCGGCTTTGCCTTGCTCAACTGGTCTCCACGTGAGAAGACTCAACCATCAGTGAATCCATTGCCAACTCAGGCGTAATCAATAACCACAAAGGCACGAAGACCCCAAGACACAAAGATTTTTCCCTTCGTGACTTCGCGCCTTTGAGTCTTTGTGGTTCCACTCTCAAGGTTAATCATGCCCCTTTCTCGTAGAGACTTCCTCAAGCTCGCCACACTCCTCTCCGCCAGCGCCGCTCTCAACGCCTGCGCTCCCGCCGTGCGACGGCTCACGAACGACCTGCCTGCCGTCCCGTGGAGTCCGCTCAGCGCTGCAGATTTCACTGCGCTCAATCGCATCACCTTCGGCGCACGAGTGGACGAACGCGCCCGACTCGCAGAGATTGGCTTGGCAAACTACATCGAAGAACAACTCGACTTCGAAACCATCAACGATCTCGCTCTTGATCTTCAACTTTCGACCTTTGACACATTGAAAATGGCAGCCAACGAGATCGAAGCCATCACCAATCAACTTTTCGACGGCTACGACCGAGAGCATCCCATCAACGAATTGCGTCAAGCCACCTTTTTGCGTCAACTCTACAGCAAGCGTCAACTCTACGAAGTGATGGTGGATTTCTGGAGCGACCATTTCAACATCTTCATCGAGAAAGAACCGTGTTTCTATCTCAAGACCGTCGATGACCGCGATGTGATCCGCAAACATGCCCTCGGAAATTTCCGCGACCTTGTGTGGGCGTCCGCGCATTCGCCTGCCATGCTCACCTATCTCGATAACCAAGCCAACGTCAAAGGCACGCCCAACGAGAACTACGCCCGCGAGTTGATGGAACTCCACACCCTCGGCGTGGACGGCGGCTATTCTCAAAATGACGTGATGCAACTTGCGCGTTGTCTCACAGGTTGGTCAGTCAAGGAACATTTCTGGCTGGGCGATTTCGTTTTCAAGGAAGATCAACACGAACCCGGCGAGAAAAATGTT
>VFQT010002189.1_pt1 | contig 20779 bp, 20 predicted proteins | sample 3512381 | NCBI WGS metagenome assembly VFQT01 (sample SAMN10412376, study PRJNA504923) | tailings metagenome | isolation source: Relicate 2 Philex TSF3 active mining site | place: Philippines: Tuba, Benguet | collected 2017-08-29
CGGCAGTTAAAGTCTGCGACCCGTTGGCAGCCAGCTAACGGTGGACTTGGTGAAACTCCAAGACCGACGGTTAAAGTCCGGATGAGAGGAAACGCGTTAGCGCCTTGCTGCGCTCTCTTTTTGCACCCCCGGAATCTTGGGAGGTGTAGACCATGGAAATCGAAGTCGCGATGAGACGCGCAAATGAACTCTCCCTGCTTGGCCTTGGTCTGGTCTCACCTAACCCAATTGTTGGCGCATTGATCCTCGATGAATCTGGATCTTTGATCAGTGAAGGATTTCATAGCCGCGCAGGTGGCAAACATGCCGAAGTTGCTGCGATTGAAAATGCGAACCGAGACCTAACCGATTCGACTTTAGTCGTCACGCTGGAGCCATGTAATCATCAGGGTAAGACACCACCATGCTCTGAAGCCATAATCAAATCAGGAATAAAGCGAGTTATCTATTCAATCCAAGACCCAAACCCAACTGCACAAGGTGGCGCAAGCCGTCTTAAGGCAGCTGGAATCAAAGTTGAATCTGGTGTCTTATCAGACGAGGTCGCTGCTGCAAATCGAGCCTGGTTGCATAAGTTGGTAACTGGTAGGCCATTCATAACGATGAAAATCGCAAGCACCATTGATGGCAAGATCGCAGCAGTAGATGGAAGCTCCAAGTGGATCACCTCAGAGAACTCGAGGCGAGATGTGGCTCGGCTACGTAGTGAATGCGATGCGATAGTCACCGGAACTGGCACCATCATTGCCGATGATCCACAGCTAACTGTTCGCGGCGTCTCACGTCCAGGCATCAGTGAAGAATTTTCACCGGTACGGATCGTGCTTGGGAAGCGAGAGATTCCAAGCGATGCGAAGATCAATAGTGATGCTGCCGAGACTATTCACTTGAAGACAGAGCATCTCGATGAACTAATTGAACTAGCCACATCTCGTGGCTGGAATCGAATCTTGGTGGAAGCTGGACCGAGACTCTCTACTGCTTTCTTGAAGATGGATCTTGTAGATGAGATCTATTGGTACCAGGCGCCTACTCTCCTTGGTAATGGCCAATCTGCCATCGGAGATCTTGGGATTAACACTTTGGCGGAACGGAAAGATCTACGACTTATCGAGAGCGTCGCTATACCAAGTGGCGCTGGTGATATGCGTATCCATCTTTCGCTAGGTGGTATCTGATGTTCACTGGTTTGGTGGCTGACAAAGGGCGGGTTCTATCACTTGAATTACAGTCCGAGTCGGCATTAATCGAGATCGAGAGCTCGTTGGCCAAGGATTTGACGATTGGCGACTCCATCAGTGTAAATGGGGTTTGTTTGACTGCAATTGCTCGGACCGATTCAACGCTGAAAGCCGATGTAATGGTGCAGACCTTGAAATTGACTTCGCTATCAAGATTAGCTGTGGGTTCTTCGGTTAATCTAGAGCTGGCCACTCGCGCTGGGGATCGACTTGGTGGCCACATTGTGCAAGGGCATGTAGATGGCGTGGGCGAGGTGTTGGCCAATGAGCCAGGCGAGCGCTGGAATCGGCTCCTGATTCGGATTCCCAAGGAACTTAGCCGGTATGTGGTCAATCAAGGTTCGATCGCAATAGAGGGCGTATCGCTGACCGTCGGGGAGATAACAGATTCCGAAATTACGCTCTGGTTGATTCCGGAGACGCTAATAAAGACGAATCTCTCTGAGAAGAAGCCCGGCGATCCAATCAATATCGAGGTGGATGTGCTCGCCAAATATGTCGAGCGATTGATGAAGGGCGGACATGAGTAAATCGCTATCTGATGCCTTGACTCGATTCGCAAAGGGCGAATTCGTAATCGTCACAGATGATGCTGACCGAGAGAATGAGGGCGACCTCTTTCTTTTGGCGAGCGCTGCTACTACGGAAAAGCTAGCCTTCATGATTCGCTACACATCAGGTGTCATTTGCGTAGCGATGAACGAGGCTAGATCTAGAGAGCTCCATCTGCCATTGATGGTAAAGCAGAATCAAGATACGAAACGGACCGCATTTACCGTCACAGTAGATGCGAAAGCTGGACTAACAACTGGAATTAGCGCTGCAGAACGAGCAAATACCATCCGAACTTTGGCAGATTCACAAGCAACTGCTGAGGACTTCATCCGTCCCGGGCATATATTCCCGCTGATCGCACATGATGGCGGATTAAAGGCGCGTCGCGGTCATACTGAGGCGGTCGTTGAGTTATGTCGAAGAGTTGGAGCGACTGAAGTCGGTGTAATCAGTGAACTGGTCAATGAGGATGGATCCATGATGCGCGGCACTGCGCTTCTTGAGTTTGCTCGACTACATGACATTCCAATGATCACCATCGAGGAATTGGCAGAGGAGTTAGCTGATTCGTTTGCTCCGGATGAGACTCAATTGCGCTGGGCGCGCTTACCTCGCACGGGTGGACTCTGGGAGGTCGCAACTTATTCGGGTCAAGGCGGGGTAGAGCATGTAATCATGCGACATGGAAATTTAGATATGACACCTATTCTCGTTCGTATTCACTCAGAATGTCTGACTGGCGACGTGCTTGGATCGCGGCGCTGTGATTGCGGTGACCAACTAGCTACCTCTCTGCAGGAGATCGAATCTGCGGGTAGCGGCCTACTGATATATCTGCGCGATCATGAAGGGCGAGGAATCGGCCTAAGCGAGAAGCTCCGCGCTTACCAACTCCAAGATCAAGGCCTAGATACGGTCGATGCAAATCTTGCTCTCGGCCATGCGGCCGATGAACGTGATTTCCTGGATGCGGTTGAAATCCTTAAGGTATTGGGGATAGCAGAGGTCACGTTGATGACCAATAATCCGAAGAAGGTCGAAGCGCTGAATTTTGCTGGAATCCAAACTACAGCGAAGTCCATCCAGTCCATTCCGAATCAGTACAACACCGCATATTTGAAGGCAAAGCACGAGCGACTCGGCCATGATCTGAAAGGAATCTGAAATGTCAGGTAACGCACCGAAGATAGAGGTACCGAAATTCCCGGGTGCACGGGTAGCAATAGTGACAGCCCAATGGCATGAAGGAATTTGTAACGCCTTGGTCGCTGGCGCTAAACGCGCGCTCACCGAAGCGGAAGTCTCCGATATTTCAATGGTCCGTGTTCCAGGGTCGTTTGAACTGCCACTTGCCGCCAAGTACGCCCTAGAAAATGGCGCAGATGCTGCCGTAGTTCTAGGGGTAGTGCTGCGGGGTGAAACGCCGCACTTCGATTATGTCTGCCAAGGAGTGACTTTTGGCATCATGAAAGTTTCGCTCAAGCTCGGTAAGCCAATTGGCTTTGGAGTATTGACTGTAGACACGATTGACCAAGCACTTGCTCGAGCTGGCGGTGTAGGAAGCAAGGAAGATAAGGGGTACGACAGCGCGATAGCTGCTCTCGAATTACTTCGAGTCGAGCGAAGTAAAGAGTGTTAACGATTCTGTGGGAAGCCGAGGTTGATTCCACCATGGCTTGGATCTAGCCATCGACTTGTAACAACTTTTCCGCGAGTGAAGAAGTGAACACCCTCAGTTCCGTGAGCATGGGTATCTCCGAATAGCGAGCTCTTCCATCCGCCGAATGAGTAATAGGCGGTTGGCACTGGAATTGGGACGTTGACGCCAACCATGCCGACATTTACCTCATTTTGGAAGCGGCGGGCAGCGCCACCGTCATTGGTGAAGATCGCCGTGCCATTTCCATATCTATGCGAGTTGATTAATGAAAGTCCCTCGTCATACGTCTTTACGCGAAGTACGGAAAGGACTGGACCAAAAATTTCATCGGTATAGATCGACATATTAGGCTTCACATTATCGAAGAGAGTTGGGCCAAGCCAGAATCCATTTGGCGCTCCATCTACCTTCGGATTACGACCATCGACTACGAGCGTCGCACCTTCTTTGACGCCTGCATCGACATAAGAAGCTACCTTGTCACGATGAACTGCGGTTACAAGTGGGCCCATATCGGCGCCCTTGGTTCCATCGCCAGTCTTTAGCGTTGCCATTCGCTCCTTGATCTTCGCAATCAGGGCATCAGCAACGGGCTCAACAGCCACCAATGCAGAAATTGCCATACAGCGCTCACCTGCGGAGCCAAAGCCGGCATTGACTGCGGAATCTGCCACGAGATCGAGGTCGGCATCCGGAAGAACCAACATATGGTTCTTGGCACCACCAAGTGCCTGAATTCGCTTGCCCGCCTTTGTTCCATTCTCATAGATGTACTTCGCGATAGGCGTTGAACCTACGAAAGAGACTGATGCAACATCCGGATGTTCCAAGATTCGATCTACAGCGACCTTGTCGCCATGAACTACATTGAAGACTCCATCTGGAAGTCCCGCTTCCTTCCAATACTTCGCCATCAAGTTTGCGGCGCTGGGATCCTTTTCACTTGGCTTCAAGATAACGGCATTACCTGCACCAATCGCTATCGGGAAGAACCACATCGGAACCATCGCGGGGAAATTGAAAGGTGAAATGATCGCCGCAACTCCGAGCGGTTGGCGAATCGAGTAGACATCTACGCCAGTAGATACTCCCTCGCTATAAGAGCCTTTAAGTAAGTGTGGGATTCCGCAGGCGAATTCGACCACTTCCAGACCGCGCGTAACTTCACCTAGCGCATCCGACAAGACCTTTCCATGCTCCAAGGTGATGGCTCGCGCTAATTCTTCCTTCCGAGCATTTGCAATCTCACGGAACGCAAAAAGGATTTGAGAGCGCTTTGCGAGGGAGGTGTTGCGCCAGCCAACCGCCGCAGCCTTTGCAGCGCTAACAGCCTCGTCCACAACCGCTGTGGTTGCGAAGTCGACTTTTCCAGTCAACTCGCCAGTGGCCGGATTGAATACATCGCCTTGGGTATCTGACTTACCAGACCAAGTCGCGCCATTGATGAAGTGGGTGATGTGATTCGTAGTCATTAGTCCTTACCTTCGTAGTGGTTGGCGATGGTGGCGAATGCTTCATCCATGATGGCAAGACCTTCAAGGAATTCACTCTCTGAGATGTTGCATGGTGGAACTACATGCATTCGATTGAAATTGCTAAATGGCATCAAACCGCGCTTCTTGCATTCAGCAACGAGCTCGGTCATAGCCTTACTTGTCCCGCCATATGGAGCCAATGGCTCTCGGGTTGTGCGATCCTTTACTAGATCAAGGGCCCAGAAGACTCCTTGACCACGAACCTCACCAATCACCTTATGTTTCTTCTGAAGTTCGCGGAGCGCTGGCCCGATAACTCGCTCACCAATCTGCGCTGCGTGCTCGACGATTCGTTCTTCCTTCATGACATCGATGGTTGCGACCGCAGCCGCACAAGCCAGCGGGTGGCCGGAGTAGGTGAGTCCTCCTGGGAATACTCGATCATCGAATGATTTTGAGATCGGCTCGGAGATAACAACGCCACCTAGCGGCAGGTAACCTGAGTTAACCCCCTTTGCGAAGACGATCAAGTCTGGATTTGCCTCCGAGTGTTGGTAGGCGAACCACTTACCTGTTCGACCAAAGCCGGACATGACCTCATCAGCAATCCAAACGATTCCGTACTTATCACAGAGCGCTCGAACTCCTTCTAGATAGCCCTTGGGTGGCATCAGCACGCCGGCAGTTCCTACTACTGACTCGATCAGAATCGCAGCGATGGTCTTCGGACCTTCGAAGATTATGGTGTTCTCTAAGTGTTCGAGCGCGCGCTTGCACTCCTCTTCCTCGGAATTGGACCAGAAAGCGCTTCGGTACTGGTACGGCCCAAAGAAGTGGATGTGTCCATAAGCAAACTCATTGGGCCATCGACGGGGATCTCCGGTTGCAGAGATCGCAGCGCTGGTATTTCCGTGATACGAACGGTAGAAAGAGAGGACTTTGTGGCGACCCGTGAAGAGTCGTGCCATGCGAATCGCGTTCTCATTTCCATCAGCGCCACCGTTTGTGAAGAAGACCTTTGCAAAATTGCCACCGGCCAACTCCACAATCCGCTTGGCTGCTTCGCTTCGAACGTCATTCGCTACTTGAGGAGCAACAGTTGCAAGGACATCGGCCTGCTCTTTAATGGCTGCAATGACCTTTGGATGTTGAAAACCGATATTCGTAAAGACGAGTTGGCAGGAGAAATCCAAGAACTTATTCCCATCGAAATCCCAGAAGTATGACCCCAAACCGCCTGCGACCGGAAGCGGTGAGATTTGTGCCTGCGCCGACCACGAATGAAACACATATTTGCGATCTAATTCGAAGACTTCTTTGCCTCGCGCAGGATTGGGCTGGAACTCAGTCATGCGCCGTATCTAATCACTACTCGGAAAGCCCTTCAAACATGGGCTAAGGCATTTAGGAGTTCCACGGCAGTCACAGCCGTGAATTCTTGCGCAGCATATCGGCCGGCGCGGGAATGTAATTGAACTGCGTCACATACTAAGGTGAATGGATCGATTCCTGCCTTAGTCGCGACCACCATCGAGCCGATTAATCCCGCTAGAACATCTCCCGAACCAGCGGTCGCCAATTCTGGCCCACCCATTTCATCGACATGTGACCGACCATCCGGTCCGCAAATAATTGTGCGATTTCCCTTTAGAACGATGATTGCGCCAAATTTCTTCGAAAGATCAGCAGCAATCTCCAACCGCTTGGAATCCTTCAAGTGTGTTTCGATTTCGACACCGAGATATCGGAGCTCACCTTCATGTGGCGTGACAATCGGTAGTGAGATTCCTCTTCTGATTGAGGGCTTTCGTAGGATGGAGATTGCGGAACCATCGAGTACTACTGGAATCGACTTTGGAATCGAATGTAGTGGCGGTGAGCCAGGACCGATTACAAAGGCATCGCAGTGCTCTTTAGCGAGCGAACGGATTGGCACTACGTCCGGGAATTGAGCAACCACTAAGTCCCGTAATTTCACATTCCCACTCAGATATTTCACATATCCGGCATTTCCACGTCGTGCTCCACCTACCGCCAAGATCGCCGCACCGGGATATTTCGTGGAGCCAGCAGCGACCGCAACAATTCCTCGTGAGTATTTATTGTCGCTGGCTGAAATTCGCCGCCGCACCTTTGCTAACCAACAATCTCAGATTCCAGGGAAGCAACACTACTGTGGGTGCAATCTAGATTCTTTGGTTCACTTAAGCAGCGCGGGCAAAGCAAGTAAAGTTGGTGGCAACTCTGATCGGCACAATTCGAGAAACTATTCGTCGCTGACCCACAGACATCGCACTCACCGATGACCTTTGTTGCTTCAGAGAAATTTACCGTCATCCGTCCATCAAAGGTATAAAGCGATCCTTGCCAAAGACCAGAGTCGCCGAAAGTCTCGCCATAGCGAACGATTCCGCCGGCTATCTGATAGACCTCTTTAAAGCCCCGTTTTTTCATAACCGCAGAGAGAATTTCACATCGAATTCCACCAGTGCAATAAGTAACAATTGGTCGATCTTTCAAGTTGTCGAATTTCCCGCTATCCAACTCGGCGATGAAATCCTTGGTGGTCTGGGTGTTTGGGACCACTGCATCTCGGAATCGTCCCACTTTCGCCTCATATGCATTTCTACCATCGAAGAAGATCACGTCGTCACCGCGCTTCTCCACAAGATCATGTACCTCTTCCGGAGCTAAATGCTTTCCTCCGCCGATAACGCCATTCTCATCGACCTGGATCTCATCGCCTACGCCGAAAGTAACCAATTCTTTTCGGACTTTGACGCTAAGTCTTGGAAAGTCATCTCCAGTTCCATCTGACCATTTGAAATCAATCTTCTTGAAACCGGGATACTGTTTGGTCTGCTTTACATATTTCTTGAGAGCGGACATCTCGCCACCCAAAGTTCCATTGATGCCATGTTTTGAAATCAGGATTCTGCCTTTGAGATTCAGAGATTCACAGAGAGTTGTCTGCCATAGACGGACCGCATCCGGGTCGGCAACCGGAGCAAAGCCGTAATAGAGGATTATCTTCGGCAAATCCATCCCGCCATTCTAATCAAGGACGCAAGGAGAAGTTGCGAGTCGGTCGCGGGGGAGATGTGAGCGAGCTGTGCGCCGGCGATTCCTCAGGCTTCCATAATGACGGGGTGAATAATGGATACATGGAAGATCGTGGGATCAGACGTTCGAATCAAGTTCTGATCTGGATTGCCGGCTTATCCGTAGTGCTTCTGGTGCTTGCCGCCTTCATAACCAGCAACCGCGCTCCCAATCAATTAGATGCAAGCACTCCTGAGGGGATAGTTCAGTCATATTTGACGGCCATCATCGAGGGAAGACATGATGAAGCGGCTCGTTATTTCACGAAAGAAAGTGAATGTGATGCTAGCGATATCGATCGTGCATACATCTCAGATACTTTAAGAGTGAACCTGGTTAGTAGTGAGATAAAGGGATCTTCGGCCTACGTGAAGATTGATGCGGACACCAGTTCCGGTGGATTATTTGAGGACGGCTATATCGAATCTCATACCTATAGATTGAACCAGGAAGGTTCGAATTGGCGAATCGCTGGAATCCCTTGGCCGCTCTGGGATTGCGGGGTAGTTGATAAATGATCGCCGGGATCTTCATCCAAGTCCTCTTTTTAGCTCTCATCATCTTTGGCATCTATCGAATCTTTTCACGCGGCGGCAAACGTGGCCCTGGAGAATTCTCGATTCGACGACTTTTCCAATATTCGCTTCTATACCTCTCTGTTGTTGTCGTCGGTTTAGGAGCGAGTGGCTTACTGGCAAGAGTCTTTACCAGTGGCGAGATAATCGCCGAGAACCGGACTGACTTAGCACGAAATCTCTCCTTCTTGATCGTCGGAATCCCGCTACTTTTCTTCTTCGCCCGTTGGAGCTCTCGGATACAACAACGAGATGTATCTGAACAAAAGTCAATCAGCTGGAATTCCTATCTAACAATCACAACTACTACTTCACTTATTTCGGCGTTAGTTGGGTTCCATGATCTGCTCTCTTGGTTGATTGGAAATGACAACTTCCGCGGCGCAGCTCTCGCCCAAGCAATCGTTTGGACGTTGATCTGGTTAGTACATTGGCAAATCTCCAAGCGCGATGGTGAATCCGATGCTATGAATGCGAATCTTCTGCTCGGCTCAGGGGTCGGCCTAGTACTTCTGGCCGTTGGATTCGGTGGCCTAATAGGCAATTCCCTTGAGTTGCTCATGGATTACAAGGATGAATTGACCGTGATTGAACGGACTAATCCAATTGTCAATAGCGGCATCAATGTTCTATTGGGTTTGCCGGTTTGGTATCTCTACTGGATTCGTAACGCAATTAGCGCGGCCCGGGATCTCCTTTGGAATATCTATGTCTTGTTGGCGGGAATCGCTGCAAGCTTCATAACTATGGTGGTCTCGGCAAGCATCGTTATATATGACTTATTGGTCTGGTTCCTTGGCGATACCAATAACGCTTCTTTTTCTCGTCACTTCTACGATACGACCACCGCGATTGGTAGTGCGCTTATCTCACTTGGCGTTTGGACCTACCACCGCTTAATACTCGCATCACATGAGTCTGCAGAACGAAGTAAGCACAGCGAGCTAAGAAGAGTTTACGAGTACTTGATATCTGGAATAAGTCTGATCGCAGCATCGCTTGGCATTCTGATGATCATCGTGGCCGCCATCGAGAGTGTAACTCCGGGAGATATCGCAACAGGGGAAGCTGGCTCTAATGCGTTGTTACTTGCGATTACACTCTTAATTGTTGGAGCACCAATCTGGTGGTTCCACTGGAATCAAATTGAAACTCGTTCCGCCTTCGATCAACACGAAAAAAGTTCGCCAACGCGGCGAATCTTTATCTTGATGCTATTTGGCGTATCTGGAGTCGCCGCCATCGTCTCGATTATTACTGCCGTCTTCTTATTTTTCGATGACTTGCTAAATGGTGAGCTAGCGATGGAGACCCTGAGAAGCGCTAGATACGCAATCGGAATCCTCGTAACCAATGCCGCCATCGCTGGGTATCACTGGAGTATTTATCGATTAGAGAAGGACCTGCCGATGCAACGCATCGGGCGAGCCCGGAAAATCATCCTGGTAGGCCCGGCAGATTCACTCTTGCTACCAAGCCTTCGACCAGAATTTAAAGGAGAAATCGACTTGCTGGTTGCAAAAGATGGGAGTGGGAGCTGGAATGTCAAAGAGCTTTTGGACCTAATCCAGAGCAATGATGCCCAAGAGTTATTGATAATCAATGAGAAGCGTGGCCTCAAAGCCATCGAGATCGAAGACTAGGAACCCTTCTTTCGTATTGATATCTGGATTATCTTCACCAGCAATTTCTCATCTACTTCCCAATCGTTCGGGATCTGGATTGTCTTCTTATTTACTTTGTAGTCAGTTAGATGTGATTGCATCTCCTTTAAGACCTCGGCGCGCCAAGGAGCAATTAGCAGATGGTTCTTGGCTGCGGAGGCTCCAAAGATGTACTCATCACCGTTCTTCAACATGGGTTGATTCCACGCGATAACTAGTTCCAACTTGGGATATTTTGATCTAATCACCCGAAAGATCTTTCGGATGGTCTTAGCCTGTGCCTTATCTAGCCCCTTGAGATATTGGGCGAAAGTTGTAAAGCGCCTCGAACTTTCAGATCCCCTTGTGAACATGATCAAGGCATTTGCGTGGGCTCGGGAAAAGCCAAAGGTCTCCTGGAGATATCGCATCTGTTCAGGATATGGCTTATTCGCGACTTGTTTCATCTTGGCGAACCAGTAAGACATCGGCTCGCCGTATCTTCGCTCGATTGCTGGAAAATGAGATTCCCGGAGAGATCGGTCTTTTGCCATTATTTCTAGAACTTTCTTCGAATCAGGCAGGCTAGGTAATTCAAACCGAATGCGAAGCCGACGGCAGCGTATCCGGCAGAAAACAAATTGATCTCAGCAGGAATCAACAAAGTCAGTACGCCAAGCCCAGTTGCTGCAATGCACATAATCACGCCGACTTGGCGAACCCGATGGCTCTCTGGATTCTCGGAATTCACCCACATATTCCCAGCAAGGGCGATTAGCGTGATCCCAATCATTCGCATCGACCATTCCGATTCGGGCGAACCCGTGATTGCAAGGAGACTCAAGAATGTCCCAGGCGCAATCATCAACAGAATCGCGCTAAGTCCGAAGACAGTTGCACCCAAGCGAAGCGTCCTTCTAATGCCAAACACAGTAAGAGGGTACTACTTACTTGTTAGTAAGCCCGGAAGTCTTGTACCTTTGTCGCATGTATGACGACGAAGATTGGAAAGAAGATTTACGCGAGAAGAAACGCGTGTCCGATGCAGACAAAGAGAAGAATAAGAAATCCTGGCGTCGTCTCTCTTTTGTAGTTCTTGCAGTCATAGCCCTACTTGGAATATTCAAGGGATGAAAATGGAAGATCTCATGCAGTATTCGCTCGAGCTACACCTTGTCATAGCGCTCAAGGTACTTATCGCTGGAGCGCTAAGTGCGCTGATCGGCTGGGAGCGAGATCGCGCTGGGAAAGCGGCTGGTACTCGAACTATGGCGTTAGTTGGAACTTCCGCCGCCATTATCGTTGCGGTTGGTGATGTCTTGAATTCGGGTCCATTGCTTGGTGATCCGACGCGTGCGCTACATGCTGTTGTGACGGGAATCGGCTTCCTGGGAGCTGGCTTAATATTCACGGTGGAGAGATCCAAGGAGATCCAAGGAGTAACGACTGCTGCTACGGTCTTTAGCACAGCATGTATGGGAGTTGCAATTGGCCTCGGATTCATTGTCACCGGGATTCTCTTTGCCCTCGTAACAGTAGCGGTGCTTCGATCAACTCATATCATCGAAAAGGCACATCTGGTCCGGGGCCCCGGAAAAGATTGAAAAACTCTCGAAAAATTCGAGTGGATGAGCCTGTGAATTATTGCGAAACTTTATTTTTCCGTGCTTGACCCCCATAGGAGCCCCACCTAGACTCGCGAGCGTGACCGACAGCGAAGCTGTCATTCACCACTATCTGTAGGAGGATTAAGTGAAGAAAACACGCATTTCAAAGTGGCTCTCAGTAGCCGCTGCCGCAGGCTTGATCGTAGGTGGAACAGTTCAGCCAGCACCGGCTGCCGTTTCGACGATTCGCCTTTACATCGCGGCTGATACAAACGTAAAAGATCTTTGGGAGAAGACCCTCATCCCTGAGTTCAACAAGGATTACCCTGATTACGCTATCGAAGTCATCTATGACCGAAATGGCGCAAATGAAACGCAGACACTTGCAAAAGTCGTCGCATCTAAGGTGACCCGTAAGGATCCAGGTCTAGATCTAATTGATGGTGGTATGACTACCACGCTTGGTGCAGCTGGCCTTCTCTGGAAGCCAACTACTGGTCTATTGCCTAATTTGAAGAATGTTCCAAGAGTTCTGATCAAAAATGGCAAAAATGGAATTCCATACCGTGCTTCTACTGTGCTTTTGGCCTATAACTCCAAGAACGTGAAAAATCCGCCAAAGACTCTTAACGAGCTCTTGACGTGGATCAAGGCTAATCCAGGTAAGTTCACTTACAACGCTCCATCTGGTGGAGGTTCAGGCTCGGCATTCGTTCAGACTGTTTTGGATAGCTTCTTGACTACAAAGGAAATCCAGACGCTGCAAACTGTTGCGAATAAGTCTCTTCAAGCTAAGTGGGCAAAGGGCTGGGAAACTCTCCGTGGACTAAACAAGTTCACATACGGTCAGAACGGCACCTACCCGATCAACAACGCAGCAACTTTGGATCTTCTTTCAAAGGGGCTAGTTGACATGGGTCCGGTTTGGTCCGATCAGATTGCTTCTGCGATCAAGGCGGGCACCATGCCAAAGGATGTAAAGACGACAACAATCTCCAATCCATCCTTTACCGGCGGACCAGCATTCCTTGGAATCCCTTCCAACTCGCCAAATCGAAATGGCGCACGTCTCCTCGTGAACTGGGTTCTTTCCAAGACTGCTCAGGATCTAATCGTTTCTGGCTCCATGAACGGTCTACCAGTAATTCCGCAGGAACTTCTTTCAACTGAAGTAGCTGCATCAATCGCTGATTTGGATATCACGACGATGCGTCCTGGCTACCTAACCGCTAACTCAAATGACATGAAGGCTGGTTGGGCCGCAGAAGTTCCAGGTAAGTAGTCTGGAGCGAAATTAACTTAGATGAGTCAAATCATCGAAAGTAAACCAGTGGAGAACCTCGCAGCTAAACAAGCTGCGAGGTTCTCCGTATTGGGATTTTTAATGGCTTTGCCGCCGGTATTGGTCCTACTTACCTTTGTGGGCTTTCCGATAATTCTCGCCTTTGCATTTAGCCTAGGTCACACTGGCGGTTTGAACCAAGTGCTCTCATTGATTGGTCAGGATATTTTCACCAAAGAGGCATGGTGGGGAACTTTCGAAGCATACAAATATGTCTTTAGCGATTCGCGCTTTCCAGGTGGATTACGCGTAACCCTAGGCGTAACTTTCATCTCTACCTTCGTTGTAATCTTTTTGGCGCTCGGCATGGGTATCTATCAGCGAATCATTGGCGGCCGGTTGGCTTCAATATTGATCTCGCTCTCGCTAGTGCCTTTATTTGTACCGGTAGTCATTGCAGCCTTTGCGATTCGAACCTTCTACGATGGCAATGGCTTCATAAAGGCTTTGTTTACATATATTGGAGTTGATTTCCCTACTCTAACGATGACTAGCACTGCTGTCGCAATTGGAACCATCTGGACCTCGCTTCCGTTTGCAATCTTGATGGTCTCTTCAGGCTTACAAGGTATTCCCGACGCATTGATTGAAACTGCACAAGATGCTGGAGCCTCATTCTTCCGAATCGTTCGCACCATTCTGATTCCCCTGGCATTTGTACCTATTGTCATCGCCACCACTTTTACCGCAATTGGGATTATGGGTTCATTCACTATCCCTTACTTTTTAGGTGCAAATCAGCCCAATATGCTTGGAGTGGAAATTGCGATGTACTTCCAGGCCTACAATCGACCTCAACAATCGATTGTTATGGCATTTGTTATTTTCGCAGCGGCGTCGTTGATCGCAGTGCTTTATGTATGGGCTAATGTCCGAAGTGCCAAGCAGAGTGGAAGAATCTAATGACCCGCGAAAAGACTAAATTGAACCTCAGGGCTACCAGCTTTGTTACACAAATATTCATCTCGCTATTCATTGGGTTTATGGCGCTCTTCATTCTCGGACCGCTATTTTGGTTGGCGGCACGTGCGTTTGTAACGGGGTGGACCTTCCCGCGATTACTTCCAGACGGCTTAACGCTCGAATGGTGGCGGGTAATCATCGGGGATCAATCTCTCAAGGATGCAATTAAGAATTCTCTTATTATCAGTCCAATTGTGGTCATTCTGGCTTCCATAATCTGCTTGCCAGCAGCTTACGCATTCGCAAGATACCAATTCTTTGGTCGCAAGACGTTTTTGATTGGAATGTTTGCGGCAAATGCATTCCCTAAGATCGGACTTTTTGCTTCGATTGCCACCCTTTATTACACCCTCAATTTGATGGGCACTGTTGTCGGAGTTGTAATTATCCAGCTGCTGGGAACGGTGATCTTCATGACCTGGATTCCTGCCGCCGCTTTCGCGGCAGTTCCACCGAGCCTGGAAGATGCTGCGCGAGATGCGGGGGCAAGTAAATTCCGGGTCTTCCGTGACATCACGCTCCGTTTGGCTATGCCTGGCATCCTCGTCGGAATGGTGATGGCATTTCTTCATGCCTTCGATGAAGCGCAAGGTACCTATCTAGTCGGTGCACCGACGATTTACACCATGCCCACCCAGATGTATGCGCTAGTACTGAATTATCCCGCGCAAATTGCTGCAGTATTTTCATTATTGCTAGCTGTCCCATCAGTAATTCTCATTGGTGTTGCTCGCAAGCACATCCTTGGTGGGCATCTCGCAGAAGGCTTCCAGATCAAGTGATAACTTCAATCAGAAGGGCAGTTTGATGGCGAATCAAAATAATGGCGATGGACTTGAGCTAATCGGGCTCAACAAGATTCTGGGTGGTCGTGTAATCATCGAGAATCTCAATCTCACAGTTAAGAAGGGTGAGATGGTCTCGCTACTTGGGCCATCAGGTTGTGGAAAGACCACGACGCTTAGGATGATTGCTGGGTTCTTGATTCCAGATTCGGGAAATATCATCCTTGATGGAAAAGACGTGACTGAACTTGGACCTGAGAAGCGCCCTAGCGCGATGGTCTTCCAGAACTACGCACTGTGGCCGCATATGACGGTCTTCAAGAATGTCGCTTATCCATTGAAGATCAGGAAGATGGGCAAAGCCGAGATCGAGAAGCGTGTCCACGATGTTTTAGGAGTCGTGAATCTGATGCATCACGTGAATTCCCGACCTAGCCAGATCTCTGGCGGTGAGCAACAGCGCGTTGCGCTAGCACGCGCCTTGGTTCAAGAGCCCGACATTTTGCTCTTGGATGAGCCGTTGTCGAATTTGGACGCGAAACTCCGCATCAAGGTCCGCGAAGACATCCGCGAATTACAGCGTCGCTTGAAAATCACGACAGTCATCGTCACCCATGACCAAGATGAGGCTCTCTCTATTTCCGATCGCATCGCGGTCATGAAAGCCGGTCGCATCGAGCAGTTCAGTACCCCGCAAGAGTTATATGACCAGCCAGCCACTGAATATGTCGCTAACTTCATCGGCAGCCTCAATAGCTACGACGGTGATTTTGTCGATGGCAAATTGGTCCCAGGCAAATCCACGGTCGGAATCAGGCCTGAGGATGTTCAATACTCGAGCAAATCGGTAACGGGAAGCGTTGCCTGTACCGTTGAACAAGTTGTCCCTCGCGGCCATTTCCATGAGGTCTACTTGAAGCGAGCAGATATGACTTTAAGAGCGTTCCTCTCCTCTGATGTGCCAAAGATTGGCGAGAGTGGCTTCGCAAAGGTCACCAAGGCGCTCGTATATGAGAATGGGAATCTCTCCAGAACTGTGACGGCATAAATGCCATTTGCCTGCGCACATCGAGGCAATTCCAGTCTCTACCGCGAAAATACAATTGAAGCGATTAGCTCTGCGATTGATTCAGGAGCCGATGTAGTAGAGATCGATGTTCGGATGAGCTCTGACGGCGAAGTCGTTGTGATCCATGATCCAACCCTCGAGCGACTTTGGGGAGTGAATAAGCCGGTCAACTCTCTGAGTTGGGGCGAAATTTCCCAGATCCGTAGCGATGGATATCGAATCCCGTTGTTAAAAGAAGTCCTTGCGCTATTTGTCGGCAAGAAAAGCCTCTTGATGATTGATATGGAGCCCGCTGACCCAGCGCTGCATGCGCTTCGTGAAGTCCAAGGAAGTGAACTCCCGATCACTCAGGTGACTTGGTGTGGCAACGATGATGCGATGGCCTCAATCAAGAAAGCGGCACCGGAGGCGCGAATCTGGCTCGCTTGGGACTCGCTAGAGCTCCCGACCTCGGCAGATATTGCTGGAATCAAGCCGGAATTCTTAAATTTCCAATACTCCTTTGTCGATTCCAAGATGGTGCAGGCCGCTCATGACCTCGGCTGCAAGGTCTCAGTATGGACAGTCCAGGATGCGCCAACGATGCGATGGGCCTGCGCAGTCGGAGTTGATTCCATTACCTCTGATTTTCTGCCGATGCTTCAAGATGTGATCAGAGAGAAACCGAGCTTTGATAATCAGCCGCCTAAGCAAGTAAGGCAAGATGAGATTGATCTGGCTCTGGCAGAGGAAGTTGCTACTGGTTTAGGTAAGTGGGCGGCTCAAGTTACGACCTGGTTTGATCCCGGGAAGATGTCATTCAAGACTAATGCCGGAGATATCGTTACTGCGATTGATCTGTTGATCGAAACCCATGTTCGTGAAGTAATCAAAGCTAATCTAAAAGGCCACAACTTGGTCGGCGAAGAGTTCGGTGGTAAGGCGATCAATGGAGTGCCGAATTGGTATCTAGATCCAATTGATGGCACTACGAATTTTGCTAATCGGGTTCCGTGGAGCTCTTTCTCGCTCGCAATGGCTTATGAATCAAAACCACTCGTTGGTGTCGTTACCCATCCCTGGATTGATCGGGTTTACACAGCTGTTTCTGGTAAGGGAGCCAAATGCAATGGCAAACCAATCTCGCTAGCCAATGAGACAGGAACAACCCTCTCGAGCAGAATCGTCTCTACAGAGTTGATGGCGTATCAACCCTGGCCAGGTATGGATCGATTCCTTGATGAATTAGCGGAGCGATACTGCACGATGCGCATAATGGGATCCGGAACCCTTACTCTGCTCGGAGTTGCAGCAAATCAGAGCATCGGCTCGGTAATCTCAGAATTCAGTGCCATTGATCATCTTGCTGCGGTATTGATAGTCAGCGAAGCGGGTGGTGTGGTGCTAAATCATCTAGGTGAAGTCGACCTATTTCCTAAGGAAGGTGGCATCCTCTGTGCTGCCCCAGGTGTTGCAGAAGAGCTCTTTGAAATCTGGCGAAAGGTAAGTCCATGAGCACCCCATTCATATCAAGAGTCGCATCTGCCCCAATTTCATGGGGGATTTGCGAGGTTCCGGGGTGGGGGAAGATGCTTCCAACCGATCGTGTTCTCAAGGAGATGCAGAGCCTGGGATTACCGGGAACCGAATTGGGTGCACCGGGATTCCTACCCGATGATCCTGGTGAATTGGTGGAGAAGCTTGCTGCGCATGATCTGAAGTTACTTGGTGGATTCACCCCGGTTGTTGTGCACGATCCGGCCCAGCGCCAGGCAACGATTGACTATGTGATGAAGGTAGCGGCGCTTTTTCAAAAGACTGGCGCCACCCATCTAGTCACATCTCCGGTCTATACCTGGGATTGGGATACTCCCCAGAATCTTTCGAATGACGACTACCGCCACATGTTCAAGATGTTCGACGAGATAGATAAAATCGCTGAAGATTTCGGCTTAGCCAATGTCCTGCACCCACATCTCATGACAGTTGTTGAGACTGAGAGTGATGTCGAGCGGGTTTTGGATGGCTGCGATGTGGATTGGTGTCTAGATACGGGCCACCTTGCGATTGGCGGAGTTGATGTTGTTGAGTTTGCGAAGAAAGCATTCGATCGCGTAGGCCATGTCCATCTTAAAGATGTAGACATTTCCAAGGCTCCTAGCGTCCTGGATCGAAGCAAGAGCATCATGGAAGGCGTTCAATCCGGCCTTTTCACCCCACTTGGTAAGGGTGATGTACCGATTGCAGAACTTGTTACATATTTAGAGGGTCGGGGATATCAAGGTTGGTATGTAATCGAGCAGGATTTGGCTATAACTGGCGAGATACCGAATGAGGGCCAAGGACCAATCGAACTTGTGAATCAGTCCCTCGAATACCTTAAGACGGTTTCCGGCTCGTTCTAAATCTCCCTTAGATCGCCGCCGATTTCAATACCTTCACGCTCGCAGATGACCTTCGCGATCTTCTGGGTGATAATCAAGTCCTCGAGTCCAGCCTCAATTGGATCCTCTTGCTGAATTCCAGTTTCGACCAACTTAGCGAATGCTTCTAATTCGATCTCAAAATTCGGTTTATAGGAGCGGAAATGGTGCTCGGTATGGTCTAGGCCCTTCCGCTCAGTGTGAATGTACTCGGTTGGGACACGCATTATGTATGGGCTATAGAAGATTATGTGATGGCCTTCTTTTTCGTTCACCCATCTGATTTCCTCTTGATACTTCGGGTAATCCTCAAGATAGAACCAACGGATAGTCACGCGCACGCCATCAGCGGTCTGTCCAACGATAATGAAAGATTCACTTGTCTTGTCTTTTGGCCAACGGTCGACGAAATCTATAGTGTCGATGTGAACGTCAAGTGCTCGCAAAACCGATAGCTCATGAATTATCGAGCCAAGCATGATGTCCAAATACTCTTGACCGAAGGCTCTAGCCGCCTTTTCGCCCAAGGCCTCGAGTTTTGCCTTCTCGTTACCGCTTTCGATCTGGGGGATTAATTGCGATGGAAGCGGGAATGCTTTTACGTGAACTTCAGTAGTAGCAAGTTGGCTACCGCCGCTCGGATGTAGCACCACCACATCGACGCTTCGAGGACGGCCAGTGATTCGTTCCTTTGCTTGATAAACGGCTTGGTCGAACGTCTTCATATAGCCGAGCATTAGCTTCCTGCCGGACCGATCAAGCGCCGCCTTGATTAATGCAATCTCATTGCGCGAATAAGCTAAAGGTTTTTCACAGAAGACATCAAGATTTGCATCCAGCGCAGCGACGACCAAATAGGCGTGAATACCAGAATTTAATATGACTACAGCGTCGATCTCTCCGGAGCGGAACATCTGTTCTGCTGAGTCGTAAACACTATTTATGGCAAAACGATTAGCCAACGCCTGGGCGGCTACTTTGTTGAGATCGGCTATCGCAACGAGATTGTAAATATCGCTTCTCCGGCGCAAAATCGGCAAATGCACGGAAGACGCGACCGCTCCTGCGCCCACTACGCCAACCCTGATTACTTCGCTCATTCTCACTCCCACCCGACTATTTGGCAATCCTAGCAAGTTGTTGAAGTCATGTTTGCGATTAAATGGGTAGAGTTTCATCGTGATACTGAATTCACCAAGTAACGACGACTTGCTCTGGCTAAAGGAAATCTGTCGCGAGATCCATGTGAAGAATCGACAAGTAGGTAAGGCGGATTGGTGTGGGAACACCTTCGACTTTTCTTGTCCCTCCCATCTCACCTACCCATTTCAATGGTTCTGGGACTCGTGCTTCAATGCAATCGCACTAAGCCATTTTGACATTGATAAAGCAGAAGCGGAATTGGTTAGCCTTCTAAAAAACCAGCATGACGATGGTTTTGTATCGCACGTTACCTTCTGGCAGCGTGATGCGTATGAAGAAATGGTGTCGACTTATGCGATTGCGTTTAGAAATAAGTATTTGACCGATGAAATGCAACCACCGCTACTCGCGGAGGCGGTATCTGCGGTAGCTCAGCGAGGACGCGGTAATGAATTTCTCAACGAGATTCTGCCTGCGGTGCGCCGTTTTTATGACTGGCTTCATGAAGTGCGCTCTCCATACGGCGATGGCTTAGTCCGAGTTGTTCAGCCTGACGAAACTGGTCTAGATCATTCACCAAAGTGGGATGAGTTGATGGAAATCAAAGACGAAGAGAATGCCTCCTGGTTTAAAGGCTGGAATTTGATATGCGATAAGTATCTTCCTTTCAATCGGGATCCGAAGCAGATGTTTGAAGTGGATTACTTCGCGGTTGCTGATGTGATGGTAAATGTGATTTACATCGAGAATCTCAGAGTCCTGGCGAAATTGTGCCTTCAACTCGGAGATGTCGCAGCTGCAGAAATCTACTCAGCCCGTGCGGAGAGGGCGCGTGAATCACTCGAGCTACTCTGCTGGGACGAAGCCGATGGCCTCTATTACGACGTCAACGGCAAAGCGAATAAGAAGATTCGGGTGAACACATTTACTTCACTGATGCCTCTACTGCTATCGGACCTTGATTCAGCCAAGCGAGATCGTCTGATGAAGCACTTGCTCGATCCGGCAGAGTATTGGGCTAAGTATCCGATTCCATCGACTGCAATGAATCATCCGACTTATCGGCCAGACACCGTTGGCGGGAATCTCGTATGGCGTGGACCTACCTGGATGAATAGCAATTGGTACTTAGCCCGAGGTTTGATTCGTCATGGCCGGATGGATCTAGCTAGACATATTGCAGCTCAGAGCATCGAATTAGTTAGGCTTAGTGGTGT
>VFQT010002190.1_pt1 | contig 20778 bp, 21 predicted proteins | sample 3512381 | NCBI WGS metagenome assembly VFQT01 (sample SAMN10412376, study PRJNA504923) | tailings metagenome | isolation source: Relicate 2 Philex TSF3 active mining site | place: Philippines: Tuba, Benguet | collected 2017-08-29
ACGTCACTGACATTCGTGGCCGCGTTGGCGGTGCTGAGTTCAACTCCCTCAGCGGCCCAGCCATCCGAGGCGAATCGCGCGGCGCTTCGTGAAATCTACGAGGAAATGGTCGAAATTGATTCTTCCCCGACCACCGGTTCGTGCACGAAGGTGGTGCGTGCCGCCGCGACGCGTCTGCTGGCGGCGGGCTATACCCCAGCCGACGTGCAGGTGATCATCCCGCCCGATCGGCCCGACGATGGCAACCTCGTCGCCACGCTGCGCTCGCCCCGCGCGACAAAGAAGGGCGTGCTGCTGATGGGGCATATCGACGTCGTCGATGCGCGCCGTGAGGACTGGGAGCGTGATCCCTTTACCCTGATTGAGGAGAACGGCTTCTTCTTCGGTCGCGGAACGGCCGACATGAAGGGGCAGGCGTCGATCTGGCTGGAGCTGATGATCCGCCTGAGGAAGGAAGCCGGTTTCCGCCCCTCGCGCGATCTCGTCATGGCGCTGACCTGCGGGGAGGAAACATCAAACCGCATCAACGGCATCGACTATATCCTCAAGAACCACCGCGAACTGTTCGATGTGGCGTTCGCGCTGAACGAGGGGGCAGGCGGGCTTCTGTCGGATGATGGGCGCCCGCTCGTGCTGCAGGTTCAGGCCGGCGAGAAGATCCATCAGGTCTACACGCTCGAAGCCACCAATCCGGGCGGGCACTCCTCGCGGCCAACCCCGGACAATGCGATCTATCGGGTCGTGGCGGCTGCCGACAAGGTGTCGAAGCTGTCCTTCCCGATCCAGCTGACCCCCGTGGTGCGCGAGTACTTCCGCATCACGGGGCCGATCCTCGGCGGCGGCGTTGGCGCCGCCATGTCGATCCTTGCGCGTTATCCTGATGATCCTGCGGCGCTGCGCGTCCTGATGGCCGATCCTACCTACAATGCCGCGCTTCACACGACGTGCGTTGCGACCCAGTTCGAGGCGGGGCATGCGCCCAACGCCCTGCCGCAGCGCGCGACTGTGACGCTGTCCTGCAGGGTGATGCAGGGCACGACGCCGGAGCAGGTGCAGGAAACGCTCGAAGGCGCGATCAACGATCCGGAAGTGAAGGTCTCGATCGTGCGCCGGCGTGACGGCTCTTCCGCCCCGCCCCTGACCGAAGAGATCATGGGGCCGATCCGGACGCAGGCGGCCAGGATCTGGCCCGACGTGCCAATCGCGCCGCTGATGACGGCAGGCGCCACTGACGGTCGCTTCACGATGAATGCCGGCATCCCGACCTATGGATTGAGCGGCATGTTCGCAAAGAGCGGCGAGACCAATGCGCATGGCCTCAACGAGAAGCTGCGCGTAACGTCGCTTTACGAGGCTCAGCAATTTCTCGAAGGCGTCATCAGGGCCTATCTGAAGTAGGCCCTATCGCTTCGCCTTCGCTTCAAGGATCCGCGCGCCCTGAAGGATTCCGTGGAGCGCGTGGTTGCCTTCGTGGCAGGCGAATTCATAGACCGGGCCGCTGGACGTCGTGAACACCATCTCGCCCTTCCAGGTCTGCGTGTAGAAGCCCGGATCGTCGATCTCGAACGCATAGGTCAGTTCGTCCGCGCCCGTGCGCGTGAATCGTTCCGTCACCGTTGCCTGCTCGGACAGGAACACCGGCTCATAGTCCCCATGCCAGCGGTTCCAGTTCTTGGTGACGACCACAAGCGTGTCGCCCTCCCACCGCCCGACGCTGTCGCCAAGCCATTGCGCGACGGCGGCAGGCTTGTGCGGCTGGTTCAGCCGCACGATGCGCGCATCGTGCATCATCTCGACATCGATCATCACATGGTCCGGCGTCTGCACGATCTGGTAGGTGTTGTTGTAGATGTTGTTCAGCATGGGCGGCCCGCCCGAGCCGCGCGATCCGACCAGGCAGCGGTCTGCCGGGTTCATGCCCTCCGGCCCGTCCTCGTTACGCGTCTTCATGATCTCCGCAATGCGCATGCGCCCCGCGTCGGAGACTGGCATCTTTCCGTTGGCGGGCTCGGTGATCCAGGACGAGCGCGCCTGGCCGTTGACGACGCCAACCTTCATCCCGCGGTCAAGCCAGAACGCGTTGTAGCCGAGTACAGCGCCTCCGACCGCAGGCGCGCCTTCGTCAGGATCCGTGCGGCTGTTGGCGGAGACCTCCTGCTGCAAACGCTGTCCCTCCATGCGCGCCACCTGCTCGGCGTTGAGCACCAGCGGCAGCGATGCGTTTGTGCGTTCAAGCGTCGTGATGCTGCTGTTGGTCCACATGCCTTGAAGGTCAGGCCGGCCATCCGGCGTTCGAGGAGGCTGGTAGGCCTGGGCAAGCGCTGCGGGCGTCATCAGCCCAAGCGCTGCCGCGAGGAACGCTGCCTGCCTCATGGTCGTGTCTCCCTAAACCTTGCTGCGAGCTAACGAGTGAGGCCTGCCTTGTAGTCTTCCGCCGCTTTCAGGAGCCGGATGACGTTGCCGCCCCACATCTTGGCAAGATCGGCCTCGGTGTAGCCTTCTCTCAGCAATCGCTCCGTGATCTTGGGCAGCGCGGTCACGTCCCGAAAGCCGTCAAGGCCGCCGCCGCCGTCCCAGTCGGCGCCGAAACCGACATGATCCACGCCAACGAGTTTGATGGTGTAGAGCACCTGGCTCATATAGTCCTCGAAGGTCGCACGGTTTTCGGGGAAACGGCGGTCGATCGCGTTGCTTTCGTCGAGATACTGCTCATAGCGCCCAGCTTCGAGCAGATTGGGATTATCCCACTTGTTGCGCAATGCAGTGAGCGCATCGGTCCGCTCCTTGCTTTGCGGCAGCGGCTTGATGAAGGCCCCCAGCGCGTTCATGTGAATGACGCCGCCCTTCGCCGCCAGCTTCTTCAACAGCGCATCGGGTGCGTTGCGCGGGTGCTCGTTGAGCGCATCGGCGCCGTGATGCGAAAGGATGATCGGCGTTGCGGAAAGCTCGATCATCTGGTCGATGGCGGCATCCGAAGCGTGGCTTCCGTCGAGCACGATGCCGAGCGCGTTGGCGCGCTTCACATATTCGCGCCCCAATGGCGAGAGGCCTCCCCACTTCATGCCGAGTTCGCCAGGGTTGGTGGAGTCGGCCAGCTGGTTGGTGCCGTTGTGCACCGGACCCGCCATGCGCACGCCGAGCTTGTAGAAGGTGTCGAGCAGGGAAAGATCCTCACCCAGCTCGTAGGAGTTCTCCATCGCGATGTAGACGATCTTCTTGCCGGCGGCGTGGATGCGCGCAGCGTCCGAGGAGGTCAGCGCGAGTTCGAACTTGTCCGGGTGGGCAGCTACCATATTGTGGATCGACACCGCGCGGATGAGGGCGGTGTCGCGGATTTCGCGATAGCCTTCCAGCGTCAGCGGTCCCTGGGCCATATAGATGACCCAGAACCCGCCATCGAGCCCGCCTTCGACCATGCGCGGATAGTCAACCTGCGTTCCGTCGCGATCGACATCGTGGCGCTCCATGATGTCATAGCCCCTGACCGTGTCGAAGAAGGCCGGCGTGTCGAGGTGAGTGTCGAGCGTCAGGATCCGGTTGTGGATCGCCCAGGCTTCGGCGCTAACGCCCGCAGGGGCTGAAGGCAGACTCGAGCAGCCGGCCAGCGCCGTTGCGCCGATCAGGGCAAGTTTCCAGCGGGTCAGTTTCGCCATCGATCTGTCTCTTTGTGGAAGTGGGTGGTCTCGCGCCCACCATGCATGCGGGTCGGCTGCGCTCAAGGGCAGACGGTTCGATGGGACCGCAGGAAGTCCCCGTCCGAGCTGTGTTTTCTCTCTGACCTACAAATGAGAATGAGTTGCAAAAAGAAGGCTGTTCGCCTAAGGCCAGCACATGCCCGAAGGATCGGACACGTCGACACGGCAGGGGGCCGAGGCTGAAGCTGCGGCCGCCGCCAGGGCCGGCAGGGCCCGCGCGCGCCGCCTGTTCTGGATGACACAGGCGCGCATCTGGCACTGGATGACCGGGGCTGCGACCCTGGTTGGCATGCTGCTCTTTGCGGTCACCGGCATCACGCTCAACCATGCCGGGCAGATCGAGGGACAACCCGTCATCGTCGAGCAAACCTCCATCATGCCCCCGGACCTCCTCGCCCAGCTCGGCGACGGTCCGGCTACGGGCGAGCTCGCCGTGCTGCCAGCCCCTGTCGTCGCCTGGCTGGAGGCCGAGACCGGCGCGCAGGTGTCACGGCGTGCGGCCGAATGGTCCGAGCGCGAGGTCTATGTCGGCATGCCGAAGCCGGGCGGTGATGCATGGCTGTCGATCGACCGCGCGACGGGCGATGTCGTCTTCGAAAACACCGACCGCGGCGCGATCGCGTGGCTGAATGACCTTCACAAGGGGCGCAACACCGGCCCCGTCTGGTTCTGGTTTATCGATATCTTCTCGGCAGCCGCCATCCTGTTCTGCCTCACCGGTCTGGTGCTGCTGTGGATGCATGCTCCCCGTCGCGCGCCGACCTGGTTTATCGTCGGCGCAGGTCTAATCGTCCCGGCGATGATCGCCGTGTTCCTGATCCATGTGTGAGAGTCGTGATGCGGACCGTCATGAGGCTTCTGGTTCCGATTGCCATGACTGGCGCTGGGCATGCCGGCACGCTTGAACTTACGGTCGAGATTCCGCGGCTCAACGTCGCCGAGTATCACCGGCCCTATGTCGCGATCTGGATCGAGGACGCAAGCGGCAATGTCGCCGCCAACCTGTCTGTCTGGTACGCGGTTCACCTCAAGGACGAGAAGGGCGAGACGTGGCTCAAGGACATCCGCCAATGGTGGCGCAGGACGGGGCGTGCGCTCGATCTGCCGCTGGACGGCGTGTCCGGACCCACAAGACCGCCGGGTCGCAACACTGTGACGTTTGACACCTCGAAAAGCCCGCTCGCGAGCCTTGCGCCCGGCCAATACCGGATCGTCGTCGAGGCCAGCCGTGAGGTTGGCGGCAAGGAGCTGGTGGAGATCCCGTTCACATGGGCGCCAGGTGCAGATGGGCAGGCCTCGGCTGTCGGCAAGGACGAGCTGGGCGCGGTGACCTTGCGGTTGACCCGCTAGCCCCCATGGCCGGATGAGCGGACATGACGGGGCCGCGCCTCCTGATCCCGACGGGACTTGATGTTGCCGCTGTGCGTGCCTCACGCATCGATGGGGAGGTGCGAAAGCTGTCCGGCGCGACAATGGGCACGGGATGGTCGCTCGCCTTCGCAGCGGCGCCATCTGTTCCCACCTCCACCGTGAATACGGCCCTGGAAGATGTGTTCGCGCTCGTCATCCGCCAGATGAGCGGCTGGCAGCCAGGCTCCGACCTGTCGCGCTTCAATGCGTCAGCGCCAGGCTGGTGTGACATCCCGCCAGAGTTTGCCTTTGTGCTGGACCGCGCCCTGGAGATCGCTGAGCTCACAGGCGGCGCCTACGATCCAGCCCTCGGCGCCGAAGTCGACGCGGCCGGTTTCGGCCCTGGCACGTTGGATACGCCGCGGGCAGGGCCGGGATGGCGCAGCCTCGAGCGCGATGCAAAGTCGGGGCGCGTCCTGCAGCCGGGCGGCGTCACGCTCGACCTGTCATCGATCGCCAAGGGTTACGCCGTCGACCTCTGCGCAGGGCGCCTGCGCGCGCTGGGCGTGGCGAGCTTCCTGATGGAGATCGGCGGCGAGTTTGTGGGGCAGGGCGTGAAACCGGATGCGCAACCCTGGTGGGTGCAGCTCGACCTGTCCGACATGGCGCCCGCACCGGACGAACCGCCGCAGACGGATGTGGCGCTGGTGAATCTTGCGGTTGCGACGAGCGGCGATTTCGTGCGCCGCAGCGATGGCGCCTCGCACCTGTTCGATGGCCGCACGCGGCAGCCGGTTGCAGGGCCGCTGTCGGGCGTCGCGGTCATGCATGCGAACGCGATGGAGGCGGATGCGTGGGCGACGGCGCTGTTCGCGCTCGGGCCGGAGGATGGGATGCGGATGGCTGAAGCGCAGCAGCTTGCGGCCGCATTCGCCGTGCGCGAAGCGAGCGGCGCCCGCACAAGCCTGTCATCGGGCGCAAAGGCGATGCTGGGCTAGACGGGACGCGCGATCAAGCAAGTTTCCACTTCGCCAGTGCTTCGTAGTGCGGGCGGGCCGCATCGGCGATGCGCTGGAGCTCGGGCGCAAGCCTGACCGGCTTTTCCTCCGGCGGCGGGCCGAAGCCAGTGGATTTCTCGACGGCGTCATACCAGGCCGGGGCCCAGACGCCGTCGGTGTGGCGCCGGCCAGCGGGCCAGCTCAGCATGGTCGTTGTCCACGCAATGCCGAGCGCGGCGCAGAGCTTCTCCAGCGTCGCGGCAGGATCGCGCAGGACATCGACGCCCTCGATGACAGGCGGCGCATGGCCGAGCCGGTCGGCTTCGCGCGCGAAAATTTCCGACTGCTGCACGAAGCCGATGTCGGCCAGCGTCACGTCATCCCGCTTCTGCATGTAGGAGGCGAGCACGCGCACGGGATCGCGGATCAGGAAGGCGTTGCGGCGCAGACGCATCCAGTCGAGCCCGAAATGGGGCAGCATGTGATGCGTCATGTGCTTTTCGTAGACGACGGATTTGCCTTGCGGCGGCGTCCGTTCGAGTCCGCGCACGACATCGCGCCAGTCATTCGGCTGGGCGGCAAGGACTTCGTCATTCATCGGGTGGATGAGACCAGTCTCGCGCAGGAAGGCTGCGTAGAAGGGCTCGTCGACGACATGGCAATCACTGCGCGCACCGAAGGAGCGCATCATCGCGGTGGAGATGTTACGTGGACCCGACCACATGGCGATGTGGATTGTAGACGTCATTTACGCATACTGCCCGAGGCTCGCCGCCATAGTCATGTGCGAGCGACCACCACCTGATGACGGGAGCTGGAAGAGTTTCAGATCTGCGACGCAAGTCCTGAATGCGATAGCTCGTTCGTCCCGATGGAATGGTTTAAACCCCAGACGCCGGTGCAGCCGCATCGACGCCAGATTGTCCGCGAGCACGTGGCTTTCCAGGATGACTGCACGGCTGCTTTCCACGATGGCAGAAAAGCTGCGGACCAATTCGGCCGTCACGCCGGCATTGCGGTAATCTGGATGGATCGCAAGTCCGCCGACAAACCACGTGTCATCCACCAAGGGCCACATATAGCCATAGCCGACCAGCGTGCCGTTGCGCCTCACAAGCGCGAAGCGGGCTTGGAGGGTCACCGCGTCGAGTCGTTTACGCTGCGCGGCGACGTTTAGCGGGCCCCCATCGGGATCCTGCAGGCACAGCACGTCAAGTGCGAAGATCGCATCTAGAGTTGAGCTGTGCATGTCGCCTCCGCGTCCTTCAGCGCTCCATAGAGCTCGCGCAGCCGCTGCGTCACGGGCCCCGGGGTTCCAGCTGGCATGACATGATCGTCCACGGCGCGCACCGGCGTCAGCCCGCCGAACGTGCCGGTGACGAAGGCTTCGTCGGCGGCGTGGACGTCGCGGAGGGGGAAGAAGTCGAGGCGTACAGGGATGCCGTTGGCGTCGCACAGGCGAATGACATTCCCGCGGGTGACGCCGTTGAAGCAGAACTCGCCGGTCGAGGTGCGGACTTCGCCGCCCTTCACCCAGAAGAAGTTGGTGGCGTTGCAGCTCGACACGAAGCCGCCCGGATCGAGCATCAGGGCTTCATCGCCGCCGCGCGGGATCACGTCGAGCAGGGCGCGGATCAGCGGCAGGCGCGAATGCGAATTGAGGCGCATGTCGAACATGTCGGCCGGCGTGCAGCGGATTTTGCTGGTCACCACATTGAGGCCGCGCGTGACGATCTCGGGGCTCGGCTCCTTGTATTCGGCGACGATGACGATGGTGGCGGCGCCCAGCGCATTGCGCGGGTCCTGGTTCACCGCTTTCTTGACACCGCGCGTCGCCATCAGGCGGAGATGCGCGCCGGTCATCATGCCGTTGGCGCGGCATGTGGCGTACAGCGCCGCCCTCATCTCCTCGCGGGTCAGGCCGAGGTCAAGCGCGATGTCCTTCGCGCCCCGGTAGAGCCGTTCGAGGTGGGCGTTAAGGAAGAGCAGCGCGCCCTTGTGCAGCCTCAGCCCCTCCCAGACCCCATCGCCCAGCACGAAGCCGGCGTCGAAGACCGAAACCTTCGCCTCATCCTTGGGAACAAGCGCGCCGTTGAGCCAGACCTTGAGGTCGGCGTTGCGCGGGTCTGCGGCGAAATCCTGGCTTCCGGGCATGGCCGAAGGATGCCGGGCAGGGGGCCCGGGGTCCAGAGGCTGGCCATGGGCGCCTTGCGTGTTATGCAGGCGGATCGTCCCCGGGGAGCCCCTGCCGCATGCAACGTCTGATTTTCATCGGCCTGATCGTCGCCATGGTGCTGGGCGTCGTGGTGGGCGCGGTGGTCTATGGCGACCAGGGTGCGCGCGTGACCGCCGCAGCCGAGCGGGTCGCGGCCTTCGATGCGAACCAGGATGGATCACTCAGCGAGGAGGAGTTTACAGCCTCGCGGGCGGGCCGAGCCGAGGACATTACGTTTGCGCAGGCCGACAAGAACAAGAACGGGCAGGTGACGGCGCTTGAAATCGAAAAGACGCCAACCAGGGCCCAGACGGATATTGCCAGCTATTTCAAGATCCTGTCGGACATCTTCCTGCGGCTGATCAAGATGATCGTGGCGCCGCTTGTTCTCACCACGCTGACGGTGGGCATCGCCCATCTCGGCGGCGGTGCGGCGGTTGGCAGGATCGGCGCACGCACGATGGGCTGGTTCATCACGGCCTCGCTGGTCTCGCTCGGCCTTGGTCTTGTGATGGTTAACATCTTCAAGCCGGGCGTGAACTTCCCCGTGACGCTGGAAACGGCGGTGGCGGATGTCTCGACGGTCTCCACCGGGTCGTTCTCGCTGGCAGAATTCATCACCCACGTCTTCCCAACCTCGATCGTGGACGCGATGGCGCGCAACGAGATCCTGCAGATCGTTGTCATCTCCCTGTTCATGGGCATCGCGCTTCAATCGCTGGGACAGAAGACGGCAAAGGTCACGGATCTCCTGGAGCAGGGCGCTTTCCTGATGCTCAAGATCACCGGCTATGTGATGGCGGTGGCCCCGCTCGCCGTGTTTGGCGCGATCGCCTACACCGTCTCGCTGCAGGGGCTCGGCGTCATCGCCGACTATGGACGGCTGGTGGGGACGTTCTTCCTTGCGCTGTTCGTCCTCTGGGCTCTCCTCATCGCCGTCGGCTTCCTGATCCTCGGTCCACGCGTGTTCAGGCTGATCTGGGATGTCCGCGCACCCGGACTTCTGGCCTTTGCAACGGCCAGTTCGGAGGCGGCCTATCCGCGCCTGCTCGAGCAGCTGGAGCGGCATGGCGTCGCGAACCGGGTTGTCTCGTTCGTGCTGCCGCTCGGCTACTCGTTCAATCTCGACGGCTCGATGATGTACTGCACCTTTGCTGTGATGTTCATCGCCCAGGCGATGGGCGTGCCGTTGTCGGTCGAACAGCAGATCGGGATGCTGCTCCTCCTGATGGTGACGTCCAAGGGCATCGCCGGCGTGCCGCGCGCCTCGCTCGTGGTCATCTCGGCAACGCTCCCCGCAATGGGGATGGACCCGGCCTGGATCGCGCTGGTCCTCGCAGTCGACGCATTCATGGATATGGGTCGCACAGCGACCAACGTGATCGGGAACTCGATCGCATGCGCCGTGATCGCCAAGTGGGAAGGCCTGCTGGCCAATCCGGACAGGGATCCGCCCGTGGTCGAGCAGGTTCTCGGACCAGGCGAAGATGCCGCTGCGCCCGCGACAAAGCGGTGAGCTCGCCGGCTCTGGCTGACGCACTCGACAGTTTCCAACCCGGAAAGTTGATGAGCGCGGCGGCGAGGCGCGTTGACGTGGCATGACGTGCAGGGCATATCCGCGCAAAAGAAGGGTCGCCGGCTCCCCCCGGCGGTGCGGCGAACAACAACAACAGCGCCGTTTCTCAGGCCCCGGCGGCTCTACGCATCCGACAGGAATGCGACGAGAACGCGCAACCTCTTCTGCAAAAAACGGCGCCGTCAGACTGGCGCTTGGGGCGAAACGAAGGCATAAATTTCAGGTCTCGCCACCATGGCCTAGATGCCGGGGTTGGGACACTGGGGCGTCGAGAGCGAGAGAGACATGTATTACGCTACAAAGCGGAACAACACTCAGACGCGTATCATTGGCGTCGTGGGCGTTGTCGCTGCGCTTGGGGTTTCCGGCTACGCCCTCGCCAATGGTCTTGGCATCATCGAGACCAATGAGCGGATCGAGACCGAAGTCGTCATCATTGAAGAGCTTGAAGAGGTCGTTGAGGACGAGCCGCCGCCGCCGCCGGTCGATGTTGACCTGCCTCCGCCTCCGCCGCAGGTGATCCTGCCCGATTTCGTGTTCGACACGCCGCCGCCGCAGGTGAATGCAATCCAGCAAGTCGTTGCGACACCCAATCCGTCCCCACCCCCGCCGCCAGCCCCGAAGGCTGCTCCCGCGCCGGTGGTGCCCCCGGTGCGTCCGAGGGCGGATCCGAACCGGTTCGCCAAGCTGCTGGTTGAAGATTACCCGGATGCGGCCCTTCGCAAGAAGCAGGAAGGCGATGTGACGCTTTCGATGTGCATGGGTGTGGATGGCCGGGCCAGCGATGTGAAGGTGATCAAGTCGAGCGGCGTGGATTCGCTCGACCAGGCCGCGGTGAAGGGCATCCCCAAGCTTCGCTTCCAGCCGGCCAAGGACTCGTCCGGAAAGCCGGTGGCCTGGTGCCCGCCGACATATCCGCCCTACACGATGGTGCTGTCCTGGAAACTGCCGGAGTAGATGCCAGCAGGTGCAGACGCGCTGGGGAATTGGCGCTCAAACGGGTTAAGGTTGAGGCGGGACGAAGGGATAGCTTCGAACCGCAGCAAGTGGTGTCGGGGCGACCCGAGTGAAGATCGGGGCGACCCGAATGAGGAGAAGACGGTTATGAAGATGGCGTATCTTGGGGATGGTCTGAAGCGGCAGTCCAACCCGGTAAAACTACTGCTGGCCGCAATTGCGATGCTGTTCATGCCGATGGCTGCGCTCGCGCAGCAGCCGACGGATGCGCCGCCGATGCTGCCGACGGAAGAGGCTCCGGCCGTTCCGGAAGCTGCTCCGGCTGCTGAAGCTGCCGCCCCTGCCGGCGAAGAAGGCGGCAATGAAGGCATGGAAGAGGCCTTCTCGCTGGCTCACATCTGGACGGCGAGCGACGAGGTCGGCAAAGGCACGCTGATCCTGATGATCATCATGTTCGCCGGCTCGATCTACATCGCCGTCACCAAGGCGGTGGACCAAACCATGCTGTCCAACCAGATGAAGAAAATCCCGGCCTTCTGGGACGCCAACACGCTGGATGAAGGTCTCGACCTTCTTGGCCGCAACAACGCCTTCCGCGCGGTTGCCGAAGGCGCGATCGCCCAGGCCAATTCGGCCCAGGCCGGCCTCGGTGCGCGTATCTCGCGCTCCGACCGCATGTCTCACCAGGTCGGCATCGAGCTCGAGCGCATCAACACGCGCCTCCAGGGCGGCATGGCCTTCCTCGCGACGGTCGGCGCCATCTGCCCGTTCGTCGGTCTGTTCGGAACGGTGTGGGGCATCGTGAAGGCGCTCATCACCATCACGGCCTCGGGCGACGCCTCGATCGAACGTGTGGCCGGTCCTGTCGGTGAAGCGCTGATCATGACCGCCATCGGTCTCGCGGTCGCCGTGCCGGCGGTTATCTTCTACAACCTGCTCGGCCGTCGGAACAAGAACATCTCCGACGCTGCCCGCCACTTCGCGTACGACGTCGACAAGCTGATGGCTTCGTCGGCCAAGGCCTAGTCCGCGTCAGCGTAAGGAGGCCGACGAATGGCCGACGAAAAGATTGGCAAGGAAGGCGGTGGCGGGATCGCGCTGGTCGAGGAGGAGAGCTCTCCGCTCAACGCCTCGATCAACACCACCCCCCTCGTCGACATCATGCTCGTGATGCTGATCATCTTCCTGATCACCATCCCGGTCGCGGTGAAGAGTATCGAGGTGGAGCTGCCGACGGAGCGCAACCAGGTCGTTGTCCCCAAGCGGGAGAACATCAACCTGTCCGTGCGCGCCGACGGCGCCATCTTCGAGGACTTGCGGGAGCTCACCGAGTCTGAACTGGCCGGACGCCTGGCGCGCTTTGCGCGGCAGGATCCGCAGCCGGAAGTGCACATCCGCGGCGACCTCACGACCCCATACTTCCAGGTTGGCAGGGTGGTCGAGATCGCGCAGCGGGCTGGCATTCTCAAGGTCGGCTTCATCACCAAGGCGCCGCGCCCCGGCGCAGGCTGACACCTAACTTTCCCTCCCCCTCTCGGGGGAGGGCCTAAGGAGTAGTTCCCCATGGCCATGCAGGTAGGCGAAGTCGCCGAAGGCGAGCCGCTGTCAGAGATCAACACCACGCCGCTGATCGACGTGATGCTGGTGCTCCTGATCATGCTGATCGTCACGCTGCCGCCGCAGCGCCACGCGGTGAAGCTTGATACCCCGCTTCCCCCGCCGCCGAACCAGCCGCCGCCGCCGGAAGACACGCCCGATCCGATCCGTATCATGATCGGCTTCGACAACCAGATTTCCTGGATGGGCGAGACGGTGAACCGCAACCTGCTCGATCAGCGGATGAAGGTCGAGGCTCAGCGCCCGATCCAGCCCGAGATCCACATCGAACCGGACCGTCAGGCCCAGTACGGCGTGGTCGCTCACGTGATGGCCGCCGCCCAGCGCAACGGCCTCAAGAAGATGGGTGTCATCGGGGGGACGTGATAACTGCGGCGTGAAGCGGGGAACTTGATCTCGCCGCATTCTGCCCGGTCTAATTGCAGGCGGCGCCCGTCCGATGGCCGGGGGCCGCCTTGCGCAGTTCAAGCTGCGCGAATCGAGTTGAGGATGGGGCCGGGGCCTCTATATCGAGGTTCCGGTGCGAGCGAAAATGAAGGTGGAGGATTGAAGATGCAGACGTTCGGCAAGGCCTTGCGCAACAGCCTGCCCGCACTCGGGCTTGGCCTGCTCGGCGCGCTCGGCGCAGCCAGCGTAACGGCCGCCCCCGCGTACGCGCAGAAGGTCACCGCGAAGAAGGAATTCGTGGAGAACCTCCAGGCTGCGTCGGCCGCACTCAGCTCGCGCAACTGGAGTCAGGCTTTGGCGAAGGCCGATGCCGCCGCAGCGCACGCCTCGGGCGCGCAGCAGCGTGGCGCAATCGAGCAGATCCGGGTTGCGGCCAGCTGTGACGCTTCGATCAAGAATCACCAGGGCTGCATCAGCGCCATCGAGAAGGCCAAGGCTTCGGGCGGCAGCGGGCTTCCGATCAAGAATTACGACCAGATGCTTGCCGGTCGCTACGCGGACGCCGGCAACGCCGCCAAGGCGCTCGCCCAGACCAAGGAAAACATCGCCAAGTACGGCGGTACAGCGACCGAACACGCCTTCGTCGCCAAGGGCGAGCTGCAGAACAAGAACTTCGCCGCTGCGCAATCTTCGATCAACAAGGCGCTGGCCGGCGGCAAGGGAACAGTTGCCCAGTACAACATCCTGCTCAACGCCCTCGCCGGGCAGAACAAGATGGACGAGTACTACAAGACGCTGGAGCGCATCGCGCCCTCGATGGGCAACGACACCTACTGGCGCATGCTGATCGAGCGCACCAAGAAGGAGGCCAACTACCGTTCCCTCGAAGCCGGTCTTGACGTGTTCCGCGCGATGGAAGCCGCGAAGGTCAGCCTGAAGCCGCAGGAACGGTTCGAGATGGCTGAGGCCGCGCGTAACCGCGGCATCGCGATCGAGGCGGCCAACTCCTGGGCTGTGCTGGTCAAGGCGGGCGATTCCAACGCCACCAAGAACAAGGCGCTGGTCGATTCGGTGACCAAGGCTGCTGCGGCCGACAAGGCGACGGAGCTTGCCAAGAGCGAAGCGGCAGCCGCCACCCGCGCCACAGGCGAGCAGTTCGGTATCGTCGCCGAGGGCTACCTTGCCAACGGCAACACGGCCAAGGCGATCGAGCTGTTCAACAAGGCGCTTACCAAAGGCCAGATGCCTGAAGGCATGACCGACCTCGTCAAACTCCGCCTCGGCATCGCCCAGTTCAAGGCCGGCAAGAAGGCCGATGCCGTCAAGACCTGGCAGGCGATCAAGGCTGACAATGGCGCCCGCTGGCTCGCCAAGACCTGGATCGCGATTTCGAAGGCGTAATCGCCATCCAGACTGAACCTGCTAAGGCCCGGCCGGAAACAGCCGGGCCTTTTGCTTTTGGGGCCTTGCGCAGACGTTTGACCTCGCAACGCCGAGCCGTCATAGGACGCGCAAACACATCCTCCCGCCGCCATGCTCCAGATCAACGACCTCACTTTCCGTATCGACGGCCGGCCCCTGTTCGAGGGCGCCTCGGCGCAGATCGCAGATGGCTGGAAGGTCGGCCTTGTCGGCCGCAACGGTACGGGCAAATCCACCCTGCTGCGCATCATCCGCGAGGAGCTGGCCAAAGGCGAGAGTGGCGACGGTTCGATTCGCATCAATCGCGGCGCGAAAATGGGCTATGTGCTGCAGGAAGTGCCGGCCAACGACACCAGCCTGCTCGATGTCGTGCTGGAGGCCGATGCCGAGCGCGCAAGCCTGATGCGCGAGGCCGAGACGTGCGAGGATCCTGACCGGATCGGCGAAATCCACATGCGGCTGGCCGACATCGACGCCTGGTCAGGCGAGGCGCGGGCGGCGGAAATCCTCGTCGGCCTCGGTTTCACGCAGAACGATCTTTCGCGACCCTGCAAGGAATTCTCGGGCGGCTGGCGCATGCGCGCGGCACTGGGCGGGGTGCTGTTTGCCCGGCCTGAGCTCCTGATGCTGGACGAGCCGACCAACTATCTCGATCTCGAAGGCGCAGCCTGGCTGGAAGTCTACCTGCGCAAGTATCCGAACACGGTCGTGATCGTCAGCCACGACCGCGACCTGCTCAACCGCTCGGTGACGCATATCCTCGCAGTCGAGAACACCAAGCTGGTGCTGAGCGCGGGCGGATATGACACCTACCTCAAGCGCCGCGCCGAACGGACGGCGCACCTCGTGGCGCAGAAGGAGAAGCAGGACGTCCAGCGCGCCCACATGCAGAGCTTCATCGACCGCTTCAAGGCCAAGGCCTCCAAGGCGCGCCAGGCCCAGAGCCGCGTCAAGATGCTTGAGAAAATGACCGAGATCACCGTGCCGCTCGCCGAGCGCACGATCCCGTTCAAGTTCTACGAGGCCGAGGAGCTGGCCTCGCCCATCCTCGAACTCGACAAGGCGGACATGGGCTATGTGGCGGGCAAACCGGTGCTGGAGCGCGTCTCGCTGCGGCTCGATTTCGACGATCGTATCGCCATCGTCGGCGCCAACGGGCAGGGCAAGACGACGCTGGTGAAGTCTATCGCGACCAAGCTTCCGCTGCTGCAGGGGCTCAGGCGCGCCTCGAAGAATCTCCGCGTCGGCTATTTCAGCCAGGATCAGCTGGACGAGCTGCGCGCCGGCGAGAACGTGCTCGACCATGTGAAGGATCTGCTGCCGAATGGCACGCAGGCGGCCGTTCGCGCGCTGGCGGCGCAATTCGGCTTCGGCGCGGAAAAGTGCGAGACCAAGGTCGACAAGCTGTCGGGCGGGGAGAAGGTGCGCCTGCTGATGGGCCTTACGACCTATCGCAAGCCGCACATCCTGATCCTCGATGAGCCGACCTCACACCTCGATATCGACAGCCGCGAGGCGCTGATCTACGCGCTGAACGAATTCAATGGCGCGCTGCTGGTGATCACGCACGACACCTATCTCGCGGAGGCGACGGCCGACCGGCTCTGGCTGGTCAAGGACGGCAAGGCGCGCGTCTATGACGGCGATCTTGCTGACTACAAGGCGCTGGTGCTGGCGGCGGATCGGCCCAACGAGGACAAGCAGCACGCCATCGCGCGTGCGGAGATCGCCGCTGCTGCGGAGAAGGCCACGCCCGCTCCGGCGCGCGAGGACAAGCCGAAGTCAGCTCCAAAGCTCTCCTTCAAGCAGAAACACCGCATTGAAACGGCCGAGAAGGAGGTCGACAGGGCGCGCGCCGCGCTTGAGCTTCTCGACCGGGACCTTGGCGATCCCGACACCTTCACGCACAAGGCCGACGCCGAGGCGAAGCTGAAGGCGCGCGCCAGGCTGCAGAAACAGCTCGATGATGCGGAGGCCGAATGGCTCGCAGCGTTGGAGGACGCAGAGGGTGGGGGATCAGGCGGCTGAGCCGCCACCGCCACCGCCTCCACCCCCGCCGCCGCCGCGGCTTTGGGTGCGGCGGATCATCTGGTTTCCGCCGCCGCCGAAACTCTTGCCGCCGCCCTTCAACTGCTTGGGGTCAAAGCCCTTCTTGCCGCCGGCGCCGGGCGGGCCGCTCTTGGCCTGAGCCTGCACTTTTTCGAGCAGCTTCTTGGCGATGTCACTCTGGCTTTGCGCTGGCGCAGCCTTCTTGGCTGCAGGCTTCTTCGGTTCGCTGGGCTTGGCCATGGGTCGCGCTCCTTATCGGGGCGTGTAGACCGCCCGCTGACGTAATGTAGGCCGCTCGATCTCAAGGCGAGAGGGGGTAACGCCCTCGGCTTTCATCCGCGACTCGATCCAGAGAAGGATATGCTCGAATGTGGGCTTCTCAAGGCCCGGTACATCGTTGAGCACGGTATGGTCGAGGCCGGAGAGGACGCGCTCCAGCAGGTTTTCGAGCGCGCCGAGATCCATCACCCAGCCGTCCCTGTCGGGCGCCTGCGCGGCGACGCTCACGGTCACCAGAAACGAATGTCCGTGGACGCGCCGATAGTGCGGCGCCCCGGCGTCGGCGTCGATATAATGGCTGGCCTCGAAACTGGCCGTGGCGCTGATCTCGAACATGACACGGAACTCATACCTCCAGCGTCCACCACGGGAAGCCGGGCAAAGACGGACCCATCCGCCCCATGCGGCAGGCCACGATCGCGACGCCGGGGTATACGTCGGGCTTGTTGGTCTGCACAACCGCCCCCAGCACGCCCGGCTGACGCAGGCAGAGATCGAGAATCTCCCCGCACAGCGTCTCCTGCAGGTTGAAATGGCGGGCCTTTACCAGCGCCAGCACGCCCTCGCGGACAAAGTCGTAATCCTGCACGCCCTCGATTGTGTCTGCCCCGGGCGGGGGGTTGAGGAGGAGCGTGACGGAGACGAGCAAAGGCTGGCGGGCGGCCTGCTCGAAGGCATGGATGCCGATCGAGGCGGAGGTTTCGATGCCGCCAATGCGGATGAGGTAAAAGGTTGGGGTCGTCATGCAGCGTCACCCGGCCGTGTCTCGAACATCACGTCGCGTGCGCTCGCCTGAAGCCGCTGGCCATTGTCGATGTGGATGACCTGCCCGGTGAGCGAGCGTGTGGCGAGGAGGAAATCGAGCGCGGCGCCGACATCCTCGACGTCGATGGGCCGGCCCATCGGATTGCGGCTGGCGACGGTTTCGAACTCGGCCTGTGTCTGGTCGAAGCTCGGCAGCAGCAGGCCAGGCGCGATGGCGTTGACGCGCACCTTCGGGGCAAAGGCGCGGGCCATCATGTCGGTGGCGGCGAGGAGGCCAGCCTTGCTCATCGTGTAGGAATAGAAGTCCGGGTTCATGTTCCAGAGCTTCTGGTCGAGTATGTTGACGATAACAGCATCCCGGGTCGGGTCGGCCTGCTGGAACAGACTGTCGGACAGGAGAGCAGGCGCGCGGAGATTGACCGCCATCGCCAGATCAAACACCTCCGCCTTCATTGCCCCGCTCGTGTCATAATCGAAGACGGAGGCGGAATTGACGAGCGCATCGAGCGGGCCGCCGGCGAGCTGGGCGGCGCGGCCGACAAGAGCGCTGGCGGCGCGCGCATCCCCAAGGTCGGCCGCCAGCGTCCAGGTGTCCGGATTGCGCGCGCGCAGCGCCTCGCAGAGCTGTTGCGCCTCAATGGCGTTGCGGTTGGCGTGAATCACCACGGCGTGCCCGGCTGCAGACAGCCGCTCGCACAACTGCCGACCGACGCGCTTCGCGCCGCCAGTGACAAGGATGCGTCTTGGCGTGGTCATGGGTTACGTCTTGGAGCGCAAGCAGGGCCATGGCAAGGGCATGTGCGTTCAACGTCGGGCCACAAGCACTTGACGTTGCCGGCCTTTCAGCGTGCATCCGCCGCCGCGGCTGTCCTCGCCTCGCCATCGAGGCGAACGCCTTTGCGCCAGTCGGACGGCATGATGAAGTCTCCGGCCCAGATGCCGGCCCTGGCTTCGCGCGCGGCGAGTTCGGCTTCGACGAATTCAGTCGAGTACTGGCGATAGGCGACGGCGTGGCCGTTGCGCACCAGCCAGTCCTGCACGCTCTGGCCACGCACCGAGCATTTGCCGAGCGCGCGCTTGTAGCGGTCGCGGCCTTCGAGAATGCAGGTGACGGGGTTGCGGTTGATCCAGGCGTCGAGCGCGTTGGCGGCGATACTGCCGCAGCGCACGAGCGCACCTTTCGCGTCCCTGCAGCGCTGGCCCGATTCGGGCGCGTCGATGCCGACGAGACGGATGCGTTCGGAGCCGATGTCGAGCGTATCTGCATCGATGACGGACGCCGTGCCGGTGATCGCGCCGTCCATGGCGGGCGGCGGATCGGCAGCGATGACTGTCGGTTCCGGGATCGCCGGCGTCGAGGTCTCTGCGCCGACTGAAGGCGCCGGGAACGGGATGCCGAGATCCTCGCCCCAGACATACCAGGCGGCGGCCATCAGACCGATTGCGGCGCTGATCACCATGGAGGCGGAGCCGGAGCGGCTGCGAAACGGGGATTTCTTGCGGGTGTGCCTGGCCATGTCGCCGACGTTGCGGGGTGGCGGTTACTGAAAGATTGATTCGGTCATTCCGGCCTTGCGCCGGGGCGCCGCGCAGTGTCATTTGCCCGCGGATTTGAGGAGCCGAGCCCCATGACCGGAGTTGCAGTGGTCGGCGCCCAGTGGGGCGACGAGGGCAAGGGCAAGATCGTGGACTGGCTCTCCAGCCGGGCCGATGTGATCGTGCGCTTCCAGGGCGGCCACAATGCCGGACACACGCTGGTGATCGACGGCAAGGTCTTCAAGCTGAACCTGCTGCCCTCGGGCGTCGTGCGCGGCGGCAAGCTCTCCATCATCGGCAACGGTGTGGTCGTAGACCCGTGGCATCTGCTCAACGAAATCGAGAGCATCGCAAAGTCAGGCGTGCATCTTGGGCCGGACGACCTCATCCTCGCCGACAACGCCGTGCTGATCCTGCCCTGGCACAAGGATATCGACGCAGCGCGCGAAGAGGCCGCGGCTGGCGCGCAGATCGGCACGACGCGTCGGGGAATTGGTCCCGCCTATGAAGACAAGGTTGGCCGTCGTGCGATCCGCGTGGCGGACCTCGCCGACCCTGCCGCGCTCGACCTGAAGCTTGATCGCCTGCTTGCGCACCATCGGCCGCTGCGGCTTGGTCTTGGTCTGGGCGAGCCGGATGGCGTGCAGCTGAAGAAGGACCTGCTGGCGATCGCGCCGCAGATCCTCGCCTACGCGCAACCGGCATGGGAGCGCCTGGACCAGGCCGTGCGGCTCGGTCGGCGCATTCTTTTTGAAGGCGCACAGGGCGTGATGCTGGATGTCGACCACGGCACCTATCCGTTCGTCACCTCCTCGAACGTCGTCTCCGGTCAGGCGGCTGCCGGATCGGGTACGGGCCCCGGCGCGATCAATTATGTGCTCGGTTTGGCCAAAGCCTACACGACGCGCGTTGGCGGCGGACCATTCCCGACCGAGCAGGACAATGAGATCGGCCAGCGGCTTGGCACGGTCGGCCACGAATTCGGCACCAACACGGGCCGCGCGCGGCGTTGCGGCTGGTTCGATAGCGTGATGGTGCGGCAGGCCTGCGCCGTATCCGGCGTGACCGGCCTTGCACTGACCAAGCTCGACGTGCTGGACGGGTTCGACGAGATCAGGATCTGCACCCACTACAGGCTGGGCGAGAAGGTGATCAGCCACTTCCCGTCGGGCATGACAGAACAGGCGCAGGTGGAACCGGTCTACGAGACCGTAAAGGGCTGGAAGGGCTCGACGCGTGGCGCGCGTTCATGGACGCAGCTGCCCGGTGAGGCGGTGAAGTATGTGCGGCGGCTTGAGGAGCTGGTGGGCAAGCCCGTGGCGCTGCTTTCGACGTCACCGGAGCGCGAGGACGTGATCCTGATGCGTGATCCATTTGAGAAATAAGGTCACTGCGGCGCGCTGGGGCCTGGTCTCATCAGGAGAATAATGCCGATTGGAATCCAGAGAAGGATGAGTGGCGGCAGGAAGGCCCAGAAGATGCACGCCAGCGGCCAACCAATCGCTATGGGAATGCCAAGGCGCGTATGTCGACGACCAGCCAGGCCAGCAGGAACAAAGATCAAAGATGTGATCGACATGCTGATCGTCGCCAGCACTGCCTGAATCTGGGTAACAACGGGGTCAGTCGTCCATTTCAGGTCGACATCGAAGTAAAGCCAGAAGATCAAGTGGCTTGCACCGAAGGCCAATGCGACGTGCGCGGCAATGAGGGCCAGGCCCACGGCGGGCCAGAATGTGGACCTTGCAGTCATCGCAAGACGGGAGCGCGGTCACCCCGCTGTGTCAAGTTCGGTGAGTCTCACGCTCGCGGCTCGACGGACAGTCCTTTGCCGGCAACACGCCAGGCCGTCCTAATGCGACAGCATGATCGCGACTGCTGGCTCATGAAGCAGGTGCTGTGTCGCGCCACCCAGGATGAATTCGCGCAGCT
>VFQT010002191.1_pt1 | contig 20777 bp, 20 predicted proteins | sample 3512381 | NCBI WGS metagenome assembly VFQT01 (sample SAMN10412376, study PRJNA504923) | tailings metagenome | isolation source: Relicate 2 Philex TSF3 active mining site | place: Philippines: Tuba, Benguet | collected 2017-08-29
ATGTGGCCGTGGGAGGGGGAGATGTCCTCGCTCGCCGACGGCATTCTGGACGATGAGACCTATGACTGGGTCGCGGTGTGCAACGCGATGTCCGACAGCGGTGGCTCACCAGTCGTTGCTTCTGAGCGCGATGTCGTCGAGGCCTACGCACTCGCGCATCGCACGACCGACATCGACGTCTCGCCGACGGGGAGCGCCGGTCTTGCTGGAGTGCTCGCGATGCGGGACTCGATCGCCGACGACGAGCGCATCGTCGTGGTGTTCAGCGGCGTGCGCCGTCACTTCATGGCGCTTCCGAACGTCTGACGAAGGTGTACTTGGTCACTGCCTGGCGTCAGGACCCAGGTGTAGCCTCTAGCGCATGACGATCGACCCCACCTCGACACTTTCGCCGGCCCCAGCGGTGGCACTGGACGGCTCGCTCGAGTCGCAGAACAACATCTTCTTGCGCTTGCTCAAGAGCCGCGTGATCATGCTCGGCAGCGACGTGAACGACGACGTGGCGAACCAGATCTGTGCACAGCTGTTGTTCCTCGAGGGCGAGGACCCGAAGGCCGACGTGTGGCTGTACATCAACAGCCCGGGTGGATCGATCACCGCAGGCATGGCGATCTACGACACGATGCAGTTCATCTCTTGTGACGTGTCCACCGTGTGTCTCGGACTCGCCGCATCGATGGGCCAGTTCCTGCTCACCGCCGGCACGCCGGGGAAGCGTTACACCTTGCCGAACGCGCGCATCATGATGCACCAGCCACTCGCTGGTCTGCGCGGTCAGGCCGCCGACATCGCCATCCAGGCCGAACAGCTCGCCTTCACCAAGCACCGCATGGCGGAGCTCACCGCGTTCCACTCAGGTCAGAAGATCGAACAGATCCAGAAGGACTCCGAGCGCGATCGCTGGTTCACCCCTGAACAGGCCAAGGAATATGGTCTCGTCGACAAGGTGATCGTGCGCCGCGGAGAGATCCGCTAGTCGATTACGGCGCCACCGGGTTGGCGGTCGCCGCACCGGTGGAGATGTCGACACCACACGTCGACAGCACCCACGCACTCGCACTAGTTGCGCTCTTTTCGGTCGCGTACGACAAATCCACGAGTGCTTGCACCGATTGCGTGTCGTTGGCATCCACGTCGCGGGCCGCGCGCATCAGATCGGTGAGGGCCTGCCAATCGGACTCGACCTCGAGCGGGGCGATCTCGTTCAGTCGCTCGAAGCGACGCACGGCCTGGGTGATCTGCTCGTCGGTGACCGGCGGCTCGGCGATACCGGGGAGCTCCTTGGCCAGCTGACGACAGAAGTTCTGCGCGGTGCGCGGGGTGGAGCGACAAGAACTCAGTGCGATCGCAAGCGACACCAGTGAAACAACGGTGAGGGTTCGCGAGCGCATCCCTCCATTGTTGCCCTTGTCCCGTGTGCCCGACCGACATTTGCCGACGTCGGCACACACATCTAGATATGCCACGGACTCACCTTGAAACTTCACTCGACGAACCAGCACTGGCAAGCGTGCTCGCCACCAGCGGAAAGTTCACCGCTGCGCGACTCGCATCCCGACTCGATCACGAGTTGCCGAGTGCGATCTGGTCGTCGCTCGGCCGTGGCGCCCCGCCGATGCGCCTCGTGCGAGAGATGCGTGAAGAGTTGTGTCGCTCCGATGTGCGTGCCGTGTACGTCGGTAGCGACGACTATCCGGCACAGCTTGCCGTCGATCGCGAGCGACCACCGGTGCTCTACGTGCGAGGACGACTCGAGCACCTTGCTCGTCGCCGCGTCGCGATCATCGGCACGCGTTCGGCGAGTGCATCCGGTCGATACTTCGCCGCGCACCTCGGATTCGAGCTCGCATCGCGTGGCATCAGCGTGGTGTCGGGTCTCGCTCGCGGAATCGACGTGTGGGCGCATCGCGGAGTGCGGGGAGCGGCCGAGCGCAACAAGGTCGAAGCGCTGGCAGTCGGTGTCGTTGGCAGTGGACTGAACGTCATTTATCCACCCGAGCACGACGAGATGTGGTCGTGGGTCGGAACCGAGGGACTGCTGCTGAGCGAACACGCACCAGGGGTCGCGCCACACAAGTCGCACTTCCCGATGCGCAACCGGATCATCGCCGCGCTCGCCGAAGTCGTCGTCGTGGTCGAGTCACGCGCGGCAGGCGGGTCGATGATCACCGTCGCAGAGGCGATGAAACGCGACGTGAGCGTGCTTGCCGTCCCCGGTTCTCCACACGTCGGCACCTCGCGCGGAACCAACCAATTGATCGCGCAAGGGTGCATTCCGGTCACCGACGTGGATGACGTGCTCGTTGCGCTCGGCCTCGACACCCGTCGCGCAGGTGCTCGCACGTTCGACTCGCGACGCGCACTCGATCCGTTCGAAGAACACGTGATCGAGGCGATCGGTCGCGAGGCACTGACCGTCGATCAGATCGTGATGCGCTCGGGGAGCAACGTGGCCGAGGTGGCCGTCACCCTCGGCCGACTCGAGCGCGATGGTTGGGTGCTGCATCAGGACGGGTGGTGGGAGGTGCTCCGATTGCCGTGACCCTCGGGGTACGGTGGATTCACACGCGCGAGGTGCACGAATGACCACCCCCACCGAGGAAGAACAGACCGTCGACCACTCGCCATCGGCCGAGTGGATGCTGGAGCAGTTCGAGACCTCGCTCACCAACGCGTCGTCGAACACCGTCGTTGCCTACGTGAGTGACGTGCGCCAGTTCGCCCAGTGGGTCGCGCGCCAGAAGATCGAATCACCCGATCGCGTGACCAAGGTGCAGGTGCGCACGTACATCGGCTTTCTCGTCACGACGAAGTCCGCCAAGCGCACGGTGAGTCGCAAGCTCGCGAGCCTGCGCAAGTACTTCGGTTGGCACGTGCGTCACGGACGGCTGACCCTCGACCCGACGACGGGCGTGCGCGCACCGAACGACAACGGTCGACTGCCGAAGGTCCTCACTGCTGACCAACTCTCTGCGTTGCTGACGTCTGCCGATCCCGACGACCCGCCGTGGAAGGTCGCGCGCGACACCGCGATCGTCGAGATGTTGTATGGCTCGGGTCTGCGCGTGAGCGAGCTGTGCTCGCTCGACGTCGCGAGCATCAACGCCAAGCGAATGTTCGTCACCGTGATGGGCAAGGGCTCCAAGGAGCGCAGCGTGCCCGTCGGTGAACCGGCGATGGAAGCGCTGCAACACTGGATGACGCTGCGTCACGAGGTGGCAAGTGAGTCGACCGATGGCGCATTGTTCCTGTCGACACGCGGCAAGCGCATCGGGCCGCGCGACGTGCGCCGGGTGTTGGATGCGCGCAGTGTCTCGCCGACGCATCCACACGCGTTGCGCCACACGTTCGCCACGCATCTGCTCGACAACGGGGCCGACTTGCGCGCGGTGCAGGAACTCCTCGGCCACAGCGATGTCGCCACCACCCAGCGCTACACCCACGTGAGCAAAGAGCGCTTGAAGGCGGCTTATGAGGTTTCCCACCCGCGGGCATAAATTGATGGCATGAACGCCCTGCCGGTTCGGCTCACCGTCGAACAGGCGTGGACGAAGTGGCACGACGACAAAGACCCGAGTGCACGCGAGTGGCTCGTGGTGCACTACGCCTCGCTGATCAAGTTCGTCGCGGGCCGTCTCGCCGCGGGTCTGCCCAAGCGCGTGGATACCGGCGATCTCATCTCGGCCGGAGTGTTCGGTCTGATGAACGCGATCGATCGCTTCGACCCTGCCCACGGTGTGAAGTTCGAGACGTATGCCATCCCGCGCATCCGCGGCTCCATCCTCGACAGCTTGCGCGCGCTCGACTGGGTGCCGCGCAGCGTGCGTTCGCGGTCACGCTCGATCGAGACCGCGATCAGCGACCTCGAACACGAACTCGGGCGCTCGCCGTCGGACGCCGAGATCGCCACGAAGTTGGGGATCGACGAGGAAGAGCTGCAGAAGTGGCTGAGCGACGTGGCCGCCGGGTCGGTCGGTCCACTCGACCACGTCGTGGCCGACAACACCGCCACGGATACACATTCATCTATGCATCGGGACACGAGTCCCGATGCGGTGGTCGAGGCAGACGAATTGCGCAAGGTGATGCGCCAGGAAATGAAGAAGCTTCCCGAGAGGGAACGAACGGTGTTGGTGCTCTATTACGAAGAAAATCTCACGCTCGGCGAAATCGGGGACGTCCTCGGCGTCTCGGAGAGTCGCGTCTCGCAGATTCACACCAAGGCGGTGCTGCAGATGCGCGCTCGTCTGCGTGCTGCTGACGTGGGCTGACCCGCGCGCCGCGAGCGCATCCTGCGGACTCAAGCTCCCGCCAGCAGAAACGATCGTTCGCGATTTCGAGCGCCCGAGTTGTGTGCGCTGTGCGGGTCATCGCGGCATCGACTACGCGACGGGCGCGGGGAGCGAACTCGCATCGGTTGCCCGCGGCCGCGTGAGCTTCGCCGGCCAGGTTGCCGGCACCATGTATGTGGTCATCGACACCGGGTTCGTGCGCGTTACGCACGGGGGACTCGCCTCGATTGCAGTGCAGTCGGGAGAGATGGTGGCGGTCGGTCAGTCGGTCGGGGTGGCCGGTTCAGTCACCTACATCGGGGTGCGCCGGGGTGAGTGGTACGTGGACCCGCGCCGCTGTGGCGTGCGCCGCACGCGCCTCGTGGCCGAGGGGGATCGCAACCCCCACCGATAGGCTGTCCGACGGCCACATCCCGTGGTCAGACCAATCCACACGGCTCCCGTCCTGTGGTCGCTTCGGCGCAAGGGAGTCGTGACACCAAACCACAGGGAGGAGACAGACATGGCAATCGTCAGCATGCGCCAAATGCTGGAAGCAGGCGTCCACTTCGGACACCAGACCCACCGCTGGAACCCGCGAATGAAGCGGTTCATCTTCGGAGAGCGCAACGGCATCTACATCATCGATCTCGAGCAGACGCTCGATCGAGCAGAGGCCGCCTACAAGTTCACCCGTGACCTCGTCGCCAACGGCGGCAGCGTGCTGTTCATCGGCACGAAGAAGCAGGCACAGGACCCGATCAAGTTCTTCGCCGACAAGTGCGGCATGCCCTACGTCAATGAGCGTTGGCTAGGCGGCATGCTCACCAACTTCGACACGATCGCCAAGCGCGTCGCCAAGATGCAGGAATACGAGCGCATGCGCGACACGGGTGAGTTCGAGTTGATGCCGAAGAAGGAAGCACTCCTCATCTCGCGTGAGATGGAGAAGTTGCAGAAGAACCTCTCGGGCATCCGCGGTCTCACCAAGCGTCCGAGCGCAGTGTTCATCCTCGACACCGTCAAGGAACACATCGCCGTGACCGAGGCCAACAAGCTCGGCATCCCGGTCATCGCCGTCGTCGACACCAACGTCAACCCCGACCTCGTGCAGTTCCCGATCCCGGGCAACGACGATGCGATCCGTGCGAACGAGTTGATGTCGCGCGTGATCTGCGAAGCCGTCATCGAGGGTCGCTACATCGCCGAAAAGAGCGGCAACCGCGCAGTGGCGACGCCGAGTGCGCCGGTCACCCGCACGCCGCAAGAGCAGGCAGAGTTCGAGGCTCAGCAGGACGCCGCACGCAAGTCGGCCGCCGCTGCACAAGCCGAGCGTGACGCACGCGTCGCGCAAGCCGGCGAGAAGGCGGAGGGCTGATCTCGATGTCGTTCACCGCAAAGGACGTGCAGGCGCTGCGCCAGTCGAGTGGCGCAGGAATGATGGACTGCAAGAAGGCACTCGAGTCGACGAATGGCGACATGGATGCCGCCAAGCAGTGGTTGCGCGAAAAGGGACTCGCAGCGAGTGCCAAGCGTGACGACCGCGAGAGCACCCAAGGAGTCGTCGCGCTGTCGATCGACTGCCCGAAGGCCGCCATCGTCAAGTTGAAGTGTGAGACGGACTTCGTCGCCTCGAGCGACGGCTTCATCGCCGAGGCCAACGCCCTCGCCGCACTCGTGCGCGAAAAGGGTGAAGGTGCAGTGGGAGACCGTGCCAAGGAACTCGAAGACCTGCGCATCTTGCTGAAGGAAAAGATCGAACTCGGTGACGTCATCCAGCTCGAGTCCGCTCCTGGCAACATCCTCGACTCCTACGTGCACGTCCAGGGCGGTCGTGGCGTCAACGTCGTCGTCGTCGAGATGAGTGGTGCGACCGAAGAGCTCGCCCACGACATCGCGGTGCACATCGCCTTCGCGCGTCCGAAGTACCTGAAGAAAGAAGACGTCCCCGCAGACGTCGTGGCCGCCGAGCGTGCGACGCTCGAGACCGTCACGCGCAACGAGGGCAAGCCGGAAGCTGCGATCGCCAAGATCGTGGACGGCCGCATCCAGGGCTTCTTCAAGGATGTCGTGTTGCTCGAACAGCCATATGCCAAGGACGACAAGAAGTCGGTGGCCCAGGTCATCGGGAATGCCTCGATCGTGCGCTTCGTGCAGGTGGAAATCGGCTAGTAATACAGATACCGATGAGCGCTCCGACGACCACGCCACGATGGAATCGCATCGTGCTCAAGTTGTCGGGCGAGGCATTGGCGGAAAAGTCGGGTTTCGGCCTCGACACTGACACGCTCCATCAGGTGGCCTCGGAGATCTACGAGGCCAAGCAGTCGCTCGGCGTCGACATCGCGATCGTCGTCGGAGGCGGAAACTTCTGGCGCGGACTGAAAGGTGCGGGTCAGGGCATGGACCAGGCGCAAGCCGACTACATGGGCATGATCGCCACCGTGATGAACGGTCTCGCGTTGCAGGACGCACTCGAGCGGGTCGGTCAACAGTCGCGCGTGATGAGCGCAGTCGAGATGCCCAAGGTTGCAGAGCCCTACATCCGTCGCCGTGCAGAGCGTCACTTGGAGAAGGGTCGCGTCGTCATCCTCGCGGGTGGCACGGGCAATCCGTTCTTCACCACCGACACCGCCGCTGCACTGCGCGCCGCAGAGATTTCCGCACAAGCGATCTTGAAGGGCACGCACTCCGGAGTCGATGGCGTGTACACCGCGGATCCGAAGAAGGACCCGACCGCGACGAAGTATTCGCACATCAGTTATCTCGAGGTCATCAACAAGGGTCTCAAGGTGATGGATTCGACGGCGATCACGTTCTGTCGCGACAACAACCTGCCGATCGTCGTGTTCAACTTGCTCCAGCGAGGCAACGTCAAGTCCATCCTCGAAGGCGCGCAGATAGGTACGCTGGTCGAGTGATCGACGAGACACTGCTGGACGCCATGGACAAGATGGCGAAGGCCTTCGATCACGTCCAGGCCCAGTTCTCCTCAGTGCGCACCGGGCGCGCAAATGCGTCGTTCGTCGACAAGATCATGGTCGACTACTACGGCGCAATGGTGCCGATGCAGCAGCTCGCCACCTTCCAGGTTCCCGAGGCCCGCCAGCTCGTGATCAAGCCACACGACCGCGGAGCCATTCCGGCGATCGAAAAGGCGATCCAGTCGGCCGACTTGGGTGTCGCCCCGTCGAACGACGGCGTGATCATCCGCCTCACCTTCCCGATGCTCACCGAGGAGCGCCGCAAGGAATACGTCAAGCTCGTGAAGAACATGGCCGAGGACGGCCGAGTGTCGCTGCGCAACGTGCGCCGCGACGCGCGCAAGGCCCTCGAGACCGCCGAGAAGGATGGCGACATCTCCAAGGACGAACTCGAGCGCGCCGAGAAGGAACTCGACAAGATGACCCAGGAGCACGTCGAACAGGTCGACAAGGCGTTCACCCGCAAGGAACAAGAACTGCTGGAAGTGTAAGGAGCACGACATGAGTGACGACGACACCAAGCGCAATCGACGAGACGAGACCGGCGGGGTCGATCCGACCATCGACTTCGGTGACGAATTCGGCGTCGTGCGTTTCGCCGACGAAGACGACTCTGGCCCGGCACTCTCGTTCGGCAACGAGACCGAGCAACTTCCGCATTGGACCGAGCCGCCGACTGGCGACCTGCCGCGGTTCATGAAGGGTGAAGACGACGACGCAACCGACGCTCCGATTCGCATCGGCGATGACTCGACCGACGTGTGGGGCGCCTACAACGACACCTCGGCATCGCGACCACGTGTCGATCTGACGGGCAAGACCCCGCGCTTCGAGACCTCGACGCCACCGCCGGTGCAGCGTCCGCGTCGCGAGGGACCGATTCGCATCGGCACCGACCCGACGGGTGAGAACAGCCGACCAATCCCACGTGATCCGTCAGCGTCTGCCGGACGCGTGCGACCCGCACAGGTGACGCGCTCGCGTCGCCCCGGTGACCCACGTCAGGCGCGACCCGCAACGGGTGGCATGCAGCGTCCCGCAACCGGCCCGACGGCTGGTCGCGATCTGCCGATGGCCACTGCGGTCGGAGCGTTGCTCGGCGCCGCATTCATCGGTGCGGTCGTGTGGCGACCCGCAGCAGTCGTGTTGCTCGTGACTGCGATCATCGGCGTCGCCGCCTATGAGTTCTTCACCCAGATCCGCACGGCGCACTATTCGCCGGTATTGCCGGTCGGCATCGCAGCCTGTGTGGCCGCACCACTCGCCGCGTATTGGATGGGCGATGCGGTGCTCCCGCTCATCGTCGTGTTCAGTTTGATCGCCTGCGGCATCGTGTTCGTCGCGGGGGATTCGATCGACATCTCGCCGACCCCACAGATGGCCGTGACCCTGTTCGGCATCATGTGGATCGGACTGTTCGGTTCGTTCGCCTCGTTGATCCTGCGTCTGTCGACGACGGGATCGTTCGCCGGGTCGAACGTCGGCACCGACACGCTGTTCATCATCGTGATCGGAGTGATCGCCAACGACATCGCCGCGTACTTCGTCGGCTCCGCCGTCGGTCGCACTCCGCTGCGCGACTGGATCAGCCCGAACAAGTCGACCGAGGGTCTCATCGGTGGCACGCTCGGCACGCTCGGTGCGGTGATCATCGTCGGTCTGCAGAGCACCACGTGGAACGGACTCGGCGAATGGCTCGCACTCGCCATCGTGATCTCGATCATTGCGCCGCTCGGAGACCTCGTCGAGTCGATGATCAAGCGCAACCTCGGTGTGAAGGACTTCGGCACGATCCTCACGGGTCACGGCGGCGTACTCGATCGCTTCGACAGCATGCTGTTCACGCTGCCCGTCGTGTACTACCTCGCCTTAGTCCTGCAGCCCTGGGGCTAGGCGCCAATGCGCGTCGCCATCGCCGGGTCGACCGGCTCGATCGGCACGCAGACCCTCGACGTCATCGCCGCACTCGGTGAAGGTGTCGAGGTCGTTGCGCTCAGTGTTGGTTCATCCGTCGACGCAGTCGTCGCGCAAGCCAAGCAGTGGAAGCCGAAGGTCGTCGTCGTGTCCGACGATGCTGCGCGTGCCAAGGTGGCCGCACAGCTGCCCGGTACGTCCGTCGTTGCCGAACCGGTCGCACTCGTCGAGCACGCAGACGTCGTCGTCAACGGTGTCGTCGGGTTCGCGGGCCTTCCCGTCACGATCGCGACGCTGCGCGCCGGTAAGCGACTCGCACTCGCCAACAAGGAGAGCTTGATCGCCGCTGGTCCGGTGGTGCAGCCACTGCGTGCGGTGCCGGGTGCGGAGATCGTTCCCGTCGACAGCGAACATTGCGCGATCCACCAATGCTTGCGCGCATCGGTCTCGCCCGACAGGGAAGTGGCGCGACTCTTGCTCACGGCAAGCGGCGGTCCGTTCCGCGGCAAGGGTGCAGAGGAGTTGAAGCGCGTCACGGTCGAGGAGGCGCTCAAGCATCCGACGTGGTCGATGGGTCCGAAGATCACCGTTGATTCCTCCACGCTCATGAACAAGGGTCTCGAGGTCATCGAAGCACACGAGTTGTTCGGCTTTTCCTACGACCAGGTTGACGTCGTCGTGCACCCGCAGTCGATCGTGCACTCGATGGTCGAGTTCACCGACGCGGCCGTGATCGCGCAGTTGTCCATGCCCGACATGCGCCTGCCGATCGCCTATGCCTTGGGATTCCCCGGTCGCGGACAGGTGCCGTACGGGCGCATCGATTGGACGAGTTTGTCCCGACTGGATTTCCAGACCCCGGACAGGAAGACTTTTCGTTGCCTCGACTTGGCCTATCAGGCGGGGCGCATCGGTGGCACCGCCCCCGCGTGGCTGAGCGCAGCCAACGAGGTCGCCGTCGAGGCGTTCCTCGCTGGTGCCACGTCGTGGTGGTCGATCGCCGACATCATCGAGGAAACCTTGCAACACCATGACGCTCAACTACCCACCACGGTGGAGGACATCTTGCAGGCAGACGAAACGGCCCGACGCGTCGCGCGCGAGGTGCTCGACAAGTGAGTGACACCTACCGCCGCCTGCGCGACAACATCGTCGCAGGCGGTGACACCTCCGACGCTCCCGCCGAGGAGCAGAACCGCTTCACGTCGATCACGGTCGGTCTCGTTATCGTCGGGTTGCTCGTATGGCTCGGGGAGTCGAATCCGTGGAGCCTGCTCTTCGTCATCGGCCTCATCGTGTCGGTGTTCCTGCACGAGGTCGGCCACTTCGTGACCGCGCGACGCACGGGCATGAAGGTCACCCAGTTCTTCATGGGGATGGGCCCACGCATCTGGAGCACGCATCGCAACGGCGTCGAGTACGGCGTGCGGGCGTTGCCGATCGGTGCATACGTGCGCATCGTCGGGATGAACAACATGGACGAGTGCGATCCGGCCGACGAGCCGTACGCGTATCGCTCCAAGTCGTACCCACGCAAGCTGCTCGTCATCAGCGCGGGATCACTCATGCACATGGTGATCGCACTCGTGCTCTTCTTCGGCGTGTTCGCGACGGCCGGCCGCTACGACGAGACGGGTCGTGTGCGAGTGGTCTACGACGCGGCCGAGGGTTCGCCCGCAGAGCGAGCGGGAATCCAGCAAGATGACGTGATCCTCTCGGTTGCAGGGCAGAAGGTCACCACGCGCTATGAGTTCATCGTGCAGATCGTCGATCGTGATGCAGGCGACGTCGTGGACGTCGTCTACGAACGAGACGGCGTGCAGCGCACCGTGACCGTCGAGTTGGTCGCCAATCCGAGCAATCCCGACATCGGCTACATCGGTCTCGGCACCGAGAGCACGGGATACGTTCGCCAGTCACCGATTGCCGCAATCGGTCACGCCTTCGGGGATCTCGGCACCACGGTCGTCGATTCGGTGTCGGGTGTGTTCGTCGTGTTGAACCCGCGCAACATCGTCGAGAGCGTCACCTCGGAGAATCCGGACCCCACCACGCGACCCACCACCGTCATCGGCGCGACGCAGTTCGGTGGCGACGTGGGGGAGAGTGAAGGACTCAAGGGCATCTTGATGATGCTCGCATTCGTCAACGTGTTCTTCGGTGTGTTCAACATGTTCCCGCTGTTGCCCTTCGATGGCGGCCACGTCGCGATCGCCACCTACGAGCGCATTCGTTCGCGAGGTGGCAAGCAGTATCACGCGGATGCTTCCAAGATGGTGCCCGTTGCGGTTGCGGTCACCGTACTCATGGCGATGTTGTTCCTCACGGGGTCATACCTGGACATCGTGAAGCCCCTCTAGGGGTGGCACACTTGAAGGCGATGGCAACGTACCCCCGTCGCACAACGCGCCAGATCCACGTCGGCAAGGTTCCGGTCGGTGGTGGCGCGCCGGTCAGCGTGCAGTCGATGACGATCACCAAGACCGCCGACGTCGAGGGAACGCTGCAGCAGATCTACGCACTCGCCGCGGCCGGCTGCGACATCGTGCGCTGCACGTGCAACGAGGCCGAAGCTGCCGAAGGTCTCGCGCAGATCGTTCCGCGTTCACCCGTGCCGATCGTGGCCGACATCCATCACCAGTACAAGATGGCCCTCGCTGCACTCGAAGCCGGCGTGCACGGACTGCGCCTGAATCCCGGCAACATTCGTCGACCCGAGCACATCAAGGCGGTGGCGAGTGAGGCTCGTGACCGCAAGGTGCCGATTCGCATCGGCGTGAATGGTGGCTCGCTCGATCCCGCGCTGTATGAAAAGCACAACGGTCTCACCGCAGAGGCGATGGTGGAGTCCGCGCTGCAGGAGATCGCCTATTTCCAAGAGGTCGACTTCGATCTGATCAAGATCTCGGTGAAGGCATCCAACGTTCCACTCATGGTCGAGGCGTATCGCCAGTTGAGCGAGGTCACCGACTATCCGCTGCACCTGGGCGTCACCGAAGCCGGTCCGCTACCCGGTGGTCTGATCAAGGCGACTGCTGGAATCTCGACGCTGCTCATGGAGGGCATCGGCGACACGATTCGCTACAGCCTGACGGCCGACCCGGTCGAAGAGGCGCGTGCTGGTCGTCAGTTGCTCGAGTCGCTCGGGTTGCGTGAACGAAAGAACGTCGACCTCATCGCGTGCCCGAGTTGTGGCCGTGCGGAGATCGACGTCATCGAGGTCGCCAATCGTGCGCAGCAGGCCTTCGCCGACAAGAAGATCCCGCTGCAGATCGCGGTCATGGGATGCGTCGTGAATGGCCCGGGAGAGGCTCGTGAGGCAGACCTCGGCATCGCGGCTGGCAACAAGCGCGGTCACCTCTTCGTGAAGGGTCGCAACGTCGCGGTCGTGCCCGAATCAGAGATGGTCGAGGCGCTCGTGGACTGGGCGACCTACATCAACGAGCACGGCGTCGAGGCCGCGATCGCCCGCGTCGACACCGCACTCGCAGAGCGCGAAGCTGCGAAGGACCGCAACGCACTCCTCGAGGAAAAGGGTGACGACGCGAACCGCGCTGGCGACAAGATCGTCGAGATTCGCAAGAAGGTTTCGGGCAACTAGCCCGCAACACTCGTCGACGTCGTCGACTCGACCACCGTCGTCGTGGTCTCCGGAACAATCGTCGTGGTCGTCGGCACTGCAGTCGTCGTGGTCGAGGGTGGTGGATTGAGCGTCGCGATCAGCATCTGTGCGGCTTCCACATACATCTGGGCGCGCAATCGATAGCCGACGGGTTGCAGGTGGAGACCGTCGAAGGCCATCAACTTGGGATTCGCCACCACGATCGAGGCCCAGTCGGCGATCGTGACGTTCGGATAACTCGCGGCGACTTCGGTGAGCGTTGCATTGAAGATGGCCGAGCGCTTCGGGTAGTACCGGGCGTCCGTGCGCCACACGTTGAACCACACGATCGGAATCGGACCGACGAGATCGAGCAGTTCACGGATGCGCTTTGCGTAGAACACCGGATCCGCAGAGTGCTGCAGGTCGTTACTCCCAAGCGCGATGATCGCAGCATTCGCACGCAGGCCCGTCGTGGCGAGTTTCTTGACGGTCTTCACGCCGTTGCGTGCGGTGCCGGCAGGGCCTGAGATGTTGCGCGCAAAGACCCCATCGACGACGAGGGTGTTGAAGTAGCCGACGGCTTTCAGCTTCGGGGTCACGTTGCCAAAGCCGCGGTAGTTCGTGCCCCACGTCAGGCTGTCACCGAGGACGAGGAGTGCTGGTTGCGGGGGTGGAGGCGGGGTCTTCGCGTTGGCAACGCCGACGCCAAGCACGCTTACGAGCGCGACGAAACCGACGGCGACGCGCTTCATGCTCAACCCCAGCATCGAAAGACGCTGGCAGGTGCGTCTATGGTGAGCGATTCGCCGTGACGCAACAAGCACGCCTGACCCTTGTGCAACGTGTCGTCGCCACCCGAGACGCAGAGCACGATCTCGGCAGCATGCGTTGAGCGCACGGTGACACGCTTGTCGCCGTCGATGCGCTGCACACCGAACGCCCTCGTCGGCGCGAAGTATTCGATGCGGTCGTCATTGCGTGCCTGGGCAACCACGGGTGGCGGCATCGGAGTGAAGTTGCTCACGCGCAAGAATTCCTCTGCGTCCACGTGCTTGCGGGTGAACGCAGCGCGCACGACATTGTCGCTCGAGGACATCACCTCGACGCCGAACCCGGAGAGATACGAGTGCACGTTGCCGGCGTCCAGGAACAACGCCTGGCCTGCCTCGAGGACGACGTGGTGCATGAGGAGCGAGATGAGTACACCACCTGAGCCGGGATGATGTTCGGCGAGTCGCGCTGCGTAGTCGGGGAGGTTGGTCGGCAGTTCGTGTCGCGACTGACCGAGTGCGAAGCGCACGAATCCCTCGATGCCGTCGCGAGAGAGTCGAGTCGCCAAGTCTCTCCAGTTGTGTCGAGCAAAGAGCTCCAAGGTTTCGGCGACGTCGCGGAAACCGCTCACTGCTTCGAAGCGTGAGAGTGCGATGAGGAGTTCAGGTTTGGCAGATGCGTCGCGGTAGATGCGTTGTGGTGCATCGAGGGGAACGCCGCGAGAATTCTCGCGTGCGAAGCCTTCGCGGGCCTGATCAGTCGTCGGGTGGGTTTGCAACGACAACGGTTCTGCCGCGGCGATCACCTTGACGAGGAACGACAGGTTGCCGACGACATTAGAGAGGGCCGTGGTGCCCGTCGTGGTCGTCACCTGCGACGGCCCACCGGGGTGCGTGCCGAACCAGAGCTCGGCCCACGGTTTGCCGTTGGTGAGTGCACCGAGGAAATCGGGAAGCGCCTCTTTGTCGCCCCATTCGTAGTGAGCGACGGTGCCGTGGAGGACGTGCACGAACTATCCCTGGGTGCTCAGGTGGTGCGCGTGGCGTGCCGCGTCTGCAAGCGCGACTTCGCTCGTCGTTCCCGCCAGACGATCGCGAACTTCGACCGTGCCGTTGGCGATTCCGCGACCAGCGACGATGATCGTCGGGAAGCCGAGCAACTCTGCGTCCTTGAACTTCACTCCGGGGGAGACGCCGACTCGGTCGTCGATCACGACGCGCAGCCCGAGCGACTCGCATTGCGTGGCGATGTCTTCTGCGGCCGAGGTGATCGCGCCGTCGTCCTTGCCGGCGATCACGATGTGCACGTCGAACGGGGTGATCTCGCGCGGCCAGCGCAGTCCAAGTTCGTCGTGTGTGGCCTCGGCGACTGCGGCAACCGCGCGCGACACGCCGATGCCGTAGCTGCCCATGGTCACGACCTGTTGCTTGCCGTTCTGGTCGAGCACCGAGAGCCCCAAGGTGTCTGCATACTTGCGACCGAGCTGGAACACGTGGCCGATCTCGATGCCACGCTTCACGTTGAGTGCCGATGCACACTTCGGGCATACGTCATCATCGCGAACCTCGGCCACGTCGATCACGCCGTCGGCTTCGAAGTCGCGGCCGTAGACGAGGTGCATGACGTGCTTGCCGTACTCGTTCGCGCCGGTGATCCAGGCGCTGCCACGGGCGATGCGCGGGTCGAGCAAGTAGCGAATGTGTGACGGGTTGTCGGAGCCGAGGATGCCCGGTCCGATGTAGCCCTTCTTCAGCGTGCGGTGCGTAGCGAAGTGCGTCTCGTCGAAAGGCTCGACTTCGGCAGGCGAAAGTTGCGCCTCGAGTCGCTTCATGTCGACTTCACGGTCGCCTGGCACGCCGATCGCGAGCGGCTCCACGCGGCCGTCCGGGTGACGCACGTTGACCACCACGTTCTTCAAGGTGTCGCTCGCCGTCCACTTGCGGTCGCTGCGGGCGAGATCGGCGCGGTCGTTGAACAGATCGACGAGTGTCTGGATGGTCGGAGTGTTCGGCGTGTCGACGACGAGCGCGGCGGGCGTGGCGGAAGGATCGACGTCTGCGGATTGACCGACGCGCACGGCTTCGGTGTTGGCCGAGTAGTCGCACTTCGTGCAGGTGACGAAGGTGTCCTCGCCGATGTCGCACGGGAAGAGGAACTCTTCGGAGGCAGATCCACCCATCGCGCCGGACATCGCCGAGACGATCGCGAACGGGAGACCGAGGCGATCGAAGATGCGGATGTAGGCGTCGCGGTGTGCGTCATAACTCTTCTGCAGTCCGGCATCATCGACGTCGAAGCTGTAGGAGTCCTTCATCGAGAACTCGCGACCGCGCAACAGACCGCCACGGGGTCGGGCCTCGTCGCGGAACTTGTTCTGGATCTGATACAGCCACACGGGCAGGTCCTTGTAGCTCGAGTACAGGTCCTTCACGAGGAGCGTGAACATCTCTTCATGCGTTGGGCCGAGCAGGTAGTCGACCTTGCGGCGGTCTTGCAGGCGAAACAGCGTGTCGCCATAATCGGTCCAGCGATTGGTGGCCTCGTAGGGCTCGCGGGGAAGAAGGGCCGGGAAGTTCACTTCCTGTGCGCCGATTGCGTCCATTTCCTCGCGGATCACTCGCGCCACGTTCTGGAACACGGCCCATCCGAGGGGAAGCCAGGTATACCCACCGGGGGCCGCGCGACGGATGTAGCCGGCACGCACCAACAGTCGGTGGCTCGGCACTTCGGCGTCCACGGGATTGTCCCGCAGGGTGCGCACGAACAGGCTGGAGAGGCGCTTGACCACGTGCCAACGGTAGTTGGCGGAGGTATGATTTATGCGTCCTTTGAAGTTCGTAGAACGAAAAGGCGTGGGTTTTTCGACCCACGCCTTTTGTTGTCTTATCGGGCGGTGTGGGCGTCGGCGCGAGCCGGGGCAGGCGCCGGTCGGGAGAGGAGGTTGAACATGGCGAGTACGAGTGGCACCACGCAGTCTGGCCCTGTCGTCGACCGAGTCGCCCAGATCGTCACCCCGATCGTGTCCGACCTCGGACTCGACCTTTACGACCTCGAGTTCGCCGGCGGCATCCTGCGCGTCACCGTCGACACCCAGCCCGGCCAGCCGTCCGGGGTGAGCCTCGACACGATCGCGCTCATCACGCGGCTGATTTCCCGCGAATTCGACCACAACGACCCGATGCCGGGTCGCTACACGCTCGAAGTGACGAGCCCGGGTCTCGAGCGCAGCCTGCGCACCCCGAAGCACTTCCAGCGCGAGATCGGCAAGACCGCCAACATTCGTCTCGTCGCACCAGTCGACGGCACGCGTCGCGTGCAGGGAGTGATCGTGGCGGCAGACGATTCGCGCGTCACCGTGCGCAGCGAAGACGCCGAGTTGAAAGAAACGGTCGTCGACTATTCGTCGATCGAAAAGGCAAAGACGGTTTTCCAGTGGGGTCCGGCACCGAAGCCGGGCTCGAAGAAGTCGTAGAGATACGGAGGTCAATGCATCATGAGCAATCTTGATATGACAGAGGCAATTCGCATGCTCGCGGGCGACCGCGGCATTTCCGTGGACTCGCTCTTGCAGGTCCTCGTCGAGGCACTCGCGACGGCCTACAAGAAGCGTCCGGGAGCAGCCGAGGAAGTCATCGTCGGCATCAACCCGGAGAACATGGACATCACGTTCACCGCATATGACGTCGACGACGACGGCAACTGGATCAACGAGCGCGACGACACGCCGAAGAAGGACGAACTCGGCCGCATCGCCGCCCAGACGTTCCGTCAGGTGATGAGCCAGCGCATCCGCGAGGTCGAGCGCGATCGCAAGTTCGAGGAGTACGCGAACCGCGAAGGCGACATCGTCTCGGGTCTCGTGCAGAAGACCGACACCAAGTACACCTTGCTCGACCTCGGTCGTGTCGAGGCACTCTTGCCGCAGGCGGAGCAGGTGCAGGGCGAGGTCCGCGAGCCGAACGCACGACTCAAGGCCTACATCGTCGAAGTGCGCAAGACCCCCAAGGGTCCGCAGATCGTCGTCAGCCGCACGCACCCGGGTCTCATCAAGCGCCTGTTCGAACTCGAAGTGCCCGAGATCGCCGACGGCGTCGTCGAGATCAAGGCATGTTCGCGTGAACCAGGTCAGCGCACGAAGATCGCCGTGTGGTCCAACGACCACAACGTGGATCCGGTCGGCGCATGCGTCGGCGCGCGCGGTGGTCGCGTGCGCATGGTCGTGACCGAGTTGCGCGGCGAGAAGGTCGACATCATTCCGTTCTCCGAAGACGTGCGCGACTTCATCGCCAAGGCGATGTCGCCGGCGAAGGTCACGGACGTGCGCCTGAGCGCAGACGGCACCCAGGCCGACGTCATCGTGCCCGACTTCCAGCTGTCGCTTGCGATCGGCAAGATGGGCGTGAATGCGAACCTCGCAGCTCGCCTCACCGGCGTGCGCTTGGACGTCAAGAGCGAGACGCAGGCCGCCGAAGAAGCATCCGGCGTCGCACCGGTTGCCGCTCCCGCTGCCGAGTCGTCGAACTACGCCGAAGGTGAATGGGTGACGAACCCCGACACCGGTGCAATGGAATGGCACGCAGCCGATGGTTCGGTCGTGAGCCAAGAGCAGTGGGCCGCCGGCACGAACGAGTCGGGAGAGTAACTACTTGGCCAAGAAGCTGCTGCGAATCCACGAGCTCGCCAAAGAGCTCGGCATGACGAATCAAGAGACCCTTGATTTGTGTGCGAAGTTGTCGATCGGCGTCAAGGGTCTGTCCTCGACGATCATCGAACAGCAGGCCGACCGCGTTCGCGCACGTGCAGAACGCGACGGATTGATTCGCGAGCAGCAGCCCGAAGAACCAAAGCCGGTGAAGAAGGCAGCCAAGAAGGCCGCCAAGAAAGCCGACGACGGCACCGACGAGGCAAAGCCGGTCAAGAAGGCTGCAGCCAAGCGCGCACCAGCGAAGAAGGCCGCCAAGAAGTCGACCGAGGACGAGACACCAGTCGAGTCACCGGCAGTCGAGTCGACACCGGTAGTCGAATCAACTCCAGCTCCCGCACCTGACGCTCCAGCACCATCGGTCGTCACCTCCGCGAAGCCCGCGGCGAAGTCGCCGAACATCATCACCGGTGGTTCGGTGCGCATTGCGCCTTCGACGCCGAGTGCTCCTGCACCGCGACCGACTCCGCCTGCCGCAGCACCACGCCCGCCGCAGGGTGGTCCGCCACCGCGTCTCGCACCGAGTGGTCGTCCGATTCCGCCGCCGCCAGGTAGCGGTCGTCCGATCCCGCCACCGCCTGGTGGTTTCCGTCGTCCCGGTGAAGGCCCGCGTCCGCCAATGGGTCGAGGCCCGGGTGGACCGCGTCCCGGTGGTACCGGTGCGCGCACCGGTCGCATTCCGCAGAGTGCTCTTGGTCGTGGACCGGTCGGCACCGGCGGCCCGTCGCGTCCGACGAGCCCGGGTGCAGGTCGCCCAGGTGGTCCCGGTCGTCCCGGCATGGGTCAGCGCCCCGGTGGTCCGGGCGCAGGTCGAGGTTTTGGTGGCCCAGGTGGTCCAGGTCGCGGTGGTCCAGGTGGACCTCCCGGTCGCGGACCTGGTGGCCCAGGTGGTCGCGGCAATGGACAGCGTCGCGCACCGAAGAAGAAGTCACGCGCGCGTCGTCGTCAGGACTTCGATGAGATGTTGCCGCAGACGCCGACCGCGTACACCGCGAGCAACGCACCGGTTCCCGAGGGAATCGTCATCATCGAACGTGGATCGTCGGCACAAGAGTTCGCTCCGAAGCTGAACCGCACGTCGGCCGACGTCGTTCGCTTCCTCCTCGAGCACGGCGAGATGGTCACCGCCACGATGACGCTCGCTGATGAGCAGATGGAGTTGTTCGCACTCGAGATCGGCGCAGAGATCCTGCTCGTCGATCCAGGCCAGCAAGAAGAGATGGAACTGCAGGCGCTCTTCGACGACTCCGACGACGACGATCCGGAGATGCAGCAGTCGCGTCCGCCGGTGATCACCGTCATGGGTCACGTCGACCACGGTAAGACGACCTTGCTCGACCGCATTCGCGAAGCCAACGTCGTCGCTGGTGAAGCGGGTGGCATCACCCAGCACATCGGCGCATACCAGGTCGAAAAGAACGGCAAGATGATCACCTTCATCGACACGCCGGGTCACGCCGCATTCACGAAGATGCGTGCACGAGGCGCACAGGTCACCGACATCGTCGTGTTGATGGTTGCAGCCGACGACGGCGTGATGCCACAGACGATCGAAGCGATCAGCCACGCACGCGCCGCAGAGGTGCCGATCGTGGTCGCGATCAACAAGATCGACAAGGACAACGCAGACGTTCCACGCGTGATGGCCCAGCTCGCCGAGCAGCAGCTCACGCCAGAGGCGTGGGGTGGCGACACGATCGTCGTCGAGATGTCCGCACAAAGTGGTCTCGGTGTGGACGAGTTGCTCGAACAGCTCGCCGTCGTCGCCGAAGTGAACGAACTCGAGGCCAACCCGACGGGTCGCGCCAAGGGCATCGTGCTCGAAGCCCAGCTCGATGTCGGTCGTGGCCCTGTCGCCACCGTGCTCGTCGACAAGGGAACCCTCAAGGTCGGTGACCCGATGGTCGCCGGCGCGGCATGGGGCAAGGTGCGCGCCATCATCAACAGTCGCGGTGAGCAGGTCAAGGAAGCCGGCCCATCCACGCCGGTGCAGATCCTCGGTCTGAGCGCCGTGCCGGGTGCGGGCGATGAGTTCCGTGCAGCACCAGACGAGCGCACCGCACGCACCGTCGCCGAGGCCCGCGAGCAGCGCTACCGCACGCTCAGCCAGCGCGGAGATGCCCGCGTGCAGCGCGGCGTGAAGCTCGAAGACATCTTCACCCAGATCCAGGCTGGCGAAGTCGCCACGCTGAACGTGATCATCAAGGCCGACGTGCATGGTTCGCTCGAAGCCGTCACCGAGAGCCTCCGCAAGCTCGAGCGCGACGACGTGCGCGCAGCGTTCGTGCACCGCGCAGTCGGTGCGATCACCGAGAACGACATCACGCTCGCCGCCGCGACGAACGCGACGTTGATCGGCTTCAACGTCCGTCCGGACCGCAAGGTGCGCGAGATGGCCGAGGCCGAGGGTGTGGAGATTCGCACCTACGAAATCATCTACAAGTTGATCGAAGACATCGACAAGGCGATGAAGGGTATGCTCGCGCCGGAGTTCGAAGAAGTGGTCACCGGCGAAGCCGAGGTGCGCGAGA
>VFQT010002192.1_pt1 | contig 20743 bp, 17 predicted proteins | sample 3512381 | NCBI WGS metagenome assembly VFQT01 (sample SAMN10412376, study PRJNA504923) | tailings metagenome | isolation source: Relicate 2 Philex TSF3 active mining site | place: Philippines: Tuba, Benguet | collected 2017-08-29
AGAAGCAACATTGATAAGCCAATTAACAATATTGCCACTGAATACGCAAAGGGCAACATCTTTGCAGTATCTGCAGGGCCCGGATCTGATTTTCCTCTTATCTTTGCAAATTGTCTTCTTAAACCTTCATAAATCGCTCCAGCTGCATGACCTCCATCTAGTGGAAGTAACGGTAAAAGATTAAAAAGAAATAAAGCCATGTTTAATCCACCGGCAAGATTTAACAAAGTAGCAAAGCGCCATAAAACCGGAATTTCAGCCGCTGCTATTTCACCACCTACTCTGGTTACTCCAACAATTCCAACTAATCCTTCTTGATCTCTTTCTTCACCTAAAAATGCTGAAGAAAAAAGTTGAGCAACTCGATCCGGAAAATTCATTATCACTCTAAAAGTACCTACAGTAATTTCACCTAAAACTGAAAAAACGGTACTGACGGGTTGTCTATCCAAAATAATATTTGGCGAAATTCCTAAATATGGTGTTGCAGGATTATTAGATTGGTTCTCAGTTGTTGAAGGTCTAGCCACTTTTACTATTGAAGCTATTAAATCAATTTCTTGACCTTGTCTTAAAACTGTTATTTCTACATTTCCTTCATTGCTGTTTTGAATCGCTAATGCTAAATCTTCCCAGTTGGTAATTTTTTTATTGTCGAAAAATATAACTTGATCTTTTGCTTGTAAACCAGCGCTAAGCGCAGGTGATGCAGTTGTTCCTTCTAGACAATCGCCTAACACATCTACATCTGTAGGTAGACATGAAATAACTTGTTTAATTTCGTTTGTTGCTGCCGGTATTCCGATGGCAGAAAATGATGCGGCAAAAAAAACGAAAGCCAAAACTAAGTTCATGAATGGTCCACCGACCATTACTATTAATTTTTTGGGAACACTAAGTTTGTAAAAAACTTTATTTTCATCTCCTGGGCCAATTTCTTCTTCACTTTGCTTTCGTGCAGTATTAACGATTTCTGCAAAAGGACCTTTTGAGATTACTCCTTCTTTAGCCGGAGGAATCATGCCAATCATGCGAATAAATCCGCCTAATGGAATTGCTTTAACTCCATACTCGGTGTCACCTTTTTTCTTTGACCAAAGTGTTGGCCCAAATCCAATCATGTATTGAGTAACTTTTACTCCAAATTTTTTTGCAGGAACCATGTGACCAATTTCGTGTAGCCCAATTGAGAGCATAATGACAAAAATCAGAAAAAGTATTCCAAATATTTCCATTAAATAATGTCCTTGTGGTTATTAATCAATTCTTTAGTTTCTGAACGCACTAACTCATCTACCTTCAACAATCTTTCTAAAGTTAAAGAATTATTATCTGCAAAATTTGAACTTTTTAAATGACCATTTACAACTTTTTCCACAATTTCAACTATAGACAAAAAACTGATTTTTCGCTCGATGAATGCGGTTACACACTCTTCATTAGCTGCATTCATTGCCGCCGGAGCAGTGCCAGCAGTTTTACCTACTTGCTTGGCAAGACTTATTGATTTAAATACTTTTTCATCAACTGTTTCAAAAGTCCAAGTTTGATTTGTTGTCCAATCAATTGGATTTTGGATGTTAGAAAGTCTTTCAGGCCAACTTAAACCAAGTGCAATTGGTAATTTCATGTTTGGTGGTGATGCTTGCGCCATTGTTGAACCGTCTACAAATTCAATCATGGAATGAATAACAGATTGAGGATGTACTACCACTTCAATTTTTTCAAAATCAATATCAAATAATAAATGTGCTTCAATTATTTCTAAACCTTTGTTCATCATGCTTGCAGAATTAATTGTCACCACTGGACCCATGTTCCAAGTAGGATGATTTAAAGTTTCTTCAACGCTAACATTCTTAATTTCTTCAAGACTTTTTCCTCTAAATGGTCCACCGCTTGCCGTTAAAATAAGTTTTTTTATTTCACTCTTCTGCTCTCCCCTTAAACACTGCGCAAGAGCCGAGTGTTCTGAATCAACAGGAATGATTTGATCTTTTTTTGCAAGTTCTAAAACTAATTTTCCACCAATAACTAAGGATTCTTTATTTGCAAGAGCTAACTTGTATCCTGACTTTAAAGTCTCAAGCGTTCCTTGAAGTCCTGCTGCCCCAGTAATACCGTTGAGGACAACATCGCATTGATGTTTTGCGACTTCAGCACTGGCATCTTTACCGACCAAGACTTCAAATTTATGGTCATAGTTTTTATTAACTAATTCTTTCTTCGTATCATCATCTTTTACCGAAACCACTTCTGGTTTAAATTTAAGGATTTGCTCGTAGAGCAACTTGGAATTTGATCCAGCAGCAAGCCCAACTACTTTGAACTTATCTTTATGTTGATCGATTACTTCCAAGCCTTGAGTCCCGATAGACCCAGTTGATCCGAGGATGGTTACACGACGCGTTGACACACTCCAATTGTTCAACATTGCAATTAGCGCGTAATCTTGCGGTAGGAAGATCTTCACAGGAGCCAAATGAGTACAAATACCGTGGGTGGACCAACAGTCGAACAAAAAAGGAAAGTTGTTACTTCTATTCCTGGACCTAAATCTTTAGAAATGCAAAAAAGAAGGATAGAAGTAGTAAGTGCTGGAGTAAGTAGCACTTTGCCTGTATATGTAAAACGTGCCGGAGGCGGAATAGTCGAAGATATAGATGGAAATTCTTTTATCGATTTAGCATCGGGCATTGCTGTAACTTCTGTTGGAAATTCACATCCTGATGTTGTTAAAAATGTTCAAGAAGCTGTCGCACAATTTACTCATACGTGTTTCATGATTGCTCCTTACGAATCATACGTAAGAGTATGTGAACTATTAGCGGAATTAACTCCGGGAAAACATCCAAAGCGCTCTGCCCTATTTAATTCAGGAGCTGAAGCTTTAGAGAATGCTGTAAAAATTGCACGATACTTTACAAAAAAAGACGCAATTGTGGTTGTTGAACATGGTTATCATGGACGTACAAATTTAACAATGGCAATGACAGCTAAAAATATGCCATATAAAAAAGGTTTTGGACCATTTGCTCCAGAAATTTATCGTGTACCAACTTCATATCCATTTCATGATGAATTATCTGGAAAAGAAGCAGCGCTTCATGCAATCTCAAGAATGGAAAAAGAAATTGGCGCTGATCAACTAGCAGCAATTGTTATTGAACCAATTCAAGGCGAAGGTGGTTTCATTGTTCCAGCCCCAGGTTTCTTAACTGAATTAGCAAATTGGGCTAAAGCGAATAATGTTTTATTTATCGCTGATGAAGTGCAAACAGGTTTTGCAAGAACAGGTGCAATGTTTGCAAGTGAACATGAAAATGTTGTTCCAGATTTAATTACTATGGCAAAGGGTATGGGTGGTGGTTTACCTGTTGCTGCAGTAACTGGAAGAGCAGATGTAATGGATGCAATTCACCCTGGTGGCCTAGGAGGAACTTATGGTGGAAATCCGATAGCACTTGCAGGAGCACTTGGTGCCATTCAGGCAATTCAAAATGAAAAATTAATTGAAAAAGCCAAACATATTGAATCAATCATGATTCCTCGACTAAAAAATATGTCCTCACAAAACCAATTAATCGGAGATGTGCGTGGTCGTGGCGCAATGATTGCGATTGAAATAGTTAAACCTGGAACAAAGGATCCAGATCCTGATAAAACCTTAAAAATAGTCAAAGCTTGTCATGCTGAAGGAGTTTTAGTTTTAACGGCTGGCACTTATGGAAATGTTTTAAGATTCTTACCTCCATTGGTAATAAGTGATGAACTACTTAATGAAGGTTTAGATGTTTTGGAAAAAGCAATAATTTCTGCTAGCTAATTTTTTTATAAACAGCTAAATAAGCAGGATGAATAGGTAATAATCTTGTTAACCACGCTGGAAAGTGTGGCAAGAATGAGTCACGTAAAGTTTTCATATTGTTTCGCTCAAACATTTGTCTAATTTCTTTACCTTTAGGTCTATAAATGTGAGTTGGATCTGATTCATATAAATATTTATATTCCCATTTGTTAAATCTGTTATTGATTGTAGGTAAATGAACTAGTGCAATTCCCCCAGGATTTAGGGCATCACATATTGCTTTAATCCCCGCTTCTGGTTGAGTTAAATGCTCAATAACGTTTATGGCTAGCACTAAATCAAATTTGTTTTCAAACGCAACTCCATTTTGAATATCGGCTACTTTGAAATTTCTTTGTGGTTTTCGTTTTTGAGCAATTTCTATTGCATGTTCAGATATATCTGATCCGCAGATTAGTTTTGCTTCATCAAAGTAATCCAATAACCAACCGTAACCACAACCAATATCAATTACCGCTGCTTCATTAAGTTTTTTATTGCTATACCGATTAAATAGTTTGACCAAGAGACCATCACGCAATTTATCGATTTTGGTTTGGCTTGGATTTCCTAATTCATCTTTTGCGCCATAAAGATTTGCAAAATAATCTTTAGAGTTGAAATCTTTTGTCATAACACCTTTAAACAGTAGCTGCTAATTGCCCGCAAGCACCGTCAATCTCTCGCCCACGAGTATCCCTTACTGTAACAGCAATATTTGCTTGTTCCAATATCTGAACAAATGCTTTTTCATCTTCAATTTTTGAGGCCGTCCATTTTGAACCAGGAGTTGGGTTTAATGGAATTAAATTAACGTGGACATCTTTATTTTTAAGTAAATTTGCTAATTGCTGAGCATGGATTTTTTGATCATTTATGTTTTTTATCATGGCGTATTCAATAGAAATTCGTCTGCCAATAACTTCAGCATAATTCCACGCTGCATTTAACACTTCTTTTATTGAATATCTTTCATTAATTGGAACTAAGGTGTCACGTAATTCATCATTTGGCGCGTGCAAACTAACTGCAAGTCTTACTGGAATTTTTAATTCAGCTAATTCGTATATTTTTGGCACTAAACCAACAGTGCTAACAGTTATATTTCTGGCACTAATTCCTAATCCTGCTGGGCTTTCTTCATGAATAGCGCGAATTGACTGGATTACTGAATTAAAGTTTGCAAGTGGTTCACCCATTCCCATAAACACAATGTTTGATAAACGAGTTTGTCCATCGGGTAACAATCCTTTATTCGCATAACTTGCGGCAAATTGAACTTGAGAAACTATTTCAGCAGTAGATAAATTTCTTTTTAAACCCAATTGACCAGTTGCACAGAATGGGCACGCCATTCCACATCCTGCTTGAGAAGAAATACAAACAGTGGTTCTATTCGGATAATGCATGAGAACACTTTCAATAAATAGTCCATCATGCAATTTCCATAAAGTTTTAACTGTGTTGCCACTATCGGCAGTTTGAGTTTTAATTTCTGACAATAAACTTGGCGCTAATTTTTCAGCAATTTCTTTTCTTCTTTCAATTGGTAAATCTGTCCACTCTTCATAATCACTACTTAAATTTCCAAACCATTGTCTACTTACTTGGTCTGCTCTAAAACCTTCTAATCCTTGATCTTTCGCAAATTCTTTGCGCGCTTTAACATCAAAATCAGCAATATGTTTTGGTGGTTTCTTCTTAGTAGTAATAGTTTCAATAATTTCACTCATATTAAAATCCTAAAAATATTCCAAAAAGTAAGTAGGAAAAAAACGAATTAAACGCTAGGGAATCAATCCGATCAGCCATACCGCCATGACCAGGCAAAAGTGAAGAAAAATCTTTGATGTTCAAGTTTCTTTTTACAAAACTTTCAAATAAGTCACCAGCAGTACCTATCAATGCAAGAACCAAGCCAAGAATTACTGATTGCGTAGTATCCAAATCAAGTAATAAAGGTGAAATAAAGAATGAAGCAAGAACACTAAATAATATAGACCCCAATAATCCTTCGATTGATTTCTTTGGAGAAATTTTTGGAGCTAATTTATGTTTACCAAAGATTATTCCAGCAAAGTAGCCACCGGTATCACTTAAAGCTGTTAAGGCAATAAACAGAAAAACTCTTTCTGCCCCATCGTCCTTGTTCAGCATCAACATTGCCAGTGCTCCAAATATTCCTAAATACATAATTGTTGAAATTGAAAAAATAATAGTTTTTTTCTTTTCTTGCTGAGTTAAAGAATAAATTAAAACCATTATCAGCGAAAGAAAAAATGCATATATAGTTCCAAGTTCTAAGAAAATCACGCTAAAAAATATGAATACGGCAATAGAAGTTAAATTTAAAAAGATTGATAAATTTAATTTTTTACTTTTATTCAATTGAGTAGTAACTTCAAATCCTGACAAGAGAACTGCGCTCAAGGCTAGAAATGTGAAAGCAAATTTATTCACAAATAGAGTTAGAACGACTAAACCAATTAACCCAATTCCCACCGCAATAGCTTTAGGTAAATTTCGTCCAGTATTAATTTTTCTCACAAGTAAACTTTAACCCATTAAAGCAAAGTTTGGGTTTTAAACTTCTAAAAGCTCTGATTCTTTATGTTTCAAAATTTCATCTATCGAATGAACGCCTTTGTTGGTTATTTCATCAAGACTTTTTTCAGCACGCTTCACATCATCTTCGCTTGCTTCTCCGTCTTTCTTTGATTTATCCAATGCATCTTTTGCGTTTCTTCTAATATTTCTTATTGAAACTCTGGCTTCTTCTGCTTTATTTTTTGCAACTTTTATATATTCTTTTCTACGTTCTTCAGTGAGTTGAGGAATTGGAACTCGAATAATTGATCCATCATTTGATGGATTTACTCCTAAATCGCTTTCTCTAATTGCCTTTTCAATAGCTTGAATAGCGCTTTTATCAAAAGGAGTTATAACTATCATTCTTGCCTCTGGGTTTTGAAAACTTGCCATTTGATTAAGTGGAGTTTGTGTACCGTAATAATCTGCAGTTATTTTATTAAACATAGCAAGATTAGCTCTTCCAGTTCTGATAGTTGAAAAATCTTCTTTGGCAACTTCAATTGCTTTATCAATTTTGGTTTTAGCTTCGTTCAATATAGCTGCAGTCACTTATGCTCCTTGAATTATTGTTCCAATAGATTTGCCAGAAACTGCCTTTGCAATATTTCCATTTTCTAACAAATTAAAAACTACGATTGGTAAATTATTATCGCGACATAAACTTATTGCGGTTGCATCAGCTACTTTTAAGTCTTTTTGTAAAACTTGATCATAAGTTAATTGATCAAACTTCTTTGCATCAGGATTTTTTCTTGGATCGGAATCATAAACACCGTCAACACCCTTTGCCATCAAAACAACATCTGCTCCTATTTCTAAAGCTCTTTGCGCAGCAGTAGTGTCTGTTGAGAAAAAAGGTGCACCTAGACCTGCACCAAAAATTACGACTCTGCCTTTTTCTAAATGTCTAATCGCTCTTCTAGGAACGTAAGATTCAGCAACTTGTCCCATGGTTATTGCAGTTTGAACTCTGGTTTCAACTTTTTGTTTTTCTAAAAAGTCTTGTAGTGCTAAACAGTTCATGACGGTACCGAGCATTCCCATGTAATCAGCTCGTGCCCGATCCATCCCACGTTCAGAAAGTTGAGCACCTCGGAAATAATTTCCGCCACCAATAACTACTGCTACTTGAGCTCCGTCTTGAACTACATCTGCAATTTGCTTTGCAATACTGCTAACTACATCTGGATCAACGCCCAATCCTCCACTTCCAGCAAATGCTTCGCCGGAAAGTTTTAGCAGGACTCGTCCAAATTTATTAGACATTTAGCCTTGGCCAACCTTAAATCTTGCAAATTTTTGCACTTTAATTCCATTTTCATCAATTAGTTGCTTGATAGATTTTTTGTTATCTCTGACCCACATTTGTTCAAGTAAACAAAAGTCTTTAAAGTAAGAATTTACTCTTCCTTCAACAATCTTTGCAATAGCTTGCTCAGGTTTACCCTCTTCTTTTGCGGTTTGTTCAGCAACTCGTTTTTCAGCTTCAATTACATCCTGTGGTACATCTTCTTTTGTCAAATAAAGAGGTGCCATTGCTGCAATCTGTTGCGCTAAATCTTTAGCAACTTGCTCGTTCTCTTTATCAAGTTGAACAATTGCGCCAACTCCAGCAGGAAGTGCTGGATCTGGTTTATGCAGGTAGTTAAAAACATAACCACCTGAATATTGTGCAAATCTTCTCACTTCAACTTTTTCACCCATGAAAGCATTTGCTTCATCAAGCAATTGTTTGATTGTTTTTCCATTAACTTCTAGTGTTAACAGCGATTCAACGTCTTTTGGTTTTTGATTTAAGATAACGCCTGCGACTGTTTCTCCTAGTTTTACAAAATCATCAGTCTTTGCCACGAAATCTGTTTCGCAATTAACTTCAACTAGTGAACCTTCGCTATTACTTGATTTTGCACCAGCAACTATTCCTGCAGACGCTGTTCTACCCTCGCGTTTACCAACATCTTTGGCACCTTTAACACGCAATAATTCAACTGCTGCGTCAAAATCTCCATTTGTTTCATCCAACGCTTTTTTGCAGTCCATCATTCCAGAACCGGTTTTTTCACGAAGTCGTTTTACATCATCTGCAGAATAATTAGCCATTTATTTTTATTTTCCTTCTTCAGTTTTGTTTTCAGTTGAACTATCAGGTGTTGTGGATGCAACTGCTTCTGCAATCGCATCTTGGTTTCCTGCTAATAATTCTTTTTCCCAGTCAGTTAAAGGTTCAGCAATAACTCCTGTTGCGCCAGCATTTTTTGTAGGTCTTTGCTGCAAACCTTCAGCCACCGCATCAGCAACAACTCTTGTTAGTAAGGAAATTGCTCTAATTGCATCGTCATTTCCAGGTATTGGAAATTCAACTTCGTCTGGATCGCAATTAGTGTCAAGAATTGCCACCACTGGAATTCCCAATTTTCTTGCTTCATCAACTGCAATTTGTTCTTTCTTAGTATCAATTACCCAAAGCACACTTGGTGTTTTTGTCATGTCTCTAATACCACTTAAGACTGCTTCAAGTTTTTCTTTTTCTCTTCTCATCATTAAAAGTTCTTTTTTGGTATATCCAGAACTAGTGTCATCGAAGTTAATTTGTTCTAATTCTTTTAATCTTTGAATTCTTTTTTGAATTGTTCCAAAATTGGTAAGCATGCCACCTAGCCAACGTTGAGTCACGAATGGCATTCCGACTCTTTTAGCTTGTTGCTGGATGGCTTCATGAGCTTGTCTTTTTGTTCCAACAAACATAATTGTTCCGCCACGGGCAACTGTTTCTTTAATAAATTCATAAGCTTTATCAATAAAAGTTAATGATTGCTCAAGATCGATAACGTAAATTCCATTACGTTCTGTCAAGATGAATCTCTTCATCTTTGGATTCCAACGACGAGTTTGATGTCCAAAATGAACACCGGATTCTAGAAGTTGGCGCATTGTTACTACGGCCATGTTCGTGCCTTTCCTTACTTACCTTAGTAAGTCTTTTGGTTCTTTGAACTAATCAATTTGATTAGTTCACCTGACATCTGCTCAGTTGCGATTAGCGCTACAAAATTTCTGTAGACCGTGCCCGCAAAAGGTCTGGCTATTTCCAGAGACCAGATGTGCGAAGTCACTTATTTCCCTTAAGAATTTAAGTGCTAGAAAAATACTACTTATTAGTAGTAAGTCCATAACCAAGGACCCAGAACTGCACTAATCAACATGGTTAATTTACCCACAAATTTTAATTTAGGGTGAACGACTTTATTGAATTTCTTGAACACTGGAACAGTGATTTCGTTTCTTCTAGCTATTTCTCTAAATCTGATACCGCCTATCCCAGGTTCAATTAATGTCAGAGATTTTTATATATCTGAAAATATTTACGCAAGTGGACATAGAGGAATAGATCTATTAGCTACACAAAATGCTGCTGTTATAGCTGCAGCTGATGGTTTCATTTCTCACGCTGGTTTTATTTTTAATCGATGGAGTATTTCCGTTACTCATAATTCTTTTCGCACTACATATGAACCGGTCAAACCAATTGTAAAATTTGGACAAAAAGTTAAACAGGGAGAAATAATTGGTTACTTACAATTAGAGGGTTCACACTGTTTACCCAAATATTGTCTGCATTTTGGATTAAAAGAAGGTTCCACTTACTTCACTCCAAAATTTTTTACCAAGAATAGATATCCAAGACTTTTACCAAATTATTCTTAAGCTCGAGGGTGTGCATTAGCAAAAACTTCTCGAAGTCTTTCAATTGTTACATGTGTGTATTTCTGAGTTGTTGCTAGAGATGAATGACCCAGGAGTTCTTGCACAATTCTTAAATCAGCGCCTGCTTCGAGCATGTGAGTTGCAGCACTATGTCGAAGATCATGTGGTGAAACATTTTTTCCATTTTCAATTTGATTCATAGCTTTATGCAAAATTCTTCTAACTTGCCTAACATTCAATCTCTTACCCTGTTGCCCCAAAAATAGAGCGTCTAAATCTGTTTTCAAGAATTTATTTCTTGAAAATTTGATGTAATTTTCTAATGCATCTTTTGCAGGAATTCCAAAAGGAACAATTCTTTCTTTTCTACCTTTTCCCAAAACTTTAATAGTCAAATTATTGAAGTTGATATCATCAAGATCAAGTCCAACTAGTTCACTAACTCTTATTCCTGTTGAATATAAGAATTCTAAAATTGCATAATCTCTCATTCTCACTTCTTTTGATTCTTCTTCAGTTTCAATATTTGAAGCTTGCTCTAGTAAAAGTCCCGCTTGTTTTTGTCCAAGAACATTAGGTAACACTTTGTTTAATTTAGGTGTGATTAGTTTTAAAGTTGGATTTGAAGTTATTTCTGTCTTTTTTAGTAAATAACTAAAAAATACTTTTATACTACTAATTCTTCTAGCAATAGTGGTGTTAGAAATTCCATTTTGCTTCAAGGTGATAATCCACTCTTTAATAAAATCAGTAGTAACCTCATCAAATTTTGAGATTCCTTTACTACTCAAAAATTCACACAATAGTTCTATATCAGTTTGATAACTTCTAATAGTGTTATCGCTTCTGTTTTTTTCAATACTTAGATAATTTAAAAAATTTTCTAGAACTTTTGAATACCAAGAAGTAGGCATAACTCTATATTTGCACAAATTTACTGAATATTTAAGAATTAACACCTATTGGAGAAATGATTTGCAAAACATGGTTCAGTTCAGAAACCAGCTCTGCTTCTCGGTTTCGTATTAATTCATTTGTTCCCTGTGAAGATTTTGAAAAAATTGAACCAGGAAATGCCATTAAATTTCGATTTAACTTTGTTGCATATCGCGCAGTTGATAATGCACCGGAAACTTCTCCCGCTTCTATGACTAGTGTGGCCGATGCAATTGCGGCGATTAATCTATTTCGATGTAAGAAACTAATTTTAGTTGCACCCCGATCCGGAGGATATTCTGAAAGCAATAGTCCTGTTTTAGCAATATTTTGAAACAGATCTATATTTTTTGACGGATATAACTTATTTAAACCGGATGCTTGAATGGAAACTGTTACGCCATTTGCGACAAGAGCGCCATGATGTGCGGCATGATCAATTCCAATCGCTCCACCTGAAACAACATTGAAGTTTTTATTTGCTAAATCAAATGCTATTTCGGTTGAAATCATATTTCCTTCTGAACTGGATTTTCTAGTTCCAACTATGGCAATTGATTTATTTAATAAATATTCAATTTTTCCTCTATAAAATAAACCAAGTGGCACTAAGTTATTTAAGTCATTTAATTGTGCAGGCCATTTTGAATCTATTTGGGATATGTAGTGAATTTCATTTAAATCTAATAGTTTTTTTAGACTCTTTAGCGATTCAATGTTTTTTAATCTATTGAGATATTTTTTGTTTTTTATTAGTTTTAAAGTATTGCAGGGTCCTAATTTTTTGATTGAATTCTCAATTTCCAAATCGCAAGAGTCACATATCCAACTAAGGATTAAGTATGAGTCGTTTTCATCAGTTACATCACTTAGATTATGCACTTTGTAACTTTAAGGTTTTTACCAAAACTAGTTTAAAAACTCAAAAATTTTGTTGAAAACTATCCCGTGTGGATAGTTTTAATTACCTAATACTTTTTGCCACTTTTCTCTGAGCCTAGAATCTCTTTCTGCATCATTAATTATGAAAAACTTAGTTTTTGCAAATTGTTCTTGGCTTGGAAACACCCACTTGTTAGCCGCTAATTCAGGATCTAATTTGGCTGCTGCTTCTTGTGCGCCAACTACAGGACTTACATAGCCCACATATTGAGAAACTTCCGCTGCAATAGTTGGATCATAAAAAAAGTCAACAACTTTTTCCGCTAATTCTTTATTGGCAGCTCCTTTAGGTATAAGTAAGTTATCTGCAAAAACTAAACCTCCAGATTCTGGAACTTCAAAACCAAATTCATCACCTAACTGCCACAAATCCCCGGCATAGCCAACTACTGCTGCTACATCTCCATTTTCTAAAGATAAGGCTGATTCATTACCAACGATTTGTTGAATTTGGCCGTTAACAACCTGCTTGGAAATAAATTCAAGAGATTCGTCAAATTGATCATCTGTGAAGTTTTCTAAATCAAAACCTAACCATGACATAACTAAACCAATTGAATCCCCCATTTCAGAAGACATCAAGATTTGGCCTTTTAGTCTAGGATCAAAAAATTGCTCCATAGTTGTAATCGAATCAGTTCCTAATAATTCTTTTATTTTTGATTTATTAAAACCGATTCCAGTAAATCCAGATTGCCAAGGAATTGCGTATTCACGGTTTTGATCATATGAAACTTCGTAATAACTTTGTATTAAATTATTCGTAACATTTGGCATATTCGCTCTGTTGAATTTTTCAACAAAAGCACCACGGATCCAAGGTAAAACAAAATCATCGGTAACTACTATCAAATCTCTACCGATAGAGTCACCTTGATCTAATAATGGTTTTACTTTTGCAAAAAAACCCGCATTGTCATCTATATCCTCTGTATAGCTAATTTCTATATTTAATTCTTTAGCGCAAGATTCAACCAATGGAAATGAGCCATTGTCATCAACTGGCATATATAAAGTGAAATTTGACCAGTTAACAGTTTTAATCTCCGAATTAGTTGATGAGTTTGAGGCACAAGAAGTAATTGATGAAGCAATCGGAACCAAGCCAAGTGAAAACAGAGAATTTTTTAAAAATCGCCTGCGAGCAAGTTGAGGTCGCCGATGATCGTCTTCTGGCACGTAAACCTTCTATCTATCCTTTAATAATGATTGAGAATAGTTAAAAACTTGACCATTTTGCAAATTCTTTTTTCGTAAAGCAATTCCTGAAAGTGCTTCTAAAACAACTCGATTGGCAAGTAAGGCAGTAATTTCTGCATGATCATAAGCTGGCGCAACTTCTACAACATCCATTCCTACTACTGGAAGCTCTACAGTTATTTTTCTGACAGCATCTAGTAATTGTCTTGAAGTCAATCCACCTGGTTCTGGAGTACCAGTTCCTGGAGCAGATCCAGGATCCACTACATCTATATCGACACTTAAAAATATTCCATCTACATCTTTAATGGACTCACTTATTACTTCATTTAGCACTTCATCAAAACCTCTAGAAACTATTTCGCTCATTTCGTAAGAGCGCATTTCTTGTTTAGCCATCCATTTTAAAATATCTTCAGGTGGCCAATAGCCTCTTAAGCCAATTTGGAAAAATTTATTTCCTTTAACAGCACCTGATTCAATAAGTCTTCGCATTGGTTGACCATGTCCTACTAATGAACCAAAAGCTATATCTCCAGTGTCTGCATGAGCATCAAAATGAAGTACCGCAATTTTTCCCCATCCAATTGCTTTTGCAACACCTGTTGCATTTGGCCAAGTTACGGTGTGATCTCCACCTAAAATCAATGGAATTTTTTTATCTTTAGCTATTTTTTCAACTACTTTTTCTAATGCGTCACAAGATTTCGTCACATCTCCGGAATACATTTCAACATCGCCTGCATCCTTAACGACAATGTCTTTTAAGGCGTCCATTCTTGTTGCTAAATGTGGTCTAGAACCATCATGTGGCAAATAATCTGTTGCTCTAATTGCAGATGGACCAAGTCTTGCTCCGGATCTATAAGAAGTTCCACCGTCAAATGGTGCACCAATAATTACAACGTCTGCATCTTGATAGCTTTTTTCATCTGAATAATCGCATTCAGGTATTCCTAAAAAAGTTATATTTGGACCAAACATTGCACCGTAACGCATTAGTTTTGAGGAAAACCTAAGTTAATTCCACCGTGGCTTGGATCTAGCCATCTGGAAGTTATTACTTTGCCTCTTGTGTAGAAATGAACTCCTTCAATGCCATGTGCGTGTGAATCGCCAAATAAAGAATTTTTCCAACCACCAAACGAATAGTAAGCAACTGGAACTGGAATTGGAACATTTACTCCCACCATTCCAACTTCAATTTCGTTTTGGAATCTTCTGGCAGCTCCTCCATCATTTGTAAATATTGCAGTGCCATTTCCATAAGGATGATCGTTGACAAGTTTTAATGCCTCTTCATAACTTTTTACTCGAACCACACTTAATACTGGACCAAAAATTTCATCAGTATAAATAGTCATATTTGTTTTAACCTGATCGAATAAAGTTGGCCCTAACCAATATCCTTCTTTTGCACCATCTGCTTGAACATTTCGACCATCAACTACAGCTTTAGCGCCTTGTTGAATTCCTGCCTCAATGTAAGAAGCAACTTTGTCTCTGTGTTGTTTGGTAACAAGTGGTCCCATATCAGAATTCTTAGTTCCATCACCTGTTACTAATTTGCCCATTCGATCAACAATTCTTTTTATTAATTCATCGGCAACAGGTTCAACTGCAACAACAACAGAAATTGCCATGCAACGTTCACCTGCTGAACCAAAACCGGCATTAATTGCAGCATCTGCAGTTAAATCTAAATCAGCATCAGGTAAAACCACCATATGGTTTTTTGCTCCACCTAATGCTTGTACGCGTTTACCATTTTTAGTTCCGTTTTCATATACATATTTCGCAATAGGAGTTGAACCGACAAAAGATACTGCTTTAACTTTTGGATGTTCCAAGATTCGATCAACTGCAACTTTATCTCCGTTAATTACATTGAAAACCCCGTCTGGAAGACCTGCTTCTTTCCATAATTTGGCTAACCAAATAGCTGCACTTGGATCTTTCTCACTTGGTTTTAAAACAAATGTGTTACCAGCGGCTATTGCAATTGGGAAAAACCACATAGGAACCATTGCTGGAAAATTAAATGGAGTAATACCAGCGACAACACCCAAAGGTTGTCTTATGGAATAAACATCTACCCCGCTGCTGACTCCTTCGCTAAATCCACCTTTTAATAAATGTGGAATTCCGCATGCAAATTCAACAACTTCTTGTCCTCTAGTCACTTCACCTAGCGCATCGGAAATAACTTTTCCGTGCTCACTGGTAATAATTTTTGCTAATTCATCTTTTTTCTCATTTAATAATTCTCTAAATTTAAAAATAATTTGAGCACGTTTTGTTAAGGAAGTATCTCTCCATCCTGCAAAAGCATTATGAGCAGAATTTATAGCTTCATCTATAGTTGCAAGATCTGCAAAATCAACTTCACCAGTCTTTAAACCTGTTGCGGGATTAAAAACATCACCTTTTTTATCAGTTTTACCGGTCCAAGATTGACCATTTATCCAATGAGTTACTTGATAAGTCATTAGGTCTCCTAAAAAATGTCTGATTACAGACTAATCAAGAGTCGAAACCTAAGCCAAGCCAGTCAAGCAATTTAAGCCATAAGTTTCTTTTACCACCATTTTTATCTGCTTTATCTAAAGACCAACGAGTAAGTCCTATAACCAAACTCTTGAATGGCTCAGGAGGAAATGGCATTGGTTTAGTTCTAACCATGGCAAGTTTTGTTCTTTCGGTTTTTCGGCTAAACACTAAATCCAGTAGCGTCAAAGCTGCAAATCTTGATGAACCTACGCCAAGTCCTGTGAAACCTGCAACATATGCCACACGTCCTCTAAATGCTGTTCCCCAAAATGGAGCAAATCTAGAACAAGTATCAATTGCTCCTCCCCATTTATGAGAAAAACCTATTCCTCGAAGTGATGGAAAAGTTCTATATAAGTGTTCTGCCAGCATCGCAAAAGATTCATCAGATTGTTCTAATTCTTTACTTACTTCGTTGCCATAGTGATAAACAGCGTCATAGCCTCCCCAAAGTAAACGGCCATCTTTTGTCATGCGGAAATAGTGGAATTGATTAAAAGCATCACTGCATCCAAATGGTTCGTCCCAACCAATTGATTCTTTTTGTTCAGCGCTTAAAGGTTCAGTAACGAGTACGTAATCATAAACAGGCGCGATCATTCTGTTAACTTTTTTAATTAAAGATGGGTACGCTCCAGTTGCTAAAATGACTCTTTTTGCTTTAACACTTCCTAACGCAGTTTTAACTTTTACAAAACTTACAGATGGATCAAGTTCCAAAACCGGTGAATTTTCATAAACTTTTACCCCAAGTTTTAGGGCAACTTTTCTTAATCCCCAAGCAAGTTTTGCAGGATTTACTAGAGCGCAATCAGCGTCAAGCATTGCACCTTTATAAAGTGGAGATTGAACATATTTTGAAAACTCTTGTTCATTAAAAAATGTAAAATCTTCACCATATCTTTTAGCTGTATCAACCATTTCTTTAAGTTCATCAGCATGCTCTTTTGTAATTGCCACATCAAATTCACCAAACCATTCAAAGTCTGCATCGATAGAATGTTGTTTAATAAATTTTTCAATGTCATCTAAATTCTCATGACCTAAAGCAACAAGTTCTTTTAATTCTGATTCCCATCTTGAAAATCCATTAGGGAAACCATGAGTCAAAGAAGCTGAAACAAATCCACCATTTCTACCAGCTGCTCCATCACCAATTCTTAATGAATCAAGTAAAACGATATTTAAATTAGGTTGTTGTAATTTGGCATTTATCGCTGTCCAAAGGCCAGTAAAACCACCACCGACAACAACTAAGGCAGCTGTTATGTCTTGAGCTAATGCAGGTGCAGCTTTTGGTCTTGACCGAGAATCCAACCAAAATGATTTTGGTTTAGCTTTTGCAACTGCTTCTTTTGCTTCTTGGGAAGTTACTTTTCCATATGGAAAATTATCTCCCACAAATGCGACTGCTGTAGCAGTCATATGAATACACCTCGCGCTAAATGAAAGTTATTGTTCTAAAACCATTCGGTTTTAGAATTTGTCGAGTTAAATTAAGAAGTTTTACTTCTTTAAATAAATCGGCGTGATTACGGATCACCTACGGCACAACACGGCCGTGCTACGTGTCCGGATCTCACCCCTAACTTTGAACTATTAACCAAGTGCCACTAGCACTAATAAAAATTATATCTAATTAATTCAAACTTGCAAGAATGGCTAATTCTCCCCAATAAATTGATAAATAGATAGTCCAGATTGATGTGTTTTTATATTTTCTCTACGAAACTCTAAGGAACTTTTTTCTCGTAAATAAAGTTCCAACAAATAGGAATTATCAGGAATAGGATACGAAATCCAATAAACGTTCTGATCAAACAAATTTTCGTATAAAGAATTTTTCGTTAATCCAAGAGTTTTCATCCTTTCAAACCAATGTGGTGAAAAAGTTTCCCAATTTCCAGCAATAAACATCTTTGGTGAGTCATTAAAATCTTGCTTTTTATATGGTGATTTCAAGTGGTAGGTTTCAACACCAACTGGACCTACGTAAATAGCCGAAGCATTAAAATTCATTAAAAATTTATTAATCGAATTAGCATTAGATATTTCTTTTTTATTTTCTAAGTTTAAATCCTGAAATACTTTCATTTGAATTGCAATAGTAAAAGCGATGATTAAAAATATAAAAGATTTGGATTTGAAATATTCACTTCTTAAATTAATAGATCCCATTAATAAAGAGGTGATAGTTAGAAATACTGGTGTTAAAAGTAACGGAATAATTATTCTGGCAGGTGTATGAAGTGTAACCGAAATATAAACTACAACTACTCCTGTTATAAAAATGCTTAAAACAAATACAATATAATCTTTGTGACTAAACTTAAAAATTGAAATAATCAACAACAAGAAAAATATATTTAAGAAAATAGTTATTTTGTAATCGTTAAATGTTTCTATCAATTTTGAAGTTATAAATTTAGAATCAGAATTTAATAAAGCTTTAAATCCTCTTGTATCTAAGGTCGCATTAAAAGCAGGCTCAAGCCATTTTGAGTTAAATACTTTTTCATCTCCAAAAGATAAATTCATAAACATGTGATATTCAGGTATGGTCCAATTAATTTCAGTCCTCAAATCAAGAAGCACATCCTCTGAAAGTCTTTGTTGAATTTGATGCCTCATAGAGTTCCATGAGTTATAGTTCTGCCATTCTTCATTTTTTAAAGATTGACTTAGTAATAAATTGGCAACATAAACAATTCCTAAAGTTACAAAAATAATTATGTAAGCTTTATTATTTGTAGTTTTTGTTTTGATTTCGTAAATGAATTTTCCAATTATAAATAGGACTAGTATTAATAAAACTCCGTTACCACTTTCTGGTCGAATTAAGTAACTTAATCCGAAAAGAAGTGCCAGAAATGCAATTAATGTATTATTGGCATGATTTTTGAATCTTGAATTTGTAATGATCATTAAACTCAATAAATTAATTAAAGATCCTAGCCAGGCTGCCGATGTATAAGTGGGCTTCAAAATAAACCAAATCAGTAAAGAAATACTTACATTTAGCCAAATTATTTCTAGTAGAACTGAAGATTTGATTTTTGAAATAATCGAACCAAAAAAAGCTAAACTAATAGTAACAATAGATAGCATAAATAAAGAGTAAAAGTTAATTCCCTGAATTAACTTTTGTAAAACAAAAAGCAACACACTCACTAATGGTTCAATAAATATAGACACTTTTTCAAAACTTCCTGTATAACTTCCATCTACAAATGACGAAAGAATGTAATCATCAGTTGTCCCATAAATAGGATTTGCAAATAAAATAATAAAAGTATTAAATACAGATAAAAGTAATATTCTAGTTAAAAGATTTCTGATTTCAGAATTAAATTTTTTATTCATACCAACATTCTGTTACTGAATAAATTTAAACGAGTTGATCTGTAAGCCGGGTTCTGTCCTTATTGCTAAGGGACAATCATCCATCTAGCGCTTGAATTGCTTCAAGTGTCATGCGATCTACCTGTGAACTTGAACGAGCAGTCCTCAAACGTTCACACAATTGCAATTACTTGCAATCTCTTGATCTTGCTCCAAAGTGGGGTTTACCTAGCCATCGCAATCACTTGCAATGCTGGTGGTCTCTTACACCACCGTTTCACCCTTACCAAAATTTCTTTTGGCGGTTTACTTTCTGTTGCACTTTCCCTCGGGTCACCCCGGGTGGATGTTATCCACCACTTAGCTCTGCGGAGCCCGGACTTTCCTCTATCAAAAGATAGCGATTGCCCAATCAACTCGTTTAATTATTAATTCTACCTGCCATGTATTAGATTAAATAATTATGAGTCAACCACCTAAATCTTTATGGTGGGATTCTCTTTCCACTCCCCTTGAATTACGCGATTCAGTCAAGCAAGACTTAGAAGTTGATGTAGCAATAATTGGAGCTGGATTCACAGGACTTTGGACTGCTTATTACTTAAAACAAAATGAACCAAACTTAAAAATAGCTGTGCTTGAGGCAAATGTTGCAGGATTTGGTGCAAGTGGCAGAAACGGTGGCTGGTGCTCAGCTCTTTTTCCAGTTGGATTAGAAAAATTATCAAAACAATCCAATCGAGAAACTGCTATTCGTATGCAAAAAACTATGTTTGAAACAGTTGATGAAGTTAAAAAAATAATAGATAAAGAAAAAATTGAAACTGAATGGGAAAAAGGCGGTAGCTTTTCGATTGCTCGCGATGAGATTCAATTACAACGTGCCTTGGAAGAAGCCCGGCACTTTAAAGATTGGGGTTTTACAGATAATGATTTTACTTTCTATAATTCCACTGAAGCAAAAAACAGAATTAATGCTTCAAATATTTTAGGAACTACGTTTACTCCCCATTGCGCGGCACTTAATCCTGCAAAATTAGTCAGACAACTTGCAACCGTGGTTGAAAACATGGGTGTTAAGATTTTTGAAAACTCTAAAGTTACTACTTTTACAAAAAATAAAGTTTTAGTTAATAATTCTAAAATCGCCGCAGGATTTATTGTTAATGCCACGGAAGCTTATAGGTCAAATTTTAAAAAATATAAGCGCGCCAGTATTCCTGTATATTCTTTAATGATTGCCACAGAACCATTAAAACCAGAAATCTGGGATCAAATTGGTTTAAGAAACAGAGAAACTTTTGCAGATTATCGAAACGTAATTATTTATGGTCAAAGAACAAAAGATAATAGATTTGCCTTTGGGGGCAGAGGTGCTCCGTATCATTATGGTTCAAAAATTAATCAAAGTTTTGATCAACATAAAAGAACCCATCAAGATTTACTCGAGACCTTAACCGATATTTTTCCGGTCATTAAAGGCGTCAAAGTAACCCACACTTGGGGTGGTCCACTTGCAATAGCTCGAGATTGGGCCGCACATGTCACATTAGATCAAAATACAAAAATTATCAGCGCAGGAAGTTACGTTGGTGATGGTGTTGGTACTTCAAACCTTGCAGGAAGAAC
>VFQT010002193.1_pt1 | contig 20720 bp, 19 predicted proteins | sample 3512381 | NCBI WGS metagenome assembly VFQT01 (sample SAMN10412376, study PRJNA504923) | tailings metagenome | isolation source: Relicate 2 Philex TSF3 active mining site | place: Philippines: Tuba, Benguet | collected 2017-08-29
GAATTATCGAATTATCGAATTATCGAATTATCGAATTATCGAATTATCGAATTATATATTTCTCTAATCAACTAATTTTATAATTCGACAAATTGCGAAGACCGAAAAATTTCGCCACTCCCCCAAATTCATCCCAAAAACCTATCCCTCTCCCAGCTTTTCACCTCCATTTCTTCCTCATTTCATGCCCCGAACCATTTTTTCACCAGATTATTCCATTCTGCGTTTACTCATCATTAATTAATCCCTAACTTTAGCCCACATTTTTGAAATTAACACTATGAGTACGTTTGATGTTGCCATCATTGGTTCTGGTCCCGGTGGATACGTGTCTGCAATTCGTTGCGCACAATTGGGTTTGAAAACTGCATTGATTGAAAAATACCCAACCTTGGGAGGAACTTGCCTAAACGTGGGATGTATTCCGTCAAAGGCTTTGTTGGATTCTTCAGAGCATTTCTTCAACGCGAAACACAACTTCGAAGCACACGGAATCAAAGTGAGTAACGTTGAGGCCGATCTGGCTCAAATGATCGCTCGCAAAGAAGAGGTGATCTCTCAAACGTGTAACGGGATCAAATTTTTGATGGACAAGAACAACGTGACTGTTTATCAAGGGGTAGGTTCATTCGTGGATAAAAACACAGTTGCTATCAAGGATACGGAGGGCAATTCAACGAATATTACAGCGAAAAACATTGTGATCGCTACAGGTTCTAAGCCAAATTTCTTCCCGGGAATGGAACCGGACAAGGACCGCATCATTACCTCTACGGAAGCTTTGAAAATGAAGGAGATTCCTGGAAAAATGATCGTGATCGGTGGTGGTGTGATCGGTTTGGAATTGGGTTCTGTTTACGCTCGCTTGGGTTCACAAGTGGAAGTGGTAGAATTCGCTCCGAACATTTTGCCAACTATGGACTTGGCGCTTGGGAAAGAATTGACGAAGATCTTAAAAAAAGAAGGATTCAAATTCCACATGGAACACCGCGTTCAAAAGGTTGAAAACACGGGAAAAGGCGTGAAATTGACGGCCTTGAACAAGAAGGACGAAGAGGTGGTGTTGGAAGCGGATTACTGCTTGGTTGCAGTGGGACGTAAGCCTTACACGGAAGGACTTGGTTTGGAAAATGCCGGTTTGACTGTGAATCAGCGCGGACAGATCGATGTGAATGACCATTTGCAAACTTCGGTTCCGAATATTTATGCGATCGGTGATGTGGTACGCGGAGCGATGCTTGCCCACAAAGCGGAAGAAGAAGGGGTGGTTGTAGCAGAACTTTTGGCTGGACAAAAACCACATATTAACTACAACTTGATCCCGGGTGTTGTATACACATGGCCGGAAATTGCCTCTGTTGGAAAAACAGAAGAGCAGTTGAAAGCAGAAGGCGTGGCATACAAAGCGGGATCGTTCCCAATGAAGGCCTTGGGTCGTGCGCGTGCATCTATGGATACTAGCGGATTCATCAAGGTGTTGGCTGACGCAAATACAGATGAGGTATTGGGTGTACACATGATCGCGGCACGTGCTGCAGACTTGATCATGGAAGCTGTTACCGGAATGGAGTACCGAGCATCTGCAGAAGACATTGCGCGCATTTGTCACGGTCACCCAACGTTCTCAGAAGGTTTGAAAGAAGCAGCCCTAGCTGCGACCGACAACCGCGCGATCCACATTTAAGAGAAAATAGAATTCATGATAGAAAGCAGCCTTCACAAGAGGTTGCTTTTTTTGTTTTTACGTTCTTTCTGAGGAATTCAGATTCTACGAAACTTTTTACGCTTATTTTTGTACCGCAATAAACAAGCAAGCATGGCAAACAAGAAAACAGGAGTATTATTGATCCAATTGGGAACACCCGATAGTCCAAAAACAAATGATGTACGTCGTTACCTCAGCGAATTTTTGAACGATCCGAGGGTGATCGATATTCCTTGGTTGCCTCGCAAATTGTTGGTGAACGGGATCATTGTTCCTTTCCGCGCCCCAAAATCGGCAAAGGTTTACAAGGAATTGTGGGACTTCGGAAAAGGCGTTTCTCCGTTGCTCACGCATACCCAAAATGTGGTAAAGTTGGTGCAAGAGCGTTTTGGTTCCGAGAATGTCACGGTTGAAATGGCCATGCGTTACCAGAATCCTTCCATGGACTCGGTGTTGGACCGCATGCGCAAAGCGAATTACGATCAGATCATCATTTTGCCTTTGTTTCCGCAGTATGCCAGCGCCTCAACTGGTTCTGCCGTTGAAAAAGCAATGAACATCATCCGCAAATGGTGGGTGATTCCGGAGATCAAGATCATTTCGCAGTTTTACGACAATGAAGGCTACATCGATTCGATCGTTGAACGCACAAAGCAGTTCGATCTGAAAGATTACGACAAGATCATGTTCTCCTACCACGGTTTGCCGGAACGTCAAGTAGATAAAGTTTACGACGACGGATTGTGTTCAGACCAGCCATGTGAGTTGGAAGTGAACGACCACAACAAATTCTGTTATAAAGCTACTTGCTATGCTACTACGCGATTGATTGCAGCGAAATTAGGCTTGAAAGAAGGCGATTATACGGTTAGTTTCCAGTCGCGCTTAGACAAAAAATGGATCGAACCGTTCTCTGATAAGATCATCGAGCAATGGGGGAAAGACGGTGCGAAGAAAGTTTTGGCCTTCAGTCCGGCTTTTGTAGCTGATTGCTTGGAAACGATCATTGAGATCGGGGAAGAATACCAGGAATTGTTCGAAGAGCATGGAGGCGAAAAAGTACAGTTGGTTCCAAGTTCAAACGATCATCCGCGCTTCATTGACGGATTGGAGCAACTGATTCGCCAGCGACTGTAATTCTCAACTAGATCAATCCAAAACTCAAGCCCACGCCTAAAAGGATGGCAATGAGTTTACTCAAATTAAAACGGTGTTGTTCGCTTGTTTCGAAAATGATCGTGGTACTGATATGCAGGAACATCCCAACAACCATGGCAAGAAGTACGTCGATGTAGTAAAACTCTGCGCTGAATTGAAGGAAGTATCCGGTGAACATTCCTAACGGTGTCATGATCCCGAAAAGGAACAGCAAACTCCAACTTTTTACAGATGAGATCCCACTCACACGTAACAAGGTCATCAAAGCGATGGCAACCGGTAATTGGTGCAAAATGATTCCTAATAGCAAGGAATACTCGTGATTTCCTAGTATGTGTGCATGATGATCGTGGTGTGGTTCTATTCCCATCAACGGCATTCCTTCAATGAACGAGTGAATACTGAGAGAAACGAGCATCCCGATCGGAACTTTTTGATGTCCGTGTACATGAATATGTCCGTGTTCAATTCCTCCCGAGAAAAATTCCAGAAATAATTGAACCAAGAAGCCGACAAGTATCCAGATTCCAACAGGCAACATGGCATGCATCGCTTCCTCTGAAGTGTGCACGTGCTCCACAGTGTGCTTGGTGTAAAGTTCAGGTAAGAAATGCGTGAAGGCTATTGCTAATAAAAATCCACCGCTGAATGCCAAAAGTAATTTGATCAATTTTTGGCGATTGCGTTTCTCCAGTCCAACAACCAAAAATCCGCCCAGCATCACTGGAGCCAACAATAAAAATGTATTTAGGAGTAAAGTTTGCATTTAGCGTGTACAAATGGCAATTAGACGATCAGCGGTTTCTCCTTTAAAAGGCTCGCATTGGTAATTTCCAATCCATTCTTTAATGGTTAGTCCGGCGGCCGAGAATAATTTTTCAAAATCTTTTTTTGTCAAGGCTTGAACCTTTTCGGAAAAAGCAAAGTGTTTGCCGTCTGCTTCAAAGGATATTGACTTAACAATACGACCATCTTTGACGGAACGTTGAATGTGGAATTCCACGCACTTCCCATCCGGACAGCCTTTTGTAATGGTCTCTTCGTTTTTCAATTGAGCGATGACGCGCTCTGCATGCATGAAGTCCAACACAAAAATCCCCTTCGGGTTGAGGGCATCAACTACGGATTTCAAGACGCGCGCATTGTCTTCTAAAGATTCAAAATAACCGAAACTAGTAAACAAATTGAAGATGGCATCATACGATTCCGGAAGTGGATCACGCATATCGTGACGAAAGAAACGCAGTCCGTCTTGCTCGAATTGTTTGGCGGTAGCGATGCTGTTTGCAGAAAGATCACAGCCTGTCGTGGTGTATCCAAGTTCATGAATTACACGTGAATGACGACCCGCGCCACAGCAGAGATCCAAAACTGAAGCTCCTGGTTTCAAACCAATGTGCTTGATCAAAGCATCAATGAAAGCTCGGGCTTCATCATCATTGCGATGGTCATACAACACATGATAGTATGGTGAATCAAACCACGATTCAAACCAATCTCCGCTTTCTTCTAAATGCACCATTGTTGCAAAAGTAAACAATTTTGGTTTTATAACTTTTAAATTCAAAAGATCTCCAATTATTTGTCAGAATCTACCATCCACTCATTTTTTTCTATGAATCACATACCTAGTTCGATAGGATTATTATATTTGTTCACACTGATTCGCACAGATGATTAAAAACGACATCTACGATTTATACCAAACTATGGAAAGAGAGAATATTCTTTTGTCTTTCAAGGGTGTGGTAACTTCTGATCTATTAACTTCTGTGCTTTCAATCATGGAGTCTAAAATGGACTACATGGACGAATCGCCTAAAGTGAAAAAAAAGGTTTTCAATGTTTTAGTAGAGTGCTTGCAAAATTTGTATCACCATATCGATGGAACAGAAGAAGACCGCAATTTGGAGCGTATCGAGGCGAAATCAGCGTTATTCATGATCTCAAAAAAAGACGATCATTTCATGATCCAAACGGGGAATTATATTGATCCGGAGAGTGCAGATGAATTGAAAGGTCGTTTGGATCTGATCAATAACATGGACAAAGACGAATTGAAGCGTTACTATCAGGAAACCTTGAACAATGGTTCCATGTCTGATAAAGGAACGGCCGGTTTAGGAATGATAGATATTGCTCGTAAATCTGGTAATAAACTAGAATATCAATTCTTGCCAATTAGTGATAACAGCAGATTTTTCTGCCTGAATATAAAAATAGATTAAGACACCATGGAAAATTTACATCTTGAAGGATCAGCAAAAACACCTTCGATTCATTTTGATGCCGCAGCGGGAAAATTGGAATTGAAAGGTCGTTCGATTCCGGAAAATTCAGTAGAGTTTTACAAGCCTTTGAATGAATGGATCGATACGTATGGAAAGAATCCGGTGAACGCAACCACCGTGGATGTGAAGTTGGAGTATTTCAATACTTCCTCTTCCAAGTGTATTTTGGATTTGTTCAAAAAACTCGAATCCATTTCTGGTGAGCGTACCCAAGTCACAGTAAACTGGTATTTTGAAGAGGACGACGAAGATATGGAAGAAGCTGGTCAGGATTATCAGGCCATCATCGGCTTACCGTTTAATATAATCGAAGTCGAGGAAATTTAATTTCACCAACCAATGTAAATCCCGGTATATCCGGGATTTTTTTTGATATGAAAATCGGAATTACGGGAGGAATAGGGGCGGGAAAGTCGACTGCCTGCAAGATGCTCGAACATTGGGGTTATCCTGTGTATTATTCCGATGATAGAGGAAAGTACCTCATGGAATTTGATTCGGAAGTGAGACGGGAAGTTCAAAAATTGTTTGGTGAAAACGCCTATTTGGATGGACGGCTCAATCGTACGCTTCTGGCAGATCAGATCTTTAATTCTCCTGAAAAGCGAGAGCAATTAAATGCGATAGTACATCCTGCGGTAAAACGTGATTATGAAAATTGGTTGCAAGAGCGATCAGAAGCAACGACGTTTAAAGAATCTGCTTTACTTTTTGAAACAGGTGCGTTCAAAGAATTAGATGCCACTATTTTGATCACTGCCCCAGAATCTGTTCGTATTGCACGTGTAATGCAACGCGATGGTGTTTCAGATGAAGCCGTAAAGAATCGCATAAATACGCAGATGCCTGAAAATGAAAAACAAGCGTTGGCAGATCACATCATTGTGAATACGGAGCCTTCTGAACTGGAAGAACAGCTGCGCTTGGTGCTTAAAAAACTTCAGAAGTAATCAGTTGATCTCTTCGTAATCGTCGAAGTGATTGTCGTCTTTTGGCCGAGAATTTCCGCGATTTTGATTATTGCCAAAACCTCGACCTGAAAGAATCAAGGAAATTGCACTGACCATGCGGAATAAAATTGTCAAGGTAAAGAAGAATCCAACTACCTTGAAGATGAACCCAAAAATTGGTGTGGTTTCAATATCGGTAATACTGGTGTAAAACCATTTGGAAACTGCGTTTTCAGCATATTCCGGGAAGAATGATAAGAAGGCGAAAAATGCCATCGCTAAAGCTACCAAACCAAATTCCAAAGACATATTTGGTCTCTCCGGTTGTTGAAACTGACGTCCTTGGATCTGGATCATTGCGAATTTAAATTGCGTATTTTGAACCTTTCCTATGAAGTACATCAAAAGGATCAATCCGGTAAGAATCGTCTGTTGTAAGGAATTCGTAGCATCCTGATTGCAAAAAAGAATGGTCAGTTCTGCAATTAAAAAGTACTGTACAGTTTTCAAGCCCATTTTGAACGGATAAGAAAGCGGAATCCCGCCTCGTAATAAGGTTAATAAAAACTTGAGTAGTCCCCAGATAAAACTGAAGATTGCCAGAACAACTCCCAATCGAAAGATTAATCCAATAAATTCCACAACACAAAAGTGCTAAAAATGCTTCAAATTGTCTTCACACCCTGCGCGCTGTTTGGTATATTTGGGAAAAATTCACTTTCATGAAACGAATTGTCTCTGTTTTACTCATTTTTATTGCGACCTATTCACTGGCTGAAGAAGGTATGTTGATCCCTTCTTTGCTATCTGCGTTCGAATCCGATATGCAGGCAAAAGGAATGAAACTTTCGGCAGCAGATATTTACAGTGTAAATCAATCTTCTCTAAAAGATGCCATCATGCATTTTGGTGGTGGTTGTACTGCAGAATTGGTTTCAGGAAAAGGATTGCTCTTAACAAATCACCATTGTGGTCTGGATCGCATTCAATACCATTCCTCTGAGAAAAACGACTACTTGAAAAATGGTTTTTGGGCTAAAACGTATGCGGATGAATTACCCAATCCCGGACTTTCAGCAACACGCATCGTCCGTATAGATGACGTGACTGACGCTATGTTGTTTGGGACAGAAGGAATTGAGGATGGAGCAAAATTGACAGAGATCCTGAAACGCAACATGAAAACCTTGATCGAGGATGCGACAAGAAACACGCATTTCAAGGCAGATATACAGGCCTTCGATTATGGGAATTCCTATTATTTAATGGTCAAGGAAGTCTTTACGGATGTGCGTTTGGTAGGAACACCACCAAGTTCGATCGGAAAATTCGGTGGAGATACTGACAACTGGGTGTGGCCGCGACATACGGGAGATTTTTCGGTGTTCCGAGTATATGCCGGAGCTGATAATAAGCCTGCTGATTTCAATGCTTCTAACGTTCCTTATGAGCCTATCCGTCACTTAAAGATCGCGTTCAATGATCGCAAAGTAGGTGACTTTACAATGGTTTACGGTTTTCCGGGTTTCACAGAGCAACATTTGAGTTCAGGGAATTTGAAATTCTTGATAGAACAACAACGTCCAATGGAAATTTCTATGCGTACAAAATCGCTTTCCGTTATCGATGCGGCTATGAAGAAATCAGATAAAACGCGCATTCAATACATGGCCAAACAAGCGCGCATTGCGAATGCCTGGAAAAAAAACATTGGACAGATCGATGGATTGAAACAACTGGGAGCTGTAGATCTGAAGATCGCTTTTGAACAAGAATACATCAAGCGTGCACAATCAAAACCTGAATGGGAACAATACGCAGATGTGATCAAACAGATGAATGATTTGGTGGCAGCAAAAAGCAAATATGAATTCCATGATGTACTGTTCTTCGAGTATTTGTACGTTGGACCTGAGTTCTTCCGTATTTGCCGTATTTACGAGGATATTGAACGCAATTATCAGAAATACAAAGAATCCGGTGAATTGCAAAAACGCTTGGATGGCTACAAAAAGAATTTGGATGGTTTCTACAAGGATTATGATCCAATGGTTGATCAACAGATCTTTGAAATTTTAACAAAAGAATTTAAAGGCTATTTAGATGGTCAATTTGCTATTGATGGCATAGATAATCCGAAATTGGCTCAATTGATCTACAGCAAGTCGATATTCACGAATCGCGATCGCTACATGGCTTTCCTGGAGAAATTCAATGATAAAAGCATGGCGAAATTGCAAAAGGATCCGGGATATGCCTACTTCAAAAAATGTTGGAGCCGCTGGAAACAAGATGTAGAACCAACTGCATCTGAATATTCAGCTGCGATGACAGCATTCTTGAAAGAATTTGTAAAAGGAAAGAAAGAAATGTTCCCGGATATCAAACATTGGTCGGATGCCAACTCAACGTTACGCCTCACTTACGGTAAATTGGAAGGTTCAGCTCCGGTTGATGGAATGGCATATACAGAGCACACTACGTTGAAAGGTATGATCGATAAGTTCAATACCGGAAATCCGGATTTTGAATTGGAGAAACGCATGATCGACCTTTACAAGGAAAAGAATTATGGTCCGTATGCTCAAAATGGAGAACTGTGGGTTTGCTTTACCGGATCCAATCATACGACTGGTGGTAATTCAGGTTCTCCGGTGTTGGATGCCAATGGAAACTTGATGGGCTTGAACTTTGACAGAAGTTGGGAAAGTACCATGAGTGATTATTACTTTGATCCGAAGCGTTGTCGCAACATCGTGGTAGATATTCGCTATGTGATGTGGGTAATGGATATCTATTGCGGTGCTAAACACTTGGTTGATGAAATGACATTGGTGAAATAAGAACTGTATGATGCGCACATTTTCGACCCTTTTTGCAGTTATCTTTTTTACCTTACAGGTAGTTGCTCAGAACGAGTTAAAAGTAAAGGTTATTAATACTCCAGCTACCGGGGTATTCCCGACATTCTCAAAAGTAGAGTTGGGAATTGAATTGCCTGAAGCGATTCAGTTGAAAATGCTCAACTTCTTTGCAAAATTGCGCGTTTCCAATTTCGACAAGGTCAATCCATTTTTACAATGGGATCTAAATGTAGTGGCTGTTTTTCGTCAAGAAGAATCCAATAAAACAATTCGTGTTCCGGCGTTTTTCTTCCGTGATTTCAAAAGGGATACGATTCAAAACAAGTACGTAGCTATTGATGTGAGAGACAACATGCGCGTGCGTTTCGCTCCTCCCGTTCAAGGAAAATGGACTGTAACCATGGAGTGGTCGGTGAAGTCACAACCACAACCTAATACAGGTATAGTAGCGGAGTTTCATGTGGTAGAATCAACAAATCCGGGATATGTACGTGTGCACCCCAATGGGAAAAATCTGCAGTTGGGAGATTCCATCTTCTATCCGGTAGGAATTAACTTTCCAAGTCCGATGAAAGAGGTGATCAATTATCACACGATTCTCGACGCCAACGGTAAAATTCCTTACGGTCCTGATGAAACCCATTTGGTGGTTAAGCCGAATGCGTATCTGCGCTATTTACGTGAGATTGAAAACTACGCGAAAAGTGGAGGGAAGTACATTCGCATTCTGCAATCTGCATGGGGAAGCTTGCTCGAATTTGAGGAAAAAGGAAATTATTTCAATCGGATGCATTATGCTTGGGAGCAAGATCATTTGGTTGACATTTGTGCGGCCAATCAGGTGTACATCCTTTTCAATCTTTTGCAACAAGAGCCATTCATGAAGTACGGGAATTATGACATGTTTGATTGGGATTGGTCGCATTATGATCGTGAAGGGAAATACTATGCGGATGATCCATATCCGGCTTATTGCTATGCTCAAGGCGACAGAAAACTTCCTCATGAAATGTTCATGAATGAGACGGATCTTAATTATCATGAACAGCGTTTGCGATACTATATAGCACGATATGGTTATTCTACCAATATCTATGTGTTTGAGCTTTTAAGTGAACCGTGGCATTTAGATCAATTGGACAAGCGTGAACCTTTCTTTGAAAATACTCCTGAGGGTGAAAAGTTACGTAAGGCAGTCATGAACTACCAATCACGCATGGCTAGTTATATGCGAAAAAATTTAACGCACGCTCCTCAATTGATCGGTGTAGGTATAAGTAATGGACATGTTTTCGATGGTCCGTGGGGAATTGATTCAAGTATTTATATTCCCGAAGTGGATGTGATTGGTATAAACCCGTACTCGGCTGTACCGGAAAAACTTGTAATCACAACAGGAAAAAGTAACAATGTCCTTGATCCGAGTGAAAATACCATGCGACGAACAGTGTATTTGCTGTCTGAAAAATCGGGTAAACCGGTATTTATATCAGAAGGAGGTGCTGGAGATGGTGTAGATGAGAAGTCAAATTTTTCACAACAAAAATTGGACATGGCTGCTTTCGGGTTTTCCGGTTTGGCAGGATTTAACTCGTGGGTTGGATGGTTCTATGGACATGAAGTCACCTGGCCACATATGATTGTCGTTCAAAATTTCTTTAACAGCGCAATTTTTAAAGAAGTATTGATTCAAGGTAATGGGAAGTGGGTGCATGGGGTTCAAGCTGAAAAATTGAACAAAAAAGATAAGAAGCGCTCAAAAGAAGCCCAATATTATATTTCCGAAAACGGTAAAGTTGCCGCTGGATATGTCAAGAACAGAACCTATAATTTTTGGACAAAAGCGACCCATGTAAAGGAATTGCCTTACGATTTCTTGAAATCAGATCCGCAGCTTGGTTCTTTAAGAGACATTGGTTGGGAAGACGGTAAGCCTCTTTTTGTGGAAGGCTTGGAAAAAGGAAAGAAAGTAACCGTTTCTTGGTATAACGCCATGAATGGCGAATTAATTGGAACGGAAGAATTTAAATGGAAGCGCAAGTTTGTATTACGCCACCCAACATTACGTGTTGAAGATGATGGCAAAGAATTACCAATTTGCTGGTTCCGAATTACCGTGGAATGATGAAATGATCATGCCTTATTCAGGCATGATCTCCATTTTTTGAGCGAAGTGGTAACAATAATCTCGTAGATCTTCTGAGATCAAATTCTCTCCTGTTGCACGTTCAAATGTGTCCGCCATCGTTACCAATGTCTGATGGAAAAAGCGCTTCATCTCCTCTACCGACATATCTTTGGTCCAAAGGTCTATCTTCATTGTGTTTTGATCTTCCGGGCTCCATAAGGATAGGAACATGGCTTTTGCCGGACTGTTCTCTACACCGCCGTCATTGGCAGACCAGTTCATTTCTAAAGGAAGGTTGTTTGCGTTTAATCCTACCTGAATGGTAATCGTTGATTGTTTGGTTACGATATCTTCCATGTATTCTATTCGTTTATCTCGTAATATGTTAAAATTTCCGTGTACGGGAGTTCTATTAATTCTTGCAAAGTTACATCATTTTGCTCCATGTAGCTGTGTACGATTCGCCATCCTAAAAATTGGCCTAAACGATCCGGAGCTTCGTTCATGGGTAATCCTGCTGTAAATGGTGCTTCATGAAGTAAATTCATTTGATCTGCTTCACTTGAAGAGAAAAGGAGCTTTTGTTTCACCAGATAATCCCAAAAAGGACGTTCATTATCCAAAGCCCATTGGTAGTTTTTCTCAGAGTATCTAAGTATGGTGTTTTTGGGTAATTCAGGAAATGCGGCCTCCGTTAAAACCAGAATTTTACCCCATTGAATAATAGCCTCAATGTTGTTGCAATTTTCTTTTTCCGGTGTAATATGTGTTAAGATCCAAGCACAAATAGCATCTCGCTCCAAATATTCGGCTTCGAAAGCTTTCTTCATCCAATCGTAAAAAAGATTGGGAGGCAATTCTTGAATCACATCGGTTTTATACCCCAGGTAGCGCTCTAAACCAATTGTCAATTCTTTTTTTGTACAGAAAGCGCTGGATGCGAATTTCGAATTAGTGTACAAGATCTCATTCGGCATCGGTGCTTTTGGAAGATGCACTTTTAGACGCTTGAAACCATCCGTTATTTGCTCGTGGCGACTTGGTAAATCGTGGAATTTCTCTTTGATACGTTGTTCCACCCGCTTGATGTATGGATTTGCCTTGTAAACGCTCAGGTTGCCTAAAAATGAACTATCGGAAACCATACCAATCTCCATGCAGTATCCCGTTTGATAAGCGATCACATTCGGAATGCGTTTAAATTCCTTCGTTAAATAAGCGGCTACTTCTGCAGGAGCGTCGTTTGACAAGACAGAATCGATGTTGTTGTACTGAATCTCCAGATTCGAATTACTGATATCCACTGCGAAAGGATCATTCTGACATTGGGTGAATGTTAACAAAATCAAAGCGCCGGCCGCACAAATGTTAAAAAGTTTCATGTTTTTCCGCTGTTTCCGTCAAAATTAATCATTCTCGTATGATGAAAGCATTTATCTTTGAACCACTTATTGATTGAAACTATGAAGAAGTTAATACTATGCGCAGTACTGGTTGGTTTATCAACAGCAGGAATAGCACAAGAAAAGAAAGTAAAAGCCGGTTTAGGGTATCAGTTTGGAATGAACTTTAACAAGCCCGGAACAAAGAACATTGAACGCAATGGAGTAGGTGTACAAAATTCATTGGGATTGAATTTGCAATTCGGTTTGTCAGGAAATTTGAGTTTGGCAACAGGTTTGGAGTTTGATTTTGAATCTTTCAAGTACGGAATCGTTACGAAATTGCCAACTTATTACCGTTTTTCTGATACAGATATCCAGAAGTTCGAAGATTTAGATACGACGAATTCTATCTTCCAATTGGCTGAACGTAAGTACAAGAATACCTTCGTGACAGTTCCATTGATGTTGATGTTCGAAACAAACCCAATCGGTGATTTTGTTTACTATGGAAAATTCGGAGCTCGCACTAGCTTCTTGTTGAAATCTACAATGAATGATTCAGGAACATTGTACAATGATGGTGATTTGACGAAGCCAACACCTTCTGAAAACAATGAGATGCGCACGCCTTATGGTAACGACTTGTTCATCTTCAGAACTACTGTTGGTTTGGCAGGTGGAGCACAATGGAATTTCACAGGAAATACGAATATGTTTGCTGAGTTGGGCTTCTATTACGGCATTACTCCAGTTCACGTTGGAGGAAGCAACCAGGAGAATATGACCTTGTTTACATATGATGTAGCAAATCCAACTGCTGGAGCAGAATACTACCGATTCAAAGCAAGTCAATCTCAATTGTGCTTGAAAATCGGAATCTTGTTCTAAGAACCAAAGCTTATTGTTTATCCCGCTGCAGGTTTGTGGCGGGATTTTTTTTACTTTTATAAGAAGGATTTACAAATGGATAAAGAACAGAAAGTTATCCGTTACATCGTTCAGTGGCTTAGTGAATACGCCGAAAAAGCAAAGGTTAACGGTTTTATAATTGGGATCTCGGGTGGGATTGATTCAGCATTGACTTCAACCTTGTGTGCCTTGACAGGTAAAAAGACCATGGTGATTACGATGCCCATACGTCAAACGAAAGCAGAATTTGATCGCGCCAACGAGCATATCGATTGGTTGTGCGCCAATTATAAGCATGTTTCAGCGCTAACTATAGACCTGACGAATTCCTTTTCCAGTTTGGAGCAAGTGTTTCCGAAGGAAACTACCGATCATTTTTTAGCCATGGCAAACACACGATCGCGATTGCGTATGACTACGCTCTATGCTCTTGGTCAAACTGCAGGATTGCTTGTAGCAGGTACGGGTAACAAAATTGAAGATTTTGGTGTAGGTTTCTTTACGAAATACGGCGATGGTGGTGTCGATATTAGTCCAATTGCGGATCTCACAAAATCTGATGTGTTTAAATTGGCAAAGGCACTGAACATTGTAAATTCGATTCAAACAGCCGCACCTACAGACGGTTTGTGGGAAGATGGAAGAACCGATGAAGATCAAATAGGAGCGACCTATCCCGAATTGGAATGGGCCATGGAGTTTGAAGGAAATGAATCTGCTTTGTCGACGCGACAATTAGAGGTGTTGGGTATTTATAGACGCTTACACGCAATTAATCAGCATAAAATGCAACCGATACCTGTTTGTATAATACCAGAACACCTGAAATGAAAAAATCAATGCTTATAATTTTGATCACAATCCTGCCTGCGCTCTTGTTCTCACAGGTCAATTTTGATCAATATATTCCTCTGCGCTCCAGTGGGCCGGTTCCTGCCGATTTCTCGCTTTCCACGGCGCGTAAGATTGATCAAGCCGATCAAGAACATTTGGATCAGCTTTCTGCACGGAAAAGAAAATTGTTTACCGAACAGGTCAATTACTCTATTGATGAGTTGCTTCAATCAGGTCTAGTTACTTTCGGTGATCCAGTGAGTGAGTATCTGCAAGAATTAGGAGATCGCTTAACGAAGAATGATCCGAATCTGAGTGGAAAATTGCGATTTTATGCCTTCAATACGAATGAGGCCAATGCGTTTTCCACTGATCAGGGAATCGTGTTCGTTACCACAGGATTGTTGGCGCAATTAACCAATGAAGCGCAACTTGCTTTTGTACTGTGTCATGAGATCATTCATTATAAAGAAAAGCACGTTTTAGATCTATTCGATTACACCATGAATAGCACGGACCTTTCTTACGGAGAAAAGATGCGATTCTTTAGTAAATACAGTAGAGACAACGAATTTGAGGCTGATTTGGATGCTGTTCCGATGTATCATTCAGCGGGTTATGCTCCGGAAGCAATAACAACTACGTTCGATGTTTTGATCTATAGCTACCTGCCTTTTGAAGAAATACTTTTTGATAAAGAGTATTTCAACAATCAATGGATGTATGTTCCAGATCTGGTATTTGAGAAAGAGAAAAAGGAGATCTCAGCGCGTATTGATTACAACGATCGATTGCTTTCACATCCGAATGTTCTAAAGCGCAAGGAAGCTTTGGATAAACGTATTGCAGAGTATAAAGATTGGGGTGATGTTTACAATACCGATGAAACACATTTCTTGGAGATCAGAGATATTTGCAGATTTGAATATGTGTTGAACGAAGTATACTCGTCGAACCAGATAGATGCTCTTTACGGGATCTATGTGCTTGAAGCTAAGTACCCAAATTCTCGCTTCCTTAGAACCTGTAAATCACAATTGTGGTTGGACTTAATGGAACCCGATCCTAAAAGGAAAAATTCGGAAGAGATTTACACGTTTTACGGAAATGACAGAAAGTATGCTTCGGATTATGAGGGACAGATCTCTATCGTTGCTCGAACGATTCTCACCTTACCAAAGCAGGCGAAATTGGCAATGGGTTTGCGTACGATCCGCGATAACTATTTGCGTGATACAACAGATCGTTTTGCTCATAGGTTATGGGAGAAAGCAATTGAGTTTTCAGCTTACAGCCGGGATTTTGAAATAGATCAGTTCTCAAAAATGACCTTTTCAGAAGCCGTTGAGCAATTCAAAGAAGAAAAGCGTATCCAGGATTCCTTAAAACAAGCAAAGCAGCGTATTGATCCTAACTGGAATAAATACGATGCGATCCGTAATCAAAAAACTGGTTTTAGTTTGGACCTAGGAGTGGATTCGACCAAGTTTTATTTATACGGAATTTCTGATTTGGTGAAAGACTCAATTTTCAAAACGCGTTTTGATTTTTATACTAAGAAGTTTAAAGAAAAAGAGCAGGAGGAAGATGAGTTGTTTGAAATGACCGACGAAGAACAGGATGCATTTTATTCGGAAAAAGAGGAAGATAAGTTGCACTTAGGTATGGATACGATCTTGTTGGTTCACCCTTTGGTATACGAGATCGAAGGTTATGAATCAATTGATTTTAGAAAAACGGACCAACTTGAGCAACGCCTGCATGTAGCTCTTAAAAAGGCAGCCGCGGAAAAAGGCATTGTTCTGAAGCAGTTGAACAGATTGGAGTTACAAGGTTTTTCTGCTCAGGAATTCAATGATCTGGCGCAACTCATGCGCAGTTTGGAGAAGCGTGCCCGAAATACACAGAATAAGACTTTTGTCTTAGATGTCGAGGAGCTGCAACGTTTACGTAATGTATATGGGACCAGTAAAGTATTGTTTTTGCAATTGCAGCATGAATATGAGCCGCAAATAGGGGTAGGTGGTGCCATTCTGGGAACGGTTCTTTTTCCTGTTGGAATGGTTTACTTTCCTGTAGCCATTTTGTCCGGACATCATACCGTATGGGATGCTTATGTGCTTGATCTGAATACAGGTGAGTTGATCTTGGATGAATCTTATTACACTAATGATTTGGCATCGAGAAAATTCATTGAGCTTCGTTTAGATGCTTTGTTTAACCAACTCAAACAGTCAGGAAATGAAGAATAATTTGCTAATCTGCTTTATGCTGACCATTCCAATGATGCTGTTTGCTCAAGAACCGGGATATTATGGCCGAAAAACGTTTTTGGAAATTCATGGTGCTGGTGCACTTCCCATTTTTCAAAATGTGTTTGTTCAGGATAAAGGCTACGTATTTAAAGACGGGACCTTGCATAAATCGTACAATGTAATCGATCTGCAATTTCGTGCAGCTATTAACAGAATTACTAGTGAAAATGCAGGTTATGGATTTGAATTTCAACAGCGTTACTATGCCTTTAACCCTTTGTATTTGGGAGTGATCAATCGTCAGTTTCGCGATTCTGACAACAATTTGATCAATCAGGAACTTCAGTTGAACGTGGAACATATCAAGGTCGTCGAACGCGTGTTCATGCCAAAGATCATTTTAACCACAGATGGAAACCGTTTGCCTGGAGGCTTTTTTCATGAGTTCGGGATTGGTTACAGCATGACGAGCATCCAAAACCGAGAACCGGCACTTGAAGTAGATTCCACCCTGGGTTTTCAGGCTAGTGACCTGAATTCAAAATTTATTGATGAGCGCGTTGATGAATTAAAAGGACTCCGTTTTCAATACGGATTTAGAATGAATTACCCGATTAGCAGACAATTGTTGTTCTCCGTAGGAGTGCGTTATAATTACTCATTCTTGTTCCGCAAGAAGAACTATCGCAATATGGAAGAAACGGAATACTGGTTGTCCGGTAGAGAAATTTGGTCGCGCTTGAATCAAAGACGTCAGTGGGGAATTATGGAATTAGGAGCAGGGTTGGTATTCTGTTTTTAAGAAATAAAACAAAAAGAAAAAGGCAGTGAAAACTGCCTTTTTCTTAATCTACTTCCGGAGCAAGTCTCAAAACTATTCCATCAATTTCTTCTGTAATTGGAATTTGGCATCCCAATCGACTATTTGGCTTCACAAAAAATGCTTGATCAAGCATGTCTAGTTCTGCATCCGATTGTTCTTCCAATTGATGATCACTTTCTAAATAACACTGACAGGTCGCACACATTGCCATACCTCCACATTCTCCCTTCACAGGCAATTCGTAAGATTTGCACAACTCCATGATGTTCATGTTCATATCAGTTGGAGCTACCAATTCATGGGAGTTTCCATCACGATCGATGATCGTTACTGTAATATCGGCCATTGTTTTTTTTTGTAAAATTACTAATTGCTTACAACATAATGCTCAATCCCACATGCGCAGTCATGATCGAAAATCTTCTACTTCTAGACAGATTTTCCAGTACAGCATTGTAATAGTCACTATAGATTTGCGACAGAATTCCACCGGACATAAAGTTGATATTGTATGACAATCCATAATTGATTGCCACGTTCCTCGAAATAGGTTGGCGCATATTCGCGGTATAAGCCAGAGATAACTCTTTTGGAATGTCTACTGACTGATCAAATTTTCCGGAAATTATCTCAGTATCATATTGTCCTCGGTAATTATAGTTACGATCAACAATTGAGTTAAAAGTAAGACCTGCGGATACGCCATGTGAAAACCCCACGGGAAGAATACCGTCTGCACCGGTAAATTCAAATTTCAAGGCAAAACTTTTACTGCTGTAATCCAACATTTCATGAACAACTGGAACAGAATAACCGAGTGTTGCATCGTACAAATAATCCGGACCAATACAAGATTGTTTCAAATATGAGAATTGAAAACCTATCATTAGTTTAGGTTGTATTTGGTATCCGATACCTCCCTTGAACCCAAAATCCCACCAATCTTTTGTTTGACTCAGATTGGAGTTGTATCCGGACTGCGAAAGTATGTTATAAGTAAAATGAGGATGAATGACACCAGACATGTCTAGCACCAATTTCTTACCAAGAAATCCGGGAACATTGTTCTTTTGTGCAAGCGACTGATAGGGAAGCAAGCAGATCGTAAATAGACTTAGAGTCAAATAATATTTCATGATCATCTTTGTAATGCTTTGGAAATCGCTGACGCGATCAGATATTTTCTTGGTTTGCCTTCAAATGACGTTGTGAATACATGTGTTGAGCACGATTCAAGATCGTACGAAGCAATTTGAACTGTCGTATAACTCCCGTGCATTAATTGAACAGGTAAAACTGCAAACGCTGCTACAGGCAAAGCAAAAATGGTACTTGCTGTCCACCAAACCGGTGTTAAATTCGGATCGAAAACGTATTGCATGTTAACGTAGGAAAGCGGCTTGTTTTCTCCTTGATGAGTCATGCGCAACAAGTAATAATCAGTTGCAATGAACGACTGATTTTCTGCCTGTTCGATTTCATGCTGCAACCACGAATTCAAGACATTTCTATTAAATTGTTCCGAGCTTACAAGAATTTCATTCTCTGATTCAGGTACATAAGGAACATCCTTTAATAAGCAAAGTGCCTGCTCAAGTTGATTGGAATAGTATTCACGGCGTTTGTCTGAAACGTGCTTTTCACAGAATACTTGAGAAGCACATAATTCACTGCTCAAGATCGTACTATCAGAAATGGTTTTCTTAACGAGTTTGCGCATGTAGAACGTTGAATCCAAAATAATATCCGGAATCGCATACATGCAATAGTTCGTAGAATCAAAAGATTCGGGTGCATTTGCTGATCGTTTTACCTTGATACGATCGTACTTGGATGTTTTAACCGATTGCGTTTGTATGTTTTGTTGAACGGTGTCAACTGTTTTAGCTAAAGCTATTGCCAATTGTGCGCTTTCATCGAAGTTTTTCTTACTGTACTTGCTCCAGTCAAAACTTTCCAATTGCTCCAATTCCAACAATAAGTGCTCTGCGCATTTTCCGATAAGCTCATTTCCTGGAAATGCCTTGTGAGCATCGTAAATATTTCGGATCGCTAAGGTATTAATGATGTCTTTATTTGCATTCTTGATGTAATCTTGGAATAAGGCAATTTCCCCTTCCATGAATTTGGTTTTTGGAATAAAACTCGACTTTTTACCACGATGATAATATTGTAAGATTCCTAACCATGAAAGTGCTTTCATTTCAGCCAGGAATGTTGAAGTTGGGAATTCTTTTTCCAGCAAAAAAATGGAATAGATGGAGTTCGTGAAATTTGCCTCGGATACATCAATGCGTACACTTTCAAATCGCGCAACATTTCGAATGTACTCGAATCGTTCTTCTCCTAAATGGAAAATGGTTTCTTTCCATTCGTTCAATTTCTCAATTTCTTCAATAGCAACTTTCTTTCTGGTTTTGATATTGGGGTGCGTACTTCGGCTATCATCGTAGTTCTCCTCAGCGGTGATCGGATACGTTTTTTTTGCCCAAATTCCATCAGGAATGTACATCTGGCCGTTACTCATGTATTCTTTCGGCATCATAACCTCGTCGAAAGGTAGATATGCGTACATCAATACATCAAAAACACCCACGATCTCATTGGGTTCATAACCGGCGTTGCGATACATTTCAACGGCCATTTTATCCGCTTCTAACTCGTTTTCTTTCGAAAAAGAACTCAAATTGACAATGGATTCATCGTGGTTCTGACGTCGCCAATTATATGATTCCAGTCCATGATGTTTCTTGTAATGACTGATCTCATGAGCAAGAATGTAAGCCAATTGCGCTTCATTCATTACCTCAGCTACCAATCCGGTGGTGAAGAAAATGATCCCTTGGTTTGTTGAGAGTGCATTTGGTACATTTGATTTCAGGGTGTAAAAACGCAATTCACTGCGCAATCTTGGTTCATCCTTTAAAAGCTTGTCGGCCAATTCATTGATGTAAGTACTGATGTCATCTCCGTAAACAACCAAACCAGAATGAAGGATCTCATCGATGGCTTCTGTTGAAGACATGAGGTATTGACGTTGATCGGCAGTTTTATATAAATGACCTAAGCGAGTAAGGACCTCCTGATATTTTTCATCTACTGTGCTACTGAAATCATTGTGGATCTTTCCTTTGGCCAATAGACTTTGAAAATTATTGAAGTCAATCTGCGCGGCAAGGTTAGAAGCCAAGAACAGAGTGGTGATGAATGCTAAAATTCGCGACATGAATGGGTAATTAAAAGGTCTGTCAAAAGTAATCAATTATTAGCTAAAACAAGAAAGGGGCGTTCTCGAACGCCCCTAAATATATATTGCCGTTCCAAACTATCCGATGTGAATCGGGAAGCCCAGATCGAGAAAGCCCCCAAAGGGACTATAGTGTTGCTAAATTAAGGATAATCCTACAGTCAACAAAAA
>VFQT010002194.1_pt1 | contig 20720 bp, 20 predicted proteins | sample 3512381 | NCBI WGS metagenome assembly VFQT01 (sample SAMN10412376, study PRJNA504923) | tailings metagenome | isolation source: Relicate 2 Philex TSF3 active mining site | place: Philippines: Tuba, Benguet | collected 2017-08-29
CAAAACTCACCCAGGCGGCACTCGAAACGCTAGCCGTAATCGCTTATCGCCAGCCTATTTCGAGGGCTCGGGTCTCAGCTATTCGTGGTGTCAACGTTGAGGCGGTAATGAAAACTCTTCAAAACCGAGGTTTAGTTGAGGAGTGTGGCGTTGAGCATGAGACCGGCGCAATTCTTTATCGAACAACTAACTACTTCCTCGAGAGAATTGGCGTGAACAATGTTGAGGATCTTCCTGCTCTCGCTCCATTCCTACCTGACATTGAGGGCTTGGATGAAGTTATCGCATCCCTAACCGAATAGGGATTAAGCATTAAGCCCATAGACTTTGGGCATGCCTGAGATTCGGTTGCAAAAGTATCTAGCTGACGCCGGAGTAGCCAGTAGGCGACATAGTGAGAGTTTGATTCTGGATGGCAAAGTAAAGGTAGATGGAAAGATAGTTCGTACCCTAGGAACCAAGATAGATCCGGAAATTCATAAAGTTCAAGTCGAAGGTAGATCATTAACAAGTAAAACGTCCAACCTATACATTGCATTTAATAAACCAAAAGGCATTTTGTCTACCATGTCAGATCCATCAGATCGACCTTCTCTTGGTGACTATTTTTCCTCGCAAAACCAGCGTCTTTTCCACGTGGGTCGCCTTGATAAAGAGAGTGAAGGGTTAATTCTCCTAACCAATGACGGGGAATGGGCGAATAAAATTTCCCACCCATCGAATCAGGTGAAGAAGAGATATTTTGTCGTTGTGGATAGACAGTTGAAAGGTGATGAGATTGCGCGGCTAGAGAAGGGGATCCGGATCGAAGGAGGGGTTGCTAAAGCTTTGCGGGCCAAGAGAGCTGGAGACGGAGTTGAGATTGAGATCCATGAGGGGCGGAATCAAGTTATTCGTAAAATGCTAGCTTCTTTAGGGGTTGAGGTTCTGCTCCTGCGCAGGACTCAGATTGGCAGAATTAAGCTTGGGGAGTTACCCTCAGGCAAATGGAGATATCTATCTAGCGCTGAATCTATTTAACGTTTTATTAATAAATACATTTAATAATTTATATACATTTGCAAAATAACTATTAATCGATAAATATGCTTTAGGACGTTGGACAAAAAGACGTTTTATCGACATTAATAGGCGTGATGGATCCCTACAATATCGATAAATTGGCAATTGTCATTGAAGCATTTGTCACACGGAAATGTCGATATTTAAAGATAGCGGAGACCGCATGAGGGAAATGGTTAACTAGATATGTCGATAAAACCTTATATATCTAAGGAACAGGGATGGCCTTCTCCGCGTAAACTTTCCTGATGGCCGTTCGGGCGATTAGAGGTGCTACTCAGATCGAGAGTGATTCTGCTGAGGAAATGAAGAGCGCCGTTGTTGAACTAATGGCTGAAATCCTCCGGTCTAACGGTCTACGAGTTGAAGATCTCATCTCGGTCATCTTTACCGCTACACAAGATCTCACTTCAAATTTCCCTGCCGCCTCTGCTCGAGAGATGGGCCTTGGAGAGATCCCCCTTCTATGTGCTGTCGAAATCGCAGTTCCAAATAGTTTGCCTAGAACTATAAGAGTTCTCCTGCACTGCAATACCGATCGAACTCATAAACAAATTTCACATATCTATCTGCGAGGAACTTCAGTACTTCGAAGTGATTTAGCGCAATGAAACTACGTACCCAGATTATTGGCACTGGGTTAATTGGAACATCCATTGCTCTAAATCTCGCCGAGAAGGGATGGCCGCTTGAGCTTCTGGATATCTCGGATCGAGAGCGGAAATTGGCTAATGATCTGGTGCCAGATGCGAAGAAACTTGATCAAGTTGATTTGGTTATTATTGCCACCCCACCCAGGGCAGCTTTGCAAGCGATTTTGGAAGCTCATGCTGCAAATCCGCATGCCATAGTTATAGATGTTGGCAGTGTTAAATCTAAACTTCTACTTGAAGTTCAAGATTTTCCGGAACTTGCAAAACGTTTTATTGGAACTCACCCAATCGCAGGACGCGAGAGAAGCGGAGCAGAAGCTGCCAGAAGCGATCTCTTTGCCGAGCGAGCTTGGATCGTGACACCTTCTTCAGATATAGATGAAGATGATGTTAAGAAAGTTTTCGCCATGATTGAAGAGCTCGGAGCCCACCCTTACTTGATGACAGCGAACGCTCACGACAATCTCTTTGCAAAGATTTCGCATCTCCCACAGGTAATAAGCGTGGCACTTGCTAGCAGCATCTCTGACTTAGGGGAAGACCTGAGTTTGGCTGGGCAGGGCCTTAGAGACATGCTTCGAATTTCTGCTTCTGAAGGAGAACTTTGGTCAGAAATTCTTTTAAATAATCAAGAAGAGATCGTTGAAGCAATTGAAGATTTCCAGGACATTCTTGAAAGTCTTACTGAAGCTATAGAAGATAATGATTCTTCGAAAATCATTGAAATCTTTGATGATGTGAAAAATGTTTCAAAAAGAGTTTCCGCGAAACATGGCATGAAGTCACGAGATTACACATACCTCAACGTAGTTATTGAAGATAAGCCTGGACAACTAGGAGCCCTTTTTAATGAATGTAGTGAAATTTCAGTCAACGTAGAAGACTTAAACATTGAACATTCTCCTAATCAAGATACAGGATTAATTCGGTTAGCCCTTTCCGAGAAAGATTCAACGGCGTTAGAAAGACACTTGGTTGCAAAGGGTTGGAAGGTTCATCGATAACGTGGCCCTGATCATTGCAATCGATGGACCAAGTGGCGCTGGGAAATCCTCTACTTCAAAAGGATTAGCAATCCGTGGAAATTGGGATTATCTCGATACAGGTGCTCTCTACCGAGCCGTAACTCTCATTGCACTTAGAGAGAATGCTTCATCTGAAGAATCACTCTTGAATATTCTTAATAACTACCAAATCGAATTTCGTTCAGATCCAGCAAAGCCTATGGTTTTTGTCAATGGTATTGATGTTAATAACGATATTCGAAGTGAGACTGTTACTGCTGAAGTAAGCAAAATTAGCTCGTGGGCTTCAATACGAAAGTTTCTGCTTGAGTTACAAAGAAGAATCATTAATGATTCTGCAAACGGTATTGTTGTTGAAGGTAGAGATATTGGAACTGTTGTCGCGCCAGAAGCTGCGTTGAAGATTTTTCTGGAGGCTGACATCAAGCAAAGATCATTGCGAAGGGCCTCGGAAATGCTGGATTTACTTGAGGTTGAGCGCTCTCCGGAGGAAGTTGCGGATTCATTAAGGAAACGCGATGAATTAGACAGTAACCGAAAAGTTTCACCACTGGTCAAAGCTGACGACGCTGTAGTTGTTGACTCTACTTTCCTTACCCTTGATGAGACTATTGATTACATCTGGAATGTTTTGAGCCAAAGGTCACTACTCGGATTACCAACCGTTGTCGTTATTGGTCGGCCAAATGTTGGTAAATCAACTCTGGTGAATCGAATCATTGGAAGTCGAGAGGCCATAATCGAGGATAAGCCAGGTGTTACACGGGACCGTGTTCGATATGAAGCAGAATGGAATGGCAAGAGATTCATTATCGTTGACACTGGCGGCTGGGAACCGAGTGGCGAGGGAATAACTTTAAAGATTACCGCAGCCGCTGAATCTGCAATAGCTGAAGCAGATCTCGTCCTTTTTGTAATCGATGGCAAAGTTGGCGCACAGAGCGAAGATGAAGCATTGGTAAATGTTTTACGTAAGAGCAAACGTAGAGTGATGTTGATAGCGAATAAGATTGATTCTGAGAGAGATGAAATTGATGCTCATTCGCTCTGGAATATTGGATTAGGCGAACCATTCTTCGTTTCCGCTGCACATGGTCGCGGATCAGGAGATTTGCTCGATCTAATCGTTAAGAATCTTCCAGAAGTTGGAAGGAGCGTTGTTAATGACCTACATAGAAAAATCGCAATTGTTGGCAGACCTAACGTTGGAAAGAGCAGCTTACTAAATTCCTTCGCAGGCGAAACTAGGTCGCTAGTTGATGATGCTGAGGGAACAACAAGAGATCCAATCGATGAATTGATCACCGTGAATGGTCGTACCTGGAGGTTTATTGATACCGCCGGAATAAGAAGGCGAGCTAATCAGAGCGAGGGCGTTGACTATTACGCGTCGTTGCGTACTGAACGTGCCATCGACAATACAGAGATTGCAATTGTTGTTTTGGACGCTTCCAAAGTCATAACAGAACAAGACCTGCGGATAATTTCATTAGTTGAAGATGCCGGAAAGGCCCTGGTTATTGGTATGAATAAGTGGGATTTAGTAGATGAAGAGCGTCGTCTTCAACTTGAGCGAGAAATGGATAGAAACCTTGATCAGGTTGAATGGGCAGAACGGGTAAACATTTCAGCTAAGACCGGTTGGCATCGTGATCGCTTGATGCCTGCAGTTGAACGAGCCCTCGCAAGTTGGGAATCACGAATTCCAACTGGAAAATTGAATTCATTTCTTGGTCAACTTGTGGGAGGAAATCCACCTCCTGTTAGAGGCGGTCGTCAGCCTAAAATACTTTTCGCAACTCAGGCCGGTATAGAACCACCAACTTTCATAATATTTGCAACAGATTTCTTGGAATCTTCCTATCGTAGATTTATCGAGAGACGTCTTCGTGAAGAGTTTGGCTTCACCGGAACACCAATACGTGTTTCTGTGCGAATTCGCGAAAGGTGAGTTCAGATAGCATTTTCTTACGGGACGTAGCGCAGCTTGGTAGCGCACATGGCTGGGGGTCATGTGGTCGCAGGTTCAAATCCTGTCGTCCCGACCAAATGAAAATATGCAAGCGAAAGGAATTCTGATAAATGTTCACAATTCCTAATTACTTAACTCTTCTCCGAGCTTTAGGCATTCCAGTTTTTCTCTATTTCATTTTCCAGGAGTCGTATCCGTTGGCGGTTGTGACTTTGATGATCGCAGGAGCTACAGATTACTTCGATGGGAAACTTGCTCGAATTCTTAACCAAGAGAGTCGTCTGGGTGAGTTAATGGACCCTGCTGTCGATCGGTTATATATCGCAACCATCTTGTTTGCCATGTATTTTACGGAGTCGGTCCCAGCGTCATTACTTGTAGTAATTGTTGCCCGCGACTTGATTCTCGGTCTAATTTTGTTGAAAATGAAATCTGCAGGGATTCCACCTTTTAAAGTTACATACCTAGGAAAAGCCGCGACTTTCAACCTTCTATATGCGCTTCCGCTATTACTTCTTACATCAAAATCCTTTGGATCAATCGCCGACATTGCATTTATCGCTGGTTGGGCTTTTGCTGGTTGGGGGATTGCCCTTTATCTCTATACCGGTTTTGAATACGGCACAACAGGAGTAAGGTTGCTGCGGAACCGTAAAGAAATTGAGGAGAAGTAAATGTCTCAAACACCTAATCATCTGCGTTATACAAAAGATCATGAATGGGTTGAAGATAAAGGCAATCAGAGAATTCGATTTGGAATTACTGACTATGCCCAAAGCGCACTTGGGGACATTGTTTATGTGCAACTTCCAAAAGTTGGGGAGCTGATTGAATCAGGCAAAGTTTGCGGTGAAGTTGAATCCACCAAAAGTGTTTCTGAGATTTTTGCGCCAGTTACAGGAAAGATTGTCGAAGTTAATCAAACCCTTGATGCTAATCCAGAGACAATAAATGCAGATCCATATGGTTCGGGATGGATTGCCGAAGTCGAAATTACTAGCGAAGCAACTGATCTATTAACGGCGGGGGATTACCAGAATCTCACTGCTTGACTCGCCTCAACCTCCACTCTAAGGTGAGCCTTATTAGAAGTAACCCCGGGGCGAGAAGATTGGGAGAGCGATGAATGCGGCATCGGATCAGAATCAGGATCTGACTAGCACAATCCACCTTACATCTCTCCGATCAGTACAAGGCCCAGTTCAGGAACTCTTAGCGAAAACCGATCCGGAAGTTCTGAAAGTTCTAAATCAATTAGATGAAGAGTCCGCGATGCTTGTTGCTTTAATTGGTCCAAATAGGGGTGCGCGCTTCTTGATTGATAGCGACTCAACCTCGATAGGTAGAGCGACCGATGCAGATATCTTTCTAGATGATGTCACTGTAAGCAGGAAACATTGTTTAATTGAGAAAAGTAACCTCTCCGGAAAGCGTATGTTCAAGTTAATCGACTCCGGCAGTTTAAATGGAACATATATAAACGGATCACTCGCAGCTGATGCGAACTTAACCGACGGCGACGAAGTTCAAATAGGAAAATTTAGAATGCATTTCTTTAGCGGAGAGAAGAGAAGATAATGAGTATTCCGGCACGCGCGTATTTGAGTATCGGTGAAGTACTTTCAAAACTCCGCAGCGATTTCCCTGATGTCACAATTTCAAAAATAAGGTTTCTTGAATCAGAAGGTTTAATTGAACCTCAAAGAACTCCGTCGGGTTACCGGAAATTTACTCAACCGGATCTAGAACGTCTTCGCTATGTTCTACTTGCACAACGTGATCAGTATCTTCCACTGAAAGTGATAAAAGAGAATCTTGATGCCCTAGATAGAGGGCTTGAACCGGCTTCGTCACCAGGTGGAACTCCGGCGCCACGAATGTTGCCACTCGATACCGCAATAGCGCCTTCAACTTTCGCAGAACAGAGCGATCTCCGCCTTTCTCGCGAAGAACTTCTCAAAAGTTCTGGCATATCAGATGAACAATTATCTGAGTTAGAGGGTTTTGGATTAGTAGAAATTAAAGGTCGCTATTTTGATGGTGATTCCTTGATGATTGCCAAGGTCGTAGCAGAATTATCAGCTTTTGGGATCGAGGGAAGACATCTAAGAGCCTTCAAGGCCGCAGCTGATCGAGAAGTTGGATTGGTCGAACAAGTTATTACACCGCTATTGCGTCAGAAGAATCCAGATTCAAAGGCCAGAGCAGAAGAAGTATCAAGAGAAATTGCTTCGTTATCTGTTCGTTTGCACGCTGCACTTGTACGTGCTGGTTTACATCGCGCAAAATGAACTTCCAAGCGCTAGATGTAATTGGCGTTCGCGTTGAAATGCCTTCGAATCAACCAATCGTACTTTTACGTGAAATTGGCGGAACAAGATATTTACCAATATGGGTCGGGGCAGTTGAAGCAACATCAATCGCCTTTGCCCAACAAGGCGTAACACCACCGAGGCCTCTGACTCATGACCTAATGAAAGATCTCTTAGGCGCGTTAGATGCCAAAGTAAACTCAATTCATCTCACCGAATTGAAAGATGGAGTTTTCTACTCTCTAATAAAACTTGAAGGCGGAAAGGAAGTTTCGGCCCGTCCGAGCGATGCGATCGCCTTGGCGCTCCGCACCGGAGCTCCTATTTTGGGAAGCGAAGAGTTGCTTGAAGAGGCTGGGATTGAGATTCCAGATGAGTCAGAAGATGAAGTAGAGCGCTTCAAGGAGTTCCTTGAGGGGATTAATCCAGAAGATTTTCAAGCGTAACCCTAAAGCCGTAGTTGAGATGTAGAGTGTGTCGGTCATTGATAGGTGGAGTTCTTAGTTCTACCGTTCTCCTACTTAAGTGAGAGGCTTCCCCCATGAGCTCTGAGATTGGCTATCGCGGCGCTACGGCATGTACTGCTGCCGGCATTTCTTATCGTCAATTAGATTATTGGGCTCGCACTGGTTTAGTTGAGCCGACAATTAGGGGAGCCGCTGGTTCAGGCTCGCAACGTCTTTATGGTTTTAGAGATATCTTAGTTTTGAAGATTGTAAAGCGTCTTTTGGATGCTGGAGTCTCGCTTCAGAATATTCGAAGCGCCGTTTCTCATCTCCGAGATCGTGGCGCAGAAGATTTAACAAAGATAACGCTTATGAGCGATGGCGCCTCAATCTATGAATGCACCAATTCAGAGGAAATCTTCGATTTGTTACAGGGAGGCCAAGGGGTCTTTGGCATAGCAGTTGGGAAAGTTTGGAATGAAGTTGAAGGATCATTGACTCACTTGCAGGGTGAAGACCCTACAAATGGCGAGATAATTTCCAATGATTCCAATGATGAGTTAGCTCAACGTCGGAAGCTTCGCGGGGCATAAGAACTGATTTAGTCGTATATTTCTCGCCATGACTAGGCGGGATTTCTCAGATAGACATATAGGTCCATCGGAAGTTCAGATTTCAACGATGCTTCATGAATTGGGTTACGCCAAACTTTCGGATTTCATCGATGACGTTCTCCCGGAGAGCATTAAGTTAAAAGATGTATTTGGTGAAGGTCTGCCAGAACCGCTCTCCGAGTCAGATACTCTCGCAGAGTTACGAGAGATAGCTAATGAAAATATTCAATGCAAGTCATTTATCGGGATGGGCTACTACGGCACCCATACACCTCCTGTCATTTTAAGAAACGTTCTGGAGAATCCAGCTTGGTATACGGCGTATACACCGTATCAACCTGAGATCTCACAAGGAAGACTCGAAGCCATCTTCGCATTTCAAACGATGGTTTCTGATCTAACTGGATTACCAATTTCAAATGCTTCAATGCTCGATGAAGCAACTGCAGCGGCTGAAGCAATGACTCTTGCAAGAAGAAATTCCAAAGCAAATGATGAAGCTGTCTTCTTTGTTGACGAAAATGTTCATCCACAAACCAAGGCTGTATTGCAGACGCGAGCAAAACCATTAAATATTCGAGTTGAAATAGGAAGCCTAGATTCATTTGCCGAAGCTGAAGCATTCGGATTACTAATCCAATACCCAAATACCTTTGGTGAGTTATCTGACTTAACAAAGGTAATTACAGAAGCTAAATCAAAAGAAGTACTTGTCATTATGGCAACAGATCTCTTGGCGCTTACTGTTATCAAATCACCAGGGGAGTGGGATGCAGATATTGCTGTGGGCTCAGCACAGAGATTTGGTGTACCTATGGGATTTGGTGGTCCACATGCAGGATTTATGTCAGTGCGTTCCGGACTCGAGAGAGGATTACCAGGTCGGTTAGTTGGTCAGAGCATCGATTCACACGGAAATCCTGCACTCCGGTTGGCGCTCCAAACCAGAGAACAACACATTCGTCGGGATAAGGCGACAAGCAATATCTGTACCGCTCAAGTTCTTCTGGCAAATATCGCCGGTCTATATGCCGCTTGGCATGGTCCTGATGGCTTGCGAGAGATTGCTTCAGAGGTTCATCGGTTGGCCCGAAGCTTTGCGGCTGCGCTGCGAAAGAGTGGTTTTACTTTATATAGTGAAAATTTCTTCGATACCGTTTCTTTCAAAGCTGACAATGCAGAAGCTTTAGTTGAAAGTGCTCGCAGAGCTGGTTTCAATGTTCGGCGTATTTCAAATGGAGTCTCAGTAGCCTTTGATGAAACCACAACGGAAAAAGACCTTATTAACTTAAGCAAAGTGTGGGCATTAAATTATGACCCTGCTGAATTGGTTGGAACCATTAATTTATTGAGGAAGACCAATTATCTACAGCATCCCATCTTCAATAATTATCAATCCGAAACTGCGATGCTTAGGTATCTGAGAATTCTTTCTGATCGAGATCTGGCCCTGGATCGAACCATGATTCCACTAGGTTCTTGCACCATGAAATTGAATTCCACGACAGAAATGGAAGCCATTACTTGGCCAGAGTTTTCAAACCTTCATCCATTTGCGCCAGGTAATCAATCAACTGGAACCCGAAGAATCATCAAGGAGCTCTCGGATTGGTTGGTTTCAATTACTGGCTATGACGCAGTTTCGCTACAGCCAAATGCTGGATCGCAGGGGGAGTTTGCCGGCTTATTAGCAATACGTAACTATCTTGATGCCAACGGCCAGAGCTCGAGGGATATCTGCTTGATTCCATCTAGCGCACATGGCACCAATGCTGCCAGTGCTGTCATGGCGGGAATGCGGGTAGTTGTTATTGAATGTGATGAATTTGGAAATGTATCAATCCCGGATCTCACTGCCAAGATAGAACAATATCGCGAGCAACTCGCTGCACTAATGGTTACTTATCCATCAACGCACGGAGTTTTTGAATCAGAGATAACAAATATTTGCGCGATGATCCATGAAGCAGGTGGTCAGGTTTATGTAGATGGCGCTAACTTAAACGCACTTGTTGGACTGGCTAAACCAGGAAAATTTGGCGCTGACGTTTCACACCTTAATCTTCATAAGACATTCTGCATTCCCCATGGGGGCGGCGGTCCAGGTGTTGGTCCTGTGATCGCTCGCAAGCACTTAGCCCCATATCTTCCCAACCATCCTCTCGATAAGAGTGCAGGACCTGCGACAGGTCCAGGTCCAGTTAGCGCAGCTCCTTTTGGTTCAGCGCTGATATTGCCAATTTCTTGGGCCTACATTCGAATGATGGGTGCGGATGGATTAAAGCTTGCTACAGAAGTTGCAATTCTCTCTGCAAACTACATTTCAAAGAAGCTATCAAGCGATTATCCAACTTTGTATACAGGGGATAAGGGCTTGATTGCTCACGAGTGCATAATCGACATTAGACCTATAACGAAGGAGACGGGCGTAACCGTAGACGACATCGCAAAACGTTTAATGGATTACGGTTTCCATGCTCCTACGATGAGCTTCCCAGTGGCTGGAACTTTGATGATTGAGCCAACCGAAAGCGAAGATATCGCTGAAATTGATAGGTTCATTGCAGCTATGAAATCTATCCGATCTGAAATCAGAGAGATTGCAGAAGGAAAGATAAAGATTGAAGAATCTGCACTTAGAAATGCACCTCATACAATGGGCGCCTTATTGAATGAAAAATGGGATAAACCGTATTCGCGTGAATCCGCAGCATTCCCACATGGCCAGAATTTCAATTTGGCCAGACCAGGCAAATATTGGCCGACGGTAGGTCGAATAGATGGGGCATATGGCGATAGGAATCTCGTCTGCTCCTGTGAACCAATTTCTGAGTTAGCAATAAATTAAATTAACATAATGTCAATTATCGGCTAAATACCGAGGACGCGATACAGCAATTAAAAAGAACATAAATCCCACCCATTGCCAACTATTTAATCTGCTAGCGAGAGTTTCACCTTCATATCTTTGAAGATCTGCCTCTAAGTATCCTGGATCGAATTGCGGAAGTTCTTTAAGAATTCGTCCTCGGGTATCAATATGGGCAGTGAAACCCGTTGTACTGACTGATAGGACCTCTCTACCTAATTCGGCAGCTCGAGATTGAGCTATTTGGAGTTGTTGTGCGGCCTGATTGCTCCGGCCGAAGGTCGCATTATTTGTCTGATTGACGATTATTTCGCTCCGGCTTGCCCCATGTTTTATGTGATCATCATCCAAAATTTCGAAACAAATTACAGAGATCAATCCGGCGTCTTTTACGGAATGAAGTGTCCATTCTTTCCCAGGAATGAAATTTCTTACAGATCTCGCCTCTGGAGTAATGAACTCGGCTAACGTTCTAAGAGGTATGTATTCACCAAATGGCGCAAGATCTTGCTTTATATAGCGAGATTTCAATTCTCCTTTGCTGTTAAAAAGCAAAGATGAATTTATGGGACCACCGGGACGCTGTTCTACTGCACCAATCAGAAGCGGAAAATCCTTCGCCGCCAATAAAGACTGGATAATCTCTCGAGCCTTTAGGTTCTTTACAGGATCTATATCGGAAGCATTCTCTGGCCAGACAACCAAATCGTACGATTCTCCAAGATTCCGCGTTACGTCCGCATGACGTTTTAGAACCGAATACGCTCGTTCATTAAAATTCAATCCTAATTGGTCAACTCCACCTTGAACTGCCGCAATTCGAAGCGTGCCAACTTTATGCAAATCGGATGGCAGATTCGAACCCAGGACCACAGATAGAAGAACTACTGAGATCAATCTAAATTTCATAAGATAAATCAAGAGACTAATAATCAAAACAAGGAAAGATACTCCAGTTACGCCGACAATCGGATATGTGCTAGCGAGTAAGTAGGTTTGCGTATGACCGATTCTCCCCCAGCCGAAACCGCCAAAGGGGGCCTTCATCCTAAGGATTTCAATCAATACAAAGGATGCGCTAAACAAGAAGACAGACTTGACGTCTCTCTTGTAAGCGAAGAGAGAAATTATAGAAAATAGAAGAGATTCTCCAACGGCAAGGATTAACCATGGCACTGAACCGACATATGTACTAGACCAGTGGAGCAAGGGAAGAAAGAAAGCCAAAGCGGAGATGAAAGTTAGATAGAACCGTTGGAACCAATTTCTTCCAACAATCTGATGGAAAAGAAGAATAGATCCGAGAAAAACTCCCGGCCAGATGTTGAAAGGTGCAAATGAAGAGAGAAGTAATACTCCCGCCAGAATAGATCTAAGAATCACCATCTGAGCGCTGATTTCAATCTCTCGAAATTAGTCTTTAAACCATAATCTTTTACAATTTCATCTAGTTTTTTAACTGCAGCAGGTTTATTCGGCAAATTTAGGGATATTTTAGGTAAGCGAACATCTCTAACGCATGTAACCAGCTGCGTAGCATTTCTTGCATAATCAATACTTTCTAATATCCTTTTTTGATGGGCCGGTTTTAATCTTGAATCTGAGTTGAGTGCAGCTTCTATCAATTCATCCATAGTCTCAAAGTTCTGAGCAATTAAAGCTGCTCCTTTCTCGCCAATTCCCTTTATCCCCGGTAGCCCATCTGATGCATCTCCTCTTATCATGGAAAAGAAGCCGTAACGCTCCCCCGGTATCTCGTATTTCGTAGCAATCCAATCTCTATCTACAAGATCATGTGCAGATATGCCTTTTGCTAAGTAAGCAACTCTTACATCTCTTGAATCATCTACAAGTTGAAAAAGATCCCGATCGCCCGTGACAACTCTGACTGGCCCGGCCTCGGTAGTCGACAATGTTGCAATTACATCATCCGCTTCATAATCATCGACTCCAATCAATGGCACTCCTATCGCGTCAAAGAAATCGGTGATAATCGGAATTTGTGGAGTTAAAAGATCTGGCTCTTCTTCTTCGCCATCATCAAGAACGCGATTGCTTTTATATCCAGGAAAAAGTTCAACACGCCAGCTGGGTCGCCAGTCACCATCTAGACAGAGAACGAGGCGATCTGGTTGATATTGATTAACTAATCTCGCCGTCATATCAATGAAACCTTTAACTGCATTAATAGGTTCACCATTTGGCGCTAACAGAGTATCTGGCATTCCGTAATAAGCCCGATACCAGAGCGATGCGCTATCAATTAACATCAAAGTCATAAAGTCACCGTTGAATAAGCTACAACGCCACGATCGATGGACTTTATCGCTTGTGTTATAGGTGAAGCAAAATCTCTCTGCACGTCGCGGAGTTGGTTTAAGAGATCTATAATTTGGCGCATATTCCTTACAAAGTCCCCTACGAGTACATCCGTTTCCCGAAGAACAGACTGTAGAGAATTACCACTTGACCATCTATAGGTACTCCATGCCAAATCAAAGTTTGGCTCACGTTGAGTTGGCAAACCGATTTCCTCTTCGATAGAAACAAGTTTGCGCCACATCTGATTTGTCTCTCCAAAAATATCTTGCAAGTTCTTTGGAATTCTTGGCATGCGACTTCGCTCTCCTCTTCCTTCAAATACAAGCGAAGAAATGAAACCTGCAAGCTCTGCTGGGCCTAATCGATCTAGAATTTTGGAATGAATCATTTCGCTTAAGAGGAGATCGCTCTCGGCATAGATTCGTGAGAGAGTTTTTCCTTTGTTAGTCAATTGCCCATCGGAGACGTATTCGAGCTCAGCAAGGACATCGACAACCTTGTCAAAGGTACGCGGTATCGAATTGGTTCTATTTTGTACTCGAGATTTAAGGCCATCAGTCTCCCTTATCAACCGATTAAACCTTTCAAAAATACGAGCATGATCCTCGCGCTCTGGACATCCATGACAGGAATGCAACTTCATATTGCGTCTGAGATCCGCAATCTCACGATCTAAATCCGCACGCTTAATCTTCTTTTCTCTTGATCTAATCAACTGTTCTCGTTTAGATATTTCACTTCGAAAGTCCATATACTCAGAGAAATCACCTAAATGGCATATTGAATCGTTACGTGTATTTCGAATGACTTCGTCATTCTTTGAAATCTGTCGCAGGATGCCAGCTACGCTCCTGTCCGCTTGAAATTGGGCAAACGATGAACCTAGCGATTCCCGCGCTTTCTCCCGGCCAAAACGGGAGATCAGATTTGCGGCCATGTTGTAAGTTGGATTAAACGAGGAACGCAGTGGATAAGTTCTGGTACTAGCCAAGCTGGCAGCAAGAGAGCTATCAATCTGTTCACTCCATAAGACAATTGCATTTCCTTCTATATCAATGCCACGGCGTCCTGCTCTTCCAGTTAGCTGTGTGTACTCTCCTGGTGAAATAATCGAATGCGACTCTCCATTCCATTTGATTAGTTTTTCAAGAAATACCGTACGAGCTGGCATATTTATTCCAAGCGCAAGCGTCTCGGTTGCAAATACCACTTTCAGCAAGCCTCGTTGAAATAACTCTTCAATAGTTTCCTTAAATAGCGGGAGAAGGCCAGCGTGATGTGCAGCTATCCCCCGTTCGGCAGCTTCTTGCCATTCATGAAACTTTAGTACTCCAAAATCTTCATGTGGCAATTCTGAGGTGCGCCTTTCGATGGTCTCGCGGATCAGTAATCTTTCTTCCTTATTAGTCAAATAGATATTTGCTTTCAAACACTGCTCAACAGCGCCATCGCAACCGGCTCTTGAAAATATGAAAAAAATCGCCGGTATAAAGCCTCGTTCTTGTAGCAATTCAACGATATCTGGCCGGAGCAATTGTTTTACTGACGAATGATAGCGACCCGAACTTCTATAATTTTTTCCAGAAATGGAACGTAATGAATTCTTCTCGAGTCTAATAATCTCTGGATTAACTCTTCCATCGTCGACAAACAAATCAAGCAAACGATTGCCAATCAAAATATGTTGATAGAGAGGTACAGGTCTCAACTCACTCAAAACAATTTCTGTATCGCCACGAACTGTCTTTAACCAATCTCCAAATTCTTCGGCATTAGATACCGTAGCGGAAAGTGCAGCAATTTGGATCCTTTCTGGCAGGTGAATTAATATTTCTTCCCAAACAGCTCCTCTAAACCGATCAGCCAAGTAATGGACCTCATCCATTATTACGAAACCAAGTTTCTCTATATCTGTCGATCTGGCATAGATCATGTTTCGCAGAACTTCAGTAGTCATAACAACTAGTGGTGCATCTCCGTTGATTGATGTGTCTCCAGTCAATAGTCCAACATTTGCCTCGCCATACCGCATCGTGAATTCTTGATATTTTTGATTAGAGAGCGCTTTGATCGGCGTTGTATAAAACGACTTCACTCCCTTATTGATTGCCAAGAAATTCGCAAATTCACCTACAATTGTCTTACCTGCTCCTGTTGGAGCAGCAACGAGAACACTCTTACCATCTTCTAAGTGGTTACAAGCTGTTATCTGGAAATCATCAAAGGAATAATCAAATTGCTCACTAAATTCTTGTGTTTTTGGATATCGATTTCTAGTTTTAGCAGCGGCATATCTCTCCGCGGGAGAAAGTGCCACCTAGCACCAAACCTTTAGCGCCCGCGGTTCTATCTTTGCATTTAGCGGAAGTTTACCAATCCGTTCACCATCAGCATAAGAAATTGCATCAGCAGTTATTGAAACTTTCTTGCCTTGAAGAATGTCAATTTTAGGATGGCTGATATGGGTACCTTTATACACCTTTGGAAAAACCTTTAAAAACTCAAATTTTGAAACTGGCCGAAGAATCATTATGTCGAACATGCCATCATCAATTCGTGCATCCGGGCAAACTTTCATACCTCCGCCGTAGCTACAGCCATTCGCTATCGCAATCAACATCGCTCGAGTCTTGAAGGTATGCCCATCGATTTCAAATATGTACTCTCGAGGCTCAAAGATTGGCAATTCCAGAAGCATAGCTAAGTTGTATTTCCATCTTCCGTTGAAACGGATTCGATTAGCTCGTTCATTAACGATTGAATCGAAACCCGTACTCAGTATTTCTGCAAAAAACCTGCCATCTACAAATCCTAAATCGACATCAGTTGGATCTTTCTTCATTCTTCGGAGATTTTCTAGCGGAGTTTTCAAATTAAGTTGTAGAACTCTTGCAAAATCGTTGCCTGTACCGGCGGGAATCAATAGCAACGGAATGGCTGTTTTAGCCAGAATCTGTATAGATAGATGAACCATTCCATCGCCACCAACTACGATAACTCCGTCAACATTAAGATTTCCGACTGCGTTCTTCAAGTTGACTGTCGCGCTTTCAAAGCTGGAACCTGATACATCTAGATATTGAACATTTTGCGAATCTAACTCTTCGATGACTAGATCTTTGAGCTGTCCACCTTTACCTCCGCCAGAAGTCGGATTGCAGAGAAGCAGGTACATATCTAGATTGCTTCAGGTTTGTCGATTGGCGATGTTTCATCAATGCCAGAAGGAGACTGATCACTCATTCTTTCCAATCTACCTGCTCTACGTTTATCAACTAGCAAGCCAATACCACCTGCTGCGAAATAAAGAAGTATGAGAGGTACCGCTAGAGCTGCCATAGATAGTGGATCTGCAGTTGGTGAAAATGCGGCTACGAAAAAAGTAATTCCAAAAATAGCGAACCGCCAAGGTTTAAGAATCGACTTCCCGCTTAAGACGCCAACCAAATTGAGAGATACTAAGAAAACTGGCAATTCAAATGCGATACCAAAGATAAGAATTAATCGAAGTACGAAATCTAAATAATCATCAAAGCGGACTAAGTTTCCGAGTGTTTCGGGTGTGAACCCGAATAGTACGCGGATTGCAATGGGGAGAATTGAATAGGCCAAGAATGCCCCGGCTGCAAAGAACGGCGTTGCAGAGATTATGAAGAGAATTGAGTTTCGCTTTTCTTTTCTAGTTAAGGCGGGAGCTATAAATGCCCAGATTTGATAAAGCCAGAATGGCGCAGAAAGGATAATTCCGGAAAGAAAAGAAACTTTCAATTGCAGATTAAGAGGACCGAGGACTCCCGAGATATAGAGGGCCCCGCAATTCTGAGAATCCGTCGAATTATTTAGATCGCAAACTGGTGCTGCTAGGGTTTCAATAATTTGGGTGTAGTAGGTCCAGCCAAATATTGCTAAGAGGAAGATGAAAAGCGCAGATTTGATTATTCGACCACGTAATTCCCTTAGATGATCGAGAAGTGGCATAGTCCCACGGCTTTTCAAAGCTTTTTCTGCCCTTCGTCAATAAAGAGATGAGACGTTTACTGGCCTTCGTCCTCTTTTTTCTTCTCTTCTTTGTTCAGTTCCTTAACTTCACTTTTGAAAATACGGAGAGATCGGCCAAGCGCTCTTGCCGAGTCTGGTAGTCGTTTAGCGCCAAATAGAATTACGACTACAAGAATAAGAAGTAGCCAATGTGATGGTTCTCTAAGTCCGAACATGCCATCGCCTTTCCAGAAAGCCCCTACGGGTAATGCCCAACGCTATCACGACCCGTTCCTGGGTTATTTCTGATAATTCGCAAGCGCCGATTTTGCAAGGTTTTTAACATCAATTCGTAGCTCTTCGGGTGCTGAAATAGTCAAAGCTCCCCCATCACGCAGAACATTACGAACTATCCATTCGCGTTGGAAGACGTCGATCTTGAAGATAGAACCAGCTTTTGTAATCTTCGCTGAATTCTCAGCGAAGAATATTGAATCGGGCTCTGATTCAAATTGAACTGTCTCGCTCTTCGTCGCTTTCACTTCATCCAGTTCGACACAATCTTCATTGAGAACTTTTGCTCGGTTGATATTTTCCAGATTAAAAGTTCGAATCTCATTTACATCATGTGAGAAAGCTTCTAGGTAGAATTTTTTGTTTTGCTCCACTATCCGATATGGACTTAATTCACGTTCAGATATCGAATCGCGAGTCTTGTTACTGTACTCAACGCGTAGTTTCTTCCGTTTCTCCAAGCTCTCGTTAATTATAGATAAAAGTGTTGCAAGATCACTCTTTGAACCACTTGCATCGACAACGCCTAAGGGAATACTCGATTTTGTAGAGATGCGGAGTTTCGCTCGTAGCTTCTTTACTTTCTCTAGTTTTTCACCGCTCAATTCTGACTCCAACGAAGATAATCCAATTAATAGATAAAGAAGTTCTCTATCAGTTAAATTGCGCGGATCTGCTAAATTTTGAGGTTCCTTAATTACTACAAAACCATCGTCAAAAGAGAGATCGATAAGCTCTAATGGCGTGTAACCGGGAAGACCACAGAGAAAAAGCAAGTTCAAATCGGCAATCAGTTGATTTGTCGAGATGCTAAACGCGGAAGCAAGTTCTTTGATTGAAATCCCAGGATGAGCGTTCAAAAAAGGGACCATATCAAGCAAACGAATAGCTCGTTCAGATGCTGTTTCACTCATGCGCTGCAACGATTCTCTCAAGAGCGTTAACAACTTTCAATTTAAGTTCTTCAGGCTCTAAAACAACAATATTGTCACCAAACCAGAGAATCGAATGTAGCGCCTCATTTTCATCAACGAAATAAACTGTTATGAGATCAAAATCGTCGCTATCTGGTTCAATGCGCTGAGCTCGCTCTCTTAAAGCATAACCAGTGAATTTACGTACCTGAAGCGTAACCGGATATTGGCTAGTGGTATACATGATGACATGATCGCGAACATTAAAATCTGGATCTATTTCATAGGATCCTTTTTTGCCAACTAAATTGATTTCACTCAAGATCCGAGAAAGCTTAAAGACGCGAACATCAGCACGGTCTTTATCAAAACCAACTAAGTACCATTCGCCACGCCATGCGCTTAGGCCCATTGGTCGCACTGAGCGTTTCTCGTGTTTAATATCTGGACCCTTTTTGTAATCAAAACTTATCTCTGTACGACTTGAAATTGCCTCGCTAATTTCTTTTATTGTGGATTCCATAGGCAAGGAATTATCTATTTTGATCTCAGCATCGCTTTTCTGTGCGGCCATCAAAGGATCTATCTTTAAGTTTAACCGAGTTACCTCATTAGCAAAACTAGAATTACCCAAAAGATTTAATGCAGTAGCCAAAATTCCAAGCTCTTCGGGCGAGAATATTGGTTTTAGAGAGAAACGATCAGGAGATATTCGATATCCAACCTCATCTTCAAATAGTGGATCGTTATTGACAAGATCAATTTCAATGCCTAATGCGCGAAGTTCATCTTTATCTCTCTCGAACATTCGCTCCATAGTCTCCGGACTTCCTGAATATCCAGCCACTTTGCGAAAGATTTCACTTTTGGTCATATAACGCTTTGCGCCCAAGAGCGCCATGGTGAGATTGATCAAACGCTCTGTCTTTGCAGATGACATGGAGAGAGATTAGCGCCCAAGACAGGATAAGGTGACCCCATGAAGAAAACAGTTCGCTTTTTTATCTCGCTATTTTTGCTCTCTGTTCTAACAGCTTGCACAACAGACGGTGGCGCTCCCTCCAGCGAACCACAGGGACAGAGCTCGAATAGCAATCTTCCAGTAGTGACAGATAATGCTGGTGATGCACCTCAGATTTCCGCTCCAAGTGGCAATCCCCCATCAAATTTGGTTGCCGAAGATGTAATAGTAGGAACTGGTGCAACTGCTGTTGCAGAATCCACCGTAACTGTTCATTACACCCTGATGTCATGGTCAAAAGGTGAAGTTCTGGAAAGTTCCTGGAATAGCGGCCCTGCAACATTTCCACTTAACCAAGTAATTCTTGGTTGGCAGCAAGGTGTACCAGGTATGAAAGAAGGCGGAAGAAGATTGCTAGTTATTCCACCAGATTTGGCTTACGGAGAATCTGGAGCGGGTTCGGTCGGACCGAACGAGACTCTAATTTTCGTTGTTGATCTCATCAGCATTCAATAGCGAAGCTCCTTTAGCAGGGCGCCTTCTGCGCCGAATTGGAGAATCTTTGGTTTTGCGCGCAAAAATAAGAAAGCCGGTATGAGCATTCATATTATGCGAAGGTCGAACGGCTAATCCTTCTAAGTGCCAATTTCTAAGAAGAGTCTCGAAAGCCTCAGGTTCTGAAAATTGTTTACTATCTCTGATGGCTTCAGCAATCTTGGAGAGTTGGGTAGTTGTTGCAACGTAAGAACAAAGGACACCACCGTATTTCAGAGCCTTCTGTGCGATCTCGAGTGCATCCCATGGCGCAAGCATGTCGAAAATTACCCGATCAAATTCACCATTGAAATTTCCTGATTGAACCTCGCCTCTATTTAAACTCCAATTCTTGGGTAGATATCCGAAGTAGTTTTTAACACTCTCTTTTGCAATTTCTAGAAAATCCTCCCTAACTTCGTATGAGGATAACTTGCCCTGATCGCCAATGGCACGCAAGATCGAGATTGAAAGAGCGCCACTACCTGCGCCCGCTTCTAGAACATTTGCTCCAGGGAAAAGATCGGCAAAACCGATGATAATCGAACTATCTTTTGGGTAAACAATTGTTGCGCCTCTAGGCATCGAAAGCACATAGTCATTTAGCAGTGGTCTAAATACTTGATAACTAGTTCCGCTATTGGATTTAACTACAACTCCCTCATCCTTGCCGATGATCTCATCATGGTTAATCCAACCTTTATGAGAGTGCCATTGACCATTCTCCGTTAGATAAAACGAGTACATTTTCCCGCGCTCATCAG
>VFQT010002195.1_pt1 | contig 20716 bp, 22 predicted proteins | sample 3512381 | NCBI WGS metagenome assembly VFQT01 (sample SAMN10412376, study PRJNA504923) | tailings metagenome | isolation source: Relicate 2 Philex TSF3 active mining site | place: Philippines: Tuba, Benguet | collected 2017-08-29
ATATGTCGCATGCTTCCGTGATCGCCGCCAGTGAGTTCTTCTCGGGCGCCAGCCCAGCCGTCATCGAGTCGATCGCGACGCAGGCCAACGAACGAACACTCGTGCGCAACGACGTGCTCTTCAACGAGGGTGACGAACCCGACGCGCTGTACATCGTCCTCGAGGGCCGCATCGCCATCGCAATCGACAACAAGCCACTCGACTCGCGCGAAAGCGTCGTGGCGTTGATGGTCGCCGGCGATTTGTTCGGCGACCTCGCACTTCTCGATGGCGGTGCACGCAGCGCCATGGCCCGCGCCCTCGAGCCATCGAAAGTTCTGCGCATTCCTTACAGCGCGGTCGAACCGCAACTTCGCTCGAATCCCGATCTTCTGTGGGCCGTCACCAAGGTTCTCGCAAAGCGCCTCCGCGCAATGGACGAAGCACTCGCCGACAGCGTTTTCCTCGACGTCACCGGTCGCACCGCCAAGCGCCTGCTCGAACTGTCGGGTGGTGCCGACGAGTTCTCGCTTCCCGTCACGCAAGAGGAACTTGCCGGCATGGTCGGCGCATCACGCGAGCGCGTCAACAAGGCGATCGCCAGCTTCATCCGACTCGGATGGCTCGAACAGCGCGACCGTCAGTACAAGTTGCTGAACCGTGCGAACCTTGAACAACGCGCCAGCTGACTAGGCGCCTTCCAACCAAGCGCGGGCACGGGCGAATGCGTCGGCCGCGTCGTCTGCGCGGTGCACCGGACGCGACGGGTCGTGAGCGAATGCGTGCTCGGCCTCGGGGTACTCGACCACCGTCACTCCCGCTTCACGCAACTGCGCAACCTGGTCGGCGGGCGTCCACGTGTCCTTGCATCCGATGACGGCAAGCACACGGTCGGCATGTCCACTTCGCAGGTAATCAAGTGGCTCTCCGTGCCCAGGCCCTTTCCACGCATCGGGCAACGTGATCATTCCGTAGAAGCTGGCGATCTTTGCGAAACGGTCGCTGCGCGCCGAGTTGAAGCAGTACATCCCGCCCATGCAAAAACCCATGAGCCCCACCGTGGGCGTCCCCAGAACGTCGGCCGCGGCATGCAGATCGGCGAGATGGCGATCGTCGTCGATTCCCGCAACCGCCGCGTAGCGCGCAGCAATGTCGGCATCGTCGGCCGGCTGGGCACCGGCGTATTGGTCGACCACCGCAACGGCCATCCCCCAGTCGCGTGCCCACCCCGCCGCGAGAGCATCGAAATGCGGACGTACTCCGAAGATGTCGGGCGTGACGACGAGGCCGAGGCGTGGCGTGCCATCGGGCCGAACGACTTCGGCAGCGGTTCCGGAGGGCAGGGTGAGGCGCATGGCCAAATTCTTCCACCGGTGAGACCCGCGGTGAGACCCGCACCAACGGGGGCGGAGAGAAGTCGAGCGCACCGTCGCTCGCATGCCAACACATGCGACAACACACTCCGTATCCGCCCTCGACGACTCACTGATCCGCACGACGCGAATGGGTCCGCTCGTCAAAGGACTTCTCGCTGACTGGGATGCGGCGACGCGCAGCCCGCGGGCCCTGCGACGGGCGAACTCGTGGGGCTTGCCCGGCGGACCCGTGACGCACCTGAACGACCTGGTCGTTCGGGCCGGGTTCGGAGGCCGCCCCGACTGCGACGATGCGGATGCCTACCTGTTGGAGCTCGTACGCCTGGCCGCAACCGACCCCCTCGCGGCGCAGATCGTTCTCCATCGAGTCCTGCCACCGGTGATCTCCATCGCTCGCCGTCGCGGCCGGCGCCACGTGGGCGGGATCGAGGGCGCGATCGGCGACCTCGTCACCCAGGCCTGGTTCGTGATCTCCTCGTACCCGGTCGAGCGTCGGCCCCGCAAGGTCGCCGCGAACATCGTGCGCGACATCGAATACTTCGAGTTCGTCTCGGGACACCGCGCTCGTCGCACCAAAGTTGAGTTCGTTGACCACGACTTCTTCGTCTCGGGCGACATGGGCACGCCGCCGACCGGCATCTCGACCCCGCCCGAAGACGACCACGTCCACAATTTCCTCATCGACCTGCAGGCGCACAACGTCAGCCCGCTGCGCATCACCATCATGAGACTGATGTGCGACGGCTGGCAGGGCACCGATATCGGTCGACGACTCGGCATGAACGAACGCACTGTGCGCTGGCACAAGGCGGCGGCCCTGAAAGCAGTTCCGTCGTGGGTCGAAGAGTTCAGGCCGCTCGACGCGAAGGATGCCGCACGAGATTGCGATGCCGCGGTGTGAAGCGCCGCAGGCGCAGACTGTTCGTCACCACGAAGACGCTCGAAAACGCCATCGCGAGTCCGGCCCACATGGGGTTCAGCCTCCCACTGGCCGCCACGGGGATCGCCGCTGCGTTGTAGGCAAACGCCCAGAACACGTTCGCACCGATCGTGCGCAGGGTCGCACGGGACAACTCGATCGAATCGGCAACGAGCCGCAAATCGCCGCTCACGATCGTGAGGTCGCTGGCCTGCATAGCGACGTCGGTGCCGGTACCCATCGCAATACCGACATCGGCCTGGGCAAGCGCCGCCGCGTCGTTCACACCGTCACCAACCATCGCCACCGCGTAGCCACGTTCCTGAATCTCGCGGATGACGTTCACCTTTTCGTGCGGCAGAACACCGCCACGCACGTGGTAGTCGTCAGTTTCGATGCCCACCTGTCGCGCAATTGCCATTGCCGTTGCCTGTGTATCGCCCGTCAACAACACGGGTGCCATGCCCATCTTGCGCAACAGTTCGATCGCCTCGATCGAGGTTCCCTTCGGGGCATCCGCAACAACGCACACCGCACGCGCCTGGCCACCCCACGCCGCCACCACTGCGGTATTGCCCTGTTCGCGGGCCTCGGCCAGAGCCGTTCGCAAGGGACCGGGGACGAGAATCAGTTCGCCCTGCAACAGGCGTTCCTGGCCGACAATCACGGTCACGCCCTCGACGACTCCGCGCGCACCCATTCCCGCGAGCGCGTTGAACTGTTCGACGCGCGGCAAGTCGCCCAGTTCGCGCAGCGCCCCCTTGGCGATCGCCTTTGCGATCGGATGCTCGCTGGCAAACTCGACCGCGCCGACGAACCGCAGTGCGTCGCGTCGTTCAACTCCGGGCGCACACACGACATCGCGCAACTGCATCACGCCCGTGGTGACCGTGCCTGTCTTGTCGAACACCACGGTGTCGATGCGTCGCGTGCCTTGCAACACGTCGACACCCTTGATGACGACACCCATCTGCGCCGCACGTCCGCTACCCACCATCAACGCAGTCGGCGTGGCCAGGCCGAGCGCACACGGGCAGGCAATGATGAGCACCGCAACGGCCGAGGTGAACGCCTTTGCCGAATCACCATCGACAATCAGCCAGCCGAACAGCGTGATCGCCGAAATCAGCAGAACCGCTGGGACGAACCATGCACTCACCCGGTCGGCGAGGCGCTGAACCGGCGCTTTCGACGCCTGCGCCTCGCGGACGAGCTTCGCCATCTGCGCAAACGTCGTGTCGGCGCCAACACGGGTCGCGCGGACAAGCAGCCGCCCCGTCAGGTTGATGGTTGCACCCGTCACGGCATCGCCCGGTGCCACATCGACCGGCACACTTTCACCGGTGAGCATGGCCACGTCGATCGACGACGTTCCATCCACCACCTCACCGTCAGCGGCGAACTTTTCCCCCGGACGCACGACGAGTACATCGCCGACGGCGACACTCTTGGCATCGATCTGCACTTCCTTGCCGTCACGCAGAACGGTCGCCGACTTGGCACCGAGCGCTAGCAGCGCGCGCAACGCATCGCCCGCGGAACGCTTGGCGCGCGCCTCGAGATAACGGCCGCACAGAATGAAGACGGTCACCGTTGTGGCGACCTCGAAATACACGTGATAGCCGTCGCCGTGGTTCATGCCGAGCATCGAACCCATCGAGCCCCACATGGCCGCGGCGTCACCCCAGACCAATGCCCAGATCGACCATGCGACTGCGGCGATCACACCGATCGAAATCAACGTGTCCATCGTCGCGGTGCGGTGCCGCAGGTTCACCGCGGCCGACCGATGGAACGGCCATGCGCCCCACGTCACCACGGGTGCGCTCAACAACAATGCCCACCATTGCCAGTTGCGGAACTGCCATGCCTCGACCATCGAGAACAACGCGACCGGCACCGACAAGGCAAGCGACACCAACAGGCGTCGACGCAACACACCGAGGTCTTCCTCGTAGTCCTCGTCGCTTGCGCCGAGCTCCGTCGACTCGGCATCACGCACTTCGGCGCCGTAGCCGATTTCCTCGACCGCGCCGATCAAGCGATCAACCGGAATCCCGCGGAGCAGGTTGATGGTTGCTGTTTCGGTCGCGTAGTTGACGGCAGCCTGAACACCCTCGATCTCGTTCAGATGATCCTGAATGCGGGCGGCACACGCACCGCACGTCATGCCCGACACCGACAACTCGATTGAATTCGGCGTCTCGAGTGCGGTCATTTCACATCACCACCAAAGTTGGGGGATCGTTTGGCAAGAAATGCGGCAATTCCTTCCTGTGCATCCACCGTCGTTGCTGCGGCAGCCATCATTCCGACCGCATAGGTGTACGCATCGTCCTGCGACATGTCGATCTGCCGGTAGAACGCGTGCTTCCCGAGACCCTTTGAATGAGCCGACCCACGTGTCGCGCGCATCAAGAGATCGTCCACCGCTTCGTCGAGTTGCTCGGCAGGAACGACTGCATTGACGAAACCCCACTGCAGAGCCGTGTGTGCATCGATCGCATCGCCGGTGAGCGCCATCTCGAGGGCCCTCTTGCGACCAAGGTTGCGTGCCACCGCAACGAGGGGTGTGTGGCAGAACAATCCACCCTTGCCACCGGGAATCGCAAACGACGCATTGTCGGATGCAACGGCCAGGTCACACGTTGCCACCAACTGACAGCCCGCTGCCGTCGCGAGGGCATGCACCCGAGCCACGACCACCTGCGGAATGGACTGCACCACTTTCATCATTCGCGTACAGGTGTCGAACACCTCGTAGGTCGCGGCGTAGTCCGCACCCAACATGTCGCCGAAATTGTGGCCCGCAGAGAACACCGGGCCTTCCGCCGCGAGAACCACACCCGTCGCATCGGTCTTTCCTGCTGCGGCAAACGCCTCGGTCAGTTCACGCAACACCGGAAGTGACAAGGCGTTGCGCTTTTCGGGTCGGTTCAGCGTGATGCGCACCACGGCTCCCGAGCGTTCGTAGAGCACATGTTCTCCCATCCCTCTATTCTGCCCGCCATGGCCCCCCGACCCGAGAAGATCTGTGTCACATGTGGCCTGCCCTTCACCTGGCGCAAGAAGTGGGAGCGCGACTGGGAGCACGTGAAGTACTGCAGCGATGCCTGCAGGCGGGGCAAACCCCGCGGCACCCGTTGAAGCCACCCACCAAACGACAACTAGCCTCTCCCCCGTGGGGACCGACGCGATTCTCGAACGACACTTGGCAGCAACCCCCGATGTTCTCGAGCAACTGAATCTGGCTCGCGATGCCGCATGGAGCGTCGCCGACAACCGAATTCTGGGACTGTGTGAACAACGCATTCGCGAAATCCTCGGTGTCTCCGAAACTTCCGAGCTCGCCAACTGGTACTCGAACGTGAACCTCTCCCCTGCCGAGAGGGCCTGCCTGGCCTTCACCGAGGAGTACATGATCGACGTCGCAAACCTCAGCGACGAATCAGCGGCAGCCGTGCGCGCCGAGCTCGGCGACCAGGCGATGGTCGACTTCGTGTCGTCGCTTCTCGTCGTCGAACAACGCCAGCGCATGTCCCTCACGTGGGCAACCGTTTTCGGAGACTCGAAATGAGCGACCGCGTTCCCCGCGTTGCATCGGGCACTTATGCCGCGGTGCCGCTGCGCAAGCCTCTCGGCGACTGGCAGGCCGCCGTCGTTCGCATGTCGAACCTTGATCCGGTCACGACCGAAATCGTCCGCATGCGCTGCGCGGTCTACCACGATTGCAAGACTTGACTGAGTGTCCGCTTGGCGGTCGCCAAGCAGGAAGGTCTCGATGAACCCACCATCGAAAAGGTCAAGGCCTACGAGTCCAGTGACCTTGCGGAGCGTCACAAGGTTGCCCTGCGCTTCGCCGACGCGGTCATGACCCAGCCCGGCCAGATCAGCGACGAACTGCGCTCGAGCCTCTTCGTTCACTTCACGCGCGAACAGATCATCGAAATGACCGTCGACATCATGAAGTGGAACTACCAGAAAATTCCGGTGGCACTGCGCAACGACGTCGAAGTCAGGCAGGGCGAATTGACACCTCTCATCTTCGACGAGCAAGGGAACTGGGTGAAACCATCATGAAGGCCGTCCTCGTCGTTCTCACCAATCCGGGTTCGCCCGACGCGGATCCCGCCTACAACGACTGGTACACGAACGTTCATGTGCCCGACGTGCTCGAGGTTCCCGGCTACGTGTCGGCCATTCGATACAAGGCCTTCCCTGCGTGGCTGCCGATCCCCCAGCAGTACCTCACCATTTACGACCTCGACGTCACCGATGCCGCACACATTCAACGGATCTCCGACGAGCACATGCGACGCATCGGCGCAGGCGAAATGCGTCGCTCACCTGACGGTGCAATGGACCGCGACACTATGCGCGCGATGTACTACCTCGAGCGCTCGCCACGGCAAACAAGCAAGTTGCAGCAGGCAGACGTGCCGAACGGTGTCTTCCTTGCCTACGCCGCACCATCCGCCGCCGAACGCGCAGCGGAGCTCGACCACTGGTACGACACCCAGCACCTTCCCGACGTTCTTGACCTTCCCGGATTCACCGCCGCCCAGCGCTACACGAAGACCGACATCAACATGGTCGGCCAGGCCTGGGTCAGCGAGAACCCGTTGCTCACCGTTTACGAACACATGCACACCGACCAAGACGCCTACGGTGCCGCTTTCGGCAAGATCCGCGAGCGCATTGCAGCCGGAACGGTGAAGATGACGGATGCGATTGCACCCAACTCGCTGATGGCCGTCTACCACCGCATCAGCGACCGCATCCAGCGTCCCCGCTGAGACGATCTAATCTCGGTTCATGGCGTTCCCTACGACCGTCGACGACGCCGTTGCACTGATCACACCCGAGGTGCGCGACGCCTATGCCCGCGATGGCGTCGCAATTCTTCGCCAAGCACTGCATCCCGAGTGGCTACTTCTCCTGCAACTCGGCCTCGACCGCGTCATGGGCGACAGCGGTCAAAAGAAACACCTCTTCTATGACGGCACCGAGAACGAGTTCATCGAACTCGTTCGCAACACCGAGGTGTCGCCCGAACTACAGCGCTTCATGTACGACTCACCCGTCGCCGACATGATGGCCGTGCTTCTGGGTTCGCCCGACATCTGGCTGTACTCCGATGAATGGTTCGTGAAGGGACCGAACGGTGGGCGCACTCCGTGGCATCAAGACCTTCCCTATTGGCCGATGGAAGGATCGATGATCGCCTCGGCATGGATCAGCCTCGATCCGCTGCCCGCCAGCGAGTGCCTGGAATACGTACGAGGGACGCACCGCGGCACCCGTTACGACGGTTTCAATCCGCGTCGTGTCACCGAAGATCCGACGCTTCCCTACTTCGGCAGCGAGTACCCACCGCTTCCCGACATCGAAGCCGACCGCAGCGCGTGGGACATCGTCTCGTGGGACATCACACCGGGCGACATCATCCTCGCCCACCCCGCGACACTCCACGGTGGCGGCCCGACCGGACCGAACAGCAAACGTCGCGCAATCACCATTCGCATGTACGGCGATGACATTGTTTACGCACCGCGCCCACCCGGCAAACCCACCGTGCCACTCACACCCGGATTGTCGCTTCAACTGAAGCACGGCGATCCATTACGCAGTCCGTGGTATCCGCGACTGCGGCCGGTACCGCCCTGGCAAAGAGCTGGCTGACATCTCATGGATCTGTTTTCGGACAAGGTTGCGCTCGTCACCGGCGGAACTTCGGGTATCGGAGCGTCGGTCGCCCGCGGACTACTCGCTGAAGGCTCAACAGTCATTGTCACCGGACGGCGGAGAGAAACATTCGACCAACTCCAACATTCGGCTCACCCGCTTGTGGGATCGGTCGAGTTCATGGCAGCCGACGTGGCACGAACCGACGATGTCACAGCCCTCTTCGGAACGATCCGTGACCGTCATGGTCGGCTCGACTTTGCGGTCAACTCAGCAGGCGTGTTCGATCGATCGCAGTCGTTCCACGATTACGACGATGCGGCCTGGGAGTCACTCATCACCACCAACATGACCGGTGTCTTCAAGTCGATGCGAGCCGAGTTGGCGATGATGGTTGATCGCGGTGGTGTCATCATCAACATCGCGTCAGTCGTGGCCCAACGCGGAAGTCTGCGCGCAAGCCCGGCCTATGTCGCCGCCAAGCACGCCGTCCTCGGCCTGACCCGACAGGCCGCGGTCGAATACGCATCCCGCGGCATACGGGTCAATTCCATCTCCCCGGGTCCAACGTTGACATCGATGGCCACGCCATTGTTGGCGGAGGGAACCGACGCGGCACAAGAAGTCGTGAGCTCGCTCAACCCAACTTCAAAGTTCATTGACCCGGCGACGATCGCCGCAACTACCGTGTTTCTCTGCTCTGACGTGGCGGCGCACATCAATGGCGCCGACTTCGTCATTGACGGCGGCCAAACAGCCCAACTCTGACGGCGACGATTACGAATCAGTGCCCCCTCAGGGGCTCGAACCCTGGACCAACGGATTAAAAGTCCGCTGCTCTACCAACTGAGCTAAAGGGGCGGGGGCGGAGCCGAACCCGGAGCGAAACTCGCCCAAGGTGCCGAACCGACCAGTCGTGAAGGCTAGTTCCCCTCTCGCCGAAGCACTCGGTGGCGGAAGAATTCGGATAAATCCATCCAAACTTCGGACAGATTTATCCGAGCCTCGGACACGTTCGCGGGCAGGGTTCAGCCCCCGCTCTCATGATCTCGGGTCTTCAGTCGCCTACGCGGCGCGCGGCGGTGCGGTTCGCGCCAACTGTGTTCGTTGTCGATACAGCATCAACGACTGGTGATTGCGAATCATCAGCATCACCATTAGGTCAATCCACTGGTGTGCCTGGTTCAACGATCGTGCCCGTTGACCCGGGCCAAGTTCGTTCTTCATCCACGAGTTCACCAACTCAACCACGCTGCGATATCCGTAGAGCTTCTTCCAGCCGTCGGATCCCGGTGCATGAGCACGGACGTGCTCGCCGTAGACGAAGTCAGCACGGTTGGGGGAATTCATGCGTTGACTCACGGAGTTGAGTGCGAACAGCCTGATTCGAGCCGAAGCGAATCGGTTGACGATCGAATGTCAATATTCAGTAACGGACATTTCACGATCGAATCAATTGGTGCGCTCATTCGACAGTTCTTCGTTATGTTCACGTTCCGTGGGGAAGCGGCGCCAACTGCGACACGAAAGTCGGGGTGCGGTACGAATTCCGAGCGGACTTGTGGCCGGAAAGTCGCGTGTTCTCTACGTACCGGTCACGAAGGCAGCATCCACATCGGTAAAGGCAATGCTCGCGGAAGCCGAGCAAACGTTTGTCGAACCGCTCCTCGATTTCACGCCGTATTCGTCCGCTTTTCCCGCGGACTACGTGCATTCACCCAAGGTGCATGGACTTTTGCCGTACAGAGATTTGTCATTGAAAGACAAGCTCATGGCCCTCCACTCTGACGACTGGTGGCGAGTCGCTGTCATCCGCAATCCATACGATCGACTTGTCTCCACGTGGCAAAACAGGGTGCTGATGCTCGGATCAGCACTACCGAGCGAAGTTCGCTCCTGTCTTGAACTTCGGCTTAATGATCAAGGTTGTCTTGACGTCGCATCATCTTTTGAATTGTTCGTAACGACGCTGTACGAAAATCGTCGATTGTTTTTCATCGATGATCATTTTCGTCCACAATCGCGTGCACTTCGATGCCCGAACATCGACTTCACTCATGTTGTTCGTCTCGAGCAGCCCGGTCATCTTGACGAATTCCGGAACGAACTGTCTTTGCGAGTTGAACGCGAGTTGCGATTGGTGCCGTACAACGAAGGTCTGGGCATACGGACCGCAGATGTCATGACCGAGGATCTCGCAAGTATGGTCAATGACGTCTATGCCGAGGACTTCGACAATCTCGGGTATCGCAGGTCGCACTTCGAGAGAATCGCACCCGCCCCTCCGTTTTCGGTTGCGGCCACCCGACTGACGCTGTTTCTGCAGGATGTCGTCGCCGATCGCGAGACGCGGCGTGGTGCGCGTTACGGGCTTCAAGAGGTGCGACGGCGCATCTTGACCTGACTCGACGGTTCCGCACCACCTTCGTTGAAGGCTGGTGGCTGACGCCGCTACTGCACTGCAAGGCTGGCGCGGAACTCGGCATCGGCGATGAGTTCCTTGATGTGTGCGGGAGGTTCGCTGAGACGTTCGAGTGTGACGCCGTGGATGTCGCCGGCAAAACGATACACATGCGGGTAGTCACCAACGGGTGCGCCGGTATCAAGGCCGACGTCGAAAGTTTCTCCACTGATGGAAAAGATCACTGGCACCGAACGTTCGACACGAACATGACCGACGGGCTTGCTGTCGATGATGAGAATCGACTCTCCGCCGCCGCCGAATCCGCCGTCGTATGCATGGTCAAGCTGAATGGTGTGTCGACCGGGGGTGAGAGGTTCGTTTGAGACCGCGACGAAATGTTCGTGGCCGAACCAGTTGTAGTGGTACCGCGGACGCTTGTCGGGTCCTACGTAGAGGGACCAGCCGGCCATGTTGCCGCCCTGTGCGGCGATGACACCTTCATATTTGTTTTGCGTAATGGTGATGTCGGCGGTGATGCGGAACGAACAGTTCTTCAGGTTCACCACGGAACGTTCGGGCATCCGAAAGTGCGCCTTGGTATAGGTCATCTTGGTGAGCCCGCGCAGAGTGTCGTGCACGGCGAACCTTGGACCGAAGCTGTGGGCGGGTTCTTTCAGCGGGTACACGTTGTTGCGCCGTGCTTCACGGTCGAAGAGCTCGAGAAGTTCGGCGAGTTTTTCGGGGTGCGCCGCCGCGAGATCGTTGCCTTGTGAGAAGTCGCTGCGAATCTCGTACAGCTCCCACTTCTCTTGTGGTCCGTCGAAAGGAACAGAGTCGAATCGTTTCCAGGGAACGCGTCCGTGGAAACATGATGCGATCCAGCCATCGTGGTAGATCGCGCGGTTCCCGAACATTTCGAAGTACTGGGTGAGATGGTTCTCCGGCGCTGCCGGTGAAGTCATCGTGGGCAGCATCGACACGCCGTCGATGTTCATCTGGTCCAGACCGTTCACACGTGCGGGGGCAGCGATACCTGCCGCGTCGAGCAAGGTCGGGAAGATGTCCGTGACGTGGTGGAAGTTCGACCGCAGTCCGCCGACGTCGGCAATGCGCTTCGGCCACTGCACGGCCACCGCGTTGCGGGTACCCCCGAAATGCGAAGCAATCTGTTTCATCCATTGGAATGGCGAATCAAGGGCCCACGCCCAGGCGAGGTTGAAGTGGTTCTCGCATTTCGCCGAACCGAAGTCGTCGATGTGTTCAAGTAGCCACTCCGGGTCTTCGGGCAGGCCGTTCTGGAACGACGGCGCGCTCCACGCCCCGTTCACGGTTCCTTCGGCCGAGGCCCCGTTGTCGCCGGTGATGTAGATGAACAAGGTGTTGTCGGTTTCGCCCATGTCGTCGAGGGCGTCGAGCACCTTGCCCACCTGCTCGTCGGTGTGCGCCATGAAGCCTGCAAACACTTCCATGAGCCGCGCCGCGACGGGTTTGTATCGATCCGGATACTCGTCCCACGAGGGAACTTCGGCGGGACGCGGCGTGAGTGTGGTTCCCTGCGGGATCACGCCGAGTTCGAGTTGCCGTTTGTAGATGCGTTCACGCAGCACGTCCCAGCCGTCGTCGAACTGGCCCTTGAATCGCTCGATGTATGACGGCCAGACGTGGTGCGGGCAGTGCATCGCGCCGGTGGCGAGGTAGGCAAAGAACGGTCGATGCGGGTTCGAGCCGCGCTGCAACCGAATCCAATCGATTGCGCGCTGCGCGATGTCTTCACTCATGTGATAGTCATCGCGACCCTCGTAGGGCATCACGGGTGTCGTTTGGTCGAACATCGGTGGTTCGTACTGACTGGCCTCGGCGCTGAGAATTCCGTAGAAGCGTTCGAAGCCGAGTCCCATCGGCCAACGGTCGTACGGACCCGACAACGACTGTTCGTGTGCCGGCGTGAGATGCCATTTGCCGAATGCCCCCGTGGAATAGCCGTACTGCTTCAGGATCTCAGCGACGGTCGCTGCTTCCTTGGGGATGATGCAGTCGTACCCGGGAAAGCCGCTTGCGCCTTCCGGGATGTTCCCCATGTGCACCGCATGGTGATTGCGGCCGGTCAACAGCGCGGCACGCGTGGGCGAACACAAGGCCGTTGTGTGGAACTGATTGAACCTGAGCCCGTTGGCAGCGACGCGGTCGAGCGCCGGCGTCGGAACGGGTCCACCGAATGTTCCACATGTCCCGAAGCCCACGTCGTCGAGCAGAACGATGATGATGTTCGGTGCATCGGGCGACGGCAACGGCACATCGGGTCGCGAAGGATCGGAGTCGTCGATGAGTCGACCGAGAGTTCCCGCGAATGGCGGGGTCGGAAACGGTAGATCGGGGCCGATGGGCATCGTCACTGTGTCGTCACCCTCTCAGGCCCTCGTGGTCGAAACATTCACGCACCAAATCGACGACTGCCTGGTCGCCCGAAGTCTGTACGTCGGCCGCCGACCAAGGTTGCTTGCCCGACAGGACGGCAACGAGAGTTGTACGTGCCAGCGAGACGGTTGCATCGGCGTCACCGCCATCGGTGGGTACTGCGACACAGTTGCGGATCAACAGGCCCGCCGAGTCACCATCGACGATGAATCCAAGATGCGCGCGTACGCCGTCGGCGCGGACCGGGTCGAGCAACACCCGAAGGGTGTGAATCAGTTCGACAGAGCCGACATGTGCGATCGCTTTCGAGCCGAACGAGTGGCGCATGTAGCGGTCCATCGGTGTCTGACCATCCAGGTGGCGTGCCCGTGTGATCGCCCAGTTGCGAATGTTCGCTGCGGGTGTGCGTTCGGCGACGAGACGCAGACCACGCGCCAACAGTTTCCTGTCGGAGTCGGTCGCGCCGGGTGAGCGTGCAAGCCACGTGGCAAGTTCGATTCCCCAACGCACATCGTCGTTGTCGAACGCTGTTGCCGCCTGATCGGCAACCGCGTCGCGTCCGCCAAACCCGGCAATCAACTTTTCGAGTCGTTCCTCGGGCGGCGCGGGGAAGAGCTTCGACTCGTCGCCGTCGAACCAGCCGCGCAAGCCGGTGAGAATCTGTCGAACGTGATGCTCGCCGACGCCGTAACGCTCGCTCGTCAGATAGTCGACATCGAAGAGCGGCGGCAGGGTGACACGATGCGCGATCTGGTCGGAGGTCCAGCCTTTGTTGGCTGCGCGAACGGTTTGGTCCCACAGAAACTGAATCGAGTCGCGATAGCGCTCGGAGATCGACCGAATCTCGTCACGACCCGACAGGGGTGGTCCGTGGGTTCCCACCAAGTGTTCGGGCTCCCACTCGATGATTTGTTCGATGCCGGGAATCAACACTCGAGGGTCGCGGTACTCCTCGCCGCGAATCGGAAAGACGTTGAAAAGCGCCGGCCACACGGTGTTGTGAACACACACGTCGAGATCAGGAAATACGAAATTGACCGAATCATCGCTGTCGCTCGGGGAATGTTTCACGATCACCCGTGCACCGGCGATCGACATCTCCCCTTCGTCGGGAAGTTCGTGAGTCACGGGAATGTGTCCGGGTGTTGCCGGACTGTGCGCGGGATTGCGGTAATGGAATCCAAGGCCCACATTCACCAACGCGTCGGGGCCCTCGGCAGGCATGACGATGCCGAACTGTTCGACGAGCCCACGTGAATACGAGGGACCGACCTCGCCCGACGCACGCACCTTGTTCGACGCAATCCATCGATGTCCGTGGATCGGCAGCGGCTTCGCATGATTGCCTTCGTCGAGCACGGCCGTTGTGCCGTCGACGTAGTGGAAATGTGTGTACACCACCGCGGCAATCGGACGATCGGTGTGCTTGCGGAGTTCCGTGAGCGCCGCCGCCATTTCCTGAACGGAGTCACCCGTATCGAAGGCGATGATGCCATTCGGAGCATCGACGAAAGTCTGGTTCGACAATCCATTGCCGACGAGACACCACACCCCCTTGCGAACCTCGTACAGGTTCGGCTTGATCACCTCGTTCTGTGCCAAATGGTCGCGGTGCACACGGGCACCGTTGGGTGCGACAACCGTCGCTCTTTCATTGCGTTCGAAACTGCGTGCCGTCATGCTTCCCCCACCCAATCGTCGCACATCACGCACCCGTGGCTTGCCGACTCGAACGTCCGGCGGCACACATCTGATCGGCAACACACCACAGTTCGAAGGGAACTACCATGGCCATCAGTGAGACCGCTCGTTATGAAATGCACAAGGAACTACGCGACCGATTGGGGGAACCAGTGGCCGACACGTTGATGGAACACCTGCCACCCAGCGGCTGGTCCGATGTCGCACGAACGAGCGACGTCGGTCTTGTGGCAGGAGATGTTGCGAACGTCAGACAGGAAGTTGAGCGTCTCAGAAGTGAAATGAACACACGATTCGTGGTCGTCGACAAGCGGATCGACTCGCTCGTCCACGGCATGTGGGCCGCGGTGGGAATTTTTTCGGGCGCATTCATCGCCCTCTTTTCCCTGATCGCCGCAAAAGTTTGATTCTTCGACGTGCGCGCCGGATGGTCGCGCCACGTTCGTCACAATTCCACCTCGATGCATCCGTTGTTGACACGGCAGGGGTAAGCGCCGAGTCCCACGCGAGCAGGACTCGCCACCGCCTCGCCCGTGGTGACGTCGAAGCGTCCATTGTGCTTGGGACATTCGATCTCGGTGCCGTCGACGAAACCGTCCGTAAGCAAGGCGCGGCCGTGCGTGCACACTGCGTCGACGGCAAAGAATCGATCATCGGCGGTACGCACGACCGCGACCGGCGTTTCTTCGATGGTGACGCCGACGACGTCTTCGCGTGCGACGTCATCGGTCGAACCGACGACGTGCCAGCGCGGCTCTGTCACGGCAACACCCGTGTCAAAACCACCGACTGATCGTTGCGTTGTTTGGCGAGTGTGGGAAGAATCTCGCGAATCGCATGCCAGATACTTCGGTGAGGCGTCGGTAGTTGGTCGGCGACAGCCGCATGCAACCTGGGCAATGCGTGATACGGCACGCTCGGAAAGATGTGATGTTCAAGGTGGTAGTTCATGTTGAGGTACATGAACCTGTTGAACCGGTTCATCATCACGGTTCGGGTGTTGAGACGGTGATCGAGAACGTCTTCCGCCAGCCCGGCATGTTGTGTGATCCCGTAGATCACCATGAGCCAGCGACCGTAGATGGTGGGCAGGCCGATGAACATCGCGGGCATGATGGACCCTGCAGCGATGCACCACCCAATCACACCGGCGTAGGCGACGATGTAGATGCGCGACCACAGAATGCTGCCGCGCATTTCTTCGGCCGGCTGGAAATCTGCCTGCTCGACGGTTGGTCGTCCGACGGCGTTGAGAAGCAACTTCTTCGATTCCGCGATGATCGCGCGGATGGCAAAGAAATCGAGAAACGTGTTCACAAGCGGCGCACCGCGTTGGAACGCGATTTCCGGATCACGTCCGACGATGATGGTGTCGCTGTGGTGACGGGCATGACTCCACCGCCAACTGATGGGCTCTCGGAAGGCCATGAACGCGGCCAAGTGATAGATGACGTCGTTCGCACGCCGCGAACGAAAGGCGGTGCGGTGTCCGCACTCGTGCCACCGTGCGTCGCTTGCCGACCCGTACATGACGCCGTACACCGCAAACGCCGGTAACGCCCACCACGATCCCCACGACAGGTACGCAAGGACACCCGAACCGACGAGAAGCACCAACCAGGAGACTGTGTCGCGCGCGGCGATGCCGTTGCTGCGCGCCATCAACACCTTCATTGTTTCGCGATCGACATGGGGCTTGTACCAGTCGGCCTCGACGAGATTGTTCGCCTCGGCGTTCTTTGCCTCGGGGCCGCCCACCGTGTAGTCGCGCACAATCCAAAACTACTTGAGCGAAGGAGGTCGCCGGACGTGGTCTTTTCTTGACCGGTAGGCGACCCACTGCGAGCATTCGTACATGAATCGTGTTCTTCGTCCCGAAACAATGTCGCCACCCGCCGCTGCCTACGCGCATGGCGTCGAAGTGCCTTCCGGCTCGCGACTTGTGTTCACCTCGGGGGTCGTTCCGAATGCCGGCGACGGCACAACCCCCGATGCAATCGGAGAGCAGGCCGCATTGGTGTGGCGCAACATCGCACAGATTCTCGGCGAGGCGAACATGGATCTTCGCGACATCGTTTCCATCACCACGTATGTCGTGGCGACGGCGCACCTCGCCGAAGATCTACGCGATGTGATGGCCGCCCGTGATGCCGCACTGTGCGGCCATCTTGCAGCGAGCACGCTCGTCACTGTTCCCGCACTCGCGCGGCCCGAATGGAAGATGGAAATCGCCGTTATCGCCGCAAAATCGTGAGCGCGGCGTTCTTGCCGCTTGCACCCCACACACCGGCACCGGGAAAAGTCGCAGCGCCGGTGAGGTAGAGACCCTTTACCGGTGTCGAGTAGCGGGTGAGTTCCGGGTTCGTGTTCAAGAGCGCCGCAAGTGGGCCGCCGGCGAAACTGGTGGCGTGACCCTGTGGCAAGAAGAACTCCGACTCGTACCTGGCGGGCGTCATGCAGCGCCATTCGGCGATCGAATCGAGGAAACCGGGTTCGACGAGATCGGCGTACTGTTCGAGCCAACGCCGCGGTTCGGCGAGGGTGTCCCACCCGCCGCGGAATGAATAAGGAGTGAAGAGCGCCTCGAGGCTGAACACCTCGTCGACACCATTCGACATCGTGGGGTCGGCAATTGACGGCAGGTTCACCAGCATCGCGGGTCGTTCGAGGATTTCGCCCGTCGCGATTTTGCCGAATCCTTCGTGCAAATCCTCGGTTGTGGGTGCGACGATCATCGTCGCAGCCAACGGGTCGGCCCCGAGGTCGCGCAAAGTGCTTTCGTCGATGTCGCGCAACACCGGTTTGCGCGTGATTCGGGCATCGATCTTCGATTCGTATCCTTCGTAGTGGGGGGTGTTGCGCCATTTTTCGACCATCGGCCGTGCGGACGCGGGCGGGTTGCGCAGCCACTTCAGGAACGTGTCGTGCGGATTGCAGGCCGACACGACGATTGGTGCCTCGATGATGCGGCCATCGGTGAGTTCGACACCACGCACCGATTCACCCTCGCAGAGAATTCCCGACACCATCGTCGATGTCGCAACGACTCCCCCGTTCGATTCGATGCTGCGGCGCAGAGAGATGGGCACCATGCCACTACCGCCGACGGGCCGGCCCACCTTGGCGACGTGGCGCATCGCGTAGACGAGAGCGCCGAGCCCCGTGCCCGGTGTGTGCGGCGAGACGCCCCACACAGTTGGACCGGTGACGAGCGAGGGAGCAATCAACAGTTCACTCGAAAAGAACTGCCGCAGCACCTGTGCCGACGACATTTTGCTCCACTTCAGCATCGTCGATGCCCCGCGACCGCGCTTTGCCAGTACCTTGCCGACGAGCGAACGTCGCGTCGGAGGTTGACTGCCGGCTTCGAGAATCAATTCCACGACAGGCATCGCCGCCTTGGCAAAGTCGCGGTACCCCTCGACTTCGTTCGGAAAGAAACGTTTGATGACGTCGAGCTGACGGTTGAGATCGTGGAACAGTGGCCACACCCGTCGGTCGGACCATGAGGTGGCGAGTTGCGTCGGGTCGACGTCGATGTAACGCAGACCGTGGCGATCGAGGCCGAGGTCGTCGCTGATACCCGCGGTGCGGAACGTGAGGTGGTCGCAGTTGCAGATGTTGACGGTCACGCCGGCGAACGATTCCGAGGCCGCAGTTCCACCAACCTCGCTGCGCGCCTCGATGACGAGAACCTTCATACCCGACTGTGCAAGATATGCCGCGCACACCAGACCGTTGTGTCCGCCGCCGACTATGAGCGCGTCGAATCGCGAGCCGAGTGACGGCGTTGTGGACATGAGTGCAGTATCCCACAGGGGTAGGCTCGGTTCGATGGCTGAACCACGACGACTCGGAGAACTACGTGGCCCCGATGTCGACCGTCACGTCACCGCCGAGTCGATTTTTGTGCAGCCGCTCGGGGCGATCGAACAGCACGGCCCGCACCTGCCACTCAACACCGACGAAGTCATCGCGACCGCCGTTGCCGAAGCCGCGGTTGCCGCCGCGTCCACGAATCTGAACGTGTGGCTTCTACCCACGTTGTCGTACACGAAGTCGAACGAACACGCCTGGGCCCCCGGCACCGTGTGGCTGTCACCGACGACGTTGCTGGCCGTTCTCGACGACATCGGCCGCAGCATCGCCCGCACCCAGGCACGCAAGCTGGTGTTTCTGAACGGCCACGGTGGCAACTCTGCACTCTTGAATGTCGCGAATCGCGAGTTGCGGCTGCACCACGGTCTGCAAACGTTCACCACCCATCCGTCGATTCCGCCCGACCAGGGTGGGGCTTCCGCAGCCAGCGAATTGGGCATGGGTGTGCACGGAGGCACCGACGAAACGGCTGTCATGCTGCACCTACGTCCCGACCTCGTCGACATGTCGAAGGCCGTGCGGCGGATTCCCGAGAAGATCGCGGAGAACCGCTACGTGCGCTTCGGTGGCACGGTCAGCTTCGGCTGGCTGTCGAACGATTTCTTCCCCGAGGGCCACATCGGTGACCCCACGCACGCCACCGCCGACATGGGCAAGACGATGTTCGAATCAGCCGTGGCGAATTTCGTGGCTGCGCTCGGCGAAGTCGCCGTATTCAACTTCGGACGCTGAGTCCCACTAGTCGACCCGCACCACTCGCCAAGAACGCAGCGTGCACGGGCGCAGCCATTCGCCCATCTCGAGATCAACGGCTGCACACTGCTCGGCTGTCACCGCATTCCACTGTTCGATCGACTCCCACCAAATCACCGCGGTGACCGCATCGGGGTCTTCGGCATCGAGCCACATCTCTTTGCGCTGAAATCCGGGAACCGTCCGGAGAAAACCGGTCCACACACGGCGTTCGACGTCCATCCACGCGTCACGTTCGGACGCGCTGACGCTGAACCGCAGCATCTCGATTACTTGGTGCATGCGAACCTCTTGACAATGAGGATGGCCCGGGGTTCCCCCCGGGCCATCTGCTTCATTCTCTGATCAACCGATCAGGGCAACTTGATCGACGGATCGATGAACTCGTTCGTCACGATGTCGGCGGCGGTGATGCCCTCCTTCATCTTGGCGCCGATCTTTTCGTACGTCGGAACCGCAATCTTGATGAATTCCTCGACGCGCGTCAGGTCGAAGCTCCCGAGAGTGCCGTCGGGGCTGTTTGCGATGAGGTTGTTTTGAAGCGCCAATTCGACTGCTGCAGCCGCCTGGCCTTCGTCGTAGAGCCAACCATTGTTGTACTGCTTGACGAGATCGAGAATCAGTGCGTTGGTCTCGGCCGGATCAGCGACGTAGTCGACCTGCGCCTGCTGGATGATCGGCACGAGAAGCTTCAGGCAATCCGCGTACTCCTCGATGGTCTCGGGCTTGCCGCCGAGCGACTGTGCATAGGCCGTCCAGCCTGCGTCGTGCACCGTTTGGTACGCAACGGGCTTGGCCCAGTCGGTGAGAACCTTCTCGTAGTAGTACGGCTCGGACGTTGCGAAACCCTGCTGTGCTGCCTCGCCGCCGTCGGCGACGAAGTTGGCCGGAGTGCCGTCGTAGGTGCCGTCAACCTGTCCCTTGTCGAGAATGCCGTTCGCCGTGAAGTACTCCATGTACGCGGCTCCACCGAAGTAGCGGACCTTTGCACCGGTTGCCTTCAGGTCGGCGATCGTCTTTGCATCCGGGTATGTCGCCGGGTCCCACATGATGATTTGCGGGTTGATGTTGAACGGCGCGACAACGGTCATCGTCGGGAATTCGCCCGAATCCTGAACCGCACTGTCGGTGCTGACGAAACCGAGGAAAATGTCCGGGTCTTGGTACATGAGCGACGTCGGCGAACTGAAACCCACCGCTGGTCCACCGGCACGCACCTGAACCTTGACGCCCGTGTCGGCGCCGCCCGATGTCACGAGCGGGCCGGTGACGCGCACGCCCGATGCGTCGACGTCGTAGTCGTCACCGACGAGTTGGTAGAGGAACCCGTGTTCGGACTCGGGGTTCCAGTCGGTCTGGAAGGTGACGGTCTCAGGGCACACACCGGCGAGCGACACGGCCTCGGCGGCCGGCGCCGTGGTCTCGTCAGTCGCGGCCGTGGTGTCGTCGGTTGCCGTCGCCGTTGTCTCTTCGGCTGCAACTGTGTCGGTCGTTTCTCCATCGTCTCCACCGCACGCGGCAAGACTGACCAGACTCAGCACACCGATGAAGGCTGCTGCTTTCCTTTTCATTTGCTCTCCCTTTTGTTGGATGGTGCTTGCTGTA
>VFQT010002196.1_pt1 | contig 20703 bp, 15 predicted proteins | sample 3512381 | NCBI WGS metagenome assembly VFQT01 (sample SAMN10412376, study PRJNA504923) | tailings metagenome | isolation source: Relicate 2 Philex TSF3 active mining site | place: Philippines: Tuba, Benguet | collected 2017-08-29
TCAAAACTACCATTTGGATTGAAAGCACAACTACTTCCAGTTGCAATCTCATCTCCGTCCACTATCCATGAATATAATCCTGAACCTGTGATTTGGGCTGACAACACCATCAAATCACCTGCACATGCCGTTCCAACAGCATTAAAATTGGCATCAATTGCATTGGCTATTTGAATAGAAATTATTGAAGACCGCGTACAGCCGTATTGATTGGTGGCAATGGCTTGGGCATCTATAGAATTCTCCCCGAGATACAAGGTTTCATGGCTATATGGATTTTGGAAAACGTCCGCTGGTGACCAAGTAACATTTTCATCTTCCCAATTGGGTATTGAAAGGAAAGCTATATCGTCCGAGCAAAACTGAAACAAAGTGTCCGGATAGAGAGAGGGAAGTGGATTAATCACCAATGTAAAAGGAATCGATAAAGATGAACAACCTGATGATGTACCTACGATTGTGTAGGAAGCAGAAATAGGTGCGTTAGAATTATTATTCAAAATATTCTGAATAATGGAACTGCCTGACGATCCAGAGGTATTCCAAGTGTATGTTGTATTAATAGTACTCCATTGCGGATCAAAACTCCATGTATCACCTGAACATTTTGACGCTTGTACGGGAGTGTTGAGCAAAACAGGTATGGGTTTCACACTTACTGTCCAAAAAACAGGCTCACTGACACAACCTCCATTGGATACCTGAGCTGAATATTGAATCACTACATTCTCATTGGTTACATTGGACCAAGTATGCGAAATGGCATTGGTTGTTCCACTTAAACTACCATTACCAATAAGTGCAGAACCTGATGCAGGTAAAGCGCTCCAAATATAATTATTGGTGCCACTGACACTGGATGATAAGCTGGTGGACACAGCTGCTCCAGAGCAAACACTCGTGTTAATGGGCTGAATGACCGATGGAATAGGTAGTATTGGAACATTGACCAAGACAACGTTAGAACTGCATCCATTGTAATAACCTGTTAAGTTGTAACCTGCAGTCAATGATGTGTTGGCTGTATTGTTCAGCACATCAGTTAAGTTTCCTTGACCATTCCCGTTACCTGAACCAGAAAGTCCTGAAAGAAGTGCATTCCTGCTCCAAAACAAAGTCACACCATTCAGCCCATTGGATACATTAGGAAAATAATTCAATGCTGTTCCTGAACATACAGCACTTGCTGTAACTGTTGAGTTGTTATTTAAAACAATATTGGGCTGAACCCAAAAACCAAGTGACTCCGTTGATTGACAAGCTCCGCTCGTTGAGGTTAATGTAAAATTATACTCCACCCACTGTTGGGTATTGGAATTATTAATGAAAGAATGATTGGCAATAGCAGCATTTCCGCTTGTGGGATTCGTAGAGGTCACTGAAGATCCTTGTGTTCTTGTCCAAGAATAATTGGCAGCGGGAGAAGACAACAATGAAAAACTCATGGGCTGATTAGAGCAGACAGACGTTACAAAATCAGCACCATTGGTTATGCTCGGTAAGGGCTGAACAACTACATCCAATGTCTGATCACTTGAACAACCCGTGGTGTTATTGGTCACGGTAAAGTGATATGATACGGCTGTTGGCCCTGACAGTTCATTGAAAAGAACATTCGAAATGGCACTTGATCCATAACTAGAGCTGGCAGAAAAAGCTCCATTATTCTCTCTGCTCCACTGATATCCAGCACCTGAGGTCACGGTTGGATTAAATGAGAAAGTACCTCCACTACAAACAGATGAGGCAGCAGAGGCAAGATTGGTAACGTTAGGGTTAGCATTAACGGTTACAATGACAGATCTATTGGTTGAGCATCCATTGCCTCCGGTTACGATGACGTTATAAGTCGTTGTCGAAGAAGGAGACACCAGCGGATTTGAAATAAATGATGCTGAAATATTATTATTTGGGCTCCAAGTATAGGAAGCGCCGCCATCAACAAACAATTGCACACCCTCCCCTTGACAGATGGACTGGGGTCCACTTATATTGGGTGTAGGTTCATACTTGATCAAAGCATTCACTGTAAAAGAGGCACCAATACAACCAGCAGCGTTGGGCGTTAATGTGTAAGTAACGCTTTGGTCAACCCCTGAATCATTGATTAATGTTTGAGCGAATGTGCTCTGTGCACTTCCAGATGTGATATCATCCAGAAAATTGGACACCGGTGCCGACCATGAATACACCGTTCCAGCAGGAACAATATCTCCATTGCCATTGGTGGGTGAAATATTTGCTAAATTATTGCTGCAAATTGAAATACTCTTGGTGGCAATAACTGGAGTGGGTTTTACTTGAATAGATAAATTGAAACCAGATGTACAACCATCGGCATTTGCTGTAAGCGAATAGTTCAAAGCTGCTGGAGTTGTACTCTGTGTATGATTCAAAACACCAGAAGAAAAAGATGCAGCAGATACGTTGTTACTCGACTCTCCATTAATAATAGATGAAGTAACAACTGTCCAAGTATACAATGTACCGTCAGGAATTACAGCATTTGATTCACTACTAAAGTTGCTCGTAAATGAAGTCCCAGAACAAACTTGAATGGGTGTTGTGATATTCGCAATACTTGGACGTGGTTTTACTTGAATGGTGACAGTAAAAGGTGTATTTCCTGAACAGCCAGAAGCTGTAGGCGTCAAAGAATAATTCAAAGGCTGAGTTGATTCTGATGAATGGGACAAAAGTCCTTGACTAAATCCCGAGGCTGTTGTTGCATTAGAAGTCTCTCCCGATACAATTGATGAATTGGCTACCGTCCAAGTAAAACTGGTACCTGCTGGAACGATTGATCCCGCTGGATAATTCAGTGTTAAATTGAACGATTCACCAGAACAGATTTGAATAGGTGTAGTGAAATTAGCTATGTTTGGGCGAGGCTTAATATCAATGATCAGTTCAAAAGATGTAATGGCTTCACAACCCGAAGCAGTAGGTGTCAATTCGTAATTGAGTGATTGCAATGACGCAGTAGTATGAGACAATGCGCTTTGACTAAATGCCGCAGCCGTTGTTGCATTAGAAGACTCTCCCGATACAATTGATGAGTTGGCTACCGTCCAAATAAAACTGGTACCTGCTGGAACAATTGAACCGGCAGGATAATTCAGTGTTGAATTGAACGATTCACCAGAACAAATTTGAATAGGCGCTGTAATATCCGCAATATTGGGACGAGGTTTAATGGTAACATTAACAGAGGTTGAATTGCTACATCCATTTGTTGATGTTGTAATGTTATATGTAGCCATAATACTCGCATTGGTTGAGTTGGTCAATGTTTCAGCAATGGTTGAAGCAGACCCACTTCCTGCATTTGGGGATATACCCGATAAGGATGATCTCGACCAAGTGTAAGAAGCCCCGCTTGCGCCAAGACTATTGGACAATACAATGGAAACCGCATTACCTGAGCACACTTCCAATGTGTTGGCCACAGCGCTTACAACAGGTCTGGGTTTTACAGTTAATGTTACAGCATCCGATGTCTCACACGGACCTGTCGCATTGGTGACATTACAGCGATAACTGTAAACAGCTGGATTGGTATTCAGGCCAGTGACGGTCAATGAGGCTGAAGTTGCACCCGAATAATTGGAGCCGTTGGCTAAGTCGGACCATATATTGGTTGTATTATTCAACAACTGCCAAGTAAATGAAGTTGCGCCCGTTGTGACAACTGTGAATGTAGCCTGCTGATTGGTACCTTGGCAAGTGCTAGCGTTGATTGGCTGGGTAGTGATGCACTGTGCATTGGAGACCAATGTCACAAACATTAGCATTAGAAAAGCAATGATTCTCATGATTAAAAAATTAAACTGGCTCCTAACGTGAAATAAAATTTGGTCAAAGCCATTGGCTTCACCGTTGACATCAACCCATTGGATTGTTGTCCATTGAAAATGAGTGCATCTGACTTTCTGGGTTGGATTTTAGATGAAACAATCCCACCACCGCCGAGAAAAATGTCAATTTTATCCAAGTTGTAATGGAGCGTGATATCTGCATCCAACGATCCAAAAAAGCGTCTTATTTCGTTCTCCCCGTTGACACCTGCCAATTTCACGTTGTCTTGAAAACCCAATTCTGGAACATTAATGATCTCATCGCCTATTCCTTCAAGCTTACCCCTTACATCCATTTCTCCAGAAGACCAATGGTACTTGGATGAGGCGATACGGTTAAATTGCACCCCTCCACGAATATGCAATTCCCATGGTTCCCCACCAAAGTCTTTGATGTATTTATAACCCACAGACACCCCATTGAACTTGGTTTGACTGTGCTCTTGAACTCCAGTCATTGAATAGATACTGGAACCGTTTTGATACTCGTAATTCTCTATCTCCGTCCTTCCTTGCAACTCTCCTTCGCTCAGTCCAAAGGCAAAGTAGTGGTAATTATTATTTTTATCATCATCATGATAAAACAAACGAAAGGAATTCTCATAAAAATCAGTGGCAAAACGAAATGAATTTTCGAATCTGTAATATGAGGCCATGTTCCTTTTAGGTTTTAAACCTTTTATTTCTGTTTCAACAACACCTATTTTGTTTCCAATTTTTGTCACCTCTGAAAGCAATCTTTTTATATAAGAAGAAAGCGAATCTTCATGAGTAACTTGTATAGGATTATTATAAATATTAGGTGATGAATTATCAACCTCTTGCATGATCGCGTTTATATCAGCATAGAGATAATCAAACAACTCACCTGTAATACACGCATACTTCTCCGGATTCTTGGAAACTTCAAAATAATATCTTGTTGTATTGTTTTTCTTCGTTTTGTCATCAACAATAGCATCTTTCAACACATTCTTTAAATTTTCAACATTTACATATTTTTTTACTGAAAAAAGTAATTTCGAAGCACTTACTGAAATGTTAGATTCGGATAGAATAGTATATTCCATATTCTCTCTTGATGAAGTCCAAGAATAAAAGACTATTCCCCAATTCTTGTGATCTGCAACAAACTGCTTATATCGATCATTAAACCGTGAACTGTCATTAGACAACTTAATTATAATTAACTTATCATATCTTTTCTCAAGCTCTGATATTTTCAAGCTAAATTTTTCGTTATCTAGCTTTTGATTTTTTTCATTTGGAAAACTCAAAAAAATGGAGTTTGACTGTCCATTCAGCCCGGACTCAAACAAAATCATCAATAAAAATAATATTGTAATTCTCATTCTGAACAAGATGTAAATCTCACATTACTAATTCCGCCCTCAATTCTCCTTCCTGAATTGAGAACGTACTCCACTTTCAATTGAAAAATTTCATGGAATCTTCGTTTAAAAAATTCTTCTTTTAGAACAATCAAAAAATGTTTTTCATACTCTTCAATAATTTCCTTTTCGGAAATTGATTTTGGTTCATTACTCTTAATTCTGTTCCTGTGTTCTAAAGCCAATTCCTCTGTAGATATTTTCTCTTCTCGAACCAATCGCCCCTTAACATCACTCAAAGTCAGCACAATCCAATCAACATCACAAATTGAATCTACTAGAAAATAATAATTTGTTTGATTTGTCTCATGGATAATAATTGATTCTGAATCTTTAGAATAATACTTATTATCCATATTCATTGTTGGAGCATTATTCTTTAAATCACAGATATTATTTCTACCTACTTCCCCGATCTCCGCAACATTACTTTTACAATCACCATATTCATTTTGCCAGTAGCACTCCAATTCCTGATAACTCTTGGGGAGTATTAAAAAATCATTGCTCGTCTTCTTCTCTTTTCCTTTATCAACAGACCAATGATATTTTCCATCTTCTTCACAGCCGTCACAAATAGCATAAACTTTATTATCACTTTCCAATTGTAAACTCAAATCTGGTAAGTCGCTTTTATATTTCCCCTCTATATGTACCAAAAAAATATAATCTATATTTTTATTTCGCTTCATTGCATCCGCTCTATCCAACGCATCAGACCATGTAAGTTCTGATTGCCCTGACGGAATCCTCTCTGAAATAAAAGTGGCTGAACAATTAACGTAAATGATCTCATAGTTCATAAACGTTTGAACATATTTAGAAAATTCAATTACTTCATTGTATCCGCATGAGCGAGCCTGCCCAAAGCAAAAGCCAGAACGTATTACCAGGTCTGCAGAAATAATCCCCTCTTCATCACATCCCAATCGCTTAATTGATTTTCCTTCCAATATGCGCTCAAGCTTCTTTGCTGACTTCTTGTACAAAGTCTCGTTACCAAATATGACTTGCCTTGAACCACTATTCACTACTAATTTTATTTCAGCACCGTACCCCACATGAGACAAGCCATACAAGAAAGTAAAAAAAAAGATAACCTTTTTCATATCAATTCTTATTCAAGGCACCGCAATCCAACCATATTTCCTGACTTAACGCTACCCTTCCTTTGTTGTCAAACACAATAACTGTAAACGGCTGTAATCGGGTATTGGATTTTTTCGGCGGATAATCGCTGTTGGCAATTTTTGGTGTTGAAACCAATTGACCCAATAATGCCTTCGAAATCGTTAAAATCGATTGGCCTACTGGAAGGGTATGTTTTGAGGATCTTCTCTTCTTTCCAGATTTTGAATCCTCAAATTGAATCTTGTAATTCTCACTTCCTATCTTTCCTCCTTTAAAATAGAGGGTTTTACCATCCGCATCTAAATTCATTTCAACTCTCGCAATAGGTGGACATCCTTTATTCTTTCCTGGCACCTCATCACAATCATCTTTGTGATCCGGAAAGCCATCACCGTCCGTATCTGGACATCCCTCAAATCTTCCAGCATTATCCGGACACTTGTCTCTAGCATCCACAAAACCATCACGATCGCGATCTTTAGGAGGTGGCGGGGGAGGAACAACCACTTTTGGACAACTCAACACCTTAAAAACAACTTTATTCTTACCCTCTGCCACCGCTCTGTTGACATATGCGGTTAAATTCTTTCCGTTCAATTCATCCTTTTTGAATGTATAATTTGCATGAACCCATGAATAATCACAAACAGCCGAAGGTGTTTGCTTTGCTCCCATCAATCTTTGGACATCCCCATTGAAACCTGACGCTTTAAATTGGGCGATATCACCTTCCAAATCTTCCTTAGTCAATGGAAAAAAGCCCGATTTAAATTCATTGAGCCATGAGAAGCTGGGTTGGATGGTAACTTGATTGTTTCCTTTCATATCCAATCGTCGAATGGTTATTTTTGGACAACTATTATCGCCATATACCTCAATCAAATTGATCAATACAGATGGGTCAACTGGACTGTTGAGGTTTAATTCTACCTCTGTCAAACGGATGCTACTTACGCTATTGCCTTTGCTCGAAGTAATCAAATCATCTTTGAAAAGATACACTCCTGACACAATAAGAACAATTACTGCAGAAACCAATAATAATGACCTATTCATAAACCTACACTTTTATTAATTACTTGCAGAAATTGGTGAAACACCTGAATCGCTATTGGAAGAATTCGTCTGAACTCCTCCACTAGAAATAGCTTGAGTCAATTGCAATTGCAGACATTCTAGTGCCAATATCGGTTTTTCATGATGCAATAAGCCCATACAAAGGGTTGCTATATCTTGATCCCACATTAACCCAACAGAAGTAAGTTGAAAACTATAAATTCCATTGGATAAAGACTGGCATGTCAACGTTTGGCAATTAACATTTCTCACATCGCCAACTTTCATTTGCAAATTGTAAGGCGTTTGAAAATTGTGAATATATATCTGTGCGTTATTTCCATTACCCATACTCCACTGCCTATAGTCCCTTATGGTATTTCTCTTGAAATTAAAATCAGCTAACCAATAACCAGTGTGATTGGCATGAATATAAATCACAATAAGGTAAAATATTGTGAACACCATGATCATCGAGGGATGTGTAAACATCGCATTCAACAAAACGATAGCAAACACCTTTAAAAAAGCGCTCAGAAAAAGAAAAAGAACACCTACATCCTCCTTTAATGTACGATTTGCTATTTTCCCTCTTAATTCAGCCAAATATTGTGGCGTCTGTTGAATTAATATTTCATTTCGCCAGACTGTTCTTCTCGCTGATAGATCTGAATGAAATAGAATTCCTACATAATCCAAAACAATAAACAATATAACAACTATAGTCGCTCCAACAGCTATACCAAAACCTCTTGATAAACCTGACCATATCGTAATGAATACAGCCGCAAACTCAATGAGTAAAGCTAAGAAAAACCAAACGGTATCTGATGAAGAGTCATTGGTGCCGAATAAACCGGGGAGGTGTGTCGGACCATAACTTGTAGTTTGTTTTCTGGTTTTGTACCAAGCGTTTCTTGTTGCTGTTGACGGTTCAAAATTCTGCCGATTCTGATAAGACATAATGAAAATATTAGAAAACAAAAGTGGACTTAAAATTCAACTTTTTAAAACTCTATTAGTTTTATATAACAACTTTAAAGGAGCTCATTTCTAATTAATCTCTATGTTTTTATCCCGCTATTTATGGTATAAAAAATCGCAACGCCATATTCACTTTTAAATAATTCACGCTTTTGATGGTTTCTTCGTGATACATTACTATCTTCGAAAAAGCAACTTTCAATGTTATGTTAACTTCAAAAGTGGGTGAATCCCTAAAAAACTATCGGGAACTTAAAAAAATTACCAGAGAGGACATGGCCGATCGTTTGGGCATGACTGTGAGCGGATATGGTAAGATTGAAAGGGGTGAAACCGATGTTCCACTCACCCGTCTTGAACAAATCTCAAAAGTCCTGGGAGTTTCAGTTTCTCAAATTCTACAATTTGACGCCCAACAAATTTTCAATATTTCCAATAATCACCTAGTACAAGGCGCAGGAAACAAAGCCGAAGAAATACATTACCATCCAGATACGTATAAAGACAAGTACATCGAAATACTAGAGAGGGAAAATGAACGCCTGCGCAAAGCGTTGGGAGAAATTTAAATCCTCCTCGGCGTTTACCTTGGCAACCGGGCTCAGAAGTAGGGTTTGAAGAGGAGTTGCGAGATTTCAGCCTTGGTTTGCATCCATTTCTGCTCGTAATCCAAGGCCTTTAGCCTTTGATCTATCCAAGTATTCTCACGCTGATTGACCATAAACACTGAACTCTCCCCCATCGCAAGCCGCTGCTGCTCCGCCTCCCATAACTGCTTATAATAATTTGCATTGGCCATAGACTTGTCACGCTGGTCACGAACTATACGCTCCTGCTGCTCTAAAGCTCTTGCCTTTTGCGCTATACTGTTTGTCTTTAATGACAAATCATTCTCATTCTCCAATTGCTTGATCCGCTGCATTTGCAGCTGACCCCTGGCATCTCTTACAAACAAAGGAAAGGCAAACTGAACACCCCATCGGTAATTTTGCAGCGAAAAATCTGCACCCTCACTGACCAATTCCTTGTTTAAAAAGTGATACTCAACATTCAACTTGGGCTTAAGTTTTTCTCGCTTCCATTTCTCCTCCCATTCCAATAAACGCGCCTTTGATTTATACCACAACAGCATAGGATGCTCAGTCAACCAGTTTTGCATATCCAATGTCAAACCATATGTGGGCAACAAACCAGGCAGGGCCTTATCGGGCACCAAAGACAAAGACAAAATATTCTTCTTCTCATTGAACTCAGGTAAAAAGGCCGTCATGGCCAATCTGGATTTGATAGAAAACAACTGCGCTTCCTGCCAAGCAATGCCCCGCGTCTGCCATTGAGCAAAAGCCTCTAGGGTATCAATGGCCGGGCGATCTCCAACTATAAATCTGGTCCTCACCGCATTCAATCTGACCGAGGCCGCATCCATCATCTCTTGCTGCATCTGAACCCGCTGCTCGGCAATGTACCAATCCAAATACAACATTGTACTTTGAAACAACAGCTCATTCAACGCCATCTGCTTCTCCAAAACAGACATGGCCTGAATCTGCTCAGCTCTGCGCAAGGCAAGACGCGTTTCATCAAAAAATAAGCCTTGCAACAATGGCAAACTCACCCCTAAAGCCATCAATCCATCTTTTCCAGTGTATGCCTCAGGATCCAAATAATCTCCATTATTGACATCCCACTGCGCCACAAGACCTAACGCGTAAGGAGATTGAAAAGCCAATTGTGTCTCCGAACGTTGGTAATAATTTTGGCCGTTGTAGAACTTATCCTTCCATTTGGATGTCAGAACAGGGTCAAGTAATCCCTTGGCTTGCAACCACTGGGCTTTCCCTGCCTCTTCCAACAGTCCCGCATTCTTAGATTCTGGATGATCTTGAATAACCCAAGCCAAATATTCAGGCAGGGTGAGTGTTGTTTGCGTTTTGATTTCAGCACAGATAAATGTTGCTAATAATGACAACAAGAAATAAAAGAAAATCTTCATTTTTTGACCTCCTTTTTTTGTCCTTCCATCTTCTTCGCTTCTTTGGGCTGATAAAAATCGGGTGGGAATCCATTCAAAACACGCCACATTTCATATCCCAGTGGAACATCGTTGAGCAACATAATTCCTTTGGCTCCTCCCCCCAAACGCAGATTGGTAGGCCAAGGCTTTTCTCCATATGGCTTGACCCAAACGCGAAATTTGCCCTGTTCTTGAATAGCCGGATCAATACTGACAATCTCTCCATCAAACAATCCCGTAGACATCTCATTCCAACCGCTCACAAAAAATGCAGGCCATCCATCGAATATTATTCTCACCCTTTCCCCCACATGAATCAATGGACTGTTCACAGGATCAATCATTAATTCTACCGCCTTATCAAATCGATAAGGCGTGATACGTACCACTTCTTCTCCTTCTTTTATGGTTTCTCCAATTCCCGACTTTGTGACCTTGGAAACAAATCCATTTTGAGGAGCAATGATGTAGTAATAACCTGTTCGTTTGTCATAATTGTTGTATTGATTTTGCAACTTGGTGACCTGTGCCTCCGCATCGTACATGGCAGAGAATGTGGCATACTTATCACTTTCAGCCTTGCTGATTTTGTCCCGGTAATCTGCCTCTACCCCTCTGTACTCCCTCTGCGTATTTAAAAATTCAGCTTTGGCAATGGCCAATTTATTGCGTTGGTCATTGATCTTGGCTTGTGCATTTTGTAACGCGACTTGACGACCCTCCCATTCTGTTTTGGAAATCAATCCTTGTTGATACAGCTGATCAAAACGCTTCATTTGCTCTTGAACAACTTTGTAATTGTTCTCAACAGCCATTAAATCTGTGCTGTCCGTTTTGATTTTCAACGCAGCCTGCTGCAGCTTGGTCAATGTTTGCTCCCGCTTTATTTCTTTAGCATTGAGCAAAGCATCAATTTGTGTATCCAATGCCTTGACCTTTTCCATGTAATTGTCTACAGCACCCTCCTTGGATTTTATCTGACGCTCCGTATTATCCAGCAAGGAAGGATCAAAATAATCATCTTTGACCTCAGACAAGAAAAGCAAAGTATCCCCTGCGGAGACAGAATCCCCTTCTTGCACATACCACTTTTCAATTCGACCGGCAATGATAGATTGAACGGATTGAGGACGTTGATCTGGTTCCAGAGAAATCACCGCACCTTCTGTTTCTATATTCTGTGTCCAAGGCAATAACAACAGTCCAACCATTGCCATTGCATAAGCCAATAATTTGTACTTACTCTTCCTTTGTTGTTTTCCGAATTGTACTTTATGCCAAACAGGATATTCTGCTGGCGAAGGGGTATCAAAAAAATCGTCTTCTTGCTGTCCATTGGTCTCAGATATCAGTGAAAAACCCTTCTCAAATGAAACCATCGTTTCATAAATGGTGGACAACCCAAATAAAAGCTTCTCAATGCTATTCACCAAAAGAACGATGACAATTTCTGCCGCCAAAAATTGACCCAATGAAATCTCTTGTTGTATAGCCAACCAAACGCCGAGCAACAACATTCCTGCAAGGATGCACATTTTAAAAAACAAAAAAGAACGCATTTGGAAAAGGACGATGGAAAAATACTCCCGCTTGGCTTGAATGTAATTCATTGAACGGCCGTGCAACTCTTCGCGTTTATCAGTAGCTGAATTGTCCGACTTACTCTCTTTCATCAGCCAATCATACATACCATATTTTTCATTAGAAACATTGACGCCCGTGCTCAATGCTGATTTCCCTTTGACCTTTACAATGAAGTACAGACCCAATAACAATGAGAATCCAAAAACCAAAAAGAAAGGATGATAAAAAGATATCAAGATAACACCCAAAAACAATTGCAAACCGGAAGTAATGACATCAATAACCGTCTTGCTGTATCCTTTTTGAATCGAAGAAATTTCAATGAAATATTTTGATTTGGAAACAAATTTTTGAAAACCTCCTTCGGCTGGTTTTATGAATAATCGTTGCGCATATTCGTAGGCCATTAAAACAAAAAGGCGCTCTTCAATTTGCTCTCCTGTTTGCACCATTTGAACTTGCCAACGGTTGGCCATCCATGTGGCGAATAATACCAATAAAATAATGGATATGGTTCCTATTCTGAATTCACCACCCGTGATAAAACCCATCAAGGCTTGTATTCCGAGCGGCAGAGCCAATTGAAAGAGACTGGCCAAGACGGAGAGTAAAAATATTTTTCGCAACGCCTCCCCTTCCAATTGCATTCCTTTCAACCAAAGCGATTTGAAACCCTTTTTCATAAAAAATGACATTTATCAGCAAAAATACAGCTATCTGACAAGAGTATATTACAATAAATGATAACAAACCAATGGGGAAAATGTTTCCTCAGTCATTGACCCGCCAAGCCATTGAGATGATTTCCATCTCAAAAAACTCAGAAAAAACAGCATAGTCCTCGACATTGGGCCAAAAAACCTCCATGTCTGTCCACTCCGAAAGAAAATGAACAAAAAGATCAGTAAAATGATCCATCAGCCACTCATGAATATCCATCGCATCATCTAAATCCGGAATCATAAAAACATCAGACTCTGGCAAGTGAACTTTGGCCATTGGATCATGAAAAGGCAGAGACCAATTTAAAAATACGATGGTAGGTTTTAAGACAATGGCAGCATGCGGCAATCTTTCAATTTTCTTCATTGGATTAATTGTATAAAGAAGCAGAATCAATTATCCTGCCGCGTTGAAAAGAATATTTATTGCCCAAAGGAAGATGTTGACAAGGGTGAACCATTGATGCACAATCATGCAAATCCATCAACCTATTGTTTCTAAAATGAAAAATAAAGCTGGTGTAATTCCAAGAGCGATTACCAATCATGAGAAAGCCCGGTGAATTCGAATTGGCATAACATACTGCACATTGCGCCGGCACAACTCTCAGGAATTGATCTCCGCAACTGGTAAAAAAGTCAATCAATTCAAAAGTTCGATCCACAAAAGTTCCAATGGGCATTTCTATTTCCACGTTGTTATACAATTCAACAATAACGGATTGTTCAATCATGGACTTCAAAGACAACAACTGATTAAAATAATGATGAGCGGGACGAATTTGTTGGGCAAATTCATCATTATAGGAAACTGGAATGAGCCTTTTCCAATCGGTTTTGTTCAGGATTTGAAGTATCGCAAAGCAGTCTTTTTCTGCCAGCAACTGTAGATTCAAATAACTAGAATGACCGTTCTTCATTTTGTAATTGATGTAACGTACAACACATTCACGGGCGAAATGAGAATCTGAAAACTGTGCTATTAAGTGCTCTAATTCTAATGCAACACGGTATCGACAAGCCCGCAAATAAGGGTCGGCCAAAGTACCTTGTTGGTGGATATCGTCTCTATTCCAAGCTATAAAATGCTGTGGGTGCTCCACACACTGAAATACAATATCATTTGATTCAAGGGGAATGTAGGTGGATATGGAAGAAGCAGGGACACGGATAGTTGGGGCTTTGCAGTAAGGACAAAACTCCCCTCTTATTCCCTTTTCGGAGATGGAGATGGGTTGGTACATGAATTTTCGGTTTGAAAGCTCAAGAACCGAAGGTTCATTGTAATGTATTTACAACGAAAAAGAGAATTAGGCCATCATCGCCTCAATTTCCTCGACGGTAGTAGGGAAATCGGCAAACAAATCCAAGGGTTCGTTTTCTGTCACCACAACGTTATTCTCAATACGAATACCCAATGACTCTTCTGGAATGTAGATGCCGGGTTCTACAGTGAATACATTGCCCGCCTCAATAGGTATATTCCAATCCCCCACATCATGCACATCCAATCCCAAGAAGTGACTGGTTCCATGCATAAAATACTTTTTATAGGCCAATGGATTCTTGGCTTCCTCTGAAGTGATTAAACCCAAACCCACCAACTCCACGGTCATCATTTTTCCAACTTCTACATGGTAATCCGCCATCATGACCCCAGGGCGCAACAATTTCTTGGCTCCCTCCATGACGCGCAACACCGCATTATAAACATCTTTTTGTCGCTCACTAAACTTACCGTTCACAGGAATGCATCGGGTCATGTCTGCATTGTAATTTCCATACTCTGCACCAACGTCCATCAATAACAAATCACCATCCTTACAAGGCAAATCATTGGCTATATAATGCAACACACAAGCGCTGGAACCCGATGCTATGATGGGCGTGTAAGCAAAACCTCTTGATCCATTTCTAACAAACTCATGCAAATATTCCGCTTCCAATTCATATTCCATCACACCAGGCTTCACCATTTTCATCACCCGCACAAAACCCTGTTTGGTCAATTGAATGGCTCGCTTCAGTTGCTCAATTTCCTCTTCCGTCTTGATGGCTCGCACATGGTGCATAATGGGTGCCATGCGAAAGACCCCATGATTTGGAAAATCAATGCGCATCTTTTTGTTCCACCTTGCTTCTCGTGTTTCCACCTCTATGCTCGCCCGGGTATGTGCGTTGTCATTTAAACCCATTACCTCTGCCTCATTCATGACTACCCTCATCACCTTTTCAAAATCACTGGTCCACTGAATGTTCTGAATACCCGTTTGCTCCTTGGCCTGCTCCTTGGTCAACTTAGCACCCTCCCAAACAGCAATGTGCTCATTGGTTTCTCTTACAAACAAAATCTCTCTCATCGCAGATTGCTTGGAAGAGGGAAACAACACCAAAATGGTTTCCTCTTGATCCACCCCTGTTAAATAAAAGATATCCGAGGCTTGTTTAAATGGCAAAGTGCCATCCGCACTGGTGGGGTAAATATCGTTGCTAAAAAAAATAGCCGCACATCCAGCAGGCATTTGAGCACTCACTCTTGATCTTGCTCCAGTATAAAAAGACGCAGAAAGTTGTTGGTATTTCATACCTCAAAGGTAATTCATCACCATCCCACTTCGCACTGACAGGGGAAAGAAAAATGCATTTGGCAATTCGGTAAGCCTTCTTGCAATGCCCTCTGAACACTTTCATTGATGGGATTGTTCAAAAAATCCAAATGCTTCAGATTATTCAGGCGCAACAATTCATGACTGTAAATACCAATGGGATTGTCCCACATGGCCAATATCTCCAGCTCCTGCAAATCTCCAATGCCATCTGGAATCGTGAAAACATCATTGTAACCCAAATCCAATTTTTTCAAATGCGACAGCGTGAATAAAGCCATGGGCAAACTGTCAATGCGGTTGAACTGCATTTCCAATCGTTGTAGTTCCGTACAATTTTTTATTTCCTCTGGTATGAAACGAATATCATTTTTATTGACTTTTAACTCCTGCAAATGGGGACAATTGAACACCTCTAAGGGAATGGATTTCAACTTTTTCTTGCTGAGGTCAATTCTATAGACCTCAAGTTCATGTCCTTGAATCGAAGCTATCGACCTAAAGACTTTGCAGGTATCCAATTGATATAATGGCAAACATTGCGCATTGCATTTTAAAACAATGAATATTAAAAAGAAGCAACAAACCAGTCGTTTACCCATTGAACATCTTTTGTTATTTGTGCTACCAACTCATCTAATCCTCCCATCTTGCGCTCATCTCTTAGACGCTGATGCAGTTCTAAGGTAATGCATTTCCCATACAAATCGCCCTCAAAGTCCAAAATATGACCTTCCACATGCAACTGAAGCGATTGGTTTACGGTGGGACGATAACCGATATTGAGCGCTACTGCATACAATTGACTATTCCAATTCAATGTCGCTGCATAAACACCGAATTTTGGAATCAACTTATCTACACCCTGCACCAAAATGTTGGCCGTGGGGAATCCTATTTTACTTCCAATTTGCTGGCCTTTGATCACTTCTCCAGTCAAAACAAACGGTCGTCCCAACATCGCATTGGCCTCAACCATTTCACCATTTAAAAGTGCCTGACGAATTTTGGTTGAACTTACTGGAATTCCTTTTGGAGCATAGGCCTCCATCTGATGCACTTCAAATCCATACACCTCCCCGAGCTGTGCCATAAGATGTATATCACCCACTCTGTTTTTTCCAAAACGATGATCATAGCCCATGTAGACACCTGCCACATGCAGGCCATTCACCAAAATATCACGAACAAAATCCTCTGCCGATAATTTGGCCAATTCCATATTAAACGGGAGCAACAATAGGTGATCAATTCCCATCTGTTCCAATACAGCAGCCTTTTCTTCCAAACTCTGAATTTGTGGCAATGGTTCGCCATCGGGAAACAATACTTTCTTGGGATGGGGATCAAAACTCAAAACCACCGTTTGCGCGTTTTGCAAATGAGCTCTTTTCTGCATATCACGCAAAATAGAAAGATGCCCCAAATGCAAACCATCAAACGTGCCCATCGTCACCCATGTTTGCACATGGGGTGGCAAGGTATCAATGGCGTAATGAATTTTCATTGCGCAAATGTAGTCACGGATGATTTTTGTTTTTCTATGATGTGATTATATTCGCACTGTCCAAAGGGGTGACGTTCAAAAAAAAAGCGTCTGAGATTATACCCTTCTTGTTTTTGAACAAGGGAACCTGGGCAGGTCATGCTGCCAAGGGAAATAAAGTAAATTGCATTGTCATGACCAATGCACTTGTATTTTAAGACAAATGATAAAAAAAACGCTCTTAGCCGCTTTGGTTGGGATGATTGCAGTCAATGGGATCACCCAAGTGATTGAACCGGTGCAAATTCAAACACGTAAAAGACCCGTGCCAGATTCCATTCCCGTGATTATCGGGAATCCACTTATCATCAAAGACTCGCCCCTTTTTGTAGATCAAAAATCTCCTGTTGCACATACCAATCTATCCTCAAAAGATTTAGCTCGATTGAACACCGCACAAGACCTTCCCTATTTGTTGCGCTTCACCCCATCACTGGTATCCACCAGTGATGCGGGAACCGGGGTAGGATATACGGGTCTTTGGATTAGAGGAAGTGACCCCTCCAGAATCAATGTTACCATCAACAATATACCTCTGAATGATGCAGAAAGTCAGCAGGTATTTTGGGTTAACCTTCCTGACCTGGCTTCAAGCACGAGTGATATTCAAATTCAAAGGGGCGCAGGACCCAGCACCGCTGGACCGGGCGCCTTTGGGGGATCCATTCACATCAACACCATTGATCAAAACTTGAATCTACCCCGGCGCATTTCATATGGTTTACAATGGGGCAGTTTCAATAGCTTGCGAAAAACACTTCAGTTGGATCGCGTGTTGCTCACCAAAGGAATTTATTTGAATGCACGCCTTTCGCAAATCAACAGTGACGGTTACATTGACCGTGCATCCGCCAACATGAATGGTTATCAATTTGACCTTCAAAAAAACACACAACACTGGAAGTTCTTGCTCACTGCGTTTGGTGGAAATGAAAGAACTTATCAATCTTGGAATGGCACTCCATATGAGCGGTTGTATGGAAACACAACAGACATGTTGAACTTTGCCGCGCGGAATTATCTCACGGAAGCTGAAACCAATAACCTACTACAGTCAGGGCGTACCTACAATTACTTTACACATCCCAATCAGGTGGATCAATATCAACAGCATCACCAACAGTTTCATGCCTTATACCATAATACAAAACTGAAATGGCACACCAGTATTTTTCATACAAGAGGAGCTGGATATTTTGAAGAGAAAAAGAATGAAACAGCACTATCCAATTACAACCTCCCCGGATTTGTCCCCCATTTTCTCGATGGCATCTATATAGAGAACGCTGATATCATCCGAAGACGATGGTTGGACAACAATCTATTTGGCGTAGCATCCCGTTTGAGTTTATTCATCAATGAAGCCAACACCATCCACATTGGTACGTATATGATGCAATACCTTGGACATCACTTTGGAGAAGTAACAGAAATAGTACCGCAACCTGATTATGATTTCTCTAAACCGTATTACACAGGAAATGCACAAAAATCAGATCAAACGGGATATATCCAATTCATGCATCAACGGAGTGAATGGAATGGCTTTATAGATCTCCAATTAAGAAGGGTGAACTATAATACAACAGGCGTCAACAATGATTTGGTTCAATATGACGCGCATGATGAATTGATATTTTTTAATCCCAAAATCGGAGGCAGTTACAGAATCAACCGTAAAAATCAAATCAGTGCATTGGTCGCATGGATTGGCAAAGAACCCAACAGAAACGATTACATTGACAACAACACAAAACCAAAAGCTGAGTACCTGTTGGACAATGAACTTTCATGGACATGGAAAAGATGGGACGTGAACAGTCAATTGGATTTTGATCAAAAAGGAATTCATCCCAATGCCAACAAACCTCAAGTAAAATTGACCCAATTCAATATCAATTTATTTTGGATGCAATACAAAAATCAATTGGTGCTGACAGGTGCGGTGAATGATGTCGGTGCTCCATTGAGAACGAACATTGCCTCTAGTTTCAGACGCGGGATTGAAATGGAACTTACCAAGGATATGACGGTTTTCAATAAAAACCTTCGTTTTTATGCCAACGCCACGATCTCTGAACATCAAATCAAAGCGTTCAATGAAATTATTTTTGACTACACCAATGGATTTGACATGCTCCTTATTGAGCACAAAAACAGTCCCATTTCATTTTCTCCGCAAGCCATCGCCAGCACTGTTTTACAATACAATTTGATGCAGTATGTGCAAGTTCAATGGCAATGGAAATATGTAGGATTACAACACCTTGATAATACTGGTAACGAAGACAGAACCATACCTTCTTATCAAGTACAAGATTTAACGCTGATGTATACCAAGGCAAATCCAAATCACGAAGTGCAATTGAGCCTAACCCTCAATAATCTTTTGAATCGCTTGTACGTAACCAATGGCTATACCTATGGCTACATTGTTGGGGAGAGAATCGATGAAAGATTTTATTATCCTCAAGCGGGAAGAATGATTTGGGCAGGAATAAAAGTCTCTCTTTAGACCATCCAATTTATCCCAAGAGAAATCTACTTGGGATAAATTGTTTTTTATTACTACTCTTTTTTATCCTTTAAAAAAACAAACTCAACCCCGTCTTGAACATACCGCTCATAGACATGACCTACTTGATCTCTACAATTCAAGGTAGCTGAATACTCCCCTAAAGTTGCGTAAGATTTGAAAATCCCAATGAGCATCTCTATGCCATTGGTGTAATGCCAATCAACGGTTAAGGCAGAACCAGCGGGCAATTGATAGGCTGAACATCCTAACGCCGCCAATTTCGCACTGTCCCCTGAATTAACAATTACGCATGCCTTTGACCGCAAATCTTCTTCTGCTACTTCATCCGGGTTATCGAAATAAATACCAATAAAATCTTGCTTGATGTTATGTTGTTCACACGTGGATTTTAGACGCTCAAATGTTTCACCAATTTGATGGTAGGGCCCTTTGAAATCTAAGGACATTAATGAATAACCAGGAACTTCTTTCTCCACCACATGTATCTCACGAAAAAGACCATTGTAAGTTAAAAATGATAGAATCAGGATAACAAGTCCTAAGACAATGAATAAAATTTTTTTCATAGATGATGCTTTGGTTTGTGAAAATAATCATTTTTTGAATTCAGAAACTTGACGATATACCCCCCACGGATTCAAATCAAGGGTTCTCATCAAAAACATATTTCTCATCAAAATCGACATTCCATTCTTGCAACATTTCAATGTATTCGAATTTAAAATTTTTCTTTGCGTGATGTTCCTCTTGATTGTTAATGTACACAATAACACTCTCCAATTGAGAATGAGAACATGAGAAAGCTCCAAAACCAGCTTGCCATTCAAATCTGCCCATAACCAAACTCTTCTCGTTGATCCATTTTGAGGAATTAGATTTTATTTCTCTCACCAAATCAGATAATGCGATGTTGGGTTTGATACTCAATAAAATATGAATATGGTCTTCAACTCCACCTATTGCATAAACCTTTTGTTGCTTCCCTTTGGCTATTCCGGAAATGTACTTGAATAATTCATCTTTCCATTTTTTTTGAATTAGGTTCTGTCTTCCTTTTACTGAAAACACAACATGAATATAAATCTGGGTATATGTATTTGCCATCAATTTATTTTATCTATTAATATGTCGCCCCTACGGGGCTTTGGTTGCTTTATTATTCGTTTCTATTAATATGCCGCCCCTAAGGGCTTGGGCTGGTTTATTGTTCGTTTCCTGTTAATATGCCGCCCCTACGGGGCTTGGGCTGGTTTATTGTTCGTTTCCTATTAAT
>VFQT010002197.1_pt1 | contig 20698 bp, 17 predicted proteins | sample 3512381 | NCBI WGS metagenome assembly VFQT01 (sample SAMN10412376, study PRJNA504923) | tailings metagenome | isolation source: Relicate 2 Philex TSF3 active mining site | place: Philippines: Tuba, Benguet | collected 2017-08-29
CCGCCGCCGGTTGGATGCTGGCCTTCGTGGCCATCGCCCAAGGATGTCAGTCAGACACCCGAACGGACGGTTGGCGCGCGCGTTGCGGCGAGCGATTCGCGATGGACGCGGTGGCCTGCTGCAAGGAGTCCAGTGCCGTGACGCAGGACCGGTGCGTGGTGGCGTTGCTCGAGCGAATGGATGCGGTGGAGAACGATCTGGAGCTGCTGGATGCAGCGCGCCATGCGGGCAATCAACAGGTGGCGAGCCAGCTCCTCGAACGGCTCGCTGCAGTCGTCGGCAACGTCGTGGTGGTCGGCGCCGATGGCGCACCCGCCAACGCGTTGCCGGTCCTTCGCGGCACCGACACCATCCGATGCGACCTGCGCTGGTCGCGCATCGAAGCCGCGATCGGTCGCGAGTCCGACGGACTGCGATCGCATCGCTGGGAACTTGCGCCGGGGTCCATGGTCGCAGCGAGCGTCTCGGGACTGCCGGTCGAGGTGCAGGTCGCCGGGACAATCGGGTTCTCCGACGACGTGCTGCCGCTGCAGGGTGGGCCCGCTCGGCTGCCCACTTCCGCCGACCTGACCGCAACCTGGGGAGGCCAGCGCGTGCGCCTTGTCCTTGACGAGAAGTGCGATTGGAACCGCGTCACGGCGACGCATCTGTATCTCGGCCTGCGACCCGTGGAGGTCGACCCTCGCTTGCGCGCCGAACTCAGTCTGTACCCAACGGTCTTCGTCGCGCTGCCGTTTGCGATGTCCGATGACAGGTCGGCGACGAGCGTGACCAAGGACAGCGTTCCTGGCACGCGGCTCTTCCCGTCCTACTTCGGAACCTTGGGTACCCGGGCATTCGATAGCGGCGCAGGACCAAACTGTGGCGACGCGGACAGCGACGGCATTCCAAACATCGCCGAGCAGATCCGAAACTCCTACGAACGTCTCAGTGCAGATCCCGGCGCTGGCCGCAAGGGAACGTGAACTGGCTATCCCCTCTGCCTCCGCTCACGCGGAGCTTCCTAGCCTCGCGGCCTCGCCGCCACCCGCTGGCCGGCCCCGAAGAAATCTGACGCCCTCCGCCAAGAAAGCGGAGGACTTTCGTTTCGGCTGCGGAGATAGAGGGATGGAGGCGTGGACATCACTCGAACTTCCGCTTGACAGCCGTAGTCTATAGGATACACTTGTGCCATGCGCGTCAGGATGACGACCGTCTAACGGGACTGGATAAACGGATTGCGGGACCACGTGGCCCGCGCCCGCATCCAGGTCCGCGTCGATCGGCTCGTGCATGGCAACCGTGCGAGCAGATTTGGGGTTCGCATCGCGCCCTGCGCGAGGGCGTGTGCGAACTGAAGATCGACGTCGGTCCCGGCTACCGCGTGTACTTCACGGAGCGGGACGGCGAGTTGATCATCCTGCTCGCAGGCGGCGACAAGTCCACGCAGCGCCGCGACATCGAGCGAGCGTTCGAGCTCGCCAGGAACATCCCTTGAGATCCAGCCAGCCCACCCACCCACTCACTGCCGAGACCGCCATGCCACGAGCCACCACCACCAAGTCGAAGCGCTCACCCGCGAAGTCCTCCCGCCGCGGCTCGAGTCACACCCGCACGGTCGTCTACGACGTCGCGAAGCAACTCCGCACGCCAAAGGAAATGGCCGCCTATCTCGAGGCGTGGCTGGTCGAGGCTCCCGATGACGCGGCAGGCATCTCGCGCGCGCTCGGCGACATCGCCCGCGCGGTCGGCATGAGCAAGGTCGCGAAGCAGTCTGGCCTCAGCCGCGAGAGCCTCTACAAGGCGCTCAGCGAGGATGGCAACCCGAGCCTCGACACGATCCTGCGCGTGGCGCGTGCGGTCGGTGTGCGGTTCCACGCGTCGGCCGCTTGAAGCGTGAGCGCTCGAGCGAGCTGGAACCCTGATTCCATCGCGCCACGAGGGGTCATCCAGCCCTCTCTGCACCCAAGATCCCCAGGCCTTTTCGAAACCCGGCCAGCCCGCCCTACTTCAAGAGGCGCGCGCGACACTGGCGCGCCGAACGGTTCAGAGTGAGCGCCCTGGCCACACGGCCGGGGCGTTCGCGTTTTGCGGCGTGCATACGGCGTTTTTGGCAAGGTTTTGCGTGCGTGCACGCATGACGCAGATCGGCAATCCGCTCTCGGCGTATCCCATTGTTTCGCCGTCGCTGACCCGTGTCCTCGCCTCAGCCGTCCTTCAGATTTCGGATCTTCTGCGAGACAAATTCGAGGTGGTGGTCGACATGGTGCGCGTAGATCTCGACGATCTGAAGAAGGGTGACCTTGCCGCGCTGTGTGTGCACCCCGACCCTCGCGAACGCCTCGCGCGGGAGTGATCGGAGCCAGCGCGCGGTGAAGCGGCGGTTCGCCTCAAAGAGGTCGAGCACCTCGGCAAGGTCGGCTCGGTCGCTGGGCAGCCTGTCGATGAACGCGTTCTCGTCGTATGCCACGAGCAGCGGACAGTCCTCGGCCGCGATCCGCCGCAAGCGATGCGTCGACGCCAGATCACTGTCGAGCAGGTGCACGGCGTTCTCCATGATGCTCCACTGGCCGGGTCCGATGCGGCGATTGAGCATCTGCTCAGGGATGCCGCTGCACGCCGCACGCAGCTTGTCGGGGCCGGAGTCGTAGGAGGCAATGGCGGCGTCGATCGGGTGCATGGATCAAGGCTAGTCGAACGTGGATCTGTCGTGCGGCACCGAACCGTCGAGGGCACCTGGTACACGCCAATGGTCGGGCCCGCTGGCGGAGCGTGACTTCCTCTTCGTCACGGGTGGATCGATCGCGCCTCCGCGGCGCAGCGACGCGCCTCAGTCGAGGAACCTTTCACGAAGCTCCAGCGTGGGCACCATGCACGCATCCGCACGCCCGAACCATCGGTACCGGTTGCGAGCCACCAAGCGGTACAGCGCATCGCGAAACCCGCGCGGCAGCACACGGAATACGCCGAACACCGGCCACGGGAACGGAATGCGCCGGGCGATCGCCAGCGCCGCGATACTGGCGGACTTTGACTCCGAACGCACGCCTGCTTGCCCGGGCGTAGAGGTTTGAATCCTCCGCACGCCCTCCGCGCGAACCGGCTACCTCACCTCCCACCAACATTCTCCCCCGATTCGGAAGACCCACTTTCGGACCGCAAAAATGCAAGGGTAGAGGCATCGCGCTCTCCGCCCTTCCATGACCCCCACCATGAACACGCCACCGCCCCGCCGCCAGAGGAGGCACGATGACCGCGACCAGAGCGCGATTCGACGGACGTGTCAGGCAGCCTTGTACGGCCTGATCTTGGCGATCGCCTTGGTGCCGCGAGCATCCCGGGCCACCTCAAGGTCGTAGCGGGCCTGCAGGTTCATCCAGAACTCCGCGGTCGTCTTGAAGTAGGCCGCCAGGCGAAGCGCGGTGTCCGCGCTGAACGCGCGGGTGCCGCGCACGAGACGTCCGACCCGGTCCGCGGGCATGCCCGTGTCCTTGGCAAGGCGGTACATCGAGATTCCGAGCGGGACCAGGAACTCCTCGTGGAGGATCTCGCCGGGATGGACGGGGCGGTGGCGGGCGGCATGGGTGCTGGGCATGGTGACCTCGTTCAGTGGTAGTCGATGATGCGGACGTCGGAAGCGTTGCCTTCGGACCAGCGGAACACGATGCGCCACTGGTCGTTCACGCGGATCGATTGGAAGCCCCGAAGGTCGCCCCGCAGGGCCTCCAGCCGGTTGCCCGGCGGGACTCGCAGGTCATCGATGCTGGCGGCCGCATCGATGATCAGGAGCTTGCGGAGCGCGGCACGCTGGATCTCGGCGGACAGTCCCTTCACCCGTTCCCGGGCGAAGAGGTCCTTCGTGCGACGATCGGCGAATCCAGTAATCACGCATCGCAATAGTAACGCCACGCGTGAATAGATCAAGGGGCGGATGCCAAGGGGCGGCCGCTGCGGCGTGTGGCTCTGGCCGCGATCCGGCTCGCTCTAGGCGATCCGGAACCCGTTTCCGAAGCGCCAAGGGGGTGTCTCGCCCTGTAGGAGAATCGGAAGCCATCCCGCAGTGTCGAAACCCGTCCAGCCATGACTACTTCAAGAGGCGCGCGCGAAACTGACGCGCCAGCAGGTTTAGAGTGAACGCCCTGGCCTCCCGGCCGGGGCGTTCGCGTTGTGCAGCGTGCGTAGGGCTTTTGCGGCACGGGTTGCGTGCGCGGACGTCTCTCGGGGTGGGCCAGCGGAGCGACGCCGCATGGCACCAACTGGACCTCAGGCCTTCGCCTGCAGCTGCCAGTCCAGCGGGTCGATCTCGAGCAGTCGATCGCTGACGCCTGGCACTTCAAGGTGCCGCAGCATGTTGAGGCACTGCGCGCGGTGGTGCATGCCGTGGGTCGTCACGTGGACCAGCGCGGCACCGAGCGTGAAGCGGTGGGTTTGACCGGCAAGCGTGACCGCGAACTCGGTCCCGAGCCCGCGCGCCCGCGCGCGCTCCGCGCTTGCCGCAAGCTCCGCGGCGGCCGCATCGAGGATCACGAGAAGTTCCGCGGACGACCGCCGTACATCGCCCTCGATCGACGGACGCAGTTCCGTCGGCGGACCGTCGATGCGATCCGCCCAACGCCGCATCGCGCCGATCACGTGCGTGAGCGTGTCGTGCAGCGATCCGAGACCGATCTCGAAACGACGGTGCCACTGCTCGTCGGTCAGGCCGGCACACGCGCGCAGCACCTCGCGCGTGGCCCAGGCATCGTGGCGGAGGAGGATGTCGAGCGGGTCGGACTCGGCGCGCGGCGCATCGCCCACGAGTGCAAGCAGCAAACCGTCATAGCCCTTGGCACCCACGGTCTGGATGCCGGCTGCCTTGAGCCGCGGGTTCCGCTGGATGGCGTCCATCATGACGCGCACACCCTCGACGCTTGGTTCGCTGGTCCCCTGCTCGATGACGCGGCCCCGGTGGACGGCGTTGTCGACGATGATCAGCGTGCCTGGCCTCGACAGGGCAATCGCGTGCTCGAGGTAGGTCGGGCAGTGCTCCCGATCCGCATCGATGAAGACGAGATCGAATGGCGGCGTGCCCGCGGCCCGAAGCGACTCGAGCGATTCGGCCGCTGGGCCGACGACGATGCGCACGATCTCGCCGCAGCCGGCGCGGTCGACGTTTGACCGGGCGAGCTGGGCGCGATCGGGATCGAGTTCGAGCGTGACCAGTGACCCGCCAACGGGCAGGGCACGTGCGAGCCAGATCGTGCTGAAACCCGCGAGCGTGCCGATCTCAAGGATGCGCCGCGCCCTGATCGTGCGAGCGAGGACCTCAAGCAGACGGCCCTGTGCGGGCGAGACGGCGATCCGGGGAAGCCCGGCGCGCTCGGCCGACATCGTCGCTGCCTGCAGGGCTTCATCCTGCGGCGCGAGCCACTGCTCGAGCGCGCGGTCGACGGCGTCCCAGGTGGATTGGCTTGGCTGCGGCGTGTTCACGGAAGGTCTCCTGTGGGGGCATCGTGGGTCAGGCGCGCCCAACAGGCCTTCACCCCTGCTTCGGGCCCTTCGGCATCCCGGCGACCTTGCGAAGTTCGGCGACCACCGGATCGACCAGCGACTTCCCCTTCAGCTCGAGCTGCTCTTTGCCGTCGAAGGCCTTGAGCATCTGCGCCGCCCAGAGTTCACGGGCAGACTTCTCCTTGATGGTCTTGGCCCAGGCGCGTACCTGACCAGCGAAGCGCTCGGACGCCTTGCGATCCTTCGTGCGGTCAGGCGATGCGAGGTACTCCTGGGCAGCCTTCACGCTGCTCTCGACGAAGCCATCCTCGCCGGCGATGCCGCGCCAGCAACGCGCCAAGAGTGGCGCATTCGTGCAGCCCTGCCGCGTCAGGTCGGCCAGCAACGCCGCCGCGTCCTTCGAATCGGCAGGCGCCGGCAGCGCCATCACGCGTGCGTGGGCCAGGTCGCGGACGGTCTCGCGGTAGAGCTTGCGACCCGTCGGCAGCTTCGCCCTGTCCATCGCCGCATTGAAGGCGTCGACCAGGTCCGTCGCAGCTTCAGCATCGGGCGCGCTGCCGATCGCGGCCTCGACCACGGCCATGGCGTAGGGGTTGCGCGCCAGGCCCTCGGCCATGAACTTCGCGCAGTCCTTCGCACGCTGGTCAGCCGGCATCAGATCCCACACGCGCCGCATGACCAGCGTGTCGACGAACGAATCCATGCCCTCGTCCACACCCCAGGCCACGGTCTGGTGGAAGATCATGGGCCGCCGGCCCCCCTGGTCGTCGTAGTTCCATCCGGCGTGCACCGTCGTCACCTCGTCGCCACCCGTGGCGTACTGGCCGCCCTTGCACCCGAACGATCCCGTCTTCGGATCGAAGTCCATCTGCACCATCGCGCAGTGGCCGGGCTGCCCTGCGGTCGAGGCCGGCACGCCGAGGATCCGCTCGGTCCGGGCGCCGATGTTGCCCATCGTGCCGCAGACGCCGCCGTCCTTCCACATCATCTGGATGCTGCCGTAGCTGAACGCGAAAGGACTCAAGCGACGCGCGCTCTGCATGTCGAACTGCTGGGCAATGTCGCCGATGTACTCGCCGTATGTCCGGGCCTCGCCGGTCTGGACGAACTTCGTCCAGATCTCCTCGCGCTCGCGAAGCGGCTGGTCGTCGGCGGCCAGCATGAGCAGCACCGGCCATGGTGCGTTCAGCGGGAACCGCGGCCAACCCCGCGCCGCGCGCACATCCGCCGGGAAATCCCAACGATCGTTGCGAACGAACCACGCCATGCTCTGGGCAGGTGTCGGCGCCGCGTCGCGCTCGGCAGGCATCCGGCCCTTCGCACGGTACGCAGCATGGAACAGGTCATGCGCGGCGGCGATCCGCTTGCGCAGCTCGTCATCATGCACCGCCTCCGTCGAATCCCACCGCACCGCGCCGTCGCCGCAGTCCAGGCGGACATCCTGCCCGTGCGCCTGCATATAGGCGTTGAACTCGCCCTGCAGCTGCTGTGAAGCGATCACGTCGGCTGCCACCAGCGGACGCATGACCTTCTTCTTCACCTGCACCGGATTGCCGCGCGGCTTCGCGATGCCCCGGTCGTCGTACTCCAGAGGAGGCAGCTCCGTGGTCGTGACCTCGACCTCGATCGGGGCGTGGTCCTCGAGAAAGTTCACGATGTGATCGTCGCGATCGAGCGGCCGGTCCTTCGCATGGGTGTCCACCGGCGTGCGCGGGTCCGTGGGGATCGACAGGACCAAGGGTGCACGCGCGCCGACGTCCGGCAACGCATCCGGCGCCAGGGCCCCATCCGCATCGTTCCATCCACCTGCCTTGGGGCCACGGCGCAGATAGGAGTCTTGCATCGCGAACGCGAGCGCGAGCTGGGGATAGTCCTTGCGCACCATCGACTCGCCCAAGTCGATCTCGAGCGACCGCAGGCCCAGCAGCACCGGCAGAGGATCCTGACGGCAGCCATAGACACTGGCGCGAATGATCGGATCACCGTCGATCCAGGCGAGAAAATCCGCCGGCAGCTTGATGCCCTTGGACGCGCAGGCATCGAGCGCACGCTTGCGCGCCGACTGCACATGCTGGCTGATCCGCGACGACCAGGCCGCGGAACCAGCCTCCAGGGTTGTGGCCCAGGGCGCCGGATGCGGCGCCCACGCCAACCCCCCGACGACCATGAGTGAGGCGAGCGCAAGCACGGAAGACAGACGGATGCTGCGAGGGGCGTTCATGCGCCGTCGATGGTAGGGCCGAAGGCCCGCGCGGCGAATCGGCCCATCAAGCTTGGGCTGTCGTACGCCGTGCGCCGCTGCTCCGACCAGCATCATCTGACTCGATGGCTGCCTTGGTGGAGTGCATGGCGGAGAGTCTCTTCGCGAAGGCGGATCGGGCTTCGTGCTTCGCCGCCACGCCAGTCATCTGGCAATCTCGTCAAGCTGCTCGGTACAGTGTCTCCATGCAACGCGTCCTTGGCATCGGCGGGGTCTTCTTCAAGGCACGCGATCCTGCATCGCTCGGGGCCTGGTACCGCGATCACCTGGGGATCGACATCGAGCCATGGGGCGGCGCCGTGTTCCACGCCTCCGCGCCCCACTCGGCGGTGTGGAGCCCGTTCCCTGCCGACACCACCTACTTCGCGCCGAGCGAAGCCCCCTTCATGATCAACTTCCGCGTGGCGGACGTTCGCGCCATGGTCGAGCAGCTCCGGGTCCGGGGCTGCTCGGTGGATGAGCGCATCGAGGAGACGCCGCAAGGCATCTTTGGATGGGTCATGGATCCCGAAGGCAACCGCGTCGAGCTCTGGCAGCCGCCGCAGGCGTGATGGTGGCATCCATGTCCATGCGATGCACCATGTCCGGCCGTCGTGCAGCGCTGCTCGTCGCGGCCATGATCGTTGGCGGTTGCTCGATGCAGCAGGCCGCGGAACGCGACGTCACGGGGCCGGAACTGCTGCCCTTCACCTACGAACCGATGAAGCCGGGTTTCCACCGCGGCGGCGTGCGCGCGATCATCCAGGATCGCCACGGCAACCGATGGATCGGCAGCCATGCCGAGGGCGTCTGCCGGATCGATGCGTCGGGCATCACGCGCTTCACCGAAGCCGACGGTCTCAGCAACAATCAGGTCCGTTCGATCCAAGAGGCTTCGGATGGAACGATCTGGTTCGACTGCGGGTTCGGCATCAGCAGCTTCGATGGCGCGCGGATGACGACGCACGCCACCGGCGGGCACTCGCTGCTTGCTGGGTGGGCGCTCGAACCCGATGACCTGTGGTTCAAGTCGAGCGAGTCGCATGGCTTCAGTGCAGAGGAGCATGAAGCCGGTGTCTATCGCCTTCATGGCGGAGCACTCACCTACCTGCCGCTGCCGCTTGCCCCGGCGCTGCGGACCAACGCCGGCTACTCGGTGACGGCCTTCGCCAAGGGCAAGCACGGACGGATCTGGATCGCGACCTACGACGCCGTGTTTGGCTTCGATGGCGCGTCGTTCACGATCATCGACGGTACGCGCATGGGACTGCGTCCAGGCGAAGGCGTGCCCCACGTGCGGGGCGTCTTCGAGGACAGCCGCGGCCGGGTCTGGATCGGCAACAACGGCGTAGGCGTCGTGGTCGTCGACGGCGACCGGACATTCGGCGTGGCGCCACTCGTGGGCGAGGGCGATGCCCTGCTGCGCATGGGCTCACCACTGACCGCCTCCAGCGCGGCGAATCACGATGGCTCGCTGCAACGCGTCTTCTCCTTCGGCGAGGATCGCGATGGCTCGATCTGGATCGGCACCATCGGCGGTGGTGCGTGGCGCTACGACGGTCGCGAACTCAGGCAATTCACCGCGAAGGACGGCCTGACGACGCCCGATGTGATGACCATCGCCCGCGACCGGGACGGCCAGCTCTGGTTCGGCGGGATCGGCGTGTTCCGATTCACAGGAACGCGCTTCGAGCGGGTGCATTGAAGGCGCCGACTACAGCTCCCACAGCCAGGAAATCGGCACCGCCAGGTGCCTCGGGTCGTCGAGCGCGAAGGCACTGTTTCCGGCGTGCAGCAGCACTCCGCCCCGGTAGTGCTCGCCGCACTGGTCGGCCAGTCGCCGCAGGCCTTGCGCGTCCTTCGGCGTCACCGTGACCGCCGACTTCACCTCGACTCCCCACGTCTGGCTGCCTCGCGTGATCACCACGTCGACCTCGATCTGGTCTTTGTCACGGTAATGCCAGAATCGCACATCCGGATCGGTCCAACCCGCCTGCGCGATCAGTTGCTGCACCACGAAGGACTCAAGCAGGTGCCCAAACCGCTCCCGTTGCGCGGCCCAATCTTCGGACGTCAGGTCGGCGAGCGTTGCGGCGAGACCGCTGTCCACCAGGTGGACTTTCGGCGACTTAATGAGCCGGCTGGCATGGTTTCGATGCCACGGCTGCAGTCGCCGCACGAGATACAGTCGCTCGCACACGTCGATGTGGTGCTCGATCGTTTCTCGACGGACCCCAAGTTCGTTGCCAAGGCTCGAGACGTTCAGCAACTGCGCCGTACGGATCGCGAGCACCTGCAGCAGACGGCCGACCGCCGTGGCGTCACGCACGCGTGCAACATCCTTGATGTCACGCTCCATCAGCGTGCGGAGGTACTCGCGGTGCCACGTGCGGGCCCGCGTCGGAGAGCGCGATACGGCTTCCGGAAATCCTCCCGTGATGACGCGCTGCAGGAGTTGCTTGGGAAGTTTCAGTTCGGTTGCCGCGACGGCCGGACGAAGGCTGCCCGCGAGGAGTGATGCCAGGAACCGCCCTGGCCGACGCGCCTGCTCAGCCGCCGTCAGCGGCTGCAGCTGCACCACCTCCATGCGGCCCGCGAGCGAATCGCCGAGCCCCGGTAGCAGAAGCAGGTTGGCGGAACCGGTGAGCACGAAGCGACCCGGTCGCCGATCTCGATCGACCGCAAGCTTGATGGCACGCAGCAGCTCAGGCACCCGCTGGATCTCGTCGAGGATCACCCTTGGCGGAAGCGAGGCCACGAATCCGGCCGGGTCGGATCGCGCAAAGGCGAGTGCGGCATCGTCGTCCAACGTGACGTAGGCGTGGCGTGGCTCAAGCGTGCGAGCCAGCGTGGTCTTGCCTGACTGCCGCGGCCCAAGCAGGCACACCACGGGCGTGTCACGGAGGGCGGCTCGAAGCGTCGAGGCCACAGGTCGGTCGAAGAGCGCCGTCATGGGAGTGCGTCCATATGCCTAGTACGATAGCGTCCATTTGCCTATTTTTGAATCGACCGATTGCCGACCGGATCAAGCGATACGCGCCAGCGCTCGATGCCACGAGCCGGGTGCCTGCGCTGGCCTCAACGCTTGGAATCACCAGGCGCACGACGCTTCGCCGTCGCCTGCTCGAACGCGTATGCGAAGCCCAGGAGTTCGGCCTCGGCGTAGGCGCGGCCCATCCAGGTGAGGCCGACAGGAAGGCCTTCCACATCGCCCATCGGCACCGTCAGGCTCGGCGTGCCCGCCACCGCCGCCATGGCATAGCCCGCGCCTACGAAGTGATCGCCGAGCACAGGATCGATCATCCATGCTGGCGAGGTGCTCGGCGCGATCACCGCATCAAGCCGATTGGCGTTGAGCGCGGCGAGCAGACCGTCCTGCCCCGCAAGCCGCTTCGCCTCATCACGCGCCTGGACGTATGCAGCGTCGGTCAACGGACCGGTGGACTGCGCGAGCTCAAGCAGCTCCTGGCCAAAGCGCGGCATGACCTGTTCGGCATGCTCGCGGTTCCACGCGATCAGTGCTTCGAGCGAGTTCACCCGAGTGCCCGCCTGCTGCAGGTATCGATTCAAGCCATCCTTGAACTCGTAGAGCAAAACCGTGATCTCATGCTCATTCCATGCGTTGTAGGTCGGCACCGTGATGTCCATCACCTCGGCACCCTGTGCGCGCACCGCGGCGATGGCGTCGGTCATGCGTGCATCCACCCCCGGGTGGTAGCCCATGGCCTGGCGCAGCACGCCGATCCGCTTGCCGCGCAAGGCGCTGGCCTGCAGGAACGTCGCATAGTTCACAGGCCGGTGACCCTTCGATCCCGGTCCGGCGGGGTCGCTCGGATCAGCCGCTGCGATCACATCGAGCATGAGCGCCACATCGGTCACGGTGCGGCCCATCGGACCCGCAGTGTCCTGCGAGACCGAGATCGGGATGATGCCGGTGCGGCTCACCAAACCAACGGTGGGCTTCAGCCCCACAAGGCCATTCATCGCCGCCGGGCAGATGATGCTGCCGTCGGTCTCCGTGCCGATGCCAACGGTGGCCAAGCTCGCCGCGATGGCGGCGCCCGTTCCGGCGCTCGAGCCGCACGGGCTGCGATCGACCGCGTACGGATTCCTGGTCTGGCCGCCGCGCGAGCTCCAGCCTGACGTGGAACGCGTCGAGCGGAAGTTGGCCCACTCGCTGAGGTTGGTCTTGCCCAGGATCACGACGCCGGCGTCGCGCAACCGAGCCACGAGGAACGCATCCGCGGTCGGCCGATGATCGGCGAGCGCAAGCGATCCCGCGGAATTCACCAGACCCACGACATCGATGTTGTCCTTGAGCAGCACGGGAATCCCGTGCAGCGGTCCACGCACCTGGCCCGCCGCACGCTCTCGGTCGAGCGCCGCGGCCTCATCGAGCGCTCGCGGATTCAGCTCGATGACCGCATTGAGCATCGGGCCCGCGTCATCGATGCTGGCGATGCGATCGAGATAGGCCTGCGTCAGGCTGCGTGAGGAGCAGGTACCAGCCGCCATCGCTGCCTGAGCCTGGTCCACGCTGAGCTCGACGACCTCGACGCGGTGCGGAGCCGAACAGGCGCAGAGGAGCGTGGTCAGCAGGGTCAGGAGACCGATTCGACGCATGGGCGTATTGAACTGCCGAATCCCCACGCGCGCCAACCCGGCCCCCGAACCATCCACTTGTACCGACGGGAAGACGGGCTTGGGGATCTATGCCGACGGCATGGTCGAGCACGATCGCCAGATCGGCGTGCTGCTGGCGAAGCTCGAGGCACTTGGCCAGCTCGAACACACCACCATCATGTATTCGACGGACAACGGCGCCGAGACGTTCACGTGGCCCGATGGCGGCACGACGATGTTCCGAGGCGAGAAGACCACGCAGTGGGAAGGCGGATACCGCGTGCCATGCATGATCCGATGGCCAGGCACCATCAAGCCCGGCGCCGTCATCAATGACGTCGGCGCTCACGAAGACATGCTGCCGACCCTTCTGGCTGCGGCAGGAGATGCGACGGCCGTTGATGCCCTGCGCAAGGGACACACCGTCGGGCGGAGTTCGTACAAAGTGCATCTTGATGGCTACAACCTGATCCCCGCGCTCAAGGGCGAGCAGCCGTGGCCCCGGCAGGAGTTCATCTCCTGGACCGACGATGGCAGCGTGGCCGCGCTGCGCTACGGCAACTGGAAGGCGACCTTCCTGCTGCAGGAGGCCGAAGGTCTGGAGGTGTGGCAGCAACCGTTCGTGGAGTTGCGCGCGCCGCTGCTGACGAACCTTCGCATGGATCCGTTCGAGCGCGCCCGCGAGGAGAACGCGATGGGCTACCAGCGCTGGTACCTCGACCGCATGTTCATGATCGCACCCGCAGGCGCGTACGTCGGCCGCTGGCTGCAGAGCTTCCGCGAGTTCCCGCCGCGCCAGAAGCCGGGCAGCTTCAACCTTGAGCGCGTGATAGAAGCCGTGACTCGCCCGCAGGGGCAGTGAGGGCTCGTCAAGTCCGATCGATCCGGTAGATCAGCCGGTCGCTCGGCACGCCGCCGACGGGCACCTGCTCGCGGCGGTCGAGCCGCGCACCCGCACGTCATGATGTTCGTGACCGCTGCAGCGCGCCCGAGAGCGCGTGGAGCTGCGACACCGGGAGCGCCTCGATGCCGGGTCGAAGCTTGAAGCGAAGATCACCCCGGTGAACGACCCAGAGCTTCTCCAAGCGCAGGTCCTGCATGGCGATCTCCATCGAGCGCGTGACGACCGGCGCATCGGTGCACTTGACTTCGATGCCGACTCGGCGGTCACCCCTGGCCAGCATCAGGTCCAATTCGGCCCCCTGCGGGGTCGCCCAATGATGGGCTTCACCGGCACGCGCTCCGGCGATGTGGATGGCCTGCTCGACGACGAATCCCTCGAAGGATGCACCGATCTGTGGCCGCTCCCGGAGTTCGGCAGCGGTCGAGATGCCCAGAAGGGCATGGAGCAATCCCGAGTCACGGATGTACACCTTTGGTGCCTTGACCTGGCGCTTGGCGATGGATGCATGCCACGGACGGAGCAGCCGGATCGCGAAGAACCCTTCGAGCGTCTCCAGCCATCGACGCACCGTGGCCTCCGATGAGCCGAAGGCGCGAGCGAATTCCGATGCATTCCAGCGCTGTCCATGCCAGTGTGCCAGCATCTGCCAGAACCGTCGGAGTTCTGCCGGAGGCATCCGCAGGCCGGCGTCGAGCACATCCCGCTCAAGATAGGTCTGCACGAACGACCGCCGCCACTCCATGCTGGCCGCTTCCGATCGTGCCGTGAAGGACCGCGGGAAGCCGCCGCGCAGCCAAAGGCTCTGCCAGCGATCGGCACCCACCTCATCGAGTCCGAAGCCACCGAGTTCGTGATACGCGATCCGCCCTGCCAGGCTCTCGCTTCCCCACGCCGCCACATCGGGCGAGGCGCTCCCCAGCAGCAGGAACCTGGCAGGCAACGGCCGGCGATCCAGCAATGGCCTGAGCGGGCGGAACAAGGCCGGCAGGCGCTGCACTTCGTCGATCACGACGAGGCCCCGAAGAGGCGCGAGGACCGGCTCCGGATCCTGCAGCAGCCGAAGGTCACGGTCCGTCTCGAGATCAAAGATCCGTGACGGCTTGCCCTGTGATGCAGCCACCGCCTGAGCCAGCGTGGTTTTGCCCACCTGCCGTGCGCCGAGGATGGCCACGGCCTGGAAGTTCCTCAGCAGCCGGAGGATGGCGGAGCGGTGCGCTGGACGGTCGAGCATGGCAGCGAAGCATACCATGCGAATTCGTCACCTGATGACGAATCTGCATGGTTCCTGCTGGCCGCTCGCCGGCGCGGAGCCGCAAGGCGCCCCTGCCCCGCTCGGTCGATCCGGCCCCCTTCTGCTGCACGCGTGGAAGCGAAGCGTCGCCCCGTCGATGCGGCGTGAAGCACGGCGTGATGCCTGATCCAAGGACGAAGGGCGCTTTGACTCACCGCCTGCCCGGACTACCTTGACGCCGCATCGACCAAGGCCGAATCGATCCCCTGACGCCCCATGCCAAACCTGCGAACCATCGTCAGCACCATCGCCGTTGCCCTCCTTTGCCCGATCGCCCTGGCCGACTGGCCCAACCTTGGGGGTGGACCGATGGCAAACGGGAACTCAGGTGCCATCGGGCCATCTTCTGCCGAGGTGACCTGGGCCCGTAGCAACATGGGCTGCCTGATCTCCTGGGCCCCGAGCATCGAGGGCCCTCGTGCCTTCATGGTTCGCCAGACCTACGCACAGGCTCCCTACAACCCCCCGCCGGGCGAAGCCCGGGTGCACTGTCTCGATCTCACCACGGGCGCCACGCTGTGGACCTTTGACTGCCCTTTCGAGAGCGGGCAATGGACCACCGTCGTCTACGGCGCGAAGGATGGTCGGGTGTTCGTGGGCCGCGGCGGCAACGGCTCCGCCTCGGCCGGACGCGTGCACTGCCTTGACGCGCAGACGGGTGCAGTGCTCTGGGTCTCGGTCGATCTGGTCCGCACGGGTGCCTATGACGGCATCGTCTTCATGGATGACGGCGATCCGATCTTCGCGAGCCATCTCGAGATGCGCCGCATCGATGCCCAGACCGGCGCGACGGTGTGGTTGACGTCACGAAGCTGCAGCGTGAGCGGGAACTGCGGCCCCGCGCGGGACGGCGATGCCATCTACGTCGACGAGGTGGCCGGCGGCGGGCAACGCATCTCCCGCTTCAGCGCCACGACCGGCCAACGTCTCTACAGCAGCCAAACCATGCCGGGCTTCCTCAACCAGAACTCGCCGTTCTGCGCCCCCGGCGGCCTCGTCTTCTACCTTCGAACGAGCAACGAGGGCCCGAGCTTCGACAAGCTCTACGCGTTCAAGGACACCGGCAGCGGCTTCCAGTTGCTGTGGTCGGCCCAGGCCTATACCGAACCTGGTGCCCGGCACGCGGTCACGCCGGATGGAGGCGTGACCATGCTCTCGCCCGAGGGGCGACTGCAGATCCGTGACCAGCTCACTGGCGCCGTCCGCGCAGAGTCGGCCGGAACCGTGCTCAGCCCAACGGGGTTCACCTCGTCGATGGTGGCCGTTGACGCCCTCGGTCGCCTCTACCACAACAATTCCAACGGCGCCGGCGGCGGATCTGCCGATCTTCGCGCGTTCACGCCCACGCTCGAGGTGTTCTGGAGTGCATCGATCACTGGCCTCAACCAAGGCGGCCCCGCCCTGTCGGCTGATGGCAGCCTGATCGCTGCCGGCACAGTCGATGTGCAACGGTTCTGGACACCACCGCCCTGCTCTGCAGCGGACCTCAATTGCGACGGCATCGTGGACGGCGCCGACCTTGGCGCCATGCTCAGTGCATGGGGGCCGTGCGCCGGGTGCGCAGCTGACCTGAACGATGATGCGAGGGTCGACGGTGCCGATCTCGGCCAGTTGCTGACGGCCTTCGGGACCTGAGGCCTACCCCGGCCGATCGATCCGGTAGATCAGCCGGTCGCTCGGCACGCCGCCGACGGGGACCTGCTCGCGGCGGTCGAGCCGCGCACCGATGCGCTCGAGCGCACGCTGCGAGCGCAGGTTGCCGGGGCTGACGTGAAACCACGCGGTCGCCACATGCAGGAACGCGTGCGCGAGCATGAGCGACTTGACCTCGGCGTTGGTGCGACCGCCCCAGTGGGCGCGCTTAAGGAACGTGTAGCCGATCACGACCGACGATCCTTCAGGATCCCAGTCGTAGTAGCGGCTCGAACCGATGATCCGGCCTCGCTCGCGCTCGGCGATCACGAGTCCCCCGCCGCATTCGAGCGCGCCCTTGAAGAACCGCTCGAAGACAGCGCGCTCGTGGCGATTGGGCTCCGAGTGCTGCTCCCAGATCAGCGGATCGGCTGCGGCCGCATGCAGCCCATCGAGATCGCCGGCCGTGATCGGCCGAAGCGTGACGGTCGGGCCATGAAGCGTGGGCTGCCAGGGATTCATGGGTGCCGAATCAGCCGCTGATCGCGGCGTGGATGCTGCAGTAGGAGTCGAAGTCAGCCAGGAACAGTTCGACGAGCTCCGGATCGAAGTGCGAGCCGGACAGACGCTCGAACTCCGCGCGCACATCCCCCGGCGTCCATGCTTCCTTGTACGCGCGGCGCGACATCAGGGCGTCGAACACGTCGGCGATCGCCACGAGCCGGCCCGCCAGAGGGATGCCCTCGCCCTTCGGCTCGGGGACTTGCTCGCCATCCTCGCCGAGTGCAGCAAGCGTGGCGATGATCTCGTCACGGGTGGGATAGCCCTTGCCGTCCCAGCGGGCATGGTGATAGAGCGTGACGTCGCGGATCGCCGCATCCAGCGCGGTGCGCTGCCCCTTGAGCGCGCTCTTGGCGCCAATGGTCGTGTGCGACTGCATCACCTTGCGCTCCTCATCGGTGAGCGCGCCGGGCTTCTTCAGGATGATGTCGGAGATGCCCACCTTGCCCACGTCGTGCAGCATCGCTGCCGGGCGCAGTGAATCGAGTTCCTTCAGGATCCGTTCCTCGCTCCAGCCCCGCCGGCTTGCCCACGCGACGAACAGCCGGGTCGCCACCTGCGACACCCGGCGAATGTGCGCGCCCGTCTCCTTCGGGTCATGGAGCTCGGCGATGCCCATGATGCGAAGCACGAGCGTGCGCGTGAGGTTGGAGCGCTCGAGCGCGAGTGCCGCCAGGCTGGCGAAGTTCATGGCCAGCGCCTGGTCCTCGGACGAGAACTCAAGGGGCCTGAGCGTCTCAGGGTCGCGCGGGTTGATCAGCTGAAGCACGCCCAGCAACTCGTTGTGGTTGCTGCGGAGCGACACCGAGACGACCGCACGCGTGCGGAAGCCCATCATCCGGTCCACGGAGGGATTGAAGCGGAAGGTGGCGCCTTCGGGGATGTTGTAGGCATCGGCCACGGCCACCATGCCGTCGAGCGCGGCGGCGCCGGCCATGCTCGTGCGGTCGATCGGCAGGCTGACGGGATCGCCGGCACGGACGAGCAGCCGGTCGCGCGAGGACGTGTCCGAACTGAGTGCGTGGCGGAACACAAGCTCGCCCTCCTCGGCGAGCAGGATGCTCCCAGCCTCGCAGTGGAACGCCTGCGCTGCCTCCTGCAGCAGCATGACCATGAGCGTGTCGACATCCTGCACCGTGCTCAAGGCAAGGGACAGCCGGTTCAGCGCCGTCGTCTTGTCGTGCAGCAGCCGGTAGTTTTCTTCGACCAGTTCCTGGTGCGACTTGGTCTCGAGCACCGAACGCAGGCGATCCATGGTGCCGTGGGGCACCCAGGACGATCCAGTGTCGAATCGGCGCACAACCCGCCAGTGCATCTCGTCGTGGCGATCGGCACCAAGTCGCGCCGGCGGCTGCGACTCGGTGACCAGGATGCACTGGAGCGCACGCGACTCGCCGATGCGGCCGATCGAGACCTCGACGCGCGCGGAGCAGTGCTCCACGATGGTGCGCGCCACCTCGCTGAAGGCACTTGCGGCCTGCGCCGCACGCTGGCGATCGCCGGTCAGCAGCAGCATGCACTCGTGGATCTTCGCGCGAGCGCCATCCACGTCGGCGGCCCGACGGAGGTTGAAGTCGGCCAGGTGCATCATGGCTCCCACCTCAGCACGATGCAGCCGGCGTCGTCATGGCTTCGTCCACGAACGGCGACGATTTCGTCGGCGAGTTCCTGCGCGGGCCGGAACGCATCGCGGACCGTCAGCGCACCGGGCAGCCCCGCGACGCCGTCGGTCCACATCACGATGAGATCGCCCCGTGAGAGGCTGGCCGACTGCTCGAATGGCGTCGGCAGGCGCTGCCCCAGCACGCCATCCTTGGAGATGGGACGCCACGGCGTGCCGGCCACGCGAGCCGCACCCGTGTTGCCGACGCCGAGGTACCGAACCGTGCGGTCGGTGCCGCTCACGAAGAGCATGCCGATCGCGGCACCACGCGAATCGCGCAGCGACTCATGACAGGATTGCATGAGCCTGGGCAGGTCGCTGCCATCGGCGTGCTCGAGCCGGGCCCGGACCTGCTCGGCAGCCGCCTTGGCGAATGCACCGTGGCCGCTTGCATCGATCATCGCCAGCAGCACGCCATCGTCCACCGCCACGGCGAGGGCGAGATCACCGCCGTCATGCTGGCCCGGCACCGGTCGCGAACGCAAGCCGATGTCCCACAGCGGCGTCGAGAGTTCCGCCGGCCCCTGGTATCGGCTCGCGCGCCTGGGAGCGCGCGCAGCCGGCTCGCCGCGGCGCCCGGCGATCCGCCGACGCGCATGGACGCGCGTGCCCGCGCCAGGCGTGGACTCGATCGAGAAGCGGTCCGCCATCCGGCGCACCCCCGGAAGGCCAAGCCCAAGGCTAGTCCCCGTCGTGAAGTGATCCTTGAGGGCGCGCTCGGTGTCGGCGATGCCGGGCCCGTTGTCCTCGGCCCAGATGTCGACATCGATGCCGTCCGGTTGCACGGCACGGGCCACGCGGATCATGCCCCGCCCCGCGTACTTGACGATGTTCGTGGCGAGCTCAGAGACGATCGTGACGACCATCGCGCGCTCGACCTCGTCGGCATCGGCAAGCACGCCCGACGACCGCATGCGCTGGATCCCGACCGTGAGGTCGGCATGGTCGCGCACCGGAAAGGACATGGTGGTCGACGGCCCGTCAGCCACCGGATGTCTCCGGCTCGGCACCGAGGGATCGCAGGGCATCATCGAGCCCGAGCATCGCGTTGAGCCCATCGACATCCGCATCGCACTCCATCAGATGCATGATGATCCCAGGCTGCAAGCCGACGAGCATGGTGCGCGCGCCGAGCACGCCAGCCATCCTGAGGACCTGCCGCAGCGCATGGAACTCATGGGCATCCATGAATGGCACGCCCGAAGCGTCGACGACCAGCACCGTGGCGCCCCCCTGCTGCACGCCCTCAAGCGCGACGCGGGTGAAGTGCTCCATCGTGGCACCACCGAGGTCGCGACCCAAGGTCACGACCAAGGCGTTGCCGACCCTGGTGCCGGTCACATGGCTTGCGCCAACTTCGGACATGCAGGATGCCTCAGCCGATGTGCACGGGGCGTCGATCGCCGCCGATGGTCTTCAGCGCAAGCTCGAACGAATCGCGCAGGGTTGCGGTGGTGCGGACCTCGCCAATGTTGACACCCAGCTCGACCAGGGTCCGCGCGATCGCCGGCGAGAGGCCGGACAGGATCGTCTCGCAGCCCATCAGCTGCGTGGCCTTGGTGATCTTGAGGAGCTGGTTGGCGACCGCGGTGTCCATGGCGCTGACGCCGCTGATGTCGAGCACCAGCGCCTTGGCGCGGGTCTCGGCGATCTTGCCGAGCGTCTTGCTCATCACGTCCTGGGTACGGTGCGAGTCCAGGATCCCCAGGAGCGGCAGGAGCAGGATCCCCTCCCAGATCGGGGTCACCGGGGTCGACATCTCCAAGAGCGCCTTCGAACTGGCGGAGATCTTCTCGCGGTTGATGCGGGCGATCTCCTCGATGACGACGTACGAATCCAGGAACATCAGCTTGGAGATCGACTTGATGGTCTCCTCTGGCTCGCTGACCTTGGCGCCAAGCGCTCGGACGCGATCGGCCATCAGGTTGTTGGAGACCGACATCCCTGCGAAATAGATCTCGTTGGGCAGGTCGATGTGGGCGTGGACCGCACCGACATGGCGGCGGGCGTCGATCCACGACTCGTCGATCTCGGCCTGCAGGAAGGTCACCCAGTTGGCGTGCTGGAGCTTCTTGACCCGCTCCAGGCGCGACGGGTTCGAGGCGAAGAAGACCTGGTACTCCCGGTGCTTGGACATCCAGTCGTAGAAGTCCGCGATGAAGTCATCGAGCTGGGCGACGAGCATCGGCGCGGCAGCGCGAATGCGACGCAGGTCGGCATCACGAAGGTCGAACTTCTCAAGAGTGTCCTTGATCGAGGTGGAGGCCATGGGCGTTGCGCTTTCTGCTGTGGTTTGCTGGGAACCGTCCCACGGAG
>VFQT010002199.1_pt1 | contig 20696 bp, 20 predicted proteins | sample 3512381 | NCBI WGS metagenome assembly VFQT01 (sample SAMN10412376, study PRJNA504923) | tailings metagenome | isolation source: Relicate 2 Philex TSF3 active mining site | place: Philippines: Tuba, Benguet | collected 2017-08-29
CGTGACCACCGCTCCCACCAACCAGCCCATCACCCAGGAGCCGCGTCGATCGTGGCTTGAGCGAGCCGAGTCGTGGCTGAGCCGGATGAGCACGAAGAACAACTTCTGGCATCGCCTCTGTTCGATGGTGTGGCTGCCGTATGCCTTCACCAGCGGCATCAGCATGAAGCGCCTGGACAAGGATCGCTTCACCGCCGTGCTGCCGTTCAGCCGGGTCAATCGCAACTGGTACAACGCCATGGCCGGGGCTGCGCTCCTGGGCAACAGCGAGGTCGCCGGGGGCATGTACCTCTTCGGCGAGTGCGGCGGCGACTACGTCGTCGTCTGCAAGGAGATGAAGTACCGGTTCCTGCGGCCGTGCCTGGGTCCGGCCGTCTACCGGGTGGTGAACAGCGACGACGTGAAGGCCCTGATCAAGGCCGGTGGCGAGTTCAACGTCAACCTCGTGATGGAGGTCGCCCAGCTCGTGGGTGGCAAGGACGGCGACCGCAAGGTCGGTCAGTGCGACATCACCTTCCACTGCACCCCCAAGTCCATGATCAAGGCCAAGGCCAGCCGGTTGAAGGCCCTTGAAGCCGCTCGCGCCGCGCGTGACGCCGGCGCATCCGCGTGATCCGCCGCGCGTGAGCGTGCGGCGGTCCGCCGAGCTGGCCACAGCTGGCTTCTGCCACGATCCAATCGGTCGACCCGCGTGACCCGTCGGTCCCCGCTTCGTACGATCCGGTCGTGCATCCCCGCATCGCCGAACTCCGTGAACTGCTGCACCGGGCGAACACCGCGTACTACGTCGATGCAGCGCCGTTCATGTCCGACGGTGAGTACGACCACCTGCTGGCCGAGCTGGCTTCGCTCGAGGCCGAGCATGGCTGCGACGATCCCAACAGCCCCACGCAGCGGCTCGGTGATGCCGCGTCCGGCTTCGCCAAGATCGCGCATGCGGTGCCGATGCTCTCGATCGAGAACACCTACACCCTCGAGGACTTCGGTGCCTGGCATGCTCGATGCACGGCAGCACTCGGCAGCGAGCCGGTCTTGGTGTGCGAACCCAAGGTCGATGGCGTGGCCATCAGCCTCCGCTACGAGGATGGTGCCCTCGTGCGTGCGGTGACGCGCGGGGATGGCGAGCAGGGCGACGACGTGACCGGCAACGCGCGAGCGGTGCGCGCCATCCCGACGCGGCTTCGTGGTGCGTATCCATCGGTGCTCGAGGTGCGTGGCGAGGTCTTCATGCCCAACGAGAGCTTCGAGCGCATCAACGCCGAGCGCGAGCGTGAGGGCGATGAGCTGTTCGCCAACGCCCGCAACGCCACCGCGGGAACGCTCAAGAATCTTGATCCGCGGCTGGTGGCTTCGCGTGGGCTGTCGTTCGTTGCACACGGTCGTGGTGCCTGCGAGGGGGATCCCTCGCGTGGACACTGGGAGTTCCTGTCGAACCTCCGGTCCTGGGGCGTGCCCACCAACGAGGGAGCCTCGCGCTGCACGAGTGTCGACGAGGCGCGCGGTCGCATCGAATCGTTCCGGGACCTTCGCGATGGCCTTCCCTACGGCGTCGACGGCATGGTGGTCCGCGTCGACGCGTTCGCGCAGCAGGCCGAGCTCGGCGCCGCGAGCAAGGCGCCGCGCTGGATCATTGCCTTCAAGTATCCGGCCGAACGCCGTGAAACCGAGCTCCTACGAGTCGACTGGCAGGTCGGCAAGGGCGGCACGCTCACACCGCGCGCCACGATGGCGCCGGTCTTCGTCGCCGGAACCACCGTGAGCCACGCCACGCTCCACAACATCGAGGAGATCCGGCGCAAGGACCTGCGGATCGGCGACACCGTGCTCGTCGAGAAGGCCGGCGAGATCATCCCGCAGGTCGTGGAGGCGTTGGTGGCCCGACGCGACGGATCCGAGCGGCCGATCGAGCCACCGAGCGCGTGTCCGTCCTGCGGCGGCGCCGTGGAGCAGGAGGGCCCGAAGCTCTACTGCGTGAACGCGGCATGCCCGGCTCAGTTCCGTGAGCGGCTCAAGTGGTTCGTGGGGCGCGACCAGATGGACATCGACGGACTCGGCGAGAAGATCGTGGACCAGCTCGTCGAGGCAGGGCTCGTGAGGCACTTTGCCGATGTGTTCGCCCTCGATCCCGTGCGGCTCGCCGCGTTGGAGAAGTCCGAAGCCGCGCCGCAGCGCAGGGTGCGCAAGGACGGCACGCCGGCCGAGGCCGCGCGCATCGGTCCCAAGACCGCCGAGCGCATCGTGCGCAGCGCCGACGCTGCACGCGGTCGCGGCCTGCAGCGCCTGCTCGCGTCACTGGGCGTGCGGCACCTGGGCGAGGCCGCCAGCAAGACCTTGGCCCGAGCGTTCCCCGATCTGGATGCCGTGCTGCGTGCCGACGTTGCCGCCCTCCATGCGCTGCCTGACTTCGGCACCATCACGGCCGAGAGTCTGGTGCGCGACTTCGCGGCACCCACGCTGCGTGACGAGATCGAGCGGCTGCGCGCCGTGGGTGTGGACCTCTCGAGCCATGGTCATCGCCCCGGAGATGGCGGGGCGTCCGGACCGCTGGCCGGCAAGGTCGTCGTGCTCACGGGCGAATTGCCCGGCTGGGACCGACGCACGCTGACGGCGGCCGTCGAGGCGCTCGGCGCCAAGGTCTCGGGCAGCGTGTCGAAGAAGACGGATCTGGTCATCGCAGGCTCCGCCGCCGGCAGCAAGCTGACCAAGGCTCGCGAGCTCGGTGTGCAGGTGTGGGAAGGCGACGATGCGTTGCGCGAGCTCGCCGCGCTCGGCGCCGTGGTCAAGACGTAGTCGTCAAGGCGTCGTCGTCAAGGCGTCGTCGTCAGGGCGTCATCGTCAAGGCGTCGTCGATCCGCTGCGCTCGGCATCGCTGGGCGCAGGCTGCGCGACCCCGAACTGCGGCGCGCCGCGGAGGGTGCCGAGCATCATGTCCCGGTCTTCGACCTGGCGGGTCGTCACGGCGCGGTCACGATCGATCTGCGCGACCCACCACTGGGTTGTGTCGTCGCGCGCTTCGACCTCGAGCCCGATCATCACGCCGCCGTAGTGCACCAGCGGTCCCCAGACGTTGCGCCAGCGGCCGTCGATGCCCAAGGTCAGTCGCTCCTCGTCACCGTCGGGCAGCGTGTGCAGCAGTTCCCAGCGCACCGGCTCGGGCGTCGTGCCGTGGCCGATCACTCTGAAGTGGTAGTCGTCGCCCATCCATTCGAACGACGGGAAGTTCACGGTCTGGCGGCCTGGCAGCAGGCTGCCGCCCAGATACCACGCCAGTGCCGCCGCCAACAGCACGAAGATCACGATGTTGATCAGGAGGGCGCGAAGTCCCAGGGTGAGCAGCGGCAGCGGACTCGGCATCGCCGAAGGCTACCGTCAGAAGTCGAGCCTGCCGCTCCACAGCATCCAACCGACGAGCGCGGCCAGGAGCATGCGCCAGAGTCCGCACCACAGGAATCCGCCCCGCCCGATGAAGGCCACGAGCCATGAGATGGCAAAGGCGGCGCTGACGGCGGCAACGATGATGCCGACCGCCACCGGCAGGATGCCGCCGAGCAGTTCGATGCCTCCGTCCTGCCGCAGGAGCTTGAGCAGGCTGTAGGCGCACGCGGCACCCAGCGTGGGCAAGCCGAGCAGGAAGCTGAACTCCGCGGCGGCGCGCGGCCGGAGCCCGACCGACAGCCCGCCCAGGATCGACATCATGGAACGGCTCGTGCCCGGCCACATGGCCACGCATTGCATGAGCCCGATGAGCACGCTCTGCACGACCGTGAGCGAACTGCCGTCGACTTCAGTTCCGCGCTCATCGGCGGCCCGCTCGCGGACCCACTTGTCCAGGAGCACGAGCGCCACGCCGCCGATCGCCAGCGCCAGCACGACCGGCAGGTCCAGGAGCACGAGCGCCACGCCCCCGATCGCCAGCGCCAGCACGACCGGCAGGGGCTTGAACAGCCGCGCTTCAAGCCAGTCATCGAGCAGGAGTCCGAAGATCGCGGCCGGGATGAACGCTGCCGACAGATTGCGCAGGAGCCGAAGTGCCTGCCGATGGTCGGCAGCCTTGCGCACCAGGCCAGACACCGCCACGCAAGCATGCGCCATGCCGCGCACCTTGCTCCAGTAGAGGCCCGCCACCGCAAGGATCGCTCCGCCTTGGATCACGATCGAGAACGCATCGACGGCGCGGCGCTGCTCCTCATCCGAGCGCAGGCCCAGCCACTGTGCCGTCAGCAGCAGGTGACCGGTCGAGCTCACCGGGAGGTACTCGGTGATGCCCTCGACGAGCCCCAGGATCACGGCATCAAGGAGGGTCATCGAAGGTTCTCCTGGGCAAGCCACGGCATCATGGCACGCACGGTACGTCCTGCGTCCTCCAAAGGCATCGCGGTCGCGGCCGCACGACCTTCGCGCAGGCGTCTGCCGCCTTCACGCTGGTCCGCCATGAGAGCCGCGAAGAAGCTCCCGTCGCGAATCCGTGCGAGCAGGTCCTGCATCGCCTTGCGCGTGCGATCGTCGACCACCACTGGGCCAGCCTCGTCGATGCCGAAGGCAGCGGTCGGCGAGATGCGATCCCGCATCCCAGCCATCCCATGCTCATAGACCAGGTCGGCGACCTGCTTGAGTTCATGGATGCATTCGATGTAGGCGATCTGCGGCGGATAGCCGGCCGTGACGAGCGTGTCGAACGCAGCCTGCATCAGGTGGACCATGCCGCCGCAGAGCACGGCTTGCTCGCCAAAGAGATCGGTCTCGGCCTCGATCGCTGCGGTTGACTCGATCACGCCTGAGCGCCCGCAACCGATGCCCGCGGCCCACGCCAGCGCCAGTGCGCGGGTCCGGGGGGGATTCGCGCCCGGACTCTGGACGGCGAGCAGTGCAGGAATGCCCTGGCCCATCGCGTACCGCATGCGCAGCGTGGCGCCTGGTCCCTTTGGTGCAACCATGACGATGCCGCGCTCAGGAGGCGCCGTCACCAAGCCGTAACGAAGTGGCGCGCCGCAGACGAAACCGGCAACAGCGTCGGCGTGCATGGCCGGCTGCACGGCAGCCCAGACCTCGCCCGCCACATGGTCCGGTACGCAGATCGCCACAAGCGCTGCCTCAGACGCAGCGTCAGCAGCGCTGAGTTGCCGGAATCCCTCGGTTCGAGCTGCCTCCCGTGCGGCAGATCCAGCCCGTCCGCCGACGATGACGTCGATGCCGCTGTCACGCAGATTCATCGCGTGGGCACGGCCTTGGTTGCCGAATCCAATGATGGCGACCGTCTCGCCCTGCAGCGCATCGAGCCACTGTCCAGCGGAATCCTGCAGAACTTGGCACTCAGAGCGACCCATGGCAGCCCACGGAACATAGCGGTCGGGCCACGTTTCGGTTGGAAGCGGGGGAAACCGTGGCAAGATCAAGCCGGGTTCGGCGTTTCAGTGCCTGAACCCTTCAAGCCCGCTGCCTCCCTCAACCGATAACGACCCCATGACCGCACTCGCCGACCAACGAACCTCCGAACGCTACGGGGTCCACGCCCCGTACACGGCGGTCCGCGTCGAGACTCGCGGCGGCGCTGGCGTTCCGCTCGAGGGCCACGCGTACGACATCTCGGCCACCGGCCTGAGGTTCGAACTCGACGAAAGCCTGAAGGTGGGTGAGCCCCTGAGCCTCGAACTGCTGCTTCCAGGTGCCGGTGGCTGGGTGCGCCTGGCAGGCCGGGTGGTTCGACTCTTCGACGAGGCCGATGATCCGGGGCCGCGCCGCATGGCGCTGCACGTTGATTCGTTCGAGGATGAGTCGCATCGGGATCGGCTGCTCGGTCACCTCGACCGCGGCTACCTGATGATGGCCTGATCCTTCATCGGGCCTCCCATGCCATCCAAGCGATCGACGACGGCGCCGGCTCTGGGCAAGGTTGCTGGGGGCAAGCTTGCTGGCGGCAAGGTGTCGAGTCCAACCAAGAAGACCGCTCGAAAGCCTGCATCAAAGGCGGCGGCCAAGCCCGCATCAAAGGCGAGGGGCACAAGGCAACGCACGGCCAGCGGCACGGCACGTGGGACGGGCCCCGCGCCGCACGATGAGCGATTCGCGCTCATCGGCCATGTCTTCGCCGACGCCACGCTCATGAGCCTGGCGCTCACGCATGCCTCGGTCAGCGACACGCGCATGGCGAGCAATGAACGTCTCGAGTTCCTCGGCGATGCCGTGCTCGGCCAGGTCATCTGCGAGCATCTGTATCGACGCTATCCCGATCGCCTTGAGGGCGACCTCACCAAGCTCAAGTCGTATCTGGTCAGCCGCGAGATGTGCGCGCAGCTGGTTCGTGAAGCGGGGTTCCACCGCATGATGTCCATCGGCAAGGGCATGATCAGCGTGGAGCAGCTTCCCAAGAGCGTCCTGGCCGGGCTGTTCGAGAGCCTGGTCGGTGCGATCTACCTTGATGGAGGTGCCGAGGCGGCGCGTTCCTTTGTGCTGCGTCACATGGAACCCCACATCGAGCGCACGCTGCAGCTGGGGCATCAGGAGAACTACAAGAGCGTGCTCCAGCAGCTCGCGCAGCAAGCCGGGCTCGGCTCGCCGACCTATTCCGTCATGGCGGAGCGTGGCCCCGATCACGAGAAGAACTTCGAGATCCGGGCGCAGATCGGCGATCGCGCGTTCACCAGTTGCTGGGGGATGAGCAAGAAGTCGGCGGAGCAAGGCGCAGCGCTGCATGCGCTTCGGGAGCTCGGGTTCGTCGTCGACGGCCCGACCGGTCCGCAGGTGCAGGTGCCTCAGCCGGTCGCGGACACGACGCTCTGAGCGATCTCGCTTGGGTTGCGCGTGTCGGTGGACACGATCGCATCAGCGAGCTGCACGAAGGTGGGCCATCGACGCGCGCGAATCTCGGCGACTTCCCGGTCGGGTGCCGCGCCCGTCAAGCTCGGCCGTGTCCCCGGTGCCTGCCGGATGCGTTCGCCGAGCACCTCATCGGGTGCATCAAGCAGGATGATCCGCCATCCCGACGCGCGGGCGGACCGGATCATCGTCTGCGCGCCCGGGGCCATGGGCGTTCCGCCGCCGAGGGCGATCACGGTGCTGGCGCCGGTGCGCAGCGCGTCGTCGAGCGCGGCGACTTCGAGCGCGCGAAAGGCCGGCTCGCCCAGGGCGATGAAGGCATCGTGGGCTGAGCACGAACCCGCGGCCGCAGCCACGGCATCGTCAAGATCAAGGAATGCGCCGCCCGACAGGCGAGCGATCGCTCGTCCAACCGACGACTTGCCGGTGGCGCGAAGGCCAATCAGGATGAAGCGTTGCATGCGGCGGGGCGGCGCGGTGCGCCAAGCATGCCGGCAGGGGCAGGGCGCTCAGCGCACGCGGATCGCGCGGCCCATGCGGCGCTTGCGGTTGATGATCTTGCGGCCCTTGCGCGTGCTCATGCGGCTGCGGAAACCGACCGAGCGGACCTTCTTCGTACGGCTGACCTTGTGGGGATAGTGCATGGCGATCTCGGTGGTTGGCCCGACTGGGCGAGCCACACAGGCTAGCGGTCCGTTCGGCGGAGGGCAAGTGGGTGATCCAGTCCAGCCTGTGGTTATCAGAGGCCAGCGGCCAGACCACGTCACGACCGGACCGCGCGGGCGCCTCGCGCCGGGCCGTGATGACTCACGCGGTGGCGTGCCGAGACAGCTGGCCCTCGACGAGGAAGATCACCTCGGTCGCGACCGAAGCAGCCAAGTCAGCGATGCGCTCGAAGCGCTGCGCCATGGCCATGATTTCCAGATCGGCTTCCACCCATTCGGGGTGGGAGGGCATTTGCTGGCGGGCCCACAGCAGGATGGCCTTGTTGATGTCGTCGACCCGACGGTCGCTGTTGCGCACGTGCCGACCGAGCGTGGCGTCCTCGTTCCCAAGGGCGACGAGCACATCCGTCAGCATGGTGCGAGCGGCGAAGGCGATGTCGATCAGGTCGCCCGGGAGTTCGTCGTGCTCGATCTCGGACAGCCTGAGGATGCGCTTGGAGATCCCGCGCGCCATGTCGGCCATGCGCTCGAAGTCCGTGTTGATGCGCATGACCGCCAGCACCAGCCGAAGGTCGCCCGCCACGGGATGGGCCAGGGCAAGCAGGCGCATGGCGTGCTCCTCGATCAGGGTCTCCATGCGATCGATCTCATCGTCGCCTTCGCGGACTTCGTGGGCCGCATCGAGGTCGTTCTCGACCAAGGCATCGATCACGCGGGTCAGGCGCCGCTCGACCATGGCACCCATGGTGAGCAGGTCGCGGCGCAGGCTGGTGAGTTCGCTTTGAAGTTCGATCGGCATGGGGTCCCTCCTGGAATCAGCCGAAGCGGCCGGTGACGTAGTCCTCGGTCTGCTTGGACCTGGGGTTGGTGAACAGGGTCTCCGTCGGGCCCGCTTCGATCAGCGAGCCTTCGAAGAAGAATGCGGTGCGGTCGCTGATGCGCGAGGCCTGCTGCATGTTGTGCGTGACGATGACGATGGTGTAGGCCGTGCGCAGCTGCCGGATCAGGTCTTCGACGCTCGCCGTCGACTTGGGGTCGAGCGCGGAACAGGGCTCGTCCATGAGCAGCACTTCGGGGCCGCCGGCGATGGCACGCGCGATGCACAGACGTTGCTGCTGGCCGCCGGAGAGGCCGAGCGCGCTCGCATGCAGGCGATCCTTGACCTCGTTCCACAGGGCCGCGGAGCGAAGGCTCTGCTCCACCAGGTCCTCGAGGTCCGCACGGCTGTGCCGCCAGTGCAGGCGCGGGCCGAAGGCGACGTTGTCGAAGATCGACTTCGGGAAGGGATTGGGGCGCTGGAACACCATGCCCACGCGCCGACGCAGGTCGACGACGTCGACCGAGCGGGAGAGGATGTCCTCGCCATCAAGCGTGAGCGTGCCGCTGGCCCGCGCGCCGGCGATCGTGTCGTTCATGCGGTTCATCCATCGCAGGAACGTGCTCTTGCCACAGCCGCTGGGACCGATGAAGGCCGTGACCTGGTTGCGTGGGATGTCGAGCGAGATTCCCTTGAGCGCCTGGAAGGAGCCGTAGAAGCCATCGAAGCCCGCCGCACGGATCGAGATCGGCTCGGCGGTGCCGGGCTTGGTTGCGGCGGCCGTGGTCGGGTTGGTCTGCATCGGGGACATCATGGTCATTGGAGTGGTGTCTGAAGCCGCTGGCGCACGAGGATCGCGAGGGCATTGAAGGACATGAGCACCGCGAGCTGCACGATGATCGCCGCCGCCGCGATCTCCTGGAACGACGCCTTGGCGCGTCCGGCCCAGTTGAAGATCTGCATGGGCAGCACGGTGAACTCGGACATCAGGTTGGCGGGCGTCTCGAGCACCATCAGGGGCGCGCCGAGCACCAGGATCGGTGCCGCCTCGCCGATTGCGCGGCTCATCGCCAGGATGGCGCCGGTCATCACCATCGGCAGGCTCGCCGGCAGCGTGAGCCTGGACACCATCTGCCACCGCGTGCTGCCGAGCGCGAGCGCGCCCTGGCGCAGCGAGTTGGGCACCGCGCGGATCGCCTCTTGGCTCGCGACGATCACGATCGGCAGGACGACGAGCGCGAGCGTGAGCCCGCCCGCGAGCACGCTTGATCCGAAGGGAAGCCGAAGGTAGAGGAGCGAATCGGGGCTGCCGAGCTCGATCGGCTCCGCGCCGGCGCGCCAGCCGAAGAACCTGCTGAAGGCCGTGAGCCCGATGATGCCGTAGACGATGCTCGGGACACCGGACAGGTTGCTGATGTTGATCCGGATGAACTCGGTGAGCCGGCCCCGCTTGGCGAACTCCTCCAGGTAGATCGCGGTGCCCACGCCGACCGGCAGGGCCGTGAGCGCGCAGATCGTGCAGACCCAGATGCTGCCCACGAGCGGCGCGCGGATCCCGGCCTGGTCGGGCTTGCGCGAGGCGAAGTTGGCGATGAAGTCCGGGCTCAGGCGGTGGACGCCATCCATCATGATGCTCACGATGAGCACCGCGAGCACGCAGACGGCCAGGCCGGTGCAGACCACGCAGGTGGCCAGGAACATCCGGTTGGCCAGGAGCCGACGGGCGACGGGAACGTGCGGGACGTCGGTCACTCGTATTCCTCCCGGAACCGCTTCAGGATGGCCGTGCCGGCGAGCGTGAGCGCGAGCGTCATCAGGAAGAGCGTGGCCGCCACGGCATAGCTGGAGGCGTACTCCACGCTGTTGGCCTGCGCATCACCCGTGAAGATCGCGACGATGAAGCCGGTCATCGTCTGGACCTGGCTGGCGGGATTCAGCGTCATCTGCGCGAGGCCGCCCGCGGCAAGCGCCACGATCATGGTTTCGCCGATGGCACGCGTGAGCGCGAGCAGAAAGCTCGCCATGATCCCGCTGAGCGCGGCGGGCAGCACGACCTTCACCGACGTGTCGAACTTGGTGCCGCCGAGCGCCGAGCTCCCGTCGCGCAGGCTCTGGGGCACGGCACGCAGCGCGTCCTCGCTGAGTGAGCAGACGATGGGCAGGATCATGATGCCCACGGCCAGCCCCGCGCTCAGCGCGTTGTAGGTGCCGAACGCATCGCTCACGCGCTGCAACGCAGGGGTGATCACTGCCAGGGCGAAGAACCCGTAGACGACGGTGGGCACGCCGGCCAGGACCTCCAGCGCCGACTTGAGCACCACGCGCAGGCGCGGGGGCGCGTACTCCGAGAGGAAGACCGCCGTCACCAAGCCGATGGGCAGCGCGAAGGCCCCGGCGATCAGCGTCACGAGCAGGGTGCCGCAGACCAGCGGCAGTACGCCGAACTTCTGCTCGCCGCCGAGCAGGGGGCTCCACTCCGTGCCGGTGAGGAACGGGACGATGCCGATGCCCGGCTTGTCGGGGAAGCCCGTGAAGAAGCCCCAGGCCTCGATGCCCAGGACGGCCACGATCGAAAACGTCGTCACGATCGACAGCAGCGAGAACGAGAGCAGGACCGACTTGACCACCCGTTCGCTGCGATCCCGCGACGATCGCGGGATCGGCGTGCCGCGTACGGCGGAGGTGGTCGCGGCGGCTGCCGGATGGGCCATGGATGGATCCTACGGGCGGGCCCATGGCTCAGGGCGCGCCCGGCGTTCAGGCCGTGTTCAGGTTCAGCGGTAGACCGAGCGGAACGTGCCGTGGACTTCCTTGCCGTCAGCGCCCACGAACTGCGTTCCGGTGCGTCGTGCGACCCAGTTGGCGCGCACCATGGACTGCAGGTCCGCCGGGAGCCTGATGTAGCCCACCTCCGGAGCGAACTCGGGTGCCTTCTCGACGAGGTAGTCGACGAACGCCACGACCTGGGGCTTGGCCAGCGATGCCGCGTTGACGTAGTAGAAGAGCGGACGTCCCAGCGGCTGGTAGGTGCCGTCCTCGACGGTCTCGGGACTCGGCGCCACCGGGCCCTTGCCGCCGTCGATCGCCACGCCGCGCAGCTTGCCCTCGTTCTCCATCAGGTACGCGATGCCGAAGAAGCCGATGGCGTTTTTGTTGTCCAGGATGCCGCGCACGAGCACGTTGTCGTCCTCGCTGACGCTCATGTCGCCGCGGACCTTGCCATCCTTGCCGATGACCGCTTCCTTGAAGTAGTCGAACGTGCCCGAGTCGGTGCCTGGGCTGAAGATCTGGATGGCTTCGTTCGGCCAGGCGGGATTGAGCTCGCTCCAGGTCTTCACACCGCCGTCCATGTAGATGCGCTTGAGGTCGGCGATGGTCAGCGAGGAGGCCCAGGTGTTGGCCTTGTTCACGACGACCGAGAGCCCATCGAAGGCCACCGGGACTTCGACGAACTCGATGTTGTTCTTGCGCGCCAGCTCGACCTCGCCGGGCTTGATGGCACGACTCGCCGCGGTCACGTCGATCTCGCCGGCGCAGAAGCGCTTGAAGCCGCCGCCGGTGCCGGACATGCCCACCGAGACGTTGACCTTGGGGGCGACCTTCTTGAACTCCTCTGCAGCGGCTTCGGAGATCAGGAAGACGGTGCTCGATCCATCGAGCCGGACGGGGCCCGCGGCCTTCGACGCGTCGGTGGCGGGGGACTGCGGGGCGGACAGGGCGAGGATGGTGGTGAGCGTGGTCAGCAGCATGGAATTCCTTGTCTGGAGGGGCACGACCGTAGCACGAACATTGTTCAGGTTGTGTTAAGGAGCCTCGGGAAGCAGGCTCTTGCCGGCGTCAGCCAGCGGCAGGCGGATCGTGAACCGCGATCCCTTGCCAACCACGCTCTGGGCATCGACCGCACCGCCGTGAGCGAGCGCGATGTGCTTGACCAGGGCGAGTCCAAGGCCCGTGCCGCCGAGCTCGCGGCTGCGCGCCTTGTCCACGCGGTAGAAGCGCTCGAAGATCCTGGGCAGGTGCTTGGCCGGGATGCCCGGGCCGTTGTCGACCACCTCGATCTCGACCACGTCGCCGGCCAGCCGCCCTTCGACGTCGACGCTCGATCCGGTGGGCGAGTACTTGATCGCATTCGAGACCAGGTTCGCCACGGCTTGGTGGACCAGCGTGCGGTTGGCGAACACAAGGATCCCCGGCGCGCACGAGACCGACAGCGCGACCTGCTTGGCTCGCGCCGTGTCGCCAAGCTCGCCCTGGACGTCGCCGAGCACCCGGCCGATCTCCAACTCTTCGAATTCAAGGCCAGTTCGTGAATCAAGCTGGTCGAGCGACGCCAGGCTCAGCAGGTCCTCGACGAGCATCGACAGCCGTCGTGTGTTGCGGTGGATGATCTCGATGAAGTGACCGACCTGCGGCGGGTCGTCGTAGCCGATCTCCTGCAGCGTCTCGACGTAGCCCTTGATGTTCGTGATCGGCGTGCGGAGCTCATGGCTGACGTTGGCGGCGAAGTCCGTGCGCATCGATTCGAGCCGCTTGAGCCGCGTGATGTCGTCGAGCACGACGAGCAGGCCATCGATGCGGCCATCGCTGCCGGGCAGGGGTTCGCTGGCCGCCTGCATGACGAGCGTCTCCACGCCTTCAAGGCGGATCTCGGCGTTCAGGTGCCCGTTCGCGGCCAGGGCTTCGCCCACGAATCGGCTCAGGTCCGGCTGGCGCGTGGCCTGCTGGAGCAGCCGGCCGCGGTAGTCGCCGGAGAGCCCGAGCAGCTGCTCCGCGATGCGGTTGGCGCTGCGGATCCGCTGTTCGCGATCGAGCGCGATCAGGCCGTTGCCGAGCGCTTCCAGGATCGCTTGCAGTTCATCGCGCTCGGCCGTCAGCCGGGAGATCGTGGCCGACACGTCCCGCTGCGCGCGACCGAGGGCGCGGGAGGCCCGGAAGGCCTGGCCTCCTTGGGGGCGTTCGAACCGTGCGGGGAGCCGGCCCTCGGCCATCGCGTCGAGCGCCGTCTCGATCATGCGCAGGTCACGCGCGCGGATCGCGTGACGCAGGGCGATGCACAGGGCCGCGCAGCCAAGACCCGCCGCGAGCAGGCCGCGCGAGGGCGCGTCGTCGATGAGTGCGGGAACGACCAGGCCTCCCGCGGCCACGAGCATGGCCCAGGACAGCGTGCGCAGCACCGAGGTCGGCACGTTGGTCATGCGCCAAGGCTATCGCGCACGCCGCGGACGGTTCACTCGGTCAGGTCGTTCGGGTCACGGAAGCGGTAGCCCACGCCACGGACCGTCTGCACGCACTCGCCCAGCGCGCCGAGCTTGCGGCGCACCGCGGTCACGTGCACATCGACGGTCCTGCTCGACAGCACCGTGTTGCGTCCGTGCACGGCGCTGATGATCTGGTCTCGGGTGCGCACGAAGCCCGGACGCAGCGCCAGGAAGTGCAGGATCCCGAACTCGGTGACCGTGAGTTCGATCGCCTGGCCGTCGACCGTCACCACGTGCCGCTCGCGGTCGATGAGCAGCCGTCCATTGACGAGACCGATGCGCTCGGTGGGCTCGTTGACGCCGGTCTTGCGCAGCGCGTTGCGAAGCCGCGCCATCAGCACGCGGGGGCTGAACGGCTTCGTCACGTAGTCGTCAGCCCCCATCTCGAGGCCGGCCACGATGTCCGACTCCTCGCCACGCGCGGTGAGCATGACGACAGGAATCTCCTTGGTCTTGTCCTGTCCCTTCAGGCGTCGGCAGATCTCAAGACCATCAAGGTCCGGCAGCATCAGGTCGAGCACGATCAGGTCGTAGCCCGCACCCTGCACCATCTCGATCGCCTTGCGCCCGTTGCGGGCCACGCTGACCTGCATGCCGTCGCGCTCCAGGTGGAACTTCACCAGGTCGGCGATCTCGTTCTCGTCCTCGACGATCAGGGCACTCGCGGGCATGACGGGATTATGGCGGGCTTGGCATCTTGGTCATGTGTCCGGATCGTTAAGAGTCGGTGAACCCTCTATGGCCGGATCGTGGTCGAGCAGCACCCGGACGGGCTTCGCCGTCCGGTGACCGCGGGCAGGCCCGGCGCGATGCCATCCAGGGCCAGCGCTCCAAGGATGGCCATGGCGGCGGCTTCGCGGAAGGCTGGGGGCCACTCGGCGGCGGTCGGCGGGGGGCCACCGGGCAGGCCTTCGCGCAGTGCCCCGTCCAGTGCTCGATTCAGCACGCCACCGCCGGCCAGCGCCAGATGCCGAACGTGGTGATCACGAAGCCTCGTCACGATCGTCTGGGCGACCGCCGACACCGCCGTCGCGCAGGCATCCTCGGGGCTCAGGCGCGCGAGCATCGATGCCGCGATGGCGACGGATTCGTCAGCGGTGCCGAGGCTGCGACCTGAGCCTGCCTGCGCGGCGAGAAGGTTCATGACGGCCTCCCGCGCGGCAGGGTCCACCGTGCCCCGCAGGGCTGCCGTGCCATCCCAATCGCACGGCCGCCCCAGACGCGTGCGCGCGAGTTCATCGAGCAGCTGGTTGCACAGACAGATGTCGAAGCCTCGAACGTCGGACGGATCACCGCCCCGTGGCGGAAGGACCGTGGCGTTCGCGAATCCACCGAGGTTCACCACCGCCGTGGGTGCTTCAGCGGCGTACATGATGAAGTCGCTTGTGGGCGTGAGTGGCGCCCCTTGTCCCCCCGCGGCGAGGTCGGCGCCGCGGAGGTCGTGCAGGACGGGCACGGCCAGCGCTTCCGCCACGGGCCACGGTGCGCACAGCTGCAGCGAGATCGGTGGCGCGTGGTACAGCGTCTGCCCGTGCATCGCGATCGCGATGGGTGCAGCGGCCGTGCGGGCGAGCGCCCGGAGGGCCTGGACATGCGCCTCAGCGAGGTCGTGTGCCAGCGTGGCCAGCGCGCCGGTGGTCATCGGTTCTTGCCGAAGCGCCGCTAGCACGCGTGCGGCGAGTCCCGGCATCGCTTCGTCATAGGGCAGCGACGCTCCTGCGAGGAAGCTGGCGCGCATGGCCCAGCCATGCCCCTTGATCGCGACGGCGGCGACGTCGATGCCATCGCAGCTCGTGCCGCTCATGCAGCCATGGATCACGCGCACATCGCCATCGCCAGCAGCCATGGGGGCATTGTGGCAGAAGCGTTACACTCGCGGGTCGTATGCACAAGCGCATCCTCGTCACGGGCGGAGCGGGTTTCCTGGGCAGCCATCTGTGCGACCGCCTTGTCGAGGCCGGCCACGACGTGATCTGCCTCGACAACCTGTTCACGAGCCAGAAGTCGAACATCGCGCACCTGCTGGGCCGGCCGAACTTCGAATTCGTGCGCCACGACGTGATCAACCCGTTCCACTTCGAGGTCGACCAGATCTACAACCTGGCGTGCCCGGCGGCGCCCGGGCACTACCAGTACAACCCGATCAAGACGATGAAGACATCGTTCCTGGGGGCGATGAACTGCCTTGGCCTGGCCAAGCGCCTGCGCGCGCGCATCTTCCATGCGAGCACCAGCGAGGTCTACGGCGACCCCGAGGTGCACCCGCAGGTCGAGAGCTACCGCGGCTGCGTGAATCCGATCGGTCCACGCGCCTGCTACGACGAGGGCAAGCGCGCGGCCGAGACGCTGATGTTCGACTACCACCGCATGCATGGGGTGCAGATCAAGGTCGTGCGGATCTTCAACACCTACGGTCCGCGCATGCACCCGTTCGACGGCCGCGTGGTCAGCAACTTCATCCGCCAGGGGCTTGCAGGCGAAACGATCAGCATGTTCGGCGACGGTTCGCAGACTCGATCGTTCTGCTACGTGAGCGACCTGATCGATGGCTTCCTGCGCATGATGGACTCGCCGGCAGAGTTCACCGGCCCGGTGAACCTGGGCAACCCCAACGAGTTCACGATCATGGAGCTGGCGCAGAAGACCATCGCCATGACCGGCGGCAAGGCGCGCCTGGGCCCGAGCCGGCCGCTGCCGCCCGATGACCCCAAGCAGCGCAAGCCCGACATCACGCTCGCGCGCGAGCGCCTGGGCTGGGAGCCCAAGGTGCAGCTGGCCGAGGGCCTGCAGCGCACGATCGACTGGATGAAAGCGGTCGACCTCAGCGACTTCCGCGCACCGACGCCGAACTACTGAGCCGGAGCCGTTCGATGCATGCCGGGATCACCCGAATGGCGTGATTGATCTCGTCGCCGGTCGTGAGCCTGGACACGCTCAGGCGGATCGTGCCATGGGCCACCGGATCGGGAAGTCCCATGGCCCGGAGCACGGGAGATGGTTCGAGCGATCCGCTTGAGCACGCTGCTCCGGCACTGGCGGCCACGCCGCGCTCGGAGAGCAGAAGCAGGATCGCCTCGGCCTCGAGGCCGGGGAAGGCGATGCTCGACGTGTTCCAGAGTCGCGGGGATCCGGCGGCATTCACGATGGCGCCGGGCACGGCATCCACGATGGCGCGTTCGAGCGTCCCGATGAGCGATCGGCAGGAAGCGGTTCCTGCCTCGTGCGCGAACCATGCCGAAGCCGCCGCCGCCGCCACGCCGAATCCGACGATGCCGGACACGTTCTCGGTGCCGGCGCGCCGGCCGAGTTCCTGCGGTCCACCCGGCAAGATCGACTCGATGGCCGCGCCCGCCCGCATGGCGATCGCCCCGACGCCCTTGGGGCCGTGGAGCTTGTGCGCGCTGCAGGTCAGCGCATCGATCCCCAGCGTGGACCACTCGGTCCTCTCGCGGCCGACCCATTGCACCGCATCCGTGTGCATGACCACGCCGGACGCACGGCAGCGGTTGGCGACCTCGCGGATCGGCTGCACGACGCCGGTCTCGTTGTTGGCCCACATCAGGCTGAGCGCGCTGATCGTCGGGCCGTGGACGGCCAGCAGCGCATCGAGCGCATCCAGGTCGATCACGCCATCGGGCCGGTGTTGCAGCCAATGGACCGTGGTGCCGCGGGACTCGAGGGACTGCGCGAGCTCGCGAACGGCGCTGTGCTCGAGGGCGCTGGTGGCGATCGCGGGGCGATCCGGTCGCGCGGCGATGGCACCCAGGATCACCCGTTGTGCGGCTTCGGTGCCGCCGCTCGTAAAGGTCAGTGCGCGAGGGGCACAACCGATGAGGTGCGCGACCTGCTCGCGGGCGAGTTCCATGGCGTGACGGGCCTCGACCCCCGCACGGTGCACGCTGCTGGGGTTCGCCCAGCGATCGCGTAGGCACGAGCCCATCGCCTCGATCACCTCGGGCAGCGGCTGCGTGGTCGCGTTGCAGTCGAGGTACGCCTGCATGACTCAGGTCGCCTTGGCGCCGAGCGCGCGGATGAGTGCATCGGTGCTCGCATCGTGGGCCGCAGACGTCGGCGCGCCCTCGAGCCCCTTGATCACGTCGACGGCCAGTGACTTGCCCAGCTCGACGCCCCACTGGTCGAAGGAGTTGATCCCCCACACGATGCCCTGCACGAAGGTCGAGTGCTCGTAGAGCGCGACGAGCGCGCCGAGGGACGATGGCGTGAGTGCGTCGGCCCAGAGGAACGAGCTGGGTCGGTTGCCCGGGAACGTGCGATGGGGAACGAGGGCTTCGCTCGTGCCCTGCGCGCGCACCTCGTCGGCCGTGTGGCCGAACGCGAAGGCCTGGGCTTGCGCGATCGCGTTGGCGTTGAGCAGAAGCCGATGACGGCCGAGCGGGTGCGCCGCGGTACGGAACGCAATGAAATCGATCGGCGCGATCGTCGTGCCTTGGTGCAGCATCTGGTAGAAGGCGTGCTGCCCGTTGGTGCCCGCCTCGCCGAAGACGACCGGGCACGTGGGCCAGGACACGGCCTCGCCGCGGTCGTCCACGCGCTTGCCGTTGGATTCCATCAGCAGCTGCTGCAGGTAGGCGGGGAATCGTGCGAGCAGCTGTTCATAGGGCAGCACCGCGAGGGCAGGCAGGCCAAGCAGGCTGGCGTTCCACACGCCGATCATGCCCATGAGCACGGGCAGGTTCGATTCAAGAGGCGCCGTGCGGGCATGCTCATCCATGGCGTGGAACCCGGCGAGCAGCTCACTGAAGCGCTCCGGGCCGACGGAGACCATGGTGCTCAGCCCGATGGCGCTGTCCATGCTGTAGCGGCCGCCGACCCAATCCCAGAACCCGAACATGTGGTCAGGGTCGATGCCGAACGCACGCACCCGCGCGTCGCTGGTGCTGACGGCGACGAAGTGCCGGGCGACGGCTGCCTCGCCGAGCCGCGACACCAACCAGGCACGTGCGCTGCCGGCGTTCTCCATCGTCTCCTGGGTCGTGAAGGTCTTGCTGCAGATGATGAAGAGCGTCTCGTCGGGATCAAGCCCATCCAGCGCCATCGCCAGGTCGTTGCCATCGACGTTGCTCACGAAGCGACAGTCGAGTTCGCGCGTGCGCCAGGGCTGCAGGGCCTGATAGGCCATGGCCGGCCCGAGATCGCTGCCGCCGATGCCGATGTTGACGACATGGCGGATGCGCTTGCCCGTGGCGCCGAGCCATGCGCCATCGCGCAGGGCGGCGCTGAAGCGGGCCATGCGCCCGAGCGTGTCGTGCACGCCTGCCACGACGTCGCGGCCTTCCACCTCGATCGTCGATCCTGCCGGCGCACGCAGCGCGGTGTGCAGCACCGAGCGTCCCTCGGTCCAGTTCAGCCTCGCACCCTGGAGCATCGCGCCGAAGCGCTGTGGAACCTGTCGTTCGCGAGCCAGGTCAAGGAGCAACGGCATCGTGCCCGGCTGCATGAGCTGCTTGGACCAGTCGAGCGTCCAGCCCGCGCCGCTCGTGGTGCAGCGAGCCGCACGCCCAGGCTCGGCCGCGAACGCTGCACGAAGGTCGACAGGATCGATGGCACGGTGATGCGCCAGGAGTGACGTCCACGCGGCGCAGTCGCACAGCCGGCTGCGGAGCGGCAGGGAGCATGCATCGATCGTCGCGCTCGACATGGCTTGACTGTACCCCGGTCATGGTCCTTGCCGCGGGGTACAGTGGCTCTCATGAAGCAGACCGCCTTGCTGAACCTTTTGGGCCAGAGCCCCTGGCAGGACAACATCACCCGCCGGATGCTGGACGACGGTTCGCTCGCGCGCACGATCGACTCGCTCGGCATCACTGGCCTGACGAGCAATCCGACCATCTTCGAGAAGGCGATCGGTTCGGGCTCCGAGTACGACGCCCAGGTCAAGGCGTGCGCAGCACGCGGTCTCGATGCCGATGCGACCTTCTTCGAGCTGGCGCTCGAGGATCTCTGCCGAGCGTGCGACCTGTTCCTGCCGATCCATCGTCGTACCGGGGGCGTGGATGGCTGGGTGAGCCTTGAGGTGAGCCCGCTCCTGGCCAACGACACGCAAAGCACGGTCGAGGCGGCGGTGGCGCTGCACGCGCGGGCTGGACGCCCGAACCTGTACATCAAGGTGCCGGGCACGCCCGAAGGTCTGCCGGCGATCACGGAACTCATCGCGCGCGGCATTCCCGTCAACGTGACGCTGCTCTTCGACGTGGCGCAGTACGAGGCCACGGTGCTGGCGTACATCAAGGGGCTCGAGCAACGCGTGGCTGCTGGGTTGCCACCGGAAACCTGCAGCGTGGCGAGCGTCTTCATCAGCCGCTGGGACAAGGCCACGGCGAGCCTGCCCGAAGGCCTGCGCAACCGGGTCGGCATCGCGATGGGGCGAGCGTGCTACGACCGGTTCCTGGATCTGTTCTCGGGGGACCGGTTTGAAGCCCTGCGTGCCAAGGGCGCGCGGCCGCAGCGCCTGCTGTACGCCAGCACCGGCACGAAGGACCCGGCCCTGCCGAAGTCGTTCTACGTCGAGGCGCTCTGCAGTCCCGGCACGGTGAACACCATGCCAGAGGATGCGCTGCACGGCTTGGCCACCGCGGGCACGCTCAAGGCATGCTTCACGCCCGGAGATCCAGCGACGGCCAAGGTGCTCAAGGATGCGATGGCCAACGGCGTCGACTTGGCCAAGCTGGCTCACCAGCTCCAGACCGAAGGCCGCGACGCCTTCATCGCCAGCTGGCACGCGCTGCTCAAGAGCATCCAGTCCAAGCGCGCGTGATCCGCGTTGCGCTTGTGGGTGGTCGGGACGCGATTCCAGCGAATCAACGCGCGCGTTGAGATCAAGGGCGCGCACGAACCCACGAACCCACGAACCCACGAACCCACGAACCCACGAATCCACGAGCCCACGAACGAAAACCGCCCCGGGCGGATGCCCAGGGCGGGAATGCGGTTGAGAGGACTTGAACCTCCACGGGTTTTACCCCACTAGAACCTGAATCTAGCGCGTCTGCCAGTTCCGCCACAACCGCGAGTGGGGCGACGAGTATAGCGATCCGATCACGCGCAGGGAAGTCAGTTATCCATGTGGGATACCCCGTTGGCAAGATGGCGTACCCCGTGAGGAGGCAAGCGGCCCCGCCCGGC
>VFQT010002200.1_pt1 | contig 20692 bp, 15 predicted proteins | sample 3512381 | NCBI WGS metagenome assembly VFQT01 (sample SAMN10412376, study PRJNA504923) | tailings metagenome | isolation source: Relicate 2 Philex TSF3 active mining site | place: Philippines: Tuba, Benguet | collected 2017-08-29
GCCTATCAGGGCGGCGGCAACGTGTTGATGGAGTTTCAGGCCGGGGCAAATCTGGACAAGGCCCTGACCGATGTGCGCAACAAGGTGGATGACGCGCGCCGCGACCTTCCGTCCGAAGCCGATGAGCCAACGGTCAGCGAGGTGAACATCTCGGAGTTTCCGGTGCTGGTCGTCACCTTGTCTGGCGATGTCCCGGAACGGGTTCTGACTGCCGCCGGACGCAATCTGCGCGACCGGATCGAAGAGATTTCGGGCGTGCTGGAGGCACGGCTGCAAGGCACCCGCGACGATGTCGTCGAGGTCATCGTCGATCCGGCCAAACTGTCGTCATATGGCCTGCGCCCCGACACCATGATCGCAGGGGTCATGGCCAACAACCAGCTGATCGCCGCCGGTGCGATGGAAGGGACCGAGGGGCGTTATGCGATAAAGGTGCCCTCGCTGATCGAAACCATCGAAGATGTGGCGCGCCTGCCCGTGGTCGCGTCAGAAACGGCTGTCGTCCGGGCTATGGACATTGCCGAAATCCGTCCGACACTGAAAGATCCGGAGAACATCACCCGGCTGGATGGCAAATCTGCCGTGGCGATTGAGGTTTCAAAACGCGTTGGCGCCAATCTGATCGAAACGGTGGACGCGGTGCGCGCGGTGACCGACGCCGTGGCCAAGGACCTGCCCGAAGGGGTCGAGGTGTCCTTCAGCCAAGACAAGTCGATCACCATTCGCCAGCTTCTGGCCGACCTGCAGAATTCGGTCCTGACGGCCGTGGTTCTGGTCTTCATCGTCATTCTCTATGCCCTGACCGTGCGCTCTTCCATCCTCATCGGGCTGGCCATTCCGGCAAGTTTTCTGATGGGGATTCTGGGGCTGCAGATGGCGGGTCTGACGGTCAACCTTGTGGTCCTGTTCAGCCTGATCCTTGCGGTCGGCATGCTGGTTGATGACGCGATCATCGTCGTGGAATATGCCGAACGTCGCATGGCGGAAGGTCAGGATCGCAAGACCGCCTTCCTTGAGGCCAGCCGCAAGATGGCTGGACCGGTCACTGCCTCGACCATGACGCGGATCGCCGCCTTCTCGCCTTTGCTGTTCTGGCCCGGCGTGGTGGGCGAGTTCATGAAATTCATGCCGATCACCCTGATCGCGACGCTCTCGGCCAGCATGCTTTACGCGCTGGTCTTTGTGCCGGTTCTGGGCACGCTGATTGCCCGTCCGTTCAAGGAACCGCCACGCAAGAAGGACGGGGCCTATATGGCGCTGGTGGCCCGGGCCATTCGCCACCCCTGGATCGTGCTGATGCTGGCTGTTGGCAGCCTGATCGCCGTTCCGGTGATCTATGGCAAGGTCGGCAAGGGGGTAGAGTTCTTCCCCAACGTCGAACCGGAGTATGGGCTACTGTATGTCAAGGCGCGCGGCAACCTGTCGATCCATGAAAAGGATGCACTGGTGCAACTGGCCGAGGCGCGGATCCTGGGCTGGCCAGGGGTAAGAACCGTCTACACCCGTGTCGGTGCCGGGGGTGGGGCCGGAAACGAAGGCCCGGCCGATGCGATTGGCGTCATTCAGTATGAATTCGTCGACTGGCGCGAGCGCAAGAACGCCAATGAGATCCTCAACGATCTGCGCGCGGCCATGGTCGGTATTCCCGGCGTGGATATCGAGGTTTCGGTGCCCCAGGCCGGCCCGCCGACCGGCAAGGCCATTCAGCTGCGCCTTTCGGCGGATGATCCGGCCGGTCTGAACGATCTGGCGGCCGATCTGGCGGGCAGGATCGCGGCGATACCGGATGTGATTGACGTGTCAAACGGCCTGCCCCTGCCCGGCATCGACTGGCAATTGCGCGTGGATCGTGGCGAGGCGGCGCGCTATGGGGCCTCGCCAGGGGCGGTTGGGGCGGTGGTGCAGATGGTCACCTCGGGGCTGAAACTGTCGGAATACCGCCCGGCAGGCAGCGATGATGCGGTGGATATCGTGCTGCGCTTGCCGCCTGACCAACGCAATATCGCCGCCCTTGACCAGTTGCGCATCGAAACGCCGGATGGGCCGGTGCCGATCTCGAATTTCGTCACGCGCGAGCCTGCCGCCACGGTCGGCACGCTGACCCGCATCGACGGCGCGCGCACCATCACCATTCAGGCGGGCATCGCGGCGGGCGTGCAGGAACAGCCGGTGCGCGATGCGGTCGCAGCCCTTGTCACCGCTGAATTCGCTGCGCGCGGGCTGACGGCACAGGGCATCCGGTGGACCATGGCGGGCGAGGATGAAGAGCAGGCCGAGGCCGGTGCCTTCCTGTCAAAGGCCTTTGGTGCCGCGATTTTCCTGATCTTCGGGGTCCTTCTTGCACAGTTCAACAAATTCACCTCGGTCGGTCTTGTCCTATCGGCGGTGGTCATGTCGACGATCGGGGTATTCCTTGGCCTGATGATCATGGGCCAGCCCTTTGGTGTGGTCATGACCGGCATCGGGATCATCGCCTTGGCCGGGGTTGTGGTGAACAACAACATTGTGCTGATCGCCACCTATGACGATCTGCGCCACCACGGGATGGGCAAGGTGGAGGCGATCCTCGAAACCTGCCGCGAGCGGGCACGACCTGTGGTCCTTACCGCCTTGACCGCGATTTTCGGTGTGCTGCCCATTGCCTTCGGCCTGAACCTTGAACTTCTGAACCATGAGACGACCTATGGCGCGCCTTCAACGCAGTGGTGGATCTCGCTCTCATCAGCCATCGTTTATGGTTTGGCCTTCGCCACCGTCCTGACCTTGGTCGTCACGCCCTCAATGCTGATGCTGGTGACGCCCGATGATGCCAGAAAACCGCGTCGGAAATGGTGGCTTTTCGGGCCGCGCGTCGCCGCATGAGACAACCGCGCCAGACCTGCCCCCTGCCCCTTCGTGGGGGGCAGGGGGCGCCCTTGCTTTGTCAACCGATCATCTTCTTGATCGCCGCCGCATGGCCGGGTTTTGCCGAAAGCACATCGGCAGCGAAGGCCCGCGCGGTTTCCATCAGCACTTCGGGCGAAACCACGCGGTCAATCAGCCCCATCGTCAGCGCGTCATCCGCATCGATTTTCTGCCCAGCCATCAGGATCAGCTTGGCCCGCGCCGGCCCGACAAGCGCCACCAGACGCGCCGGGTCTGACGGCTGCGGCAGAAAGCCCAGCTTCATGACCGGATAAAAGAACTTGGCCCCCGGCACCGCAATCCGCAGATCACAGGCTAGCGCCATCCCCATCGAACCGCCCGCAAGGGTTCCGTTCATCGCGGCAATGCTCAGTCCGGGAAAGGTCACTATTGCCGCCGACAGCCGCTCCCAGACCGGATCTGTCGCCAAACCGGCGCGAGCGCCGTCAAGATCGGCTCCGGCGGAAAAGACCTTGCCGATCCCGGTCAGGATCAGCACCGCGACACCCGCCGCCGTTGCCGCTTCGACCGTGTCAGCCAGCGTTGTCAGCATGGCCTTGGTCACCGAATTGGCCTTGTCGGGCCGGTTCAGTGTCAGGACCCAAAGCCCACTTTCTTTTGCTACCTCGATCATCAGATCAACCCCACGGCCCTGCGCACCGCCTCATCGCGCAAGCTGACATCGTTGCCAAGCCATGGGTCTGCCTCTGGCCCGCACATCCAGACCAGCGCACGCGCTGGCCAGTCGGCGGGGATATGCACCGCCGGGTCAAGCTGGCTGACCGGGTTGATGCCGCTGGCCTTGATCTTCACCTGCATCTCGGTCGCCACCGTGCCGGGCGACAGGCCAAGAACGCGGATACCATGCGGCCCCTCTTCCAGATGCGCAGCCTGCGTCAGCATCAAGGCCCCCGCCTTGCCCGCGCAATAGCTGGACCAGCCTTCAAGCGCATTTCGCGCCGCCCCGGAAGAGACGTTGATGATCGTGCCCCCACCTTGTGCCCGCATCACCGGGATCGCCGCGCGCATCCCGTGAAAGACGCCCTTGAGGTTCACGTCAATCGCCCGGCCCCAAGCGGTCGGGTCGGCATCAGAAAGCCGCGCGATAGGGTCGATCGTGCCGGCGTTATTCACCAACACATCCAGCCGACCGAACCTTTGCACCACCGTTGCAACCGCTTGCTCGACCGAGGTCCAATCGGCCACATCACAGCGCATGGCCAGCGCCTCCGCGCCAATCTCGGCGGCCAACGCGTCGATCTCGCGCTGACTGCGCGCCAAGAGCGCCACCTTGGCCCCTGCTGCGGCAAAAGCCCGCGCTGCGGCTGCCCCGATGCCCCGGCTCGCCCCGGTAATGGCCACCACTTTTCCTTGCATGTGCCGCCCCTTTGACCCCGCTCTCCCTTTGTTAGCCCAGCCCGACCCAGAAGTGAAACCCTTGACCCGCGTCTGCTCAACAGGGATGCTGAGCCAAATCATTATGCATTTGATCGGGGTCAACATGAAACACTTGAAGCTGGCGGGAAGCGCCGCTGTTCTGGCCGTTCTGGCAGCGAACACCGCCTTGGCGGATGTCACTCCGGAAGAGGTCTGGCAGAACTGGCAGGACTTCTACACCTCGTCTGGAAGCACGGTGACCACCGGGTCGGTGGCACGCGAGGGTGACACGCTAGTGATCAGCGATTTCCGGGCCAGCGCCGAGGACGAAGCCGGGACCAGCCAGACCACACTGGCCGAAATCAGGCTGCGTGACGCTGGCGATGGCTCGGTCGAAGTGACAATGTCCGAAGAAATGACCTTTGACTTTGTCGGACCGGCGCTGGAAGGCGAGGGGACCTCGGGTGCGACGGGCGTCGTCAAGATGCCGGGCCTGACCGGAACAGTTTCCGGCGACGTCGCCGACATGGCCTATGCCTTCACCATGCCCAGCGTTGAAATCACGCTTGAGCCGCAGGAAGACGGCACGGCTGCAGGCAAGGTTACGGTCCTGTTGTCCGACAGCACATCCACCTATCAGCTAAGCGGCCCGCCCGAGGCGATGGTGCTGGCGGGCGGCTTTGGCGCAGCCTCGGCGGCCTTCAACATGGAAATCACCGATGATACGGGCAATTTCGTCGGGTCGCTGAACGTGGCCGATCTGGACGGCAGGATCTCGGGCAATCTGGCGGGTGTCGAGGAAGAAGAGATTGCCAACGCTTTGGCCAAAGGCTTTGCGCTGGATATGGCCATGACCTATGGCGCCTTGAATTACGACTTCGACATTGCCGATGAAACCGCCCCGGCCAAGCTTGCCGGCGGGTCCGAGGGCGGGTCGTTCCAACTGGCGATGGACGCTGCTCAAATGCTGTTGTCCGGGGGCGGGAAGGCGGTCAGCATGGCGGTGTCGGGCGGCGATTTGCCTTTCCCCGAGTTGAAGGTCAGCTATGGCGAAAGCGGCTTCAACCTGACAATGCCGCTGGCAAAAGGCGATACGCCGCAGGATTTCGCTTTCCTGACCAAGATCGTCGACCTGCAAGTGTCTGACGAAATCTGGGACATGTTCGACCCCGCCCGCACTCTGCCGCGCGATCCGGCAACGCTGGTGATTGATACCGCCGGGCAGGCGCTCTTGAAATCGGATCTGATGGCAACGCCCGATGGGGCCCAACCTGACGCCGAATTGCACGCCTTGTCGGTCAATGACCTGACCGCCCGCTTCGCCGGGGCCGAGTTGACCGGAGCAGGCGACTTTACCTTTGACAATACCGACCTGACCACCTTTCAAGGCATGCCCGCACCAACCGGCAAACTTGAACTGAAGCTTGTCGGTGGCAACACGCTCCTCGACAAGCTGGTGGCCATGGGGCTTGTGGCCGAGGAAGAGGCGATGGGCGCGCGGATGATGATCGCCATGTTCGCCAATCCCGGTGCGGGCGAGGATGAGCTGACCTCGGTTCTCGAGTTCAAGGACAAGGGCTTTTTCGCCAACGGCCAGCAACTGCAGTAACCGAAGCTGACCGCGCGGGGCCGCCCATGGTGCCGGGCGGCCCTTTGCTTTGGGGGTTGCAGAGCGCCCCCCCTTATGGCCCAAGTGTGGCCCGAAAGGGTGAACCAGCGGAGATCCCAATGACCGAAACACTTGAGCGCCTGACCCATGCCCTTTTGGCAGTGGCAAAAAAGGCCGGGGCAGAGGCCGCTGATGCGATGGCGGTCGACGGGCGATCGACGTCGATCGACATCCGCGCCGGGGCTCTGGAACAGGCGGAACGCTCCGAGGCGGTGGAAATCGGGCTTCGCGTGCTGATCGGCGGTCGGCAGGCCTGCGTCTCGGCCTCGGACATCTCTGATGCCACGGTGGCCGCACTGGCCGAACGCGCGGTCGCCATGGCCCGCGAAGCGCCCGATGATCCGACCGCAGGCCTTGCCGATCCGTCGCAGATTGCCAGGGGCTGGGACCTTGCCTCGCTGGAACTGGCCGATCCTGCCGAGGAACCCGGTGCCGCCGCGCTTGAGGCCGATGCCCGCGCCGCCGAGGCCGGCGCCATGGCACAGCGCGGCATCACCCAGGTGCAGGCCAGCGCCGGCTATTCGGCCCGTCGGGTACATCTGGCGGCCAGCAACGGATTCTCCGGCCATTATGCCCGCACCAGCCGTTCGGTCTCGGCGGTTGCCTTCACGGGGGAAGGCACCGCCATGGAGCGCGACTATGCGGGCGAAGGACGGGTGTTTCAGGCCGATCTGCCGGGTGCAACTGCCATCGGAACGCTGGCAGCTGAACGCGCGCTCGCCCGCGCCGGGGCGGTTCGGCCCAAGACCGGCCATTTTCCTGTGTTGTTTGATGAACGTATCGCCGCCTCGTTGGTTGGTCACCTGCTGTCAGCCGTGAACGGCACCTCGATCGCGCGGGGGGCCAGCTGGCTTGGCGATGCGTTGGGCGCACAGGTCTTGCCCAAGGGGATGTCGATTATCGAAGACCCGCTGCGTCCGCGCATCTCGGGCTCTCGTCCCTTTGATGCCGAAGGCCTGCCAACACGAAAGCGAATGATCGTTCAGGATGGAATCCTGATGGGCTGGACGCTGGATCTGGCCACCGGGCGCAAACTTGGCATGCCCTCAACCGCCAATGCGGCGCGTGGCACATCTTCTCCGCCTTCACCGGCAACCTCGAACATTGATCTGACACCGGGCCCTCTGACCCGCGAGGTCTTGATTGCCGAAATGCGCACCGGGCTTTTGGTGACATCGCTCATCGGCTCTACCATCAATCCGACAACCGGCGACTATTCGCGCGGTGCGGCGGGGTTCTGGGTTGAAGACGGCGAGGTGCAGTTTCCGGTCAACGAATGTACGATTGCAGGAAATTTGCGCGACATGCTGCGCAGCATGATCGCAGCGAATGACGCGCGCGCGCATCTGTCGACACGCGTCCCCAGCCTTCTGGTCGAGGGATTGACCATTGCCGGCGCATGATCTTTCCCTGATCTCAGAGGCCGTGCGCGAGGCGGGTGCGGTTGCGATGCGATTTTGGAAAGCCGATCCGAAGGTCTGGGAAAAACCAGGCCTTGGCCCGGTCACCGAGGCAGATCTGGCGGTGAATGACCTTCTGGCCAGCCGTTTGCGCAAGGAGCGCCCCGGATATGGCTGGCTGTCTGAAGAAAGTCCGGATGATCTGACAAGGCTGAATACTGAACGAACGTTCATATTGGACCCGATTGATGGCACAAGGGCCTTCGTCGCCGGTGAAAGGCATTTTTCAATTTCGGTTGGGTTGGTCGAGAAAGGCAAGGTCATCGCTGGCGCGGTCTACCTTCCCGCGCTCAACAAGCTCTACACGGCCACCGAAAACGGGCCAGCACTGTGCAACGGCGCTGCGATATCCTGTGCGAACCGAAAAAGACTTTCAGGCGCGAACCTTTTGATGTCGAAAAGTTTTCTGAGCCCTGATCATTGGCGAAGACCGCCGCCTGACCTGAAGCGCAGCTTTCGCTCCTCGATCGCCTATCGGCTCTGTCTCGTCGCGGAAGGCGCGTTCGACGGCATGATCTCGATCCGTGATGCCTGGGAGTGGGACATCGCAGCCGGCAGCCTGATTGCCGCGCGCGCCGGGGCTGCGGTGAGCGACCGTTATGGCGGGCCGTTGCAATTCAATTCAAAGGACGCAAAGACAGCCGGAATTCTGGTCGCTACCCCGGGGGTCCACGCCGAGATTCTGGCCGATTTTCAGCCCTGAACCACCGCAATCCCAAAACCCTCCCCACGGAAGTGGAGAGGGGGCGGAAAATTTACGAATGAACGTTCATAAATCGACGCTCATTTCTTCTTTGGCGGCACAAAGCGCTTGGACGTGTCGCGCGCATCCGATTTCGGTGCAGCTGGTTTCGCTTTGGCAAAGGGCTTTTTGCCCTCGGTTCCGTGGCTCTTGAACCCAGCGACGGAGCCCGACTTCTTGGCAAAGGGCCGAGCCTCGGCGCCATCCTTGCGCGGGGCATAAGGGCGCTTTTCCTCGCCATATCCCTCGCCGCGCGGCTTTACGGTCCCCTCTGTCCGATGGCTCTTGAAGCCTTCGGCGCGGGCCGGGCGCTCACCATGCGACTTGAAGCCAGCCGATTTCGGCGCGGGTTTGTCTCCTGCGGCCCAGCGCGGCTTGCGCGGGGCATCCTCATCACGTTTGGCAAAGGGCTTGGCATAGGGCTTTGCGCCATCTTCGCTGCGCTTGGCATAAGGACGCGGAGCCGCTTCATCGCGCTTGGCGTAAGGCTTGCGCTCGCCACCCTCACGGGGGGTATAGGGCTTGCGCGGAGCATCTTCGCGGGGCGCATAAGGTTTGCGTTCGGCTGCCTCTCGGGGAGTGTAGGGCTTCTTCGGCCCGTCTTCACGCTTGGCATAGGGCTTGCGCTCGGCCGCCTCACGTGGCGCGCGGGGCGGGGCGGCGGGGTTATCCGCCTCTTCCTCGACAAAGCGCGGCGGTTTCGGGGAATAGGCCGGTTTTTCGGCGCGCGGCGCACGCGGGGTTACGGGGCGCGGGGCAACCGGACGCGAGCCATCCGACCGCGTGGTGCGCGGGGCAGCCGCACGGGGGCTGCGTTCAGGACGTTCCAAGTTCGGTTCGCCCGCGATCTTTTCCATGGTCAGTCCAGATTCCAGCTCTTGCGCATCCGGGAAACGGCCCGCGACCGCCTGAGCGATCTGCACAAAGGTTTCGTCCTGCTGCACCCGGATCGCGCCGATGCTGTCACGGGAAATCCCGCCCGCATCGCAGATCTTCGGCAAAAGCCAGCGCGCTTCGGCGCGGCCGGTATGGCCAACCGACAGCTTGAACCAGGTCGAAGGACCGAATTCGCCCCTTTCGCGCGGTGCGCGCGGTTCCGACGGCGGCAGGGCATCGGACAGCACCTCAGGCGCAGACCGCCCCTCGCGCCACAGACGCACGAAGGCCGCAGCAACCTGTTCGGCACCAAAGCGGGCCAAAAGCGTGTCGGCCATGGCGGCCTCATCCCCGGGCGCGCTGGCCAGGGCAGGATGTTCCAGAATCCGCAGGTCATCCTTGGCCTGCACATCATCCGCACTCGGCGCCGGACCCCATTCGGCGACAACCTTGGCACCCTGGAGCAAACGCTGCGCCTTGCGGAATTCTGACGGCGTGGCGATCAGCGCCGAGACGCCCTTCTTGCCCGCCCGCCCGGTGCGGCCTGAGCGGTGCAGCAGCGTTTCCGAGTTCTGCGGCAAATCGGCATGGATCACCAGTTCCAGCCCCGGCAGGTCAATGCCGCGCGCCGCCACATCGGTGGCAATGCACACCCGCGCCCGACCATCACGCAACGCTTGCAAGGCGTGCATCCGTTCGGTCTGGGAAAGCTCTCCCGACAAAGCCACAACCTGAAAACCCCGGTTGCCCATGCGGGCCAAAAGGTGGTTCACATTCGCCCGCGTCTTGCAAAAGACAATCGCCGTGCGGGCCTCGTAGAACCGCAGGATGTTGAAAATCGCATGCTCCCGGTCGCGCACGGCCACGGTGATGCCGCGGTATTCGATATCGGCGTGCTGCTTTTGCTCGCCCTGAGCCACAATCCGCAACGCGTCCTTCTGGAACGTCGCGGCCAAGGTGGCGATTTCCTTCGGCACGGTGGCCGAGAACATCAGCGTGCGGCGGGTTTCGGGTGCCGCCGCCAGAATGAATTCCAGATCTTCGGCAAAGCCAAGGTCCAGCATCTCGTCGGCCTCGTCCAGAACGACGGCCTGCACGCCCGACAGATCAAGGCTATTGCGTTCGATATGGTCGCGCAGACGGCCCGGTGTGCCGACGACGATATGCGCGCCGCGATCCAGCGCGCGCTTTTCCGTGCGATAGTCCATGCCGCCAACGCAGGTGGCAATCTTGGCCCCGGCTTCGGCGTAAAGCCACTCCAGCTCGCGCGCCACCTGCTGCGCCAACTCGCGTGTCGGCGCGATGATGAGCGACAAGGGCGTATCAGCATAAAGAAGCCTGTCCGCCCCGTTCAGGATTTCCGGGGCAATCGCAAGGCCAAAGGCCACCGTCTTGCCCGAGCCGGTCTGCGCCGACACCAGCATGTCGCGGCCCTCGGTGCCCGGCACCAGAACGGCCTCTTGCACGGGGGTAAGCGACTCATAACCACGTGTGGCAAGGGACGCCGCGAGCGGCGCGGCGATCGTCAGATTCTGCATGTTCTTTTCCAAAAGCGGGGCGGTCCTGCCGCCCGATGGTACCCAATTCGGCACCCTCGCCCTTGCCGGCAGTCGGGCCTCCCTGCCCATCCACTGCCATCGGGAATCTTGCGCCGATGCGCGGCCAATAGAGCAAAACCTGCCCCCTGTATAGCCCGCAAAGCCCAAGGTCAGGGGCGCACAAGGTTTCTACCGGAATTTGATGACGAAGAATGGTGATGTTTTGTGACGTTTGATTGATCGAGATCATGTCTGCCGAATGATCCTTCAGCCAAGCTGCAAAAAGCGATGGGCTGGGGCGTTGTGGTTTGCCCTTGTGCGTGGCCTTGCCAAGCAGGGCAGGGCTTTTGGGGGCCATCGTCCGAACCTGACATGATCGAAGGATTTGAAGATGAAGAACATTCTGGTTGCGACTGACCTTTCGGCCCGTTCTGACCGCGCCGTGCAGCGCGCGGTCAGGCTGGCCGCTCAGCTTGGCTTGCCTTGTCACGTTCTGTCGGTCATTGACGATGATCTGCCTGTCGACATGCTGGCAACGCTCTTGAAGGATGTCGAGGATCGGCTGGCGCAGTTCGTCAAATCGGTTGCGGCAAAAGGCCAGACGGTGACCAGCGCCGCTGTGGCCGGTGACCCGCAAGAGGTCTTGCTGGGCATGGCCGAAGAGCTGGATGCAGGTCTTGTCGTGCTGGGACTGCATCGGCGGCGGCCTCTTTTGGATCTGGTGCGCGACAGCACGATGGTGCGGATCGTGCGCGCCTCGCGACGGCCGGTGCTTCTGGTCAAGGATCTTCCCAATCAGGACTATGCCAAGGTTCTGGTTCCGGTCAGCTTTTCCCCGGCCTGCGCCGCAGCGCTGCGCGCGGCAAAGGCCATTGCGCCCAAGGCCGAGATCCGATCCTTTCACGCCGTTCCGGTGCCCTTTGCCGGGCTCACGGGGGATGGACCGGGCAGCGCAATAGCGCAGGATCTTTGCGCCGAGGCTGCGCGGGAACGCGATCTTTGGCTGGCGGGGCTGGGCTTTGCAGGCAAGGTGCCCGAGATCGAGATCATCAGTGGTGGCCGCACGGTCACCATGGAACGGCTGGCGCAGATCAAGCCTGATCTTGTGGTGCTGTGTGCCCATACCCGCAGCGGCTTTCTGCCCAATGTGCTGGGCAGCTTTGTCACCGACCTGATCCACTCGCCGCCCTGTGACCTGTTGGTCAGCCGGGGCTAGCGATAGCCAAAGGCGCGCAATGGTCCCGAATTGGGGCCAATGCGCGCCAGCTTGCCCCTCCAGCGCCTCAGCTTTCGCGGAACGCGGCCGAGAAATAGTCGGTAAAGGGCTTCAGAAGATAGGCCATCGGGCTGCGGGCGCCGGTCTGGATGAAAGCCTGCACCGGCATGCCGGGGATCAGGGTCAGCCCTTCAAGGCGGTCGATCTCGCCGGGATCCAGCGCGATTTCGGCCTTGTAATAGGCGATCTGGGCGCGTTCATCGACCAAGGCATCGGCCGAGACGGTGACGACATGGCCATTCAGCTCGGGCGTGGTGCGTGCTGAAAAGGCCGGGAACATCAGCCGCACCTTCTGGCCGACAAAGACCTGATCGACATCGATGGTCTGCACCTGAGCGGTGATGATCAGCGGGCGATCCTGCGGGATCAGGAACAGCAGGGGTTCCGCCGGGCGGATCACCGATTGCGGCGTGCTGACGGCAAGGCCAAGAACCGTGCCCGAAACCGGGGCCCGAATGTCCAGCCGGGCGATCTGCTCGCTCAGTGCGCGGCGGCGTTCGGCCAGCTCCAGGACGCGGGCGCCGATGTCGCGCAACTGGGTATTGGCCTCTTCCCGGCGCACCGCAGCAAGACGCAGCACCTCAAGCTCCACCTCGGTCGCCCGCCCCTCGGCCTGCGCGCGCGACGCCTGCAACTCGCCCACCGACCCTTGCAGCCGCGAGGCCTCACGCTCCAGCGCCAGAACGCGGGAGGACTGGGCAAGACCTTTTTCCAAAAGCGTGCGCTGATCGGCCAGTTCCTCTTCGATCAGGGTCAGCTGCTCGCTCAGCGCGGCCACCTGCGCATCCACCCCCTCGATCTGCGAGGCAATCTGGCCCGCGCGCTTTTTCAGCTGTTCAGACTGTTTCAACACAGATTCCCGCCGCGCGGTGAACAGGCTGCGCTGACCTTCGATCAGCTCGGCCACTTCGGGCCGGGCCGTGGCCAGCTCTGTCAATTCTCCCGAGAAATCCGGCTGAGCGGCATCATTGCGTTCAGCCTCAAGCCGGGCACTGCGCGCCATGAGTTCGAAAAGCTGGCCCTCGACAATGGCAAGTTCCGATTTCACCAAGGCCCCGTCCAACCGGATCAAAAGATCACCGGCCTTCACAGTCTGCGCCTCTTTCACCGCGATTTCGGCCACCACCCCGCCATCGGGATGCTGCACCACCTGACGGTTCTGCGATACCTCGATCTGGCCCGAGGCGACCACCGCCCCGGCGATTTCCGAGGCGACCGACCAAATGCCAAAGCCCAAGACCAGAATGGCGGCGGTCACACTGCCCACAATCACCGAAGGGCGGGCGGACAACAGGCCCTGCACCTCGGCGGCACCGCGCGGAACAGGGGCTGCCACATCGGTCTTTGCGGGTTTGTCGGGAAGCTTTGCCTCCTTGGCGGCGGTCTGCGGACCTGGCTTCTTGCGCAACAGGCTCATGACACACCTCCGGCTCCGGTGGAGCGGACAATCTCGTTATGGTTCTTCACCATTTCCTTCAACACCTGATCGCGCGGACCAAAGGCCCGGCGCATGCCATCCTCCAGCACCAGCAAAAGATCACATTCCTGAATCGCTGCGGGCCGATGCGCCATGATAAGAACCGACCCCCCCGCCGCCTTGAGGCTGCGGATGGCGATGTTCAGCGCCACCGTCCCGTCATTGTCGAGGTTGGAGTTTGGCTCATCCAGCACCAAGAGCACCGGGTTGTCATGAAGCGCGCGGGCAAGGCCGATGCGCTGGATCTGACCGCCTGACAGCCGCCCGCCCAGCGTGGAAACGCGGGTATCATAGCCTTCGGGCAAGCGCAGGATCATGTCATGCGCGGCCGCTTTCTGTGCCGCCTCGACGATCTTGGCGCTGTCGGCATTGGGCTGCAGGCGGGCGATGTTTTCGGCGATCGTGCCCTCGAACAAAGTCACGCGTTGCGGCAGATAGCCGATATAGCTGCCCAGAACGTCGGGCTCATACTGATCAAGCGACGCCCCATCCAGCCGCACCTTGCCCGCCGCCGGGCGCCAGACGCCGATCAGCGCGCGCGCCAGCGTCGATTTACCCGCGCCCGAGGGGCCGATCACGCCCAAAGCCTGCCCTTCGCCCAGTTGAAAGGTAACACCCCGCAGGACGGCCTGACTTTCGCCCGGCGGCACGACGGAAAGCGCCTGCACATCCAGAATGGCGCGCGGGCGCGGCAGCGCGGTGCGGGGCGGTTCTGGGGGAACGCGGGTCAGAAGCTCGGCCAGACGTTCGGTCCCTTCCTGCGCACGGGTGACAACGGCCCATTGGCCGACCGCCTGTTCGATGGGCTGCAGCGCGCGGCCCATGAGGATGGAGCCCGCGATCATGGCGCCGGGGGACAACTGGTTTTCCAGCACAAGCCAGGCCCCGACCCCCAGCATCGCCGATTGCAGGAAAAGCCGGAATGTCTTGGAGATGGACCCAAAGCGCCCCCCGACATCCCCGGCCTGCAACCCCTCGGCCAGGGCGGCGCTGCGGGCTTTGTACCAACGCTCGAACGCGGCCCCAGTCATGCCCATCGCCTGCACCGCCTCGGCCTCGGTCTTGATAAGGTCAGACATCCGTTCGGCCTGCAGGGTCAGGCCATTGGTGCGGTTGATCGGCACCTGCGTCATGCGCTGGTTCAGAACGGTGATTACAATCAGAAACAGGCCACCCGCGACGGCAAGCCAGCCCAGAAGCGGGTGAAAGATGAAGATCGCGGCTATGAAAAGCGGCGTAAAGGGAATGTCGAAGATCGACATCAGGACAGGCGAAGCCCAAAGCCGTTGCACCGCCTCAAGATCACGCTGCGCCGCCAGACCGACCTGATCGGTGGGCACCAGCGTGAGCCGCTTCATCGCGGCGGCAAAGACGCGACGATCCAGTTTGTCCTGCATGGCCGCGCCAATGCGAGCCATGACCCGGCCGCGCGCATGGTCCAAGATCCCCATGGCCAGAAAGAGGAATGCCACAAGCACCGACAGCGCGACCAAAGTCGCCTCTGACCGGCTGCCCAGCACCCGGTCATAGACCTGAAGCATGTAAAGCGGACCGGTCAGCATCAAAAGATTGACCAGAACCGAAAAAACCCCAACCGCCCAAAACAAGGGCCGATGGTCCGCCCGGGCCGCCTTCAATTCGGCAAGGCCCCGGGCAAATTCCCCTTGAGACATACGTCCCCCTAATCTCAACATGCCGCTGCTGCTGGGCATCGGCGGAAAATGTCTTGCGTCACTTGTCGGCCACGGTTTGGCAATTGCCTTGCCGGGAGCGTCACCTTATCCCTTGCCTTCCCGACACCCAGCCTATGTTTGCTGAATATCGCGGATAACCTAGAAACAACTCCTCTGTGATTCCATCCCATCCATGACCCTGACGCCAAAACATTTTCGTTCCGTGATCGTCTGTTGCCTCATTGGCGCGGTTTTGTCGGGTTGCGCGCGCCAAGATGTGCCTCAGGGGGTGAATGACCCGATCGAGCCGTTCAATCGCAAGGTTCATGACTTCAACAAGGCCGTCGATCAAAATCTGTTGAAGCCGATGGCAGGCTCGGGCAGCGGAAACGGCGAGTTGGGCGAACGGATTGGCGATTTTGCCGACAACCTGGGCAAACCCGCCGACATTGTGAACAACGTCCTGCAGCTGCGCCTGGTCAAGGCGACCGAAAACCTGATGCGCTTTGGCGTGAACACAGTCTTTGGGGTTGGCGGCCTTTTTGATGTCGCAACCGCTGCGGGGATGCCGGAAAATGATACCGATTTCGGCGAAACCCTGCATGTCTGGGGGGTGGGCGAAGGGGCCTATCTGGAATTGCCCCTGATCGGCCCATCGACCGAACGCGACCTTGCGGGGGCACTCGTGGATATGGTGATCGACCCGTTGAACCAGCTGCCCCGCAAGGAGCGGCTGGCAGCGACAGGGGCCAAGATCGCTGGAAGGGTCGCAGATCGCGGTCGCTATTCCGATCTGACTGATTCCGTCCTATATGAGAGTGCAGACAGCTATGCGCAGGCCCGGCTTTTGTATCTGCAAAACCGCCGGTTCGAGCTTGGCCAGACTTCCGGCGAAGGCAACTTCGTCGATCCCTATGAGGACCCCTATGCTGAATGACACCTCCTCGCTTTCGCGCCGCCGCTTTGCCGCCGGTCTTGCCCTTGGCACGGTGGCCTTTGTCCTGCCGATGCGGGCTGCGGCGCTTAGCGTGGAACAGGCGCGGGCGCTGATTGACCGGGCGGTGGGTGACATCAACGCGGTCATCTCCTCGGGCAAGTCCGAAGGGGCGATGATCGGTGATTTCGAGCGCATCTTCGCGAAATATGCCGATGTGCCGGTGATTGCCCGTTCGGCCCTTGGCCCGGCGGCCAAACAGGCCTCGAAGGCACAGATGACCGCCTTTACGAAGGCGTTTCAGGGCTACATCAGCCGCAAATACGGCCGTCGCTTCCGTGAATTCATCGGCGGCACGATTGAAGTGACCGATGCCAAGCCCTTGAAAAGCTATTACGAGGTGATCTCGGTCGCGCGCCTCAAGGGCGAGGCGCCTTTTGATCTGCGCTGGCATGTCTCGGACAAGTCGGGCTCGCTCAAGTTCTTCAACCTCATCATCGAGGGGGTGAACATGCTGGCCAGCGAACGCGCCGAGATCGGCGCGATGCTGGACAAGGCAAAGGGCGATGTCGACGCGCTGACCGCCACGCTGAAAAACGCCTGATCCGCCAGATCGCGCATTTATCCGTCTGACAGTCTTTCCCAACCGGGTTTGGCACGGTAATCAGACCCATGCGCATGAGCCTGACCGAAATCTACGATGCCCGCGTCGCCGCCGGGCAGTTGCGGCCCGATCCGGCCCAGCACGCGGTCTTGCCCCAGCTTGAAACCTTGCGCCTTTGGCTCGAAGCCAATGCCAACCGCCGGGTTGGCCTTTTTGCCGGCCTTTTTGCCAAGCCGGTAACCCCGCCAGCAGGGCTTTATCTTTGGGGCGGAGTTGGCCGCGGCAAGTCCATGGTCATGGACCTGTTCGTCGACCACACCGCAATCAGCAAAAAGCGCCGGGTGCATTTCCACGCCTTCATGCAGGAGATCCACAAGGGCATGCACGAGGCCCGCAAGACGGGGGTTGATGACGCACTTGCCCCGGTGGCCGAGGCTGTGGCGCGCGATCTGCGCCTGCTCGCGTTCGACGAAATGCAGGTCACCGACATCACCGATGCGATGATCGTCGGGCGGCTTTTCGAAAAGCTGATGGAGGCGGGGGTGGTGATTGTGACCACGTCGAACCGCGCGCCGGAAGAGCTTTACAAGAACGGGCTGAACCGGGCCTTGTTTCTGCCCTTTATTGCCATGCTGCGCGAGAAATTGCAGGTGGTGGAGTTGGAAAGCCCCAACGATTATCGCCAGCACCGCCTTGCCGGGGCGCAGGTGTATTTTCACCCGGCGGGCAAGGTGAAGGGCGAGATACAGGCGATCTGGGATGATCTGACAGGCGGCGCGGCGGGAGCACCATTGGTCTTGCCGGTGAACGGGCGCAGCATTGACCTGCCGCGCTTTGCCAATGGCGTTGGGCGGGCGACGTTCTGGGATCTGTGTTCGCGCCCGCTTGGCCCCGGTGATTTTCTGGCCATCGCGCAGGCGGTGCGGGTGCTGATCCTTGAAGATATTCCGCAGCTTTCATCGTCCAACTACAACGAGGCCAAGCGGTTCGTCACACTGATTGATGCGCTTTATGAGGCGAAGGTGCGGCTGATCTGCTCGGCCGCCGATGTGCCAGAGCGTCTTTATCTGGAAGGCACGGGCGCCTTTGAATTTGAACGAACCGCCAGCCGCTTGCGCGAGATGCAGGGCGCGGATTGGGGTTCAGACGCTCATCCCGCCATCGACCGATAGAATGAGCCCGGTGGTAAAGGCCGACTGGTCTGATGCCAGATAGAGAACTGAAGCGGCAATCTCTTGCGCCGTTGCATGGCGGCCCATCGGAATGGCCTCATCAAAGAACTGCGTCGCATCGCGGCCCAGAAGCGGGGTCAGATCATCCTCGACCCGTTGCTGAAACCCATTGGCCACAGGGCCGGGGTTGATGGTGTTGACCCTTATCCCACGCGGGGCCAGATCCTTGGCCAAGACCCGCATCAGCCCGGTCTGAGCGTGTTTGGCGGTGATGTAACCATAAACCCCCGGATCGCCCCGCAGGCCCGCGACCGATGAGGTGATGATGATGCTGCCCCCGCGCCCCATATGCGGCACGGCATGTTTCGCCGCCAGGAAGGCCCCGCGCACATGCACGGCCATGACTGCATCAAAGGTCTCGGTCGGATAGGACTCGATCGGCGCAACCGTGCCGAAATTGCCCGCATTGGAAAACAGAACGTCAATCCGGCCAAAGCGCGCCACGGTAGCAGCGACATAGCGGGCGGTGTCGCCCTCATCGGCGACATCGGCCATGACGGTCAGCACATCAGGGCCAAGGCTGCGCGCCGCCTCTGCCAAGCCTTCCGCGTTCTGGTCGACAAGGACAAGGCGCGCGCCGTGTTCTTGCAACAGCCGCGCCGAGGCCAGGCCAATCGACCCGGCCCCGCCGGTGATGAGACAGATCTTGCCGCCCAGTCCGAACATCGCCCTAAACTCCGAAATAGGCGTCATGCAAAAGCTGGGAATCCCTGGCCAGATCGCGTGCCGGACCGCTATAGCGCATCTTGCCACCCCGCAGAACCACGGCGCTTTCGGCAATCCCCAACGCCATGTCGGTGAACTGTTCGATCAAAAGGATGCCCACACCCCGCGCCTTGAGATCCGAAACCACGCCCAACAGGCGTTTCACGATCAACGGCGCAAGGCCAAGCGACATCTCGTCGATCAAGAGATAGCGCGGGTTGCACATCAGTGCATGGGCTAGCGCCACCATCTGCTGCTGGCCTCCCGACAACGTGCCCGCCAGCTGCCCCTTGCGCTCGGCCAGTTCGGGAAAAACCGCATAGGTCTCGGCCAGCCGCTCGTTCAGCCCGGTCTTTATCAGACTGCCCGCCGCGCGCAGGTTATCGTCGACCGAAAGATCGGTCAGCACGCGGTGGCCTTCGGGAATGGCAGCAATACCGGCCCGACGAATGGCCTCAGGCCCTCTGGCCGAAAGGGGCGCACCGTCAAGCTTGATGTCGCCAGCCACCATCGGCAAAACCCCGGCGAGGGCCAGCACAAGCTCGGACTTGCCGGCACCATTCGCGCCAATGACGGCGGTCACCTCGCCCGGCTTGACCGTCAAGGACACATCCTGAACGGCCAATCGATTTCCATCGCGCACGGATAATCCCTGAACCTGCAGCGTCACTGCCCCACCTCCTCGGTTCCCAGATAGGCGGCCTTGACGCGGGGATCGGCCAGCACCTCGGCCGTGGGGCCAAAGGCAATGCGGCGGCCGAAATCCAGCACCAGTGTTTCGGCGCAGATCCGGCGGATCAGTTCGACATCATGGTCGATGATGACGGTCTGTGCCCCGACGTGCCGATGGATCTGCAGCACAAGATCGCCCAGCCGGTCAGTCTCTTCGACAGAAAGCCCGCCTGCAGGCTCGTCGAGCATGATCAGGCGCGGTCCACCTACCATGCAGCGCGCAACATCGGTCAACCGCCGTTCAAACCCCGAAAGGGCAGCCCCGATCTTGTGCGCGCGGTCGGCAAGGCCGACAAGCTCAAGCATCGCCATCGCCTCGGCCCGCTTGGCGCGGGCATTGGTCAGCGACCAGTCGGTCTGCACCAGCACATTGTCCAGAACCGTCAGATCATCGGCAATCTGCTCTTTCTGGAACGAACGGCGCAGCCCTTTCTGCGCACGTTTGTGCGGGGCAAGCGGCAGAAAATCCTGCCCTTCGATCATCACACGCCCAGACCGGGCCGTGATAAAGCCCGAGACCACATTCATCAGCGTCGTCTTGCCCGCGCCATTGGGGCCGATGATCCCGGCCACGGGGGCGCTGAGCGTTGCGCTGACCTCGTTCAACGCGATCAGCCCGCCAAAGCGGACGGTGACGGCATCAATCTCGATCATGGCTTGTCCCCCTTGCCACGCATCCTGGCCACAAGGTCATGGATTTGCCCGGCAATGCCGTTCGGGGCGGTGATCAGGGCGTGCAGAAGCCCGGCGCCAAAGATCACAAAGGCCAGATCGGTATCGACGCCCCAAGTGTTCAAAAGCCCCGGCAAGACGCGGAACAACAGGGCCGCAATCACCGCGCCCAGCCAGAACCGCGCCCCGCCAACGACTGCAAGGGCGAAGAGCATGATGGATTCGGATGCCCGGAAGGTGCCGTCGTCCAAGAGCCCAAGGCTGCCCGCCAGAAGCGCCCCCGACACCCCCGCAATCGCCCCGGCAATGCCAAAGGCCCAGGTCTTGTAAAGCGTCACATTGATGCCCGCTGCCATGGCCGCCGCCTCGGACCGCCGGATCAGCGCCCAGGCGCGGCCGGGAAAAAGGCGGCGATGTGCTTCGATGAAAAGAAACCCCAGCGTTGCCAGGACGATGCAATAGCGCAGATAGGCTTCGGGTGTTTGCCCAAGCATGGGGCGCCGGAAAACGTCGCCCGATCCGGTCTTGACGCCCCAGAACCCCTCGCCCCCGTTCGGGAACTGATAGGTGGCAAACAGGATCTCCAGCCCACCCGCCGCCATAAGCGTAACCAGCGCCAGATAAAGCCCCCGCATCCGCAGCGCCGGAAGCGCCAGGATCCAGCCGCAGATCATGGTGTCCAGCGCGGCGCACAGCAGGTTCACCTCAAAAGGCATGTCCCACAGGTAATTCAGCCGCAAGGTGACCCAGCCCCCGATCCCCATCAGCCCGACCTGGGTCAGGCTGACCATGCCCAGGCGGCCATACATGAAGGCGCCACC
>VFQT010002202.1_pt1 | contig 20681 bp, 12 predicted proteins | sample 3512381 | NCBI WGS metagenome assembly VFQT01 (sample SAMN10412376, study PRJNA504923) | tailings metagenome | isolation source: Relicate 2 Philex TSF3 active mining site | place: Philippines: Tuba, Benguet | collected 2017-08-29
CAATTGTTGGGTAAATTGCCCTATGCTAAATCTCCCAAATAAGTTCCACTGAACATCACTTAGATATCCCTCACACCTTTATAGCGAATCGCTCAGTTCTCTCTATCCCATGACCTCATTTCCTCATTCCCTCATTCCCTCATTCCGTCATCCCTTCAAATATTCAATAAAATCCTTTGATCCAAGAACCTTTACATCTTTTTTCATGCCATGAACAAACCTTGCAGGAGCAATAAAACCTTGCACATTGGTTTTAAGATGGAACTTGTCTTTTTTGACAACAACAGCGCTGCACATGGGAAACTCTTCTTTGAGCAAAAGATACGCCCTTAAATTCATGATCCATTCAATTTCCAAATTGGAATCATGACCTTGAAATCCAAAAACGTCCGGTGATCTGAATTCATGTAAATGTTCAAAAGCAAAAGCAGTGTCCAGTGCTACGACATTTCCCATTCTCTCTAGATTAAAGAACTTGCATCTTCTGGATGTCAACTCAAATGCAGCTAAAGACTTATAATTATCAGTGAAGCAGATGGGTTCAATGAATCGGTCAGAGATGGTAAGACTATTGGCTGATGCATATTGTTCAATGATGATTTGTTTCTTCTCTAAAATGGCCAAACTGATTTTTTCTACCCACTGGCCAATTTGTGCTTGAACAATGAGATGAGTATTGGTTTCTTCTTCAGGAATGTGTTCAATCTTTTGAAGAATGCTGTTATTGAGTTTGACTCTTTTTCCTGATGATTGAAGAAGTCGTTTTAAGTAACTGATTTCTTGGGGATTGAACGGTAATGATTGAAAGGGTATGTTGGAAGGAATGGCATAACGATTATTGTCATCCTTTACAACATCAAATCCTAGATCCTTTAATAGGTCCAAATAGCGATAGACCGTCCGTACAGAAGTATCTAGCCGGCGTGCGATGCTGTGTATGGGTTTGGAGGGTCTAGCGCCCAGGAAGTGAATCAATTGAAAGACCCGATAAATTCTATTTTGATTGAACAAAACAAAAAAAATCTTGACAAATAAAGTCAGGAAGACAATACCAATCGATTCTTTGACCCTATTTGACAAAGAAAGTGGTTTTATTTGACAAAATAAAAAATTGTAATCAAAACCTACGGCAGAGGAGTATTTTTTTTGATCGTAACAAGTTGAATTAGTAAGCGCTCGGTTATGCTGAAAATTCAAATTGAAAGTTACATTTCATTGGAATTGAAACTCAGCTGTAGGACTTTAAAACAAATCATTATGAATAAGAAAATGAATTTTACGGATAGTTATGGAATCAAATGTCTTTTTGCAGGCATATTAGTAACATTAAGTAAAGTCTTAATAGCTCAGGAGATAAGTTTTAATGACTTGAGCAGAATAACGGAGAGAGGAGAATACACATCATATGTGGCAAGTGATGGTGGAGTATATAAGATCGGAGATAAATTGAAAATAGGATTTCCGTCTTCAAACAAGACTTTTGCATTTATAACCGAAGGTGATAGTTTTTTTTGATTCCAATCACTCCATTGAATGTGGGAAATAGCGGTCAGGATTCTGAAATAAAGAAAATATTTGTGAGTGGTAATAAAAGAGCAGGATTTAGTGTCTTTATAGAACGAAAGGTTTAGTAGGAACTTCTAATTATACGATTCAATTTGAAAATGCGTTGACGACAGGTGAGGTTAAAGGTTTTGGTCTCACAAGTGATGAAGCACTTGACCAATTAAAACGTGCGAAGGACAAATTAGAATTAGGCTTAATTACCAAAGATGAGTTCGAACTGCTTAAATTAGATTTGTCCAAGTATATCAAATAGTATCAGATTTTGTTGTTTTTGAGAGGTTTGTGAAGGAATAGTTTTCCAACAAGTTCAATAATTAGTTCTCAATTGGAAAGAGAAAACTGTGTTCTTTTTATAATTATTTCTTTTAACCAGAAACAATATTTTCAAATGAAGTCGTAAATTAAAGTGACTACCAACGACAACATTAAAGACAGATATAAAGCCCATGAAAAATAATCTTCTTTTCCTTCTTTTGAAGGTGTTTTTCTTCAGCTGCGCTCAACAAAAGGGATTCAATTACGCTGCTCATCACAAAATGAACAAGAGACTTTCACTGCTGCATTATGCTAAACATGGAGGAAAGGATATGTTGGAAAGCCATTGTCGATTATACAAGAATGGGCCTTCATTTTATCGTTTTCGAAATTTGTTGAAAAGGAAAAAACATGGCCCAGTAAAACCACAGCCTTGCTTTGTTCAGTAACCCCATACCCCGGATAGTAGTGGAAAGCCTTTTTGCAAAGCAAAAAGCTTGAAGCGGATAGCCGGATAAGGTCCATGAAAATATTTGCCCAATGAAAAAGCCCCGGGAAATCCCCAGGGCTTTTCTGTGACACCGTAGGGAGTCGAACCCCAAACCTTCTGATCCGTAGTCAGATGCTCTATCCAGTTGAGCTACGGTGCCATCGCTTAATGCGGGTGCAAATATAGGAGTTTATTCCACTTTCACAAATTTTTTTCCTTAGTTTCGTTCCCATGTCGCGCTCCTATTGGGTTTGGTTATTGAGTTGTTTGCCAGTCTTGATTTTGGTTTCGCTGTCTATTTATGTAACGAAACGCTTTGCCTACGCGGAACATATGAAACAGGAAACAGAATTTCGCAATAATGATTTGTTTTCCAAACGTCTTGATACGGATACGGTGTTGAACATCGCGCTCATCGGCGACTCTTGGATTCACAATAGGGAGGTAGGAGAGTTTCTTCAAAGTAGTTTATCAGATTTGGGCAGGAGAGCCCAGGTTGAATCTTTTGGTTATTGCGGTGCCACTTCTAAAGATTTGTACCAGATGATTTCACTGCCTTCGCCTTTGTCTCACATGACAAAACAAAATTGGGAGTATGTGGTGATTGTGATTGGTGTAAATGACGCCTCAGGTCAATATGGTCCTCATTTCTATGCACAACACACCATTTGGCTCGCTGAGCGCATTATGGGCATGGGGGCTTTTCCCATCATCGTTGAGCTACCCACTTTTGCTATTGAGGAATCTACGGCTTTGTTTCCATGGATAAAGCGTGTTAGGAATCAATTCTTTGCCTGGTGGCAGGGTTGTGATGTCAATAATATTACTTGCTATCGCGATGCGCTGCGGCAAAAAATCAATGAGAGTGTATTAAAAGACAATGTGCGTTTTGTCTCGTTTGATGAGATTTGTTCAGCGTATTCAACTTGTCCCACTTTGTACCGCGACCTTTTTCATCTGAACAGCAGGGGCAATCAGAAGCTGGCAGCGGCCATCGCAAAGCAGATAGCGGTATACTGATCTATTATTTGGCTTTGAGTGAGAATTTCACTTTGAATGCCATTGTGCCTGCTTGCTCTGCCTTGTAGTTGGTATGCCAATAGTTATTGAATACGTACAAATACAATTGCTCGATGGATTGGGGTTCTCGTTTCCAAACTTTAGCCCCCATTTCTTGCGATTCGTCTATCGGTTGTCCTATTTCAATCAAAGGCAAATCGTTGCTTTCTATTACCCAATCATACTCCGCGTAATGAAGGACAATATTTCCCTCACTGCAGATAAATTCTCGGTTGGATCCTGGAAGTTGACTGGTTGGATACTCCAATGGTGTTGTACCATAGGTCAACCCTACTGCATTGGTATTGGTGCTCAGCAAAAAGTGCAATGATTCTTTTTCCAGTGTAGAATCTTTTTCAATTTTGACTTTCATTTCAATTTCACCTGCTTTTTTATTCAGTTGATATTCCCATTCAGCGGAAAATTGGCGGCCTTCAACATCCCAATGTCCATTGATTTTCACCATCTGTACACTGTCATTGTCCAGTAAAGGAGTGACCTGAATTTTAGGAAAGCAATGTGTTGTCGGATTGATGCCATAAGCATATACTGGAGTAAACAAGGGTAGTCGATCGATTTCAATCAACTCTGTATTTTGAGGAATTGGACCGTAACTTTTTGGTTTCTCAAAAGGCAATGCTTGGGTGATCATCGACTTTTCATCGCTTAATTTCAATCCACTAATTCCTCCTGTCACGGGATTGACGTACATGAATGGTATGGGAATGATTTTGCCCTGATTTAGCTTAGGTTCTCTTTCTCTTTCTCGTTCTGTTTCTGTTTTTGTTTTTGTTCCTGAATACTGATTGATTACTTCCTCAATTTCTTCCAACTTGCGTTTGGCTTCGGTCAAGAATGATTTTTTGTAATGCCATTGCTGAGTGGTGAAAGGGGAGTATGGATCTGAGATACTGCACCACGATCCCCACGTGTGTTCATGAAACAACACGACATCACGGTGGATGGAATAGAAATCAATAAAAGGTGTTTTATCTCGCTCAGTATTTTGCCATTGCTTTTCCAATGCGACAAGCTTTCTAGAAACTTGACGCATTTCTATTTCTTCCCGAGCGGTAGAAAAAGCGCCATCTTCCCAATAAGGCGATATCTCCCCTCCATAAATGTGTGGGATGTTGTCATCCTTTTTAGTCGTGATGCGCTGATGAAGTTGATCCAATGAAGCAATGGATAGGGTAGGGCTACTGTATACATTGTTCCAATTCTGAACAAAGGTGTGCAGGGTGGTGTCGACTGGACCATTGTCTGCATTTTTCGTGTAACGCAATTGCACCAATGTTTCTGGATGATTCTTGGCTGTTAGTTCATTGGTATATTGTGCAATGCGCTTTTCCCATTGAAATTGTTTTTCATTGTTTTGAATGTTGTGAAAATAGGAATACCCCTTTCCAGCCGTCCAAACCAAAATCTTTTTGGCTTCTCTTTCATTCGGGTGCCAATAAAAATAGGTGTCGCCGGTTTGTTCAATCACACTCCCAACGCGATCCCCATGATCCGCATGTTTCTCCACATAGTTGGGCCCCAAGGACAAAAAAGGAATGTCGTTTTGCACGTAATTGTTCAGCGCAGCATAGGTGATTCCCGGAATATCCGTAATCATGGCATTTTTGATGTCCCTGCCAGTAATGGATTCCAACTTTTTCCCATATTCCAATATCCACGGCAATTCTTCGGGATGACACAATCCATTGAGCACGTTGGCATAATTGATCGACAATACCAAGTTGCCGCTTTTGACATAGAATACAAATAGATCTTTTTCCGACTGCGTGGCTATTTTCATAAAATTCTCCACCGCCCACAATGATTCTATGTGCCAATACACCTCTTGCCCTTCAGCTTTGGCTTTTTCAATCCATCGCATGGCCGACCGGATATTCTTGGTCTGAATTTTTTCTACTTCCGTTTGGTGATGAGAATAACCAATGTCATTGTGGCTGTGGTGAATGATATTCATCTCGTAATGCCTGTGGGGCAGTACTTCCAGGTGAAAGATTTTTAAAGGGGTTTCAGATTCTTTGTGATAATTCGTGACCAAAAGGGTATCCACTCCGCTGAATGATTGGGGATAAGACGGGATGCTCAATAAGTTGTAACCGGGATCTAGGGACAAAATGGTATCGATATTTCTGCTGCTCAAGCGAATTTGTATCGATTCCTTTTCAATATTGTTGGCGCTGATTTGTATGCACCTTCTTCCTCCTTTTCTATAAATCAAAGAAGTAGCTTGACAATTCACTTCTAATTGAGGCACATATTGAAAGACCATCATCCAATCCCTGCTTATAATTTGTGAAGTCCCAAAAATCTCGAACAGCGCTTCTTTCTTGACTCTTTCGTTGGGCACTGAAATTATCAAATGCCCAAAAGCATCACCGTTGATGTCATATTCCAAAATATCAAATACCACAGAAACTTCTTTGTCTTGAAAAACAAGCAATGGTCCAAGGTTTTTTTGTTTGGCCTTGGTCGTCATGGTGCAGAGGAGGTGACCATTGAGATAAATATCAAAATTTCGATTCCCCCCACTGGTGCCGCTGGAGTGTCCTACCAAAAACTCAAAACGGCAGCGTCCATTTCCTTTTTTGGGCAATTGTCCTTTGAATCGAATAGGAGATTCCCCATTGCAGCGGGTTAACAACGCCAATGGCGCAAACTCATGATAAGGAGAGAAATATTGAATATCTTCTCCATCCACTTTTTCTTTGAAGAACAATCGCTCTTGCCCCTGTTGCATCATGGGCATCAATAGGATACCCATCAGAAAAAGCAGCTTATCAATGGCCATTCTCCAATAGAAACTGAGTCATCTTCTCAAACAAATGCAATCTTGTCTTTCCTCCAGATATTCCATGATTCTTGTTGGGATAAGAGAAGAAGTCAAACGGCTTATTGGCTTGAATCAAGGCCTCTGCAAAGTCCATTGCATTTTGATAGTGAACGTTGTCATCGGCTGATCCGTGAACCAACAAGAATGGACCATTCAACATCTTGGCATAGTTCACAGGTGAATTGTCCTCGTATCCACTTTTATTCTCTTGTGGAGTACGCAAGAAGCGCTCTGTGTAAATGCTGTCATAATATTTCCAGTTGGTTACTGGAGCTACAGCGATACCGGCGTGAAAAACATCTGCTCCTTTGGTCATGCATAGTGAGGTCATGTATCCACCAAAACTCCATCCTTGCATGTTGATGCGATTGGCATCCACATTGGGAAAGTCTGCCAATAATTTGGCTACTCCGATGAAATCTTCGGTTTCCAATTTGCCCAATTGCAAGTAGGTGGAATGTTTAAAATCACGTCCACGGAATTGTGTTCCTCTTGGATCAACACTGACCACAATGTATCCCTGTTGTGTCAAAAGTTGGTGCCACAAGTAGTTTCTACCTTCATACATGTCCATAACCGTGTTTCTACCAGGACCTCCATAAATAACAAATACCACAGGATACTTCTTGGACTTGTCCATGTTTTCAGGCATCATCATCCAAGCATTTAAGGTGTGTCCTTGCGGAAGCGTAAAGGTCATGAATTCTTTTTTGCTGCGGCAATACTCAGCCAGAGTAGATTTCAATTTGTCATTCGCTACCAACGTTCTCAACATGGATCCTGTCTCGTTGTGCAAGGTGATGGTGGAAGGTTGATTGGCATTGGAGTGGGTGATGATGCAATACTTCATGCCCTTGCTAAAAATGGCGTCATAGGTTCCGCCATCATATTTTTTGCCCATCCAGTATTCTGTTTTTCCTTTGAGGTTGACACGTTGAATACTTTTTCCAACGGTTTTTTCAGTGGCGGAGAAGTATACATTGTTCTTTTCATCCAATCCATACACATCAACCACTTCCCATTCTCCTTGGGTCAATTGCTTTTTTAATTTTCCGCTATTGTCATAATGATACAGGTGCTGAAATCCGTTTTGTTCGCTGGTGATGATGAATCCTTCCTGATTATTCAAAAAGTAAAAGTTGTCATTGACATCAACGTAGGTTTTGCTACTTTCTTGGTAAAGGGTTTCTGCGGTTGGTATGTTGCTTCCTTTGCTCAAGGCATTTTGTATGTTGTACCCTACAATGTTCAATTCATTTTGTAAGCGATTCATTTGGTAAACAAACAATCGATACTCAGTAGGATGCCATTTGAATCGAGGGACGTATGTGTCCGATTCTTTTCCTGAAAATACACTCACCGTGCTTTTGTTGGGCAGGTCATAAACATGCACTGAAACTTGGCTGTTCTTTTCACCGGCCTTGGGGTATTTGAAAGTAACTCTTTCTGGATACAATTGTCCATACAAATCCATTCCATACTCAGGGACTTCCGTTTCATTGAATTTCAAATAAGCAATGGCCAAACCATTGGGGCTCCATTGATAGCCCTGTACCAATGCAAATTCCTCCTCGTACACCCAATCGGTTGCTCCATTGATGATGCTGTTCCATTGGCCATCTTGTGTTACTGCGGTTGTTTCATTTCTATTGATGTCGTAGATAAAAATGTTGTTATCATAAACATAAGCCACCCTATTTCCATCAGGACTAAAACTGGCCAAGCGGGTTTTGTTTTTTTCACCTGCAATTAAGGCTTGTGTCTTACCTGTATTCAAATCATGAATGGAGTAAGTAGCATAATAGCTGTATCTGTACAATGCTTCTTCCTTGGTTTCAATCAGTATTTTCTTTTCATCTGCGCTGAAGCTATAACCACCAAATCCAGTCTCAGCATTTTTAAAAATACTCACCGACGAAGCGATTAGCCCGACTGAATCTCCTGTTGCATAACTGTACTTGACAATATAGTCTCCCAATTTTTTGCTGCTCTTCTGTAAGGTGTAGTGCAGTCCATCGTTCATGCTGGGACCTTGCTCAAAGCGCTCGCTGGCAAAAGTGCTGCCTGTCCAAATCAACTCGTTGGTCAGTTTTTTCTGTCCCATGACCCAAACAGATTGGGACAAAATCAATGTCGTTAAAATTAAATATCTCATGTTCAAAGCTTCTCATGCGAATATAAGGTCAATTGCCCTATTGCGGTATTTTTGGTACATGTCAAAAGACTATAAAAGAATTGATAAAATAGACGTTGATTTTTTTCGCTCCTGTATCGGTGAATCTTGCGTTCATGTTGATGAGGAGGTGCGCAAGCGTTATGGCTCGGACGAAACCGAGGACCTTTGCTTTCCACCGCAGATTGTTTTGCAACCTTCCTCTACAGATCAAGTGTCATCCATCATGAGACATTGCAACCAGAACAACATTTGTGTAACGCCCATCGGTGCGCGCACCGGTTTGAGTGGAGGAGCTTTGTCTATTCATGGTGGGGTAGGATTGAGCATGGAGCGCATGAATAAGATTCTGAACATCGATGAAAAGAATGGACAGGTCACCACTGAGCCGGGAGTTATTACCCAGGTATTGCAAGATGCATGTGCTGAAAAAGGTTGGTATTATGCTCCCGATCCTTCCAGCAAAGGTTCCTGTTTCATTGGTGGGAATATCGCAGAGAACGCCGGTGGTGCGCATGCCGTGAAGTATGGGGTGACCAAAGATTTTGTATTGAATCTGGAAGTGGTCTTGCCCAATGGTGATGTCATTTGGACTGGAGCCAATACGCTGAAGAATTCTACGGGTTATCATTTAACACAACTCATGGTGGGCAGTGAAGGCACTTTGGGTGTGATTACCAAAGCGGTTTTAAAATTGATACCCCTGCCCAAACATCAATTGCTGATGCTGGTTCCGTTTTATCAAGCTGAGCAGGCATGTCAAGCGGTGAGCGCTATTTTTCAGGCGGGCATCATGCCCAGTGCATTGGAATTCATGGAACGCGATGCCATTGATTTTGTCCTACAATTTTTGGACGATGTGGTTGTTCCTATTGAAGAAAAAGTACAGGCGCATTTGTTGATTGAAGTGGATGGAAATTACCCTGAGGTACTCATGCAAGATTGTGAACGCATCATGGAAGTGCTTTCTGCGTTTGATTGTGGCGATCCATTGTTGGCAGAGGATGATGCCCAGAAAAATCAATTGTGGAAGATGCGCCGCAAGGTGGCAGAGGCGGTAAAATCTCATTCGGTATACAAGGAAGAGGATACTGTCGTTCCTCGTTATCAATTGCCGGCGTTGCTGAAAGGAGTGAAGGACGTGGGAACCAAATATGGTTTTCGATCCATCTGTTATGGTCACGCCGGAGACGGGAACTTGCATGTCAACATTGTAAAGGATGCATTGACAGATGCGCAATGGAACGATATGCTGCCCAAGGCCATCACGGAAATTTTTACCATCACGCGATCATTGGGTGGTACCTTGAGCGGAGAACATGGAATAGGTTATGTTCAGCGACCCTACATGCCTTTGGCATTTAGTGCAACTGAATTGGCAGTAATGAAAGGAATCAAATCGGTTTTTGATCCGAATGGAATATTGAATCCCTCCAAGATTTTACCATGAGGATAGCCATAGTTGGAGCGGGAGCAGCGGGATATTTTACAGCCCTGCAATTGCAAGAGTGTTTGCCAGAGGCGGAAGTGAGGTTGTATGAAAAAGCAACACCATTGGCCAAGGTGAAAGTGAGTGGAGGAGGTCGATGCAATGTAACGCATGCTTGTTTTGAACCAGAAGAGTTGATCAAGTATTACCCACGTGGGGGCAAAGAATTGTTGGGACCTTTTCACCAATGGCAACCCGGAGATACCATAGCATGGTTTGCTGAAAGAGGAGTACCGTTGAAAGTGGAGGATGATGGGCGTATGTTTCCCGAAACCGATCGCTCACAAACCATCATCGATTGTTTTGTGGAGCAACTGCAACCCGGAACCTTGGTCAATATTGGCGTAGCGAAATTTGAACCCATCGATCAGCAATGGAGATTAACGTTGGACAATGGGCAAGAGGAAATTTTTGATCGATTGGTGGTCACTGCAGGCAGCAGTCCCAAAATGGCCCAAGCATTAAAAGGCTTGGGCATCAGTATGGTGGAGGCGGTTCCTTCATTGTTTACATTTCACATACCAGATGAGACCTTGCACGCCTTGTCAGGATTGGCTTTTCAGGCAGAGGTTGAGTTGGATGGAGCACCTTGGACAACGGATGGTCCTATGCTGATTACGCATTGGGGGGCGAGTGGGCCAGCTGTATTGAAGATGAGTGCATGGGCAGCGCGTTGGATGGCAGACCGGAAATATCAGACGGAGATGGTGTTAAATAGCTTGCCACAATGGAACAGAGAAACCGTCAAGCAACAGTTGATGGAAGTTCGCAAGGTCAGTGCCAAGAAGCAGGTCATCAATGCGCATCCTCCAGGAGTGACCAACCGATGGTGGAATTTTGTTGTGCAAAAGCACAACAAGGAAAAAGATAAATTGTGGGCTGATGTGACCAATGAGGCCATTGAAAGTTGGACAGAACTATTAACCCAAATGCGTTTACCCGTCAACGGCAAGTCGACCTTCAAGGAGGAGTTTGTTACTGCAGGGGGTGTTGATTTGCGCAGTATCAATTTCAAGACGATGGAAAGCAAGGAACAGAAGCATTTGTATTTCGCGGGAGAGGTGTTGGACATTGATGCGGTAACGGGAGGATTTAATTTTCAAGCGGCCTGGACAACGGCAGTAATGGCAGCACGCGGTATAGCCAAATCATTTTCTTGAAAATAATTTGCGTAATAACAGATTAACAATGTATATTTGCAGCCACAACATTGCGGGGTGGAGCAGTTGGTAGCTCGTTGGGCTCATAACCCAAAGGCCACAGGTTCGAGTCCTGTCCCCGCTACTAGAAAAAGCCAATCAGAAATGATTGGCTTTTTGCATAAAAAAGCGTTGAATGCTTGCATTCAAAAGCTTTTGAAATGCAAAAAGAAAATGGCGATAGCCATTTGGCTTTTTCTAGTTCAGCCCCCCCTTGAGGTCCACCGAGCGTAGCGAGGTAATCCTGATTGAGTTAATGCTTGCATTCAAAAGCTTTTGAAATGCAAAAAGAAAATGGCGATAGCCATTTGGCTTTTTCTAGTTCAGCCCCCCCTTGAGGTCCACCGAGCGTAGCGAGGTAATCCTGATTGAGTTAATGCTTGCATTCAAAAGCTTTTGAAATGCAAAAAGAAAATGGCGATAGCCATTTGGCTTTTTCTAGTTCAGCCCCCCCTTGAGGTCCACCGAGCGTAGCGAGGTAATCCTGATTGAGTTAATGCTTGCATTCAAAAGCTTTTGAAATGCAAAAAGAAAATGGCGATAGCCATTTGGCTTTTTCTATTTCAGCCCCCCTTTGAGGTCCATTCAGCCCGAACGAAGTGAGGGTCTGAATAATCCTGTCAGAATCAAACCGAAGGTTTGAATGAATGAAAAGACAGGAAAAAACAAAGATGCGCAGCATCTGGCTTTTTCCAGTTCAGCCCCCCTTTGAGGTCCACCGAACGAAGCGAGGTAATCCTATCTGGCGGTGCCCCGCTTCACTCTGTTCCGCGGGTCGGGCTTTCCGCTTGTATCTTTTGGTTGCACCAAAAGGATACCGCTTCTCCCGAGTTTTCGGGACCCTCACCGAAATTCTTTTATGATGTTCAGGGATTGTTTGGTTTTAGCACAATTAACCCAAGTTCTTTATCGTATTCATACAAATGAATTTTCTCGCTGATAATTAGTTCAATGGCCTGATCAATGATATCTAATGGAACAATAAACCATTCCTGGGGCATATGTCTGCGGAGCTTTTGGTCATAGATATCGATATTCAAGCATGACTTACCAAAAAAATTATGCAACAACTGCTCAAACTTTTGGGTGTTCATGTTGAAGGTCTTGTACTCGGCTTCTATGTGCACTGGTGCCATCAAGTAAGTGGGTTCTTTGTCAGCATTTTTTATTCGAGACGCCACGGGAGTAGTAGAGTAGCCAATCTTAAATAAGTTTTTTAATTCCGAAATTTTTGGATCAGAGGATTTTGAACTTAAAACATAGATATACCCTGCTTCCTTATCTTCATCTGTTATATCTGTGAATCGCTCATAAAACTCTTCTGTGACATTATCCGCATTTTCTGTAACAACCTTCCCATTGGCATATAATATCTTCTCCACTGAACGCATGAGCATATTTGATTCAGTACCGTTTTCAAAAATGCATCTGGTGCGACCATCTGTTCTTACTCTTGTTCCATCATCTCGATAATGTTCTGTTTTTGAAATATTAATTTTCTCTAACAAAAACAAGATGCCTCGATGAATGTAATATGCACCCTCTCTAATATTTCCTTGTTTGAATTCAATTAATGAACGTTTCCCACTTGCTAAATCTGCTTGAACGGACGTGAACAGTTCTTCATAATCTTTGAAATTTTTGCAAGGCTTTCGACGTGCAACAAAGTCAGCCTCTGCGCGCGCTATCTCTCTTGGGGTATGCTTGAACTCAAATAAACTTTGCGCTTCACCATCATCAAAAAGACCCAATATATCATCATTGAAAATGTCGTCAATGGAATTGATTTCTTTCTTTTCAACTTTTAAAATGCCATACTTGTCCTGTGTTTCCAATAGTAGCATTTTCTCCTGATCCTCCCTCAGATTCTTTAACCGTGAGTACAACTGATACTCAGAAATATTGGATGGATTGGGTTCTGGTACCTTGTTGTTTTTAGATATAAAATCATTGATCTCCTCAAAGGAAGCACTTAATCTCTCATCGGCCGTTTTGGCGTAAGATGCTTTTGGTTTTACATTGAGTAATCCAAAAGGATCGTTGCCAAAAATTTCATCTAAGATTTTATCCTTGTCCTCCATTTTCCTGCTTGGCTAATCTTTTACGCTTTTCTTCTTTCAAATAAATCACACACTCGGCCATCCTTTTTTCCAGAGGATCATTGGAATCGATATTGGGTTCACGTTTAAAAGTTTGAACAAACTCTTGAACTTTTGGCCAAAGTATCTTGGCTTCTTCAAAATCCATTTTGATGCGGGTTGCTTCAATGGTTTCTTGAATTGTTTTTAAAACTTTTGTGGTTACTGATTTGGATAGAATCTCAAAGGCTTTTTGGAATGGATTGACGCTATCAATTAGATCAATGTGAATGTCATCTAAGTTTACAAATTTTCCAGCCATACGGATGAAACGTTTGTCTTCAACTTCTTTTATTTCTCCGTTTTTAATCACGGAGTCTACCACAACATTCTGACGAACCTCTTCAACTTCTTCCGTTGTTAGATCAGGATACTTGGTTCGAATAATTTTGGGTATCAAAACCTTATTAATCACTTCAGGATCCATATTGCCAGGCATGGCTTTGAGCATGGTGGAATCTTGAAGAATTGTAGCCTTTAAATCATTTAAGTCTGATTCCAAAATTTCTTTGACTCGTTTGGAGCTGGGTTCTTTCAAGCCTCTTATTTTTATCTCACCCGATTGTGCCTCATCCGTATCTGAAAGTTTGGTTTTAAACTTCCAATTCGGGGCCAACACTTGCTCCATCAATAAAGAAGCCGTGATGGCTTTCAACATGTTGTTCACAGAAAGTTTTACCTCATCGTCATGCGCATCGGGTTGTGCAATTAGGTTTGTGAACTGTGCATGTACTTTATTTGAACTGTCTCTCGTTGCGCGGCCAATGATTTGAATAATTTCTGTCAAAGAACCTCTGTAACCCACGGTTAATGCGTGCTCGCAATAGGGCCAGTCAAATCCTTCTTTCGCCATACCAAGGGCAATGATCAAATCCATGTCATCAACGGATTGAATTTCTCGCAGGTAATTGACAATTCTATCTCGATCCCTTGGGGTATCTTCAACCAAATCGGCTACCTTTAATACCTTACCATCCGTATGTTTCTTGACATAAATAACGCCTGTTTCGTGGTCTTGTTTTTCAATGGTGCCAATCTGATCTAAAATGTAATCTACCTCGTTGTGTTTGTCTTTGGTAGATTCTCCTGAATTGACATTGGGAATATGAAGAATGGTCTTTTTATTCAGATCCAAAACCTCCATGATGGAATCGGTGTATTTCCCTTGATAGAAGTGATAGCCAATACCGAGTGACTTCAGGTAGTCATAACCATTGAGCTGTTGGTAGTAGTTGTAAGTAACCTTGGTGAATTTGGCTTCATCATCGGGGTGAAGAACTGGAACACTATCGCCTCTGAAGTAAGATCCCGTCATGGCTATAAGATGCGCCGTTGACTTTTGCATGATGTTTCGAATAATATCACCCAATTTATTATTCACGTCTGCAGACACATGGTGGAATTCATCTATGGCCAACAAGCTATCGTTAAAGGCAGTTTCTTCTAATCCTTCACACGCAAAGCGTAGGGTAGCATGCGTGCAAATCAGAATTTGCTCCGTTGTTGATTTGAGGAAATTATGAAAGGCTTGGACTTTACTACTGCTTCCGTCACTTCCAGGGGTGCAGAGGTTGTAATGGTCGTTGGGTTCCCAGTTGGCAAAAAAGCCAAAAGACTTCAAGTCGGTTTTAGCAAATGAGCTTCCAATGGAACGTTCAGGAACGGCAACAATAATTTTCTTAATGCCTTGGTTGCTCAGTTTGTCCAATGCCAAGAACATCAACGCTCTTGATTTACCTGATGCGGGAGGTGCTTTCAATAGCAGGTATTGGGCATCACGCGCTTCAAATGCCTTCTCTTGCATTTCACGCATACCGTATTGATTGGTCTTTTTACTTAACCCGGTCTGCTTGTATTCTACGTGTACGATGTCTGGCATAAGCGTTCGTCTAAATTTATTTAGTCGTATTTTTTAATGGTTTGAAAATGAGTGATTTCGAGTTTGGTTTCGTCTAAATCTCGTCTAAATCTCGTCTAAATCTCGTCTAAGACCCATTCTCTTTTAACGGTTAGACGAATCAATTTTTCGTTTTTCATTTTTTGCAGAATATTTTTTAGTTTATTCTTTTTTTGCTCCTCACTCAATAGATCGGATAATTTCAATAGTAATATTTTTTCGAACACCTCTCTTTTAGCACTCTGAAATTCTTGTAAATAATCCAAGATCATTTTTTTACAATATTCATCTTCGATTCCTCTCTGCTTAATATACTCTTCTTTTTTACCAGATACTTTAGCAACATCGGAAGAAATGAAGAAATTAGGTTTACGCCCTTCAATTAATTTCTTGGCTTTTAAGACCGAAGCTTCTTCAGTGGATAGCGGCTTCCGCTTTGATACTTTATCCAGAAGAAATATTTCAGATAATGTTAAAGTTGGAATTTGGGCAATCTTTCGCGCGTAGTTAAGGTCTAGAATCTTTCCGAAAATTTGAACCTGCACTCTATTGTTTGAGATGTCGTAATCGGGTAGGGGGAAGAATTTGTTTTTTTGTATTTGGAAAATTCTCCGAATGCCGCTGCCTATGGTATCAATCATATTTAGATTAACCATGGCGCTAGCTAAAAAAGGATTTCTGTATTTAGACTCAGGGGCATTTTCTTCTAAAACCCGTTCAATAGACAAAGGAATAAAGGATCCTAAATTCGAAAATGTGAGTACGCCATCTTCACGCTCAACTACATTAATCTTTCCTCCAAGAGGATAGTCTTGATGCGCAATACAATTGTTTAAGGCTTCACGTATGATATAGGGTTCAAATTGATCAACTTCTTCAGGAAAAAGTGTCCCGCTTTTGATGTAGCGATATTTCAGATTTCGAATTTTAGTGTGGATACGTTCCGCGTTCAATATAAATGGACATGAAAAATGTTCGTAGTCCTTTTCAATGCCATCTTTGTCTTTTAATATCCAAGAGATTTTAGCTACTGCCGGTGAAATGAAATGTTCAGATTCCGGTTTGCCAAGCAACAAGATAGTTGAGTTGGTGATTTTGCCTTGAATCGTAATCTTGGCTTTGTTCAAAAAAGTGATATCATCCCATGACTTCGACTCGTCTTCTAATTTTGGGTTTTTCTTTATGAACATCTGTCTTGCTTGCTGAAGTGCTTCTTCTGATAAATCAACAATGCTGGCGGCTTCAACTATTTGCGCTGACCAATCCAAGGATCGGTTTTGATTTCGAATGGTTTCTAACTCAGTAATGTTAAGTCCTCCTAAACTCTCCCCATCACGTCCATACCACATTTTTTTCCAAGACACAGGATTCCCTTGAGGGGCAGCTGGTATTTCAAACATTAATACGTGTTTGCCTGAATAGTCTACCTTATGAACCTCTGTAAAAGTTGAGTGAGGGCCTGTTTGATTGGACATTTCCCTTTTGTATTCATTGATCTGCTTATCATTGATCTGGGTACCGACAACTGTTCGGTCGTCTTTTACACCCAGTACTAGCCACGCTTGTTTCTTTCCTTTTAAATTGGCCTCATTGCTCAGCGCAGAGAAGTATTGACCCATTTTGTCCTTGTCAAATTGAGTCTTAGCCTCTTTGAATTCTACAATTTCATTTTCAGAGGCAAGCAATAGGTTGTTGAGTATATTTCTCATTTCTTCTTCCTGGTCTTTTTCTCTGTTTCAAACAAAGTACCTTTTTCATTTTCTTCTTGAATCATCTTTTCATACAATTTGAAAAGGTACTCCAAGCGTTCTTCATCACTATTGAAAGGTGTACTGCGGTAACAACGCTCCACTGCTTCATCATTTAAACGGTGCGCTTCTTTTAAACCTTCTGGCATCTTATCAGGGTCATAGAGTTGTGCCAATGTTTTTTCAGGGTGCTTTTCTCTTTCTTCTAAAATGCGGAAGGTACATTGAGTGAGTTCTTCTTTTCGTTGGTTTGAAATTGGCTGGAAAGGAAAAGTGTTGTAAACAATATCTTTAGCATATCTGTAATCTGACTTCAATTTACCACCAATATTATGTAGCCATACCATGTGCATTTTAGAGGTTAAAATTGAAAGTAACCACGGCTCAGCATCATAAATTGCTTGTGCAGAATCTGAAATAACCGAATCAGTTGACAAGAAACCAATCGGAACATATTCTCTGCGTTCTGAAGAAACCCTTGGAATGATAATTTGAGAGAAAATAGGCTCGTTTGTATCGCGAAACTGATATGGTTTTGAGGCTAAATGATTTGTGCCTTTGTCTTTACTATTTAATCGATGGTTTTTACAAATATCAAATCTCTCGGAAATAAGTTTCGATGTTTTTATAGTTGAAAATTGTTTTTCATTGATCCACAAGCAAAATCTTTGATTGCCTTGAATGAACTCTGCCGCACCAACAAAATTTTTGATATATAAATTGTTAGAAGGATCTTCCTTTAAAATTTCTTCCTTCAATTTAGAATCAAGAATTAATCCTCCACCATCATTAGGCATATTGCCAAATGACATTTCAAATGGAAAACTCAAGGGCTTAGACCGTCTTATGATAAATGTTTTAGATCCGTCCGATAGGTACGCATTGATTGATTTTACTGATTTAGCCAAACCATCTGAATAAATAAATTTATCCATATTTGATTCATTAGATAATCCAATAATAACAACGATAACAGCGGCATTTTGTTTTGCGTTATTCTGCCATTTAAAGGATGTGTGCGCGAAGAAAATATCTAAATTCTTTTCAAAAATTTGACGCCATAATAATCCGACTTGAAGACCTTGACAAATCGAATTAGTAGATACAAATGCAAGTTTGGCATCTTTGCCTTTTATATATTTTGCTCCTTTGTAAAACCAACAAGAGATATAGTCAAGATCTCTAAATGTCGTAAGTCCCTTGAATACAATATCTAAGTCGGCTTTTTGAATTTCATTCTGCATTCTTGCGCCCAAGTACGGAGGATTCCCTAGGATGTAAATCTCATCACCATCATTTTTCGGACAAACCTTTTCCCAATCCAAACGACAGGCATTTCCACACACAATTTGACCTGCTTCTTGTAAAGGTAATGTTGGGTTGGTACGACCGAACTCATTGAAAAACTCCACGTTCATTTGGTGTTCTGCTAACCACAAGGAAAGTTTAGCAATCTCGTGGGCAAAGTCATCCAATTCAATTCCATAAAAATTATTCAAATGGATGGAAGAGATCACGTCATTTCCCAATTGCAGTTTCCCGGACCCTAGATTTCCTTTGATGGAACTCAAAGCCTTGAGGATATCTATCTCTAATCTCCGGAGTTCCTTGTAAGCAATGATGAGGAAGTTTCCACTGCCACAAGCTGGGTCAAAGAGTTTGATCTTCGAAATGCGCAACAACAATTCTTTCAATTTCTTTTCATTCCCATTGGCATCTTCAAAAGTCTCTTTCAGTTCATTCAAAAACAAAGGCTCTATCACCTTCATGATATTGGGAACAGAGGTATAGTGCGCGCCCAATCCACCCCTGTGTTCAGGAGAGATAACCGCCTGAAACATGGAGCCAAAAATATCAGGATTGATGGCAGACCAATCGTTGCTATCTCCAGAATCAATGAGCAGTTGTCTGGATTTGGCGGTGAACTTGGGGCAAGGAATATCCTCTCTAAACAACCCTCCATTCACATAAGGAAACGCATTAAGGTAATGGGGGATATCGCCGCGCTTATTCACAGGGGTATTCAATACCCAGAACAATCTGTTCAAGTAGCTGTCTAAATCGCTACCATCTGATTTGGTATGCGATTGTATGGCATGCGAGAATTGGTGGTCTTCAAAGATGTTGGTGTCTTCAGAGAAATAGCAGAACAACAATCGTGAAAAGAAAATATTCAGATGGTGTACAAATTCAGGGGAGGTGTCTGGATTGTCTTTTTTAATCTCGTCAAACAACTTCGCCATCTTTTCCGCCGCCTTAACATCGGCAGGATTCTCAGCGGCATGCGTGGCTTTTTCCATTCCCGCCCATGGCAGAAAGAAGTCGTAATATTTAGGTAAATCAGCAATTGGGATGTCCAATTGATCTTTTGTAAGGGTATCAATGGCCAATAATGTTTTGTAATCGGTAACAATTACAAAACGCTGATTGTGCTTGATCTCATCTTTTAATGTTGTGATGACCAAGTGCAAGTCGCGTTTTAGCTCCTCTTTAAAAAACACCTTCTTCTTCCAAGAGACCTCCCCGGGAACTTTGCTCAGATTTAGATTGCCTTTCTGCAATCGAGAGATGGAGGCTTTGGGAAGCAGAAAACATTCCAAAAGATCAAAAATGAAAGTTTCTTTTCTTTTGAGTTGGACCAGTAATTTCAGACTATTTTCAATTCGCTCAAGATTCATGGGATACTAAGAATATTGTGAAATAAACCATTTTTATCAAAGCTAAAGGATTGTCAATGAGCTTCCAAAAAAATACCTCATCAGTTGTTTTTTATTACTAACTTTCAGATGATGGTGATCTGTAAGTCAACCGATTCACATCGCCTCAAAACAACGATCTCCCCCTCAACGCTTGTATCAATGTCGTCAATGCCAATAATCCGTACAGCACCGAAAAAGCAATAGTCATTTTGGTATTCTTCAGTAAATAATAAGCGACAATGGGCAATACTTGCAAAGCATGCATCCCAACGAAATGCGCCACTCGCAGATCACCAAAGGTTTTGCTCCAACCCAAAACAAACAAACTCGAATTGTCATTCATCGCACCTACCGTATGACTCAATCGTGCACCCATCGCAAATCCTTCAAATGAAAAAATGACGAATAAGATAAGGGCCAACCGTATCGACCAGACGTAATAATCTGGCAAATTGTCAAACGAACCGTTGAAAAATAACATGCAAACGTATGCCGTATACAGCGTAACCAAGGAAGCCGCAATGGCCATCATTGAGAACAATAACGAATGCATGGGAGTGCTCGTGTTGTAATGAGAGAGCTGTCCTTTTCCTGCTTGTAAAGCAATGTAGGCTATTTCAAAACCCAGCAAAATGATGACGGTCCAATTGAAAAGCTTTACGTTGAAATTCGGCAAATAGGAACAATACCATGCCATCGCCCAAGCATAGGTGAAAGTGGACAACGCAAATTTCAAAGGTTTGTACCACGCATTGACCCCATATACTTGAGTGCTCGTTGTTTTCGTAAAAACAAAAAACAAAATGGAAAGCAATATACAAATCACTCCGAAATAAAACAATGTATCGTTTCGGTCTTTGACCTGTTGAAGGAATGTAATCATGGTTAATATTGGGATGAGTTGAATTTGTGTTTCAAAGTTAGGCTAGAATTTATTTTTTCTTTTCTTCATTAACATGTCGCCAAATGTATTTCAAGCAGCCAATTTGTATTTGTCGCACCGCGGAAGCGAGGAAAGAGTGTAATTTCGATTGGGTAACAGCATGCGGAAAGCGCTTGTCGTTCCGAGCGAAGCGAAACTTTCCGCATGATGTCCAAGAGAAATTTCACCCGAGCGTCT